>VYLE01000125.1_pt1 | contig 103288 bp, 89 predicted proteins | sample 5114391 | NCBI WGS metagenome assembly VYLE01 (sample SAMN12291771, study PRJNA351875) | freshwater metagenome | isolation source: freshwater lake | place: USA: Michigan, Kent Lake | collected 2013-08-15 | reverse complement strand
CAAGGATCGCGGCGATGGTGATGGCGTAGAAGATCGCGCGCCAGCCGAACGCGGTCTCGATCAGGCCGCCGGTCAGCGGCGACAGCATCTGCCCGATCATCAGCGCCGCGACCACGAGGCTGATCATGGAGGCGACGCGGTCACGCTCGTAGATGTCGCGGATGATGGCGCGGCTCACCACCATGCCGGCGGCGCCGCCGAGCGCCTGGAAGAAGCGCGCGGCGATCAGCTGCGGCAGGTTCTGCGCGAAGATGCAGGCGAGGCTGGCCAGGACCATCAGCACCAGGCCGCCGAGCAGCACCGGGCGCCGTCCGAAGCGGTCCGACAATGGCCCCATGATCAGCTGCGACAGCGCGATCCCGACCATGTAGAGTGACACCGTCATCTGCGCGATCGAGATGTCGCTGCCGAAATTCGTCGCCAGCACCGGGAGTGCCGGAACCAGGATGTAGAGCGAGATCGGCGCGATCCCGGTCATGATCACCAGGAGCAGCAGCACCACCCGCGAGGTCGCGATGTTCTTCGCCGTCTCCGGCGGTGTGCTGATCATGCCGTGCATGCGAGTCCGTTTCGCCAAAGTCCGAATCCGACTGTAGCGTGCGCGCGCAGGACGGATATCGGCGTTTCGGAATGCGGCTATACGGATTCCGGGACGGTTATGATGAGAGGACGATGGCGACCGGCGGGGCGCGCCGTTGGCACGACAACATCGGTGTCATCGCCCGGCTTGACCGGGCGATCCAGGACGCCGCCGCCTCAGCATACGTCTGCTGCCTCCGCGATACTGGATTCTCCACTTTCGCGGGGAATGACAGCGATCGTGAGGAGAGAGCCTTGCGCAAACCGCCTGGCGCCATGCGCGCTACGGCTTCAGCTCCGCGGTCGCCTGATCGAGCCAGGCCTGCGTCGCCTCGTCCAGCGCCGGCCGCACCTCGGCGCGGACACGGGCGTGATAGGCATTGAGCCAGTCGAGTTCGTCCTTGCCCAGCATCGCGACATCGATCAGCCGGCGGTCGATCGGCGCCAGCGTCAGCGTCTCGAATGCGTTCATCGGCTTCTCCGCGCCGGCAATGTCCGCGGCCACCACCAGTTCGAGGTTCTCGATGCGGATGCCGAAACCGTCGGTCTTGTAGTAGCCGGGCTCGTTGGAGAGGATCATGCCGCGCTTCAGCGGCGTGGTGCCGAGCTTGGAGATGCGCGCCGGGCCCTCGTGGACGCTGAGATAGCTGCCGACGCCGTGGCCGGTGCCGTGTTCGAAATCGATGCCCGCGGCCCAGAGATATTGCCGCGCCAGGGTGTCGAGCTGGGCACCCGTGGTGCCGTCGGGAAACACCGCGCGCGCGATCGCGATGTGTCCGCGCAGCACGCGGGTGAAGCGGTCGCGCATCTCTGCGGTCGGCTCGCCCACGGCCATGGTGCGGGTGACGTCGGTGGTGCCGTCTTCGTATTGCGCGCCGGAATCGATCAGCAGGAGGTCGCCGGGCGCGATGCGCCGGTTGCTTCTGCGGGTGACGCGGTAGTGTACGATGGCGCCGTTCGGGCCGGTGCCCGAGATGGTCGGGAACGACACGTCCTTCAGCGCGCCGGTATCGCGCCGGAACGTCTCGAGCGCCTCGACCGCGTCGATCTCGGTGAGCTTGCCGCTGCCCGCTTCGCGGTCGATGAAGGCGAGGAAGCGCGCAAGAGCCACCGCATCGCGCCTGTGCGCGGTCTGTGTGCCCTTGATCTCGGTCGGGTTCTTGACGGCCTTCAGCAGCGCGATGGGGTCGCTGCCGCGCATCGGCTTGCCGCCCGCGCCCGCGATCAGCCGGCTGAGTGCGTCGGCTGCCGTGGCATTGTCGAGCGCGATGGTCGCGCCGCTCTTTGCCAGGGCCATCAGCGTCGGACCCATTGCGTCCGGCTCGCGCACATCGGCGGATCGTTCGAGATGGTCGCGGGTGAGGTTGGAGAGCTTGCGGTGGTCGATGAAGATCGTCGGCCGGCCATCTTTCGGCACCAGCGCGTAGGACAGCGGCAGCGGCGTGTGGGCGACGTCGGCGCCGCGGATGTTGAAGGTCCAGGCAACCGCATGGCTGTCCGACAGCACCAGCGCGTCGGCGTTGAGCCTGGCGATCTCGCCCCGGATCTGGTCCAGCTTCCCGGCCTCGGTCAGGCCGGCATATTGCTGGCCGTGGATGGCGACAGGGGCAAGAGGAGGCTGGGGACGGTCCTGCCAGATCGCGTCGATCGGATTGCCTTCGATGGCAACGAGTTCGGCGCCAGCCTTGGCGCAGGCCGCCGCGAGGCGTTCGGCTGCCGCAAAAGTGTGCAGCCACGGATCAAATCCTAGGCGATCGCCGGCCTTGAGATGCGCCGAAATCCAGCTCTCTGGCGGCGGATCGATCAGCGACTCCACTGCCCAGGCCTTGGCATCGACCTGCTTGGCGGCCTGGATCGTATAACGCCCGTCGACGAAGAGAGCCGCCTCATGGGTCAACACCACCGCCAGTCCGGCCGACCCGGTGAACCCCGTCAGCCAGGCCAGCCGTTCTTCCGAAGGGGCCACATATTCGTTCTGTTGCTGGTCGGCGCGCGGAACCACGAAGCCGGAAAGCTTGCGCCGGGCGAGTTCTTCACGAAGTGCGGCAAGGCGCGCCGTCAATGCGACGCCGGCTTCGGGCTCTTCGAAGGTCTGGAAATGCGCTTCGTACATGGCGACTCAGTCTAGGTTCACGGCGACCGGTCCGCAATGTAGACGCATTTGCATCGCATCTGGCATGGTGTGTGCTTGAAAAAGTTCCATTCGAATTGAGTGGAGTAAAGGATGCGGCTGTTGCGCTTCGTCCGGATAACGGGGACATTCAAGCAAGTGGTTCATCTCAACGACGAGGGGACACACGATGCCAGCGTTCACGTTTGAGAAGATTTCGCCGCCGGTCCGCCGCGCACCCGCGACGACGATAACCAAGAAGCCGCGCGGCTTCCTCAGCCAGATGATCGACCGCTTCGCCGAACGCCGTGCCCGTCGCGCGCTCGGTGGCGAACGCGCGGTGCTCCGAAGCAAGAAACCGGCGGAAGAATAGGGCCGGGACATCCATCGCAGGGAAAGGTGACGCGCTTCACGTCACCTTTCGCAGCAGAAGGCTGCTCCATCCCTCGATGCGCAGGTGCCTGAGCGGCACCAGGCCACGGGCGCGATAGGCGGCGATCACGGCGGGCGCCTGGTGGGTCAGAAGGCCGGACAGGATCACATGGGCATGGGGCGCCAGATGCCGTGTCATCGGGCTCGCCAATTGCCGCAGCGGGTTGGCCAGGATGTTGGCCAGCACCAGGTCGAACGGGCCGACACGGGCGAAATCCGGCGCGGCGAAGCCGGTGGCGCGGATCACCCGGACACGATTGCCGGCCTGGTTCAGTGCCGCGTTCTCGGCGGCGACCCGCACCGAAGGCGCGTCGATGTCGGAGGCGAGCACCTGAAGGTGCAGGGCCTTGGCCGCCGCGATGGCCAGGACGCCGGTTCCGGTGCCGAGATCGAGCACCCGCCGCGGCCGCATGCTCTTCAGGACATGGTCAAGAAGCAGTAAACAGCCGCGGGTTGTGCCGTGGTGTCCGGTGCCGAAGGCGAGGGCCGCCTCGATCTCGATGGCGAGCTTGTTCGGAGCCACGCGATCGCGGTCGTGACTGCCGTGCACGACGAAGCGGCCGGCCGGCACCGGAACGAGGTCCTCGAGGCTGGCCTTGACCCAGTCCCTGGCCTCGACCGTGTCAAAGCTGAGCGTCGCCGAAACGTCGTTTCCTGCTGAAGTTGTAACGAGTTCGCGCAGCCAGTCCTGATCCGGTGCGTGCGCGAAATGCAGCGTGACATCCCATTGTCCGTCCGGTCGCTCGAACGCGGCGACCGCCGCATCGCCATCGAAAAAGACCTCGGTCAGGACGTCCACCACGCCCTTTGCGGCGGTCTCTGTGCCGATCGAAAAGCTGGCGCGGTGGGTGGGCAAAGACTGCATTTGGAGGTTCCGCTGGGTTCAATTTTTGGAACTTTTGTTCCCAATTATCCGCATAACTTGCGTCAAGGCGATTAACCCGACTGTAGGTTGTGCGCCGTAAGTTCCCGGATGTTGGGTCCAGCCAACACACCCTGCAATGGAGGCGATCTTGAAGCTCATGGTTCAGAAGTTCTGGTCGGACGAGTCCGGCGCAACCGCAATCGAATACGGTCTCATCGCGGCCGGCATTGCCCTCGCGATCATCACCGTCGTGAACAGCCTCGGCACCACCCTGAACGAAAAGTTCGGTTCGATCAGCACCTCCTTGAAGTAACTTCCGCCTCCCGTTTCCCAGCGGGCTGGTTCGATCCGAGGTTCTTTGAACGACTTAGCCCGCTCGGGGAATAGCCCCCGGCGGGCGAAGTCGTTTTGGGGACCGACCCACCGTTCTCCACAGCCCGCTAGGCCGGTCTTCCCGCCGTTATCTACCAGCTGATCACGGCTCTGTCCCCGCGGTTGTGCACAGCCTGTCCCCAGCTTTGCTGACCGCTCGTCCGCAGCTCTGCCCACAGCGCGGAAGTCCGCCTGTCCACAGCTCTTCCACAGGCCTATCCACGGCTTGCGAACAGCGACCGGTGGTCCCGCAGGATCGCCTGCGCGGCGTTGTGGCCGGGCGCGCCAGTGACGCCGCCGCCTGGATGGGCGCCGGACCCGCAATGGTAGAGGCCCTTCAGCGGTCCCCTGTAGTCCGCATGGCCCAGCATCGGGCGGGCCGAGAACAGCTGGTTCAGCGTCAGCGCGCCGTGGAAGATGTCGCCGCCCAACAGGCCGAACTGCCGCTCGAGGTCGAGCGGAGACAGGATCTGGCGGCCGAGCACGCTTGCCGCAAAGCCCGGCGCGTAGCTGTCGACCGTCGCGATCATGAGATCGGCGACCTCCTCGCGGTGATCATCCCAGGACCGCCCGGCCGGCAAATCCGGCGCGACGTGCTGGCAGAACAGGCTGGCGACATGTTTGCCTGCGGGTGCCAGCGTGTCGTCGAGCGTCGAGGGGATCAGCATCTCGACGACGGGTGAGCGGCTCCATCCTTGCGCACGTGCATCGAGATAGGCGCGGTCCATGTAGCCGAGGCTTGGCGCCAGGATGATGCCGGAGGTGAGGTGATCGCCGTCGCCGGGCAACGCGGTGAAAGACGGCAGGCGGTCGAGCGCCACGTTCATGCGGAAGGTGCCCGAACCGTTCTTCCAGTTGTGGATGCGGGCAAGGAAGTCCCGCGGCAGCGCATCGGACGCGACCAGCCGCGTATAGAGCAGTTTCGGATTGACGTTCGCCGCGACATATTTCGCGCGGATCGTTGCACCGTTTTCCAGCACGACGCCGACAGCGCGCTCGCGCTCGACGATCACCTCGCGCACGCCGGCCTCGAGATCGATCGTCACGCCGCGGTCGCGCGCGGTGCGCGCCATCGCCTCGGTGATCGCGCCCATGCCGCCGATGGCGTGGCCCCACACGCCTTTCTTGCCGTTCACCTCGCCGAAGGCGTGATGCAGCATCACATAGGCCGAGCCAGCGGCGTAGGGGCTGGCGAAATTGCCGACGATGGCATCGAAGCCGAACAGCGCCTTGACGAGATCGTGCTCGAAACGCTCGTCCAGCATCTCGCCGGCCGAGCGGGTGAAGAGGTCGAGCAGGCTGCGGCTCTGCTCCAGGGTGAGAGAGCGGAGGATGCCGGCCGTCTGCCACGCATTCAGGCCCTCGCGCAGCGCGGCGGTTCCGAAGCCGTCGACGAGGTTCGGCGGGGCGCGCAGCACGAATTGCCGCAGCACGTCGGCGATGTCCTCGAGTTCGCGCGAGAAGCCATCGAGCGCGTCCGCATCACGTGCGCTCAGTCGCGCGACCGAGTTCCTGGTCCGACCCTCGCCGGTGAGGAGATGGCTGCCATCAGGCGCGGGCAGGAAGTTCTGCGCCCGCCGTTCGACGACGCGCAGGCCCTGGCCGGCGAGATCCAGATCGCGAACCACCTGCGGATTGAGCAGGCTCACCGTGTAGGCCGCGACCGAATTGCGGAAGCCCGGATGAAACTCCTCCGTCACCGCGGCGCCGCCGACCACCTTGCGCCGTTCGACCACGCGCACGCGCAGGCCCGCCTTGGCGAGATAGGCAGCGCAGGTGAGGCCGTTATGGCCCGCGCCGATGATGACGACGTCGGTTTCGCTCATGATGGTCCTGATGGCGGAGGGGGCCGAAGCACCGTCTCCGGGATGCGAGAATGACGACTGTATATCAGGCATTTCCAGGCGCGACATCACGCGACCATTTATTGCCCGTTCAGCCGCCTTGTGCTCCATTGCGCCCGCTCGGCGCCCGCCGGGGAATGTTGGCCGGAGCTTCCATGGATTCGATCGTGCAACTCGCTGTCACGGCGCAGCCGCCCGCCTCGCGCAACCGGCTGTTGCTTGCGGTCTACACCGCCGCGATCTTCGTCAGCGCGCTGCTGCTGTTCTCGGTGCAGCCGCTGTTCACGAAGATGGTGCTGCCGCGGCTCGGCGGCTCGCCTGCGGTGTGGTCGGTGGCGATGGTGTTCTTCCAGTCGCTGCTGCTCGCGGGCTACGCCTATGCGCATCTGTTGATGCAGAGCCGGAACCGGATCGTTCCGGTCGCGGTGCATCTCGTGCTGCTGGTGCTGGCCTTTGCCAAGTTGCCACTCGGCATCGCCTCGGCCTATGGCGAGCCGCCGGCGTCCGGCTATGCGTTCTGGCTGCTCGGCCTGTTCGTGGTCTCGATCGGACTGCCGTTCTTCGCGCTTGCCGCCAACAATCCGCTGCTGCAGGCCTGGTTCGTCCGCACAGGCCATCCCGCCGGGCACGACCCCTATTTCCTCTACGCCTCCTCCAACATCGGCAGCTTCCTCGCGCTGTTGTCCTACCCGTTCCTGCTGGAGCCGATCTTCACGCTGCACACGCAGAACCGGTTCTGGACCGCGGGCTATGGCCTGCTGATCCTGCTGATCGCGGCCTGCGGCGTGCTCCTGCTGCGCTCGCCGAAACTGGCGGTGATGGATGCGAAAGCCGAGGACGCTCACGCGCCGGCCCCAGGTGTCATGACGCGGCTGCGCTGGATCTTCCTGGCCGCCGTGCCATCCGGCCTGTTGATCGCGGTGACCGCGCATATCTCGACCGACGTCGCGGCGGCGCCGCTGCTCTGGGTGCTGCCGCTGTCGCTCTATCTCCTCACCTGGGTCATCGTGTTCCAGTCGCGGCCGCTGCTGCCGCACAAATGGATGCTGATGCTGCAGCCGGTGGCGATCGCGGGCGTCGTCGTGCTGCTGGCCTTCGGCGGCGAGCAGAACCTGCTGCTGACGCTCGGTGGCCACCAGCTGTGCTTCTTCGTCATTGCCATGGCCTGCCACGGCGAACTGGCGCGGACGCGGCCGGCCGCGAAATACCTCACCGGCTTCTATGTGGCGCTGTCGTTCGGCGGCATGGTGGGCGGCCTGTTCGCAGGCCTGCTTGCGCCCTTCACCTTCTCCTGGATCGCCGAATACCCGATCCTGGTCGCAGCCGCCGCGCTGTGCCGGCCTGCGGTGAACGAACGCTGGGCGGGCATCGTCAAATGGTATTGGCTCGCGCTCGTCGCGCTGGCGGCCGTGCTGGTGGCGCCAGCCTACATGACGGGCCAGGTGTCGACCTGGTTCGAGGACCACAGGGTCTGGATCGCCGGCGCCGTCGGCGCGCTGGCGGCGGTGCTGGCCCTGACCCTCAACGCCGATCGCTGGAAGATCTTTGCAACGGTCGCCCTCGCCTTGGCCCTGATCCGGATCTATCCCGCCGACGAAGGCCGCGTCACCACGGTGCGCAGCTTCTTCGGCGTGCACAAGATCGTGGTGACGCCGGGCGGCTATTTCCATGTGCTGATGCACGGCACCACCATTCACGGCGCCGAGCGCTTCCGCAACAATGACGGCACGCCGGTCACCGGCCGGCCCGAACCGATCACCTATTATCACAAGGACGGCGGCATCGGTCAGGCCGTCACAGCGATCCGCGAGCGCAAGGGGGCGCCGCTGAAGGTCGCTGCGATCGGCGTCGGCTCGGGCACGCTCGCCTGCGCCGCCGAGCCGGGCGAGGACTGGAAGTTCTTCGAGATCGACCAGTCGATGGTCGATGCCGCGCGCGACCCGAAGAACTTTCGCTACATCTCGAATTGCATGCCGGACATGAAGCCGGTGATCGGCGACGCGCGGCTCACCTTCGCGAAGGAGCCTGACGGCGTCTATGATCTCATCATCGTCGACGCCTATTCGTCGGATGCGATCCCGATCCATCTGGCGACGGAGGAGGCGATGGCGATCTACAAGGACAAGCTGGCGCCGCACGGGGCCGTGGTGATGCACGTCTCCAACCGGCATCTCGATCTCGAACCGGTCGTGGTCGGCATCGCCGATGCCAACGACCTCAAGAGCTGGGTGTACAACGAGGATTCAGGTCGCGACGCCGATTACATCTTCTCCACGGATGTCGTCATCTCCGCGCGCGAGACCGCCGATGTCGGCCGCATCGCCAGCTCCAAGCAATGGGAAGAGACCGAAGCCGACGAGAGGGTGAAGGTCTGGACCGACGATTATTCCAACGTCCTGGGCGCGCTGTACCGCCGATTGCGCAGCGGCGAGTAGCATTCTTCGCACCCGCGTCTCTCGTGCCGCGGGCGCTGCGCAGCACGGAGTTATATGCTGCAGAGCCGGGGCTCATGGCGCTGCTTCCTGCGTCCCGGCATGCGGCGGTCGGGTGGGGAGAGCTTCCGAGCTCACGCCGCCCGCTTGCGCGCGCGACGTCGCCGCCTCAGTTCTGGTAGTAATAGCCGCGCGGCTGGTAGAGCTGCCGGGGCTGCGGCTGATAATAATAGCCCTGCTGATTGTAGCCCTGATCGTAAATCGGCTGCTGCTGCGGATAGACCTGCGCGCCATACGTGCGGCTGGAGCGCGGCGCGGGATAGCGTGCGCCGGTGTCGCTGCCGTCGGCGGGATAGATGTAACTGTCATCCTGCGGCATGTAGCGACGGGCGGGCTGCGCCGGCGGCGCGAGGCTGACCGGATCAGTCGTCGTGGCGTATTGCTCTTCCACCGGCTGTGGCGCGCGGGCGACCGCAGTACCGGTGCGGCCGCGCGGATTGCGCGCCAGGGCCACCTGGGAGGATCCTGTCAGTGTGACGGTGGTGTTGAGCACGCCCTGCTGCTGCACCAGCGCGTAGAGCGTCGAGGCGTTCTGGCGGGACAATCGCACACAGCCATGGGAGGCGGGGGAGCCGAGCCGGCCGACCGAGTCGGTGCCGTGGATCGCATGGCCGGCCTTGGTGAAGAAGATCGCGTGCGGCATCGGCGCGTCGTCGAACTCCTTCGAATAATGGTCCGCTTCCATCCGGAACGTGCGGAATGAGCCGTTCGGGGTTTCACGGGAAGGAATGCCTGTCGACACCGGCCAGCGATAGCGCGGGGCGCCGTCGACGGCGACGGTCATCTGCTGGTTGTCCTTGTCGACGGTGATCTCGACCTTGGCCTGCGCGGTGCCGGCGCCGAGAAGCATGAGGGCGGTAAACGCAATGACAAAGGAACGCATTTGTAATCTGGCCTCCGGCCTGTTCACGCTAGGCGCCGCGGCTCTCCGTCCCCCGGCGTGCACTATGCCCGCGATACGGCTTTCGTTCCAGCGGGCTGGAGCTGCATCGTTAACGTGATGTCGGGCGCAAGCAAGTCCGCCAGGTGACGCGCCGCTGACGCCGCGGCTGACATTTTCGCGAGCGGGCTTTCGACGCCGGGCCTGGCGCGGTGCAACCATTTGGGCGCTTTGACGTTGTGAGGTGCTGAGCACGTCCGGCGGCCTTTGCCGCCATTCCTCCTGCACCGCTCAAATCTTCGGGGACCCCAGATGATCAAAGCCCGCAATGCCGCCCTGGCCATCCCGGCCGGCCGTTCGGCCCGTATGCTTCTTGCCGCGTCCGCCATCCTGCTCGCAGGGCTGGCGGTGCCGCAGGCAGGAAAGGCCCAGGGAATTGTACGGGGCGCCCAGGAAGGTGCCTATGAAGGTAACAGGGTTGCCGGTCCCGTGGGCGGCGCCGTCGGCGGTGTCGTCGGAGCCGGTGTCGGCGGCGCCGTCGGCGCGGTCGAAGGCGTCCTCGGTATCCCCCACCGCCACTATCGCCACTGCCGCGGCTATTATGACGGCCATAACCGCTTCCATTGCTATCGGTAAGCGGACCCGGTGCTTTCCGGATGCGTGCCACGCACGCATCCGGAATGGCGTGGACGTCAGTTCTTCAGGCGATAGCCGGTCCGGAAAATCCACCAGACCACTGCGAGACAGATTACCAGGAACGCCAGCGTCATGCCCATGCTGACATAGATGCTGACGTCGGCGATCTCGTAGAAGCTCCAGCGGAAGCCGGAGATCAGGTAGACCACCGGATTGAGCAGGGCCACCGTCCGCCAGGCCGGCGGCAGCATGTCGATCGAATAGAAGCTGCCGCCGAGGAAGGTCAGCGGCGTCACCACCAGCATCGGGATCATCTGCAGCTTCTCGAAGCCGTCGGCCCAGATGCCGATGATGAAGCCGAACAGGCTGAACGTCACCGCCGTCAGCACCAGGAAGGTCAGCATCCAGATCGGATGATGAATGTGCAGCGGCACGAACAGGCCGGCCGTCGCCAGGATGATCAGTCCGAGGATGATCGACTTGGTCGCGGCGGCACCGACATAGCCGAGCACGATCTCGACATAGGAGATCGGTGCGGACAGGATCTCGTAGATCGTGCCGGCGAATTTAGGGAAGTAGATGCCGAAGGAGGCATTGGCGATGCTCTGGGTCAGCACCGAGAGCATGATAAGTCCGGGCACGATGAAGGTGCCGTAGCTGACGCCCTCGACCTGACTGATGCGCGAGCCGATCGCGGCGCCGAACACCACGAAATAGAGCGAGGTCGAGACCACCGGCGAAACGATGCTTTGCAGCACCGTGCGCCAGGTGCGCGCCATTTCGAACAGATAGATGGCGCGGATGGCACGGTGGTTCATGACGTCCTCACGAGGTCGACGAAGATGTCCTCGAGCGACGATTGGGTCGTGTCGAGGTCGTTGAAGCGGATGCCGGCGTTGCGGAGGTCGCCGAGCAGGCTGGTGATTCCAGTCCGCTCGCCCTGCGTGTCGTAGTCGTAGACCAGCCTCGTGCCATCGTCTCGGAGCTCGAGCTGGTAGTGGCCGAGGCTGTCCGGCAGCGCGCTGACCTTGCCCTGGAGATGCAGCGTCAGCCGCTTCCTGCCGAGCTTGTGCATCAGGGTCGCCTTGTCCTCGACCAGCACGATCTCGCCCTTGTTGATGATGCCGATGCGATCGGCCATCTCCTCGGCTTCCTCGATGTAGTGCGTGGTGAGGATGATGGTGACGCCGGACTGCTGCAGGCCGCGCACCACCTCCCACATGCCCTTGCGCAGCTCGACGTCGACGCCGGCCGTGGGCTCGTCCAGGAACAGGATCTGCGGCTCGTGCGACAGCGCCTTGGCGATCATCACGCGCCGCTTCATGCCGCCGGACAGCGTGATGATCTTGTTGTCCTTCTTGTCCCAGAGCGAGAGGTCCCTGAGCACCTTTTCGATATGGGCCGGGTTCTTCGGCTTGCCAAACAGGCCGCGGGAGAAGGTCACCGTCGCCCAGACGCTCTCGAAGGCGTCGGTGTGCAATTCCTGCGGCACGAGGCCGATCAGCGAGCGCGCCTTGCGGTAGGAGGTGCGGATGTCCTCGCCGCCGACCAGGATGCGTCCTTCGCTGGGATTGGCGATGCCGCAGATGATCGAGATCAGCGTGGTCTTGCCGGCCCCGTTCGGTCCGAGCAGGGCGAAGATCTCGCCGCGCTTGATGTCGAGATTGACGTTCTTGAGCGCCCTGAAGCCGGACCCATAGGTCTTCGACAGGTTGGCGACGGAGATGATCGGGGACATGACGGCCGGCAGGCTGGGGGAGGGGAGCGCTGAAACCGGCGTCGATGCAGGCCAGCGGAGTGCTGAGATAGGAAGGCCGCTGTCCCGCCGCAATCGGCAGGGGAAAAATGGTCTCAAAACCGGCTATTCCGTGGCATGTTCCAGGCAAGTGTTGCGCGATGGTCACGACTTGCTGTTAAGATGATGGCTCACGCGGCTCTTTGTTGCGTCTGCGAGCAGGCCGTGGCTACGATTCCGCTCAGCTCATGTCCCCAGGGAAACGATCGATGAGACCGAACGGCCGTCACACCGCCGGCGCCAGCCAGCTGTCAGCTCTCCGCGTCTGGGCGCTCTGCCTTGCCCTGCTGTTAGCTTCTGTCATCAGCCCGACCAGAGCCAATGCTGCGCCGAGCCAGGCGGCGGCAACCACGCATGTCTATCTGCTGCGGGGCGTGCTCAACATCTTCTCGCTGGGTCTCGACACGATCGGCTCGAGGTTGCAGGCCCAGGGCATTCCGGTGACGGTCGCGAACTTCGTCTCATGGTCCTCGCTCGCCGATGAAGCTGCCGCGGCCTACAAGGCCGGCCGGCTCAAGACCATCGTGCTGGTCGGGCATTCCTCGGGCGCCACCGCGCTTCCCGACATGATCGCCAAGCTCAACCAGCTCGGCGTGCCCGTGAAACTCGCGATCGGCCTCGACTCGGTGTTCAAGACCAGGCTCTCGACCGGGGCCGAGCGCTACATCAATATCTATATCGGCGACGGTCCCGGCGAGCCGGTGAAGCCCGCCAATGGCTTCCGCGGCAAGCTCGACAATGTCGATGTGCGTGGCACCGGCGTCGGTCACATCTCGATCGACAAGAACGAGGCCATCCAGCGCCGCGTCATCGCCGAGATCGATGCCGCCATCATGCGCTCGCGCGCGCCCGTCCAGGTTGCCGGCCCCGGTGCTGCGGCCCAGTCCCGCTCGGCCGCTGCAAACGCGCCTCGGAATTAGGTCGCCGGGGTGACGGCACTCTTCATGCCGCTGCCGACGCCATCGTCGGCAGCGGCATTGTCGTTTGCGTCCCCTCGTTGAGGCATTGGAACCTGCGGCCTCCCGCCGGGTTATCCCGGTATGCCGGAACGAAAAACCACTGGTCCGATGCCCGTCCAGCCGGAGCGGGCATGGACGGCCGTTCCCGTCGCTGAACAGGCGGCGGCGCGGCCATCGCTGGAGCGTTCGAGCCGCCTGAATGCCATTGCTGCCGGCATCTTGCGCAAGCGCGCGCTCCTCGTGCAACGTGCATTGCTCGCCGGCAAGCGCCGTATCGGCGGCGCGGTGAGGGGCTGACACCCCCGCGCCGCGCGCGCATCTCTTGGGGGCCGCCAGACATGAGAGAATTCAAGTGCCCGTCGTGCCGGCATGCGGTCGCGTTCGAGCATCTGGCTTGCACGAATTGTCACAGCGAGTTGCTGTTCGACCTGCCGCAGATCGACATGACGCTGCGGGGCGACAAATGGCCCTGCGGCAATCGCGACATGATCGGCTGCAACTGGTGTGTCGAAGACACCGAACCCTATTGCGCCTCCTGCCGGCTCACCCGCACCATTCCCAATCTCGGCAGCGCCCGGAACGTCATGCTGTGGCGGCGGATGGAGGAGGCCAAGCGCCGTCTCATCTACGATCTGGCGCGTCTGCGGCTTCCCCTGGCATCGCCCCGGAGAGGGCGGGTGTCGTTCGACATCCTGTCGGACGAGGTCAGCCCGATCATGACGGGCCATCTTGCCGGTCTCATCACGCTGAGTCTGGCGGAGGCGGACGACGTCGAGCGCGAGGCGCGCCGCGTCTCATTCCGTGAGCCCTACCGGACCCTGCTCGGCCATTTCCGGCACGAGATCGGCCACTTCTATTGGGATCTGCTCGTCAGCGGCACGCCGTTCCAGGCGCCCTTCAGGCTGATCTTCGGCGACGAGACCCAGGACTATCAGGCCGCGCTGGCCGGCTACTATGCGCGCGCCAATCGCGCGTATGACAAGCAGGGCTTCATCAGCGAGTACGCCACGTCGCACCCGTGGGAGGATTGGGCGGAGACCTTCGCGCATTTCCTCCACATCGTCTCGACCCTCGATTCCTTGGCCGGCCTGCCGCTCGCGCTGGAGGAGCGCGCGCGGCAGACCCTGACCGATCCCTATCTGGAAAGCGACTTCGAGGCTTTGCTCGCATTGTGGATGCCGCTGTCGCGCGGCATCAATGCGATCAATCGCTCGCTCGGAAACGGCGATGCCTATCCGTTCGACATTTCGCCTGCGGTGAAAGGCAAGCTGCACCTGGTGCACATGGCGATCAGCGGCTTTCGAGATGCGCGTCCTTTGGCCGCGGATCGCGACGAACCGGCATCCGTGGCGGCCGAGTAGAATTTGGACAAATCCGGAAACAAAACTGCAGTCGCGCCGCATGGACAGGCGGGTGGGGCTGTGAAAAGGGTGTCTGCAACGGCTTCCCAACAAATGCCTCGATATGAGCGGGACCTTGCGCTTCGGACGAACGGCCCTGATCTTGGCGGTGCTTGCCTGCGGCGGTTGTGCGACCGCACCGCTTGAGCGCGGCGGCTCGCTCGCACGCTACGACCGGCTGTCGGATGCGAACGGCCTCGTCACCCGGTCGCAGATCCGGGCGAACAAGAAGGACCTGTTGGCGGCGAAGACGGTGCGAATCGTCTCCACGGCTTTTCCGTCCGGTCCCGGTTTCGACGACAAGGAGCGGCGCCTGATCGCCAATGCCATCAGCCGCGAATTGTGTGTCCGGCTCGGCGAACGTTTTCAGATCGTTCCTCCCGGCGAAGAGGCCGACTTGACGATTCAGGCGACCGTCACGCATGCGACTCCGACCAACGTGACCGCCTCCGGCGCATCGAGGGTGGCTTCGATTGCCACCAGCGTGGCTCTTCCTGGTGTACCCGTGCCGGTACCGCGGATTCCGATCGGGCTGGGCACCCTTTCGGTCGAGGCGGAGGCGCGCGACTTCGCCGGTTTCCAGAAAGCAGCCATGGTGTGGGCGCGCGGCGCCAATGCCATCGGCAATTCGCCGCGGCTTGCCAATCATGGTGATGCCTACGACCTTGCCGCAGACTTCGGTGCCGATTTCGCCAAGCTGGTTTCGACCGGCGAATCTCCGTTCGGTGGACTGCCTGCGCTGCCCTCCATCGAGAGCCTTCCTGTTCGCCTCGGCGGGGCGCCCAAATATGTCGCGTGCGAGGTGTATGGGCGCTTTCCGGGCATCGCGGGTTTTGCGGGAGAGAGGCTGGGCCTGCCGCCGAACTGGACGGACTCGGGTGCCAAGGGTGGCCCACCTGCCGCCCCTGCGACCGAGGTCGCGCCCGCCGAACAGCCGCTCATGCATTGACGCAATGTCACAGCCGTCCTGTGCCCCAAATTCCTCCCAATCAGCGGTCATGAAACCCGCGGGGAGACTGTTGCCTCCGTTGGTGGGATTACGGAAGTCGATGTTCGGTCTGGGACGGCTCGTGATGATGGCAGCGGTTGCGCTGCTCGTCCTCGATGGCGGTGTGGCCGCCGCTTCGCCAGCCAAATCGAAGGCCACCGCGGCCGTGGCGCCGCCGCCCCCGGTCGAGCCGCGGCCGGCCCCGAAAGTCTACCTATTCCGCGGCGCCATGGGCCCGTTCTTCTCGACCGGCATGGACCGGCTCGCGGAGAAGCTGACCCAGGCCGGCTTCTCCGCCGACGTCTATGAGTTCACGCTGTGCCGGTTCATCGGCAACCGCGCCATTGCAAGCTACAGGGAATCACCGGCACCGATCGTCCTGATCGGCCACTCCATGGGCGGTCTCTGTTCGATCGTGATCTCCGAGATGGCAGCCGAGGAGAAAGTCCCGATCAGCCTCGTCATCGCCATCGACCCGGCGCATGCGACCGGCGATGTGCCGCTCAGCGTCGAGCGCTTCATCAACATCTTCCTCTCCGACAGCGTGCTCGGAGGCGGCGACGTCGTGGCCGTGCCCGGCTATCGCGGCCATTACGCGAGCTACGACCTCAAGGAGAACAGCCGCGTCTCGCACATCAATATCGAGAAGTCGGACGACATCCATCGTCAGATCGTCGAGATGGTGAAGCAGCTGCCGCAGATCTCCGCGCTGGCCCAGGCCGACGCCGTGCCGCTGCGATACCTGGTGCCGGGCGATACGCTGGTGGAGCTGTGGGACTCCGGGGTGCGGGTGCCGGTGCGGACCGGCGACACGATGCAGAGCATCGCCGCAGCCCATCGTGTGCCGGTCTGGACACTCTCGCAGAGCAATGCGCTGTCCGAAAACGCCACGCTGGTCCCGGGGCAATCCATCGTCGTGCCGCGCCATCTGACGCCGCCCGAGCCGGCAACGGCCCTCGCGACACCACCTCCGCCACCGCGGGGACGAAAGTAGGATGTCCGTCTGCTCGGCCCTCTAGGCATGGCCGGGACCGGACGCTATGACATCAAGCATCGTTGGAAAAGCGGGCGCTCTGATGCAGGTTACGGGTTCGAACGGATTGCGAGTTGCCATTGCAGGGCTCGGCGCGATCGGAAGCAAGATCGCTAGCGCGCTCGACCAGGGCATCGAGGGGCTTTCTCTCGCGGCGGTCGCGGTTCGCGAGGCCGGCAAGCATCAGGCCTTCCTCGGCGGCCTGCGTCGTCCGCCGCAGATCCTGCCGATCGACCAGCTCGGCGACGCCGCCGATCTGGTGGTCGAATGCGCGCCGAGTCGCCATCTGCGTGCCATCGTCGAGCCCGCCGTGACGCGCGGCAGGACCGCGGTCGTGGTCAGCGTCGGCGGGTTGCTCGACAATTTCGATCTGGTCGATCTGGCCCGCGCCAAAGGCGGCCGCATCCTGGTGCCGACCGGAGCCCTGATCGGGCTCGACGCCGTCAATGCCGCGGCGTTGGGCACCATCCATTCGGTGAAGATGGTCACGCGCAAGCCGATCGACGGCCTGAAGGGGGCGCCGTTCATCGTCGAGAACAACATCGACATCGACAATCTGCGCGAGCCGCTCAAGCTGTTCGAAGGCACGGCGCGCGAAGCCGCCAAGGGATTTCCGGCCAATCTCAACGTCGCGGTGGCGCTGTCACTGGCTGGCATCGGGCCGGACCTGACGCAAGTGCAGATCTGGGCCGACCCGTCGGTGACGCGCAACGTTCACCGCATCGAGGTCGAGGCCGATTCCGCGCGCTTCTCGATGGGGATCGAAAACATCCCGTCCGAAAATCCCAAGACCGGTCTGATTACCGCGCTCTCGGTGATCGCGCTGCTGCGCAAGCAGCGCGCGACGCTGTGCGTCGGGACCTGACGCTTACGCGCCCGTCACGCGCCAGATCACGTTGCCGACGTCGTCGGCCATCAACAGCGACTTCCTGTCGGGGCCGATGACGACGCCCACCGGGCGCCCGTAGGATTCCTTCTCGTCCGGAGACAGGAAGCCGGACAGGATATCGCGGCCGGGGCCCGAGGGCTTTCCGTTCTCGAACGGGATGAACACCAGCTTGTAGCCGGACAACTTGCTGCGATTCCACGAGCCGTGCTGGCCGATCACCATGCCGTCGGGGAAGCCCGGCAGCGTGCCGGCCGGCATCCAGCACAGGCCGAGCGATGCGGTGTGGCCACCGAGCGCATAGTCCGGCTGCAGGGCCTTGGCGACCATCGCCGCATCCTGCGGCACGCGGTCATCCACCGTCTTGCCCCAGTAGCAATAGGGCCAGCCGTAGAAGCCGCCGTCACGCACCGAGGTCAGATAGTCCGGCGGCGTCTCGTCGCCGAGACCGTCGCGCTCGTTGACGACGGTCCAGAGCACGTTGGTGTTCGGCTCCCAGGCGAGTCCGACGGGATTGCGCAATCCGGCGCCGAAGATGCGGTGCGTCCCCGCGACGAGATCGAGTTCGTAGACCGCGGCGCGGCCTTCCTCCACCTCCATTCCCATTTCGGCGATGTTGCTGAGCGAGCCGACGCCGGCATAGAGCTTGCGGCCGTCGGGACTGGCCAGCAGGCTGCGCGTCCAGTGGCCGCCCGGCTTGAACGTCGTCAGCCGCTTGCCGGGCGCCGTGATGCGGTCTGCCCCTGCGAGGTAGGGAAACGCCATCACGCCGTCGGTGTTGCCGACGTAGAAGGTGTCGCCGACCAGCGCCATGCCGAACGGCTGGTTGAGGTTTTCCATGAAGGCGCCGCGCACTTCGGCGACGCCGTCGCCGTCCTTGTCGCGCAGCAGCGTGATGCGGTTGGCGGACACGCCGAGCGCCGCAGCGCGTCGCATCGTCGCCTGCATCGCGTAATGAAATACGGTGCGGGGCGGGCCTGCGACCTGCGTCGCCTCCGCGATCAGCACATCGCCATTGGGCAGCACCTCGATCCAGCGTGGATGGTCGAGGCCGGTCGCGAACGCGTTGACCTTGAGACCCGGCGCCACCGTCGGCTTCTGCCCCTCGTGCCAGCCGCGCGCCGTCGGCATTTTCAGCGTCGGAATGGCGCCCTGCGGCTTGGCTTCGGGAATCGACGGCGCCTGGCCCCAGGCCGGCGCTGGTTCGGTGCCCGACAGCTTGCGCCATTGCAGCGCGATGCCGCCCAGAAATGCGACGAACTGCGCGAAGATGCTTGAAAACGTCATGAGGAGCCCCTGATTGCGCGCGCATCCAACTGGCTGCGGGGGCCGGCGTCAACCGGTGCTGCGCGCAAGCGGTGCCTGTTCGCGCGGAATGGCAGCCGGCCAGATTTGCATGGGGGCCTCAGCGGCGGATCTGGCGCTCCAGCTGCCGCGCCGCGCGGAAATCCTCGAGGTGATGAATGTTCGGCGCCAGAGCCGCTTCCCTGGACAGCAGGTGATAGACGCGCGCCACCGTGCGCTGCTTCTGCTTGCTGCGACCGGGCGGTAGGGCGCGCGCCTTGCGAAGGGCGGCAATCGCATGCGCGCGGAAATAATCGTAGGCGTCCGACATGGCTCGAGGCTCTGCGGTTGCAGGTGTCGAGACAGTAACCGGCTCGGAGAGGCGCGGTTCCTTACGCGGCAGTCGCGGACGCGGCTTGCTGCCGCTAGCGCGTCGACAGGAACGGGATGATCATCGGCACCCGGCGGCAATAGGCGCCATAGGCATCCTCGCCGAGCTCCCTGGACAGGAAGACCTCTTCCATCCGCCCCTTCTGCCACATGCCGAGCGAGATCAGGATCGCACCGAGGATGGTCGTCACCAGGCCGATGGCGACGCCTGTCACCAGCATCCCGAAGATCAGCCCGGTGTAGATCGGGTGGCGCACGATGCCATACGGGCCGGTGTCGATGACCCGGTGGTCTTCCTTGTGCGTGATGGTGTTGGACCAGAATTTTCCGAGATGCAGCCGGCCCCACCAGGCAAAAGCGATGCCGGCGGCCGAGAGGACCGCGGCAATAGCGATGCCGGCATTGCCGAGCACCCAGAGCGGCTTCAAGCCAAAGATCTCCGCAATGAACGGCGTGTAAAGGATGCCGCCGACCAGGATAGGCAGGCGGTACCGCTGCGACTCCAGCGTCATGACCTGCTTCTTCGTACGCCCCTGCCAGAACGAGGCGCCGACCCAGCTGGCGAGAAAGGCGAGCCAGATCAGCGCCAGCAATTCGGTCGGCCAGGACGTGGTCCAGCCGCCCCAGGCGACGGACAGGAGCTTGGAAAAATCGAAGGACATACGGAAGGTTCTTTGGCTTGAGGAATCAGCTGGCGCGCGACGAGAGCGCGTGATGCTCGATGGCGCCGGAGGCCTGCTCGCCGTTGCGGGCGAGGAGGTGGGTGATGGTCTCGCGCAACACCGGCTCGATCGGGCGCGGCGAATAGCCGAGTTCGGTGCGCGCCTTGCCGATCGAGAGGTCACTTGCGGCCAGCGCAATGCGCACGCCCTCGGCGGTGCCGTTGGGCGGCCGGTGCGTGAAATGATCGGAGATGTATTCGAGCATGATCGCGGAGAGCTCCGCGATCCGGCCTGGCACCACGATCGGAAACTGCCTGCGGCCGCTCATGGCCGACATCATGCGCAGGATGCGACCGAGCGGGACGCAATCGCCGCCGAGAATGTAGCGCTGGCCGATGCGGCCGCGCTCCATGGTCAGCACGAGGCCCATCGCGACGTCGCGGACGTCGACGAGGTTGACCAGGAAGTTGATGTGTGGCTGCACCTTCTTCTGCAGGAAGTACCACAGCATCGCGGTCGGCGGCGTCAGATTGTGGTCGGCGGCACCGATCGGCATGGTCGGCGTGCCGATCACGAGCGGGAAGCCCGCGGCCGCCGCCTTCGCCGCGTGATGTTCGGCAAGCGCCTTCGAGCGCGTGTAGGCGCCGGGCATCGCCTCGGCCGGCTGGAGCGCCTCTTCGGCCGCAACGCCCTTGAGGTCGGAATAGGGAAACAGGATCGATTCCGTCGAGCAATGCAGGAAGCGCGCGACACCGCGCTGCATCGCGGCCGCCAGCACCACCTCGGTGCCACGGCAATTGACGTCGTGAAAGTCCTGCTTGTTGGCCACCCACATGCCGGGCAGGCCCGCGAGGTGATAGACCTGATCGACACCGCTGAGGGCGGCGTCGACCGCATGCGTGTCCAGCACCGAGCCATGGACATGCTCGACGTCCGGATGTGCCGTGGCCGGCGGCTGCACGTCGAGGACGCGCACGCGCTGCCCCCTGTCGCGGAGCGCTTCTACGAGATGATGTCCGATGAAGCCGCTGCCACCGGTAACCAGGACGAGAGCCATGAAGAAGGTTTGCTGTTCCGCTTCTGGAAGCTATCGGGTTGAGGTCGAAAGTGAGTTGGCCGGAAGAGGCGCGAGAATCGCGGCAAGGTCACGGCGGAAACCCAGCGCGATGAACAATTTCGCCATCACGAACATCGGTCCAAGGAAAAGGTGCGAAGGGAAGGTGAACAGGGAGGCTTCACGTCCCTCGAAAACCTTGTGGCCGATGGTCTGCGCGGCAAAGCCGAGTCCGACCAGAACGGCGAAAATCGCCCACATCGTCATGGTGCTGACTTGCGCGGCGATGGTCGTCGCGATCGTGAACAATGCGACGGACACGGCCAGGATCCCGATCCCGAGCGCGACATCGAGCAGCAGCCAATAGATCAGCACCGGCAGGGCCAGGATCACGGCCAGGCTGATTTCCATTCCGAACAGCGGGACCTTCACCAGCGTCAGCGGCATGACGGCGCCCGTGAACAGCAGCAGAATTCCGATCACGTGCATCGCCGTGTTCCGGGGATCGCGATGGTATTCAACATAAACAGCCAGTTGGCGTTCGAAATAGCCAGCCATCTCGGTCTCGTTCGGCAACAGGGGCGGGGAAGGGCGAGGACCAGCCTATAGCACCGGACCCGGCAGTGCACAAACCTGCACTATTGTCGCGCGAGGCCGCGCGGCCGCGCTGTGAGACAGGTCACAAATTGACCGGAACTTCAACGGGTTCCGCAAAACGACGCGGCACCAAGGTTCAGCGCTTCTTGGCCGGTTTTTTCGTCGCAGGCGCCGGCGCTGCCGCGGGGCGCGCCGGCTCGTCCTCCGGCAGCTTGGAGTAGGTCACGATCTGCAACTGGCCGTTCGCCGCCGAGGTCGGCTTGGCCCGGTCGAGGAACTGCTCTTCGCCGAGACCGATCGGGTGCAGGCGCTTGGTCGAGATCTTGAACGTGTTCACCAGAACGTCGCGGATCGCGTCGGCCCGTCGCTGGCTCAGGATCGCGTTGGCCTCGCGCGTCTTCGAATTGGATTCGACGCGGCCGACGATCAGGAACGTGTAGGGCAGCATCGAGGAATGCACCATCGCGTCGGCGATGCGTCCGACGGTCTGGTAGGATGCCGGCTGGATGATGGGCGTGTCGGCGTCGAACTGGATGGCCGCGGTGAAGGCGGGCAGCTTGGCGAGGTCGGGCGCGATCAGCGGGCGGTTCACCGGACCCGGATCGTTCTTGATCCTGGTCTTGGCCCGCTCCATCACCTGCTGCTTCAGCGCAGGAAGATCGACCTCGACGGTCTCGTCGAGATGATTGAGCTTGGCGACGATGTCGTCGCGGGTCGGCGCCGCGGTCTGGGCGCCGGCCGCGCCCGCGAACAGCGCGATGGCGAGCGCGAAGCCGAGGCCGCAAGCGATGCTCCGGGTCGCGCACATCAGCGATACCCCGCGTCGTCGACGGCCTTCAGGCAGTTGTTGCTGATGCCCTTGGGCGTCGAGACCAGGCAGGGGATCGATTTGCTGGTCTCCTTGGTGGAGCCGTTGCAGACCTTGACGATCTCGCGCTGGCAGGCGTTGGCCACCGTGACGCGCGCGGCGACGCGCTTCTGGATGGCATCGAAGGCGCCGAGATAGTCGCTCGCGCATTGCGGGGAGAGCACGTCGCGGTTGCGGGACAGGCACTCCTTCAGCCGGGTCGAATCGGGGTTGACCCCGCGGCAATTGGCGACGATTTCCGCACCGCAACTGGCGGCCAGCTTCCCGATCGCATCGCCAAAGCTGATGGTCTCGGCCGCCGCAAACGACGGCATCCCCAATGCAAGCACGATGAGTGTGATGGAGCCCCGAACCATGGGCGCATCTGATACGGGGAAGTTCGTCAGGGTCAAGGGGCGTTCGGGCGAGAACTGTCGACGGCAGGCGAGGTGCGGCGAACGGTCCTCAGGCCGCGTCGTCGGTGCGGGGCGGCCATTCGATCAGGGCGACGGTGTGGGTCCTGAGGACTTCAGCAAAGGCCGGATCGGCCTTGAGTTCGTCCAGCGTCCGGGGCGAGGGCAACTGGCGGCCCTCTTCCATCAGGTCCTGGGCGTAGAACCCGAGCGCCTCGGGCGCATTCTCCAGCGCCTCATCGGCGTCGTCGCCGCCCGAGATGCAGCCCGGCAGGTCGGGAAACCAGAGGCTCACCTCCTCATCCGAGCCGGCATCCTCGATGATGGCGACGTAGTGGGGCACGCGCTCACGCCCGCTGCACGAAACTGTCCACGACCTTCTTCTCGCCGGCCTTGTCGAAGTCGATCGTGAGCTTGTTGCCGTCGACCTTGACGACGCGGCCATAGCCGAATTTCTGGTGGAAGACGCGGTCGGAGAGTGCAAAATCCGAGGTGGTGCCGGTCGATTTGGCGATCAGTTCGCCCTCGATCGTCATCGGCCCGCGACGGCGTGAGCCGAAGCTGCCGAAATCGGGCGAGGACCCGGACGAGAACGACGAACTCTCCTCCTCGAAGCCGCCATTGCGGCCGCCGCCACGATTGCGGTTGCCTTCCCGGTTGGCCTGGGCGCGCTGCCAGCCCGGCGTGGAATAGGTCGAGCCGAACGCCTCCATGTCGTCGAAGCGCGAGGCGCCATAGCCGCCGGCGCCGCCCCAGCCCGAGCCGCCCTTGGATTCGGTGATCTCGACATTGGCCGCCGGCAGTTCGTCGAGGAAGCGCGAGGGGATCGTGGTCGACCAGGTGCCGTGGATACGCCGATTGGTCGCGAAGTAGATCTTTGCGCGCCGCCTTGCGCGGGTGAGGCCGACATGGCCGAGGCGGCGCTCCTCCTCGAGGCCGGCGCGGCCCTGTTCGTCCAGCGTGCGCTGGCTCGGGAACAGGCCTTCCTCCCAGCCGGGCAGGAACACGTTGTCGAATTCGAGGCCCTTGGCCGAATGCAGCGTCATCAGCGACACCGCATCTTCCTCGGCGCCCCCCTCGCGATCCATCACCAGCGAGATGTGCTCGAGGAAGCCCTGCAAATTCTCGAACTCCTCCATCGAGCGCACGAGTTCCTTCAAATTCTCCAGCCGGCCCGCGGCGTCGGCCGAGCGGTCCTTCTGCCACATCTCGGTATAGCCGCTCTCGTCGAGTACGATCTGGGCGAGGTCCGTATGCGCGGTGACCTCGCGCTGGGCGCGCCAGCGGTCGAAACTGGCGATGAGGTCGCGCAGGCTCCCGCGCGCCTTCGGCTTCAATTCGTCGGTCTCGACCACGGCGCGCGCGGCCTCGAACAGGGGAATGCGGCGCTTGCGGGCATGGTCGTGCAGCATCTGCACGGTGGCATCGCCGAGGCCGCGCTTGGGCGTGTTGACGATGCGCTCGAAGGCGAGATCGTCGGCCGGCGAATTGATGACGCGCAAGTAGGCGAGCGCATCGCGAATTTCGGCGCGCTCGTAGAAGCGCGGGCCGCCGATGACGCGATAGGGCAGGCCGAGCGTGACGAAACGGTCTTCGAATTCGCGCATCTGGTAGGAGGCGCGCACCAGGATCGCGATCTCGTTCAGCTTCTCGCCCTGGCGCTGCAGTTGCTCGATCTCCTCGCCGATGCCGCGCGCCTCCTCCTCGGAATCCCACGAGCCCGTGACGGTGACCTTCTCGCCTTCGACATCCTCGGTGCGCAGCGTCTTGCCGAGCCGGCCCTCATTGTGCGCGATCAGATGCGAGGCGGCGGCGAGGATGTGGCCGGTCGAGCGGTAGTTGCGTTCGAGGCGGATCACCTTGGCGCCGGGAAAATCGTGGTCGAAGCGCAGGATGTTGTCGACCTCTGCGCCGCGCCAGCCGTAGATCGACTGGTCGTCGTCGCCGACGCAGCAGATGTTCTTGACGTGCGGCTTGTCGCTCGCGAGGGGCAGCGCAACACCATCGTCGTCATCACCGGGCCGACGCGAAGCGTCGAGATCCGGTGATCCATCTTCCGAAGACGTGACGGATTGCCGGGTCAAGCCCGGCAATGACGAACTGGAAGACGGAGCCTGCGACAACAGCCGCAGCCAGAGATATTGCGCCACGTTGGTGTCCTGGTACTCGTCCACCAGAATGAACTTGAAGCGCTGCTGGTACTGCCGGAGGATATCAGGGTGTTCGCGGAAGATGCGGATGTCTTCCAGCAGCAGATCGCCGAAATCGGCGGCGTTGAGGATCTTCAGCCGCTCCTGGTAGCTCGCATAGAGCTTGCCGCCCTTGCCGTTGGCGAACACCGCGGCTTCGCCGGACGGCACCTGCGATGGCGTCAGGCCGCGGTTCTTCCAGCCGTCGATCAGGCCGGCCAGCATGCGCGCGGGCCAGCGCTTGTCGTCGATGTTCTCGGCCTGCAGCAGCTGCTTGAGCAGTCGCACCTGGTCGTCGGTATCGAGCACGGTGAAGTTTGACTTGAGCTGCGCCAGTTCGGCATGGCTGCGCAGGATGCGGCCGCCGATGGAGTGGAAGGTGCCGAGCCACGGCATGCCCTCGACGGCGTGGCCGAGCATCTGGCCGAGCCGGTGCTTCATCTCGCGCGCCGCCTTGTTGGTGAAGGTCACCGACAGGATCTCGGCGGGGCGGGCGCGGCCCTGGCTCAGAATGTGGGCGATGCGGGTGGTCAGCACGCGGGTCTTGCCGGTGCCGGCGCCGGCCAGCACCAGGACCGGGCCGTCCAGCGTCTCGACCGCCTCGCGCTGCTCGGGATTGAGCCCGGACAGATATTTCGGGCCCACCGAGGCGCGGGCACGCGCGGCGATGCCGCCGGCCGCGGGCTGGTGGTCGGGGACGCCTCTGGAAACGCCTTGGGAAATGATCTTGCTCGGCTCGGTCATGCGAATCATCGGCCCCACGATGGCACCGCGGGGTGGCGGACGGGAGCCTTCTTAACAGGGATTGATCCCATATGGGGCGGCCGGCGCCGGTTTTCCACGTACGCGGCCGCGCAATTCGTTCCCTGGCAACGCGCGAAATTCGCGTCCCGGATGGCGGGAACCTTTGTTCCGGCCGCGCGGTTGGGTGTGCAAGCGCCGCGCGTCAGCCGCGGCGATCGCAGACAGGCATCGAAACAGAGGGTTTGACCATGCTGAGCTGGGTTGTGACGTTTCTGGTGATCGCACTGATCGCCGGCATTCTGGGCTTTGGCGGCATCGCCGGCGCGTCGATCGAGATCGCCAAGATCATCTTCTTCATCGCCATCGTGCTGTTCCTGGTCTCGGCCGTGGTCGGCCTGGCCCGCGGCCGCACCAGGGTTTGACGACGATTGAGGGGAATGCGCGCGAGCTCGCCGTGACGGGGCTCGCGCGTCATCCTGTTTCGGCGGGCGTCAGCGCCTGATGACGACGACCTCCAGATACTCGCTGGGCACGACCATGCTGCCGTCATGGGCTTTGTTCGTGGACGCGATGAGCCGCAACAGATCCTGCGTCAGGCCGGTCTGCTGGCTGCCATCGAGGGCTGCATAGGCTTTCAGGACGGGGCCGTAATAGGTCCGGAACACCTCCAGGAAATGCTCGGGCGACCGATACCGGAAGGTGAAGTTCCGGTTTTCGGCCCGGACCTGGGCCGCCTTCGCACCAAATAATGTTTCCAGATGCGGACGGGTGCCCCACAGCGCGGGCGACAGCGCGCCGGCCGGCGGCGGCAGATATTTGCCGAGCGTCTTGAAGATCTGTCCGATGAAACCGTCCGGCGTCCAGTTGGCGAGACCGATCTTGCCGCCGCTCCGGCACACCCGCAGCATTTCTCCTGCCGCCTTGTGTTGATCGGGCGTGAACATCACGCCGAAGGTCGAGACCACCGCGTCGAATGATCCATCTGCAAAGCCCAGTTGCTCTGCGTCCGCTTCCCTGAACTCGATCGCGAGCCCGTCCGCCGTGGCGCGAGCGCGGGCGCGATCGAGCAGGGCCGGAACGTAGTCGGTGGAGACGACGTGGCACCATCGGCGTGCCGCGGCCAGCGATACGTTGCCATTGCCGGCGGCGACGTCGAGGACTGATTGGCCGGCGCGAATGTCCATCGCCTCGCACAGCTCTTCGCCGACGATCTGTAGCGTGGTGCCGACGACGGCGTAATCGCCCGACGACCAGGCGCCCTGCTGCCGGGTCTTCAGGGCCGCAAGATCAATCGCAGGGGCCTGGGCGGTTGCGGAAGTTGTCATGGTCGGGATCCTTTTCAGTTTTGGCGATCCAGCACCCGAGGGCTTCGTGATCGTGATCACGATCGGCGCGAGACCATCGGCCTGTGCTGGGCCCCGGGACCTAGGCGCACAGGCCCCGGCGGACTATCCGTTTCGCGACAGGACTATCCGCATCGGTGAACTTTTCGTCGGGACCCAAGACCACCTTCTGAAGCAAGACCACCTTCTGAAGGGAAGCTGGACGCGATGACCGGAAGCGACGACCGCCCATCTCATCCGTTGCCGCGCAGCGTACGGACGGCGCTGGATGCGATGCGCAACACCATTGAGCATCGCTGGACCGTCGCGGAGCTTGCTGAGCTCGCGGGCGTCTCGGGTCGGACCCTGCAGCGGCATTTCGCGACCTTTGTCGGCAAATCGCCGCAGGAGGTCATGCGCGATCTGGGCTTCGACTGTGCGCGGCGCGAGTTGTTGCGCGGGCAGCCGGGAGCACGGGTGATGGACGTGGCCTTGCGCTGCGGCTTCACCCATTTCGGCCGGTTCTCGATCGGATATCGCCGCAGATTCGGCGAGACCCCGTCCGAGACGATCAGCCGGCAGGCGCGCCTCGCCGCCGGGTTGAAGGCGAGACAGCAGGGCTTCAGGATCTCGACGGACGGGCCCGCGATCCATCTGGGCCGGATCGAAGCCGAGCCCGGGCTTCGCGACCGCGTGGACGATCTCGCCGACGAGATCGCGCTCGCCATGATCCGGACCGGGATGCCGGTCACGACCGAGCCGCGCTCGGCACGCTACCAGCTGTCCGGAGCGGTGAGGGGCACCGGCCGCGGCCAGCGGCTCCTGCTGCGCCTGTTCGACCGGCAAAGCGGATGCCAGCTCTGGGCGCACCGCATCGACGATCCCGTGAACGCGTCAGCGGACATCGAACGATTGGCCGCCGGCGTCGTCGGCGCCTTGCAGCCCGGCCTGCGTGCGGCCGAGATCGAGCAGGTGCTGGGCAGGCCGCTCGCCGAACTCGGTCCCCGCGAACTTGCTCTGCGCGCAATGCCGGGAGTGCTGGCGCTCGACGAGGCCGGCAACACCCGCGCGCTGGAATTGCTGGAACGCGCTCTGGCGTGCGACCCGTCGCACGGGCTCGCCACCGCGCTTGCGGCCTGGGTCCATGCCCAGCGCGTGGTCTACCACTTCACCGCGGACATCCGGCAGGACCGGGCGCGAGGCCTCGAACTGGCGCGTCGGGCGCAAACCCGCTCCGCCGATCCGACCGTCCTTGCCGTGGTTGGAACCGCGCTGACCCTGCTCGACGACCTCGATGGCGCGGCGCTCGTGGTCCAGAAGGCGCTGGCGGCCAATGGCGCGTCCGCCTGGGCGTGGAGCCGTAGCGGATGGCTCGATGTCTACCGGGGCGATCCCGACTCGGCGATCGAACGCTTCAAGATCGCGCTCGATCTCGCGCCGCAGGATCCCCTGGCCTTCAACAGCAGCATCGGGATCGGCTGCGCCTATTTCTATGCCGGCAACTATGCCGCCGCGGCACGCTGGCAGGCGCGGGGGCTGGCCGAGCATCCGTCGGCGGCCTGGGTGCACCGGACGCTGTGTCCCGCCTATGTCCTGACGGGTGCGCGCCCCGAAGCCGGACGGAGCCTCGGAGCACTGCGATCGAGCTATCCCGACCTCACATTGTCGCAGGTGCAACTCGGCATGCCACCCCTGCAGCAGACCTATCGCGATCTCATCCTCGAGGCGCTCTCTGAGGCCGGTCTGCCCGATTAGCCGGGGCCATCATGCGACTTGGATGGCATCGCGATGCTGCGTCCGATGCCTTCCGGGCGCGGCGCAGTGGCATGGGTGCCGAGCACGGCCTGAATCCGTTCGCGGATGTCGGACGGAAAAGGTGCAACGCGCCGGGCGGTCATATCCATGTGCAGCGACATGTTCTCGGAGGTGGCCGACAGCCAGCCCTCGGTGGCGTGCCTCAGCTCTTCGAAGGTGTGCAGCCGCTTGTCGTCGGCGGCGAGCAGCCAGACCGAGACCTGAACGGGGTCGCCGAGATGGATCTCGCGCAGATACCGCACATGGCATTCGGCGGTGAAGGTCGAGCCGCCCCGCTCCTTCAGATACCCTGGCCCGATCCCCAGCTGCAGCCACATCTGGTCGATCGCCCGGTCGAACATCACGTTGTAATAGGCCATGTTGAGGTGGCCGTTATAGTCGATCCATTGCGGCTCGATCTGCATGATCGAGGCGCGGAATGGCGCGGCGGTCGAAGTCTCCGGCATGTGTCCTTCCCAAGCTATGCGTCCGGTCCCTTGACTTGACCGGTTATATGTCCTTTGCCACGGTTCTTCTGTCGGGAGGAATTCCGTGGGTACGACCATCACCAATAATCCGCCGCGGCCGGAGCCGAAAGCCCTCGCAAGCGCCCTGGAGCAGCTTGCCGCGCGTTTCGGCAACCGGCTGATCACCTCGCAGGCCGTCCGCGAGCAGCACGGCCATACCACCACATGGATCGTCAACCAGCCGCCCGACGGCGTGGTGATGGCGCAGGAGACCGCGGACATCCAGGACGTGGTGCGAATCTGTGCGCGGCATCGCGTTCCTGTCATCGCCTTCGGCACCGGCACCTCCTTGGAGGGCCAGGTCAACGCGCCCGCCGGCGGCATCTCGATCGACCTGCGCGACATGAACAAGATCCTCGCGGTGCACGCCGAGGACCTCGACTGCGTGATCCAGCCCGGCGTCACCCGCAAGGCGCTGAACGAGCATCTGCGCGACCAGGGCCTGTTCTTTCCGATCGATCCCGGCGCCGACGCCTCGCTCGGCGGCATGGCCTCGACCCGCGCCTCCGGCACCAATGCGGTGCGCTACGGCACGATGCGCGACAACGTGCTGGCACTGAAGGTCGTGCGCGGCGACGGCGAGATCATCACCACGGGCACGCGCGCCAAGAAATCCTCGGCTGGCTACGACCTGACGCATCTGTTCGTCGGCGCCGAGGGCACGCTCGGCATCATCTCCGAACTGACCATCCGGCTTCGCGGCATCCCCGAGACGATCGCGGCCGCCGCGGTGTCGTTCCAGACCGTGCACGGGGCATGTCAGGCCGTCATTCTGGCGATCCAGACCGGCATTCCCGTCGCGCGCATCGAGCTGCTCAACGCCGCGCAGGTCAAGGCCTGCAATGCCTATTCGAAGCTGACGCTGCCGGAAACGCCGCTGCTGCTGATGGAATTCCACGGCAGCGAGATCGAGGTCGCAGAGCAGTCCAGGGCCTTCGGCGAGATCGCCAAGGAGTGCGGCGGCGGCGATTTCTCCTGGACCACCAAGCCGGAGGACCGCACCAAACTGTGGCAGGCGCGGCACGACGCCTATTGGTCGGTGAAGGCGCTGAGGCCCGGCGACAGCATCGGGGTGGTCGCAACCGACGTTTGCGTGCCGATCTCGCGGCTTGCCGATTGCGTCAGCGAAACCGAGGAAGATCTCAAGCGCCTGAACCTGCTGTCGCCGATCGTCGGTCATGTCGGGGACGGCAACTTCCACTGCTCGCTGGTCTGCGACACCAACGATGCGGGCGAGATGGCGCGCGGCGAGGAGTTCATGCACCGGCTGGTCGAGCGCGCCCAGGCGATGGACGGCACCTGCACCGGCGAGCACGGCATCGGCCAGGGCAAGCAGAAATACCTCAAGGCCGAACTCGGCCCGGAGGCGCTGGACGCGATGCGCGCGCTGAAGCAGGCGCTGGATCCGCAGGGCATCTTCAATCCCGGCAAGATCGTGCCGGAGGCGTAGCGCGCCGCCGCGCCCGCGTTTATGCTCGTGCCGTGATCGCGGAGCGGGCATATGCGCTGGTTCGCGCGCAAGACGCGCATCGACATCTGGGATGAGCCGATCGAGGGGGCGCTGGGCGACATCGAGGCCGCCGCGCGCATCCGCGCCATCTGCGAGGCCGCCTCTGGCGCAGCAAGTTCCGCGCGCCGTGATGAGCGGGACCACAAGCGCTACGAGCGAGCGGCCAAGGTCGCCATGGAGATCGCGATGAAGATCTCCGATGGCCTGATGCGTGATGACGCGGTCCGTCGCATCGTCGATCTCTGCATGACCGCCAATGACATCAAGACCGCGCAGATCCTGCTGCGCGCGATCCACGCCAGCTGGATCCGCGAGGCCATATCACGCGATCACCCTCCGCTGGCGCAGTGACATCTATTCCGCCTTCGCCAGCTTGTGCACGGCTTCATCCACGCTGCGGAAGACGTGCGCGCGGGGCAGGGCATCGAACAGTCTGAAGCGCTCGAACGCCTCCTGCGCGCGCACCGATTCCAGCCGCGCAAGCGCGACCGTCACGCCCTGTTCGCCGCAGGCCTTGAAGATGTCGAGCAGGATCTGCGCCGCCGTGAAGTCGATCTCGACCATGCCGCTCGCCTCCAGCACCAGCAGCTGCGGCCGCGCGTGGCCGAGAACCGTCACGACATCGGTGCGGAAGGCGGGGGCGTTGAGGAACGACAGCGGCGCCTGCAGCCCGATCACGACGACGCCGGCGACGCGCTCGCCTGCGATCTGCGGATGGACCGGCCACCAGATCGTGGTGCCCGGTACGCGCTCGAACTCGACGAGCCGTGCCCGCGTGGTGCTCCAGATTCCGTGCAGCAGCGACAGCAGGATGCCGAGGAATGCGCCCTGCTGGATCGGCAGCACGATGATCAGCGCCGCGGTGGCGACGATCAGCAGGAATTCGCTGAACGACTGCCGGTAGATCGTGACGACCTGCCTGATGCGGATGATGCGCAGGGCCACGAACAGCAGGATGCCGCCGAGGGCGGCATCCGGAACGTGCTGCAGCAGGCCTGTCCCGAACGCGAGCAGCGCCAGCACGATCGCGGCGGCCGTCAGTCCCGCGAGTTGCGATTGGCCGCCGGTCTCCGCGACGATCCCGGTCCGCGGCGGGCTGGCATTGACCGGAAATGCCCCGAAAAGACCGGACATCAGGCTGCCTGCGCCGGCGCCGAGGAAGTCGCGGTCGACATCGGCCGGCCGGTCCGGATCGGACGGGAATGATCGCGTGGTCGCGGCCGTCTGCACCATCACCACCACCGTGATGACGACCGCCAGCGGCACGATGCGCACCCAGTGCTCCGGTCCCAGGTCGGGAAAGGTCGGCCGCGGCAGCGTGCCCGGCACGACACCGACGACGTTCACCCCTTTGCTTTCCAGGCCGAGCGAGATCACCGCGAGGGTCGCAGCTGCGAGGCCGGTCAGGGCGCCCGGGATCCTGGCGCTCACCGTTTCCGCGACGAATACGATCGCGAGCACGCCGAAGCCGATGACCAGGGTGAACGGGTTGGTGCGATCGAGACCCGCTGCGAGCGCAGCAATGCGTTCGAGTGTCGGTCCGTTCGGCGCGCTGACGCCCAGCACCGCAGGCAATTGCGAGACGATGATGTGGACGGAAATGCCGGCGAGAAACCCGACCATCACGGGCACGGACAGGAGATTGGCGATGCCGCCGAGGCGGAAGGCGCCGCCGGCCAGCATCATCGCGCCGACCATCAGCGCCAGCACGATGGCAAGCCCATGATATTCGGGCGAGCCGGCGGCCGCCATCGCGGCCAGTCCGCCGGCAAAGATCGGTGTGATCGTGGAATCGGCGCCGCAGGAGAGAAAGCGGTTGCCGCCCAGCAGGGCAAAGCCGAGCGAGCCAGCCATGAAGGCGAAGAAACCGATCTGGGGAGCGAATCCGCCGAGCCGCGCGGTCGCCATCTGTTCGGGGATGGCGATCGCCGCCAGCGTCAGGCCGGCGATCAGGTCGCCGGGGATCGAGAAGGACGCGAGTGAGCGGAACAGCGGCCAGGAATCGCGCGATGATTCCCTGGCGTGAGCGTCTTTCGGCATCGATGAGAAATCCCCGGAAAGGCTGGCGTCGGTAGCGATCAGCGTACAGCAATGGCCGGCAGATGACGAACATCGGCGCCCCAGGGGTCCCGGACGCGCTGCAACACGCAAGGCTGCTGCGCCGAGCCGGACCAGGCCGGCGCGGTCACGACGAGGATGGACCCCGGCCTGCATCGCCCGGGAGCGCTGCGCTCCGTGCGTGGCACAAGACTTGTCGGTCACTTGTCATGAACGAAAATGTCCGCAGGCGGGCCTGCGGACATCCGATGGCGTCATGCGAGATGGTCTTAGTAGCGGCTGCGATAATTGTCGCCGCCGCGGGCCGGGGCTCCGTAGCCGCCGCCTCCGTAGCCGCCGCCGTAGCCGCCTCGACCGCCCATGCCGATCCCGATGCCGACACCAATGCCGACGCCGACGGCTTCGGGCGGCGGACCCGGGGGCGGCGCGCGCTCGTAGATGACTTCGTCAGGCGGCGGCCGGCGCGGCTTCGACGGGGTCTCGACGACCTTGCGCTTCGGCGGCGTCGGTTCCTCGACGCGTTTCTTGATCACGGGCGGCACGGCCGGATTCGCCGGCGTGGCAGGCGAGGGCGTCGAGCACGGGCAGGTCGGGGCCGTCGCCACCGCGATCGGGGCCTGGGCCGGGGCGGCTGCAACCGGAACGGCATAATTGCGGTTCTGCACGCGCTGCAACAGCCGGCGCGCGGTCGCGGCGAGATCGCTGTTGTCCCAGTTCGCCAGGTAGGCCTCGAAGGAGGCGCGGGTGTTGATCGCAGTGGCCCGCTCCCAGGCCAGCATCTGGCGACGCCGCTCGATCATCGAGCGCAGGCGCGGCGTGAAGGAGGCCTGCGCGAACAGTTCGACATAGGCCTGATAGGCCTCGATGGTGTCGTCGGCGATCACGAGTTCATAGGCGGCCTTCGGCTCCTTGCCGCGCAGATCCTTGCGCCAGTCCTCGACGCTGCGGGTGCCGCTGGCGAGCGCCATCGCGCCGCTGTTGGGGATCGCGGGAGGCTGTCCGCCGCTGTCGCCGAAGAACTTGAAGTCGGTGGTCAGGGACGAACTCTCCCAGGGAATCTGCCGCCCGTCGGTCGCCTGCGCGACCGCAACGCGGATGCGTTTGAAGACGTCCTCGATCGGCAAATTCGGTTGCCGGGCGACCGTGAGAGCCGCAGCCGTATAGGGGCTGTCCACTCCGTTGCCGTCCTCGGCTTCCGCGCCCGGCGAGGTCGAATAGGAAATGAACGTACCCGGTGCGCCGGCTTTGGTGTCGACGATGGCGAGGCCATGGCCGGCGCCGCTCAGTGCCGGGAACGGATTGTTGCGGCAGGCATCGAGCATGAAGATCCGCGCCCGCGTCGGCAGCGCGCCCAGCGTGTTGAGCAGATCGTTCAGCCGCACGCCCTGAAGCGGAATGTCGGCCTCGCGCTTCGGATCGAGGTCCACAGGCACCAGGTAATTCTCGCCGTCGATCTGCAGGCCGTGGCCGGCATAGAACACCAGCGCGACCGTGTCGGCGCCGCTGGCGCTGACCTTGCCGGCGAAATCGGAGATCGCCTGCCGCATCTCGCCCTGGCCGAGATTGGCCGCCGTGGTGACGCTGAAGCCGGCATTGCCGAGCAGTTCCGTCATGCCTTTGGCGTCGTTGGCGGCGTTCGGCAGGGCCGGTACCGTGCGGTAGGCCGATTGCCCGATCACCAGCGCCAGCCGCGCCTCGGCCGCGGCATCGGTCGTTGCCATCAATTGAGACAATGCAAGGAGGCTGGAGGCGAAAAGCAGATTGCGGAGAATCGGACGGCGCATGAGTCACTCCATCGGCAATGCGCGCGAAAATGCCACTCTTTGTACTGCGCCGCCATCGATCCGTGTGTGCCGTGGATCACGCCGGGCTGCGGCAAAATGGGCCAGATGCGGCGGCGCCAACGCCGCATGAGCGGTCCTGCCGGCAGGGCTGTCCGCGATTCGGGCCGCTCGGAGCAGAAAACGACCGGTTGCCGGTCCCGATTGCGGTCCTAGAGCCGTTCGACGGGCTTGAAGGTCCCGTCCTTCTGGATGACGGTCAGGAAAACCTTCGGCGGCGTGTCGAACGTGCGGGATCCGATCGTGACGATGCTGCCGCTGATGTCGAAACGGCCAACGTCGTTGAAGATGCGCAGCAGGCTCGCGCGGGTGGGGTTTGGTCCTGTCTGCTCGAGAGCTGCGGCCACGAGGCGGCCGGAGAGATAGCCTTCGAGCGAGACGAAATCCGGTGTCAGTGTCGGGTCGATCGCCTTCTGCGCGGCCTGATAGTCGGCGACCAGTTTCAGCGAGCGATCCCACGGAAACGGCACCACCTGCGAGACGATGACGCCCTCGCCCTCGGCGCCGAGCTCCTGCGCCAGCGCATTGGCGCCGACGAAGGAGATGTTCACGAAGGTCGGCCGCGCGCCGCTGCGATGCGCGAGCCTGATGAATTCGGCGCAGGGACCGTAGGTCCCCACCATCACGATGGCCTCAGGTTCGGCGCGCCGGATCATCCGCCAGGCCGCAGCGACCGCGCGGGTGTTGCGTTCGAACGTGCCTTCCGCGGCGAGTTCGAGGCCGCGCCTGGCCAGGGCGCGCTTCACACCGGCGAGACCGTCGCGGCCAAAGGAATCGTCCTGGTAGAAGATACCGATGCGGGTGAAGCGGCGATCTTCGGTGAGGTGTCTGATCCATTCCTCGGCTTCCGCGCCGTAGCTGGCGCGGATATTGACCACGTTGGGAAGTTCGAGGTCGCGCAGGAATTCGGCCCCGCTGAGCGGGCCGATGAACGGAATGTTCCTCATGCTGGTGATTGGAATCGTCGCCATCGCCGTCGGCGTGCCGACCGCGCCGATCAACGCGAATACCTTGTCCTGCTCGATCAGGCGCGTGGTCTGGACCACAGAGCGGTCCGGATCGTAGCCGTCGTCGCGGCTGATGAGCTGGAGCTTGCGGCCATGGATGCCGCCTTTGCCGTTGATCTCGGTGAACGCGGCGACGATGCCTTGCCTCATCCGCTGCCCGAGCGCGGCGGAGGGGCCCTCGAGTGCGGCGGCCTGGCCGAACAGGATCGCATCGTCGCTCACGCCGACCTCGTTGCCGCGGGCGGTGGGCATGGCTGCAGCAAGCCATGTGATGGCCATGACGAGGCGCGTCACCGAGCGAAATGATGTCATCGAGGCTGTGCCGGTTGCAGGGAGAGTCCTGCCGGAGGATAGGATGTCAGTCTGAACAGCTCGCTAAAGCGGCACGTCCCGGCCGTCCGGAGAAATCCGGGTAAACTCGGCACTTTGCCTCGGTATGTCTCGATCTCGCGCGTACTTCGTTAACTCCGTCGCGCGATGCGCCGGGTGACGCGGCCCGGATTCTTCAGTTCTTAACCCCGTCCTTGTCCGATAGTGAGCGCGGCGGCTCAACCTCAGGTTCGGTCTGCCAGGTACAGGGGACGGCGGTTTTGCGAATGTACGATCACGATCAGAATGATCAGGATCGGAGGGGGATCGGACAGTGGCTTCACGCGCCGCTCGCCCGGCTCTGTCGGCCTGCGCTGGTCGCGGCCGGCGTCGGCCTTCTGTTCTCGCTGGTGGGCGCGGCCGCGGTGGCGCGTTGGGAAGACCGCGTCAACAAGGCCGAATTCGAGAACGCGGCCGAGACCGAAGCCATCGTCATGCAGAACGGCATGAACGAATATATCAGCCGCCTCGTCGCGCTGCGGACCCTGTTCGAATCCGCCAGCGAGGAAATCACCCGCAGCGAATTCGAGACCTTCAGCGCGCGCCTGTTCGAGCATCATCCGGGCATGCTGCGGATCGCATGGGTGCCGCGCGTCAGTCGCAAGGAGCGGGCCGAGTACGAGGCCGCCGCGCTCGCCGACGGCGTGCCCGGCTATCGCATCAAGTCGCTCCAGGGCGACGGCATGGTGGTCGCGCCGCAGGCCGATGAATATTTCCCGGTGTTCTACTCGACACAGCCGAAGACCTCGGCGGTCTACGGCATGGACTACGCAACCATTCCCGATCGCCGCGTGGTGCTCGAGCGCGCCCGCGACAATGATCGCATCGCCTCCACGCGCACGCGCCTCTATCAGTCCAATGACGGCATCCGCCAGCCCGGCGTGCTGGTCGCCATTCCGGTGTTCGCCAAGGGCACGTCGCGCGAGACAATCGCGGACCGACGGCGCAATCTCGCCGGTTTCGTCATCGGCATCTTCGATCTGCCGATGCTGGTCCAGTCCATTCGCGTGACGACGGGCGCAAGTCCCGCGGTCAGCGTCAACATCTATCCGCCGCTGACGGGATCGGGAAACGTCCCGGCACAGGCCCAGCCGGAATATGCGTCGACCTCGTCCGCGCCGCGGGCGATTCAGGATGTCGTGCGGTCGCGGCACTGGTCCGGCGTGCTCAAGATCGGCGATGCCGACTGGCCGATGCGCGCGGTGCCGACGGCGGGCGGTGCGCTGGAGGTCGGCTATGACCGGGCCTTCGCCGTGCTGATCGTCGGCATGCTGCTGACGCTGTCGCTGTCGACCTATCTGATGCTCGCGAGTCGCAATTCGCGGCGGCTGTCGCTGGCCAACCAGCGGGTGCTCGAACTCGCCCAGACCGACATCCTGACCGGGCTGCCGAATCGCGCCTTCTTCCTTGGTCGGCTCGACGCGCTCAACCGTCGGTCCCGGGACGAGCGGGCGAGCTTCGCGATCCTGATGCTCGATCTCGACCGGTTCAAGAACGTCAACGACTCGCTCGGTCACGGCGCCGGCGATGTGTTGTTGCGGCAGGTCGCCGAGCGGCTGAAATCCGCGTTGCGGGCAACCGACGTGCTGGCGCGGCTGGGCGGCGACGAATTCGCCGTGATCCAGCGCGGCTGTCAGGATGAGCGCGGCGGTGCCACCGAGCTGGCGGCGAGGATCGCCAGGCTGCTGGCCGAACCGTTCTTTCTTCCCGGCCACCGCGTCGAGATCGGCACCAGCATCGGAATCGCGATCGCGCCGGACCACGGCAGCGACCAGGAGCAACTGCTGAAGAAGGCGGACCTTGCGCTGTATCGGTCGAAATCGGCCGGCCGCAACTGCTTCACGGTCTACGACGAGGCAATGTCGGCCGAGCTCGAGGCACGCAACACGCTCGAAGGCGATCTGCGCGATGCCATCGCGCGCTGCCAGCTCGAAGTGCATTATCAGCCCTTCGTCGAGGCCGGCAGCGGCGCGCGGCACGGTTTCGAGGCGCTGGTACGCTGGCGGCATCCGACGCGCGGATTGATCGGGCCCGACCAGTTCATTCCGCTCGCCGAGGAGAGCGGGCTGATCGTCCCGCTCGGCGAATTCGTGCTGCGCCGCGCCTGCACTGACGCTGCCGCCTGGCCGGCAGACCTGACCGTCGCCGTCAATCTGTCGCCGATCCAGTTCAAGGAAGCCAAGCTGTTCGAGATGATCTCGGCTGCGCTCGCCGATTCGGGCCTGCCGCCGGCGCGGCTGGAGATCGAGATCACCGAATCCGTGCTGCTCGAGCGCGGGGTCGAGAACCTCGCCTTTATGGAGCGGCTGAAGAGCATCGGCATCGAACTCGCCCTCGACGATTTCGGCACCGGCTATTCCTCGCTGAGCTATCTCACCGCCTTCCCGTTCGACAAGATCAAGATCGACAAGTCGTTCATCCGCAACCTCACGCATCAGCCGCGCTCTTCGGCGATCATCTCCTCGATCGTGACGCTGGCGCGCGGCCTCGACATGTCCGTCACGGCCGAGGGCGTCGAGACGGAGGAGGAATTCGAGCGGCTGAAGGCGCTCGGCGTCAATTACGCGCAAGGTTATCTGTTCGGACGTCCGCAGCCGATCGACCTGATCGCGTTCGATATGTCCGCCCGGCCATCGCGGCGGGATGCTGCTTGACCCCCATGGTCCGGACCGCCTGCGCGAAAAGCGCTTGACCCGGATGCCCCGAGATGATCGGTAGCATCGTCCGGGGATGAAACACAAAAATGCGGTTTCCGTTCTTCTATGGCTGGGTCATCGTCGCGGTGACCTTCGTCACCATGGCCATTGGCGTCAACGCGCGCACCGCTTTCTCCCTGTTCTTTCCGCCGATCATCTCCGAATTCGGTTGGGAGCGCGGCGTCACCGCGGGCGCCTTCTCGTTCGGCTTCGTGGTGTCCGGTATCGTCAGCCCGCTGATCGGCCGTCTGATGGATCGCTCGGGGCCGCGCGCCGTCATGGAACTCGGCGTCGTGCTGATGGGCGGCGGGCTGCTGCTCGCTCCGCTCACCAGCCAGCCATGGCATCTCTACGTGACCATCGGCGTGATGGTCGGTGCCGGCAGCGTCTGTCTCGGCTATTCCGGCCAATCGCTGTTCCTGCCGAACTGGTTCATCCGCAAGCGCGGTTTCGCCATCGGCATCGCTTTTGCCGGCGTGGGGATCGGCTCGGTGACCCTGCTGCCCTGGGTGCAGCACATGATCGAACACACGGGCTGGCGCACCGCCTGCACCGCGATGGGCCTGATCGTGCTCATCGTGCTGGCGCCGATCAATCTGCTGCTGCGCCGGCGGCCGCAGGATCTCGGCCTCGAACCCGATGGCGATGCGGCGCATGTCGACGGCACGCCGAAGCCCGCCTCGAATGTCGTCGACCCGGTCTGGGCCGGCACCGACTGGACGCTGGCGCGCGCGGTTGCGACGGCCCGCTTCTGGTGGATCGCGCTCGGCTATTTCTGCGGCCTGTACATCTGGTACGCAGTGCAGGTGCACCAGACCAAATATCTGCTCGACATCGGCTTCAGTCCCGGCGTCGCGGTCTGGGCGCTCGGCATCGTCAGCCTGCTCGGCATTCCCGGGCAGATCCTGCTGGGCCACGTCTCGGACCGCATCGGACGCGAATGGGTGTGGGCGATCAGCTGCGCGGGCTTTGCGATCTGCTTCGCGGCCTTGATGGCGCTGAAGGTGCATCCTTCGCTCTGGCTGGTGTATCTCATGGTTCTCGTGCAGGGCGCGCTCGGCTATGGCCTCACCTCGATCATGGGCGCGATCGTGTTCGAGCTGTTCCAGGGCAGGCACCAGGGCAGCATCTTCGGCACGATCATGCTGGCCGCACTGGCCGGCGGCGGCGCCGGTCCCTGGGTGACCGGGCTGCTCTACGACCGCGCCGGGGACTACACCACCGCCTTCGCCATCGCGATCGTCGTAAGTTTGGTCTCCGCGCTGGCGATCTGGCAGGCCGCGCCCCGCAAGGTGCGGGCGGTGGCTGGCCGGCTGCACAGGCTGCAGCGCGACACCAACCCGGGTTAATACGGGCATCCTGCCAAAGACCGGATCCGATCTTCGCGCATTCTTAAGCATTGCCGATTTTGGTGCGCCGCTCCCTGAAGCCGCCAACCTCTTGGACACCATCGCCGCCTTAGGCTCCGCCGTTGCCGAATTTTCCCGGGCCGACGATGGTCACCTCCAGCAGCCTAGCGACAGAAGCTCCCGACGTGGTCTCGGCCGCGCTCCAGCGCGCCGATGACGGCATCGTCATCCTGGATGAGGCGCTGCGCATCACGCATTTCAATGCGAGCGCGGAGCGGATCTGGAATCTGCGGTCCGACGAAGTCGTCGGCCGGGCGGCCGACATTCTTTCACTCGCATGTCTTCAGGCCGATCCTCCGGTCGATCTCCGCGATGAGATCAGCCTGGTGCGCCGTGACGGAAGCCGTATCAGGGCGGCTGTCTCGCTCTCCACGATCAGCGTGGAGGGGACCACCCATTACGTCCTGTTCGCGCGTGACGTCACCGCCGAGGCGGAACGCCGGATCAGGATCGGTCTCCTCAACGCCGTGTCGGACCAGAGCAATCGCGTGGTCATCGTCGCCGACGTCGCGCAGGAAATCCGCTACGTCAATGCCGCCTTCACCAGGCTGTTCGGTTTCACCAGCGCCGAAGCGGAGGGGCGTCACATCGCCGACCTGATCGCCGGTCGCCATACGGATCGGAAGTCCGTCGCGAACCTCCTGCGGCGATCGATGCGGAACGGACGACGCGGCGAGACCGAGGTGCTGGTCTACGACAAGGATGGCGGGGAGATCTGGGTCTCGGCGCGGATCGACGTCTTCCGCGACAAGAAGGGCAGGGTGAAGCACATCTTCGCACTGCTCGAAGACATCACCGAGACCCGGCAGCTGCACTCGCTGCAACAGCTCATCATGGCCGCATTGGCCGACGAGGTGCCGATCACGGAGATCGCGGACCGGCTCTGCCGCCGCGTCGAGCAGATGGCGCCGGACGTGGTCTGCTCGCTGCTGCACGTCGATTCCGCCGGCCTGATCCATCCGCTCGGCGGTCCGAGCCTGCCCGAGGATTATTCCCGCGCGCTCGATGGCGTGGCCATCGGTCCGGGCATCGGCTCCTGCGGCACCGCTGCGTTCTACGGAGAGCCGGTGCTGGCCATGGATATCGACACCGATCCGCGCTGGCAGCCGTTCAAGACGCGTCCGCTCGAGGTCGGCCTGCGCGCCTGCTGGTCCACGCCGATCAAGGCAAAGGACGGCAGGGTGATTGCCACCTTCGCCTTCTATTTCCGCGAGCAGCGCGCACCGAGCAACTGGCACCGCCGCATCGTCGATGCCTGTGTCAATCTCGGCGCCTTCGCGATCGAGCGCAAGGAAGCGCGGGCCGAGATCGCCCGGCTGGCCTATCACGACATCCTCACCGGGCTGCCGAATCGCGCCCAGCTGCGTCATCTGATCACCACCGCGATCGATGCCTGTCCGACCGGCAGCCATGTCGCACTCGCCTTCATCGACGTCGATCATTTCAAGGACGTCAACGACACGCTGGGCCATGCCGCCGGCGACGAATTGCTGGTCCAGCTGGCCCAGCGGCTGCGCGAGCATATTGGACCGGAGGACATGCTGGGACGGCTCGGCGGCGACGAGTTCGTCATCCTGCTGCCGCAGCGCAACGCAGAGAGCGCCGGGCGTGTCGCTGCGCTGATCGCCGAGGCGCTGGATGCTCCGCTCCAGCTCGGGTCGAAGCACTTGCAGATGTCCGTCAGCATCGGCATCAGCCTCTACCCCGACAATGCCACCGACATCGACACCCTGATGCAGCAGGCCGATGCGGCGATGTACATGGCCAAGCAGGCCGGTCGATCGACCTATCGGATCTTCAATGCCGAGATGAACGGGCTCGCCGAGCAGCGGCTCGCCATGATCGCGGCGCTGCGTCGTGCCATCGCAGAGGGCGGTCTGACGCTGAGCTACCAGCCGCAGATCCGCAGCGGCGACGGCGCCATCCACGGCATCGAGGCGCTCGCGCGCTGGCACGATCCCGTGCTTGGCGACGTGTCGCCGGCCAAATTCATCCCGCTCGCCGAGGAATGCGGTCTGATCGAGCAGATCGGGCTGTGGTCGGTGCGGGAGGCCTGCCGGCAGCTGGCGAACTGGCGCCGTGCCGGGCTCGACATCCCCAGCGTGTCCGTCAACCTGTCGCCCATCAACTTCCGCCACGTCGCCCTGGCGGCGCGGTTGCAGGAGATATTGAGCGAATACCGGCTGCCGCCGAATGCCTTGATGCTGGAGATCACCGAAGGCGCCTTCATGCGCGACAGCGTCGCGGCGCTGGAGACCATGAACGCGATCCGCGCGCTCGGCGTCGGTCTGTCGGTCGATGATTTCGGCACCGGCTATTCCAGCCTGAGCCGGCTCGCCCATCTGCCGATCCGCGAACTCAAGATCGACCGGAGCTTCATGCGCGACATCGAGGGTGATGCAGCCGCGCTCGCGATCGCCACGGCCGTGGTGCGGGTGGGGCAGGGCCTCGGCATGACCGTCGTCGCCGAAGGCGTCGAGACCGAAGGCCAGCGCAACATGCTGGCCGAACTCGGCTGCGACGTCGTTCAGGGCTTCCTCTATGCGCCCGCACTCGCCCCGGCCGCCTTCGAGCGCTGGCTGATCGAACATTGCGCCACGCAGGCCAAGGGGATGCTGGACCGGCTCGATATCGGGCCGGCGGACGTACCGCCGGCGAAGCGTTCGGCCTGAACGGATCCAGATCCCTTCCGTCTCACCGCGATTTCGGCTTGCCGCGCGATCCGATCAGCTCCGCCACCAGCGGGTTCGGATAGCGGCGCTGCTGGGTGACGGCGAAGAACTGCTCCTTGAGCGCGCTCAGCCGGCTGCGCTCGACCAGAAGGCCCGTGCGGAGCTCGTCGATCACGACGATGGATGGCACCAGGGTCACGCCGCCGCTCTCGCGCGCCATCAGTCGCAGCATCGCCATGTCGTCGACCTCCGCAGCGATGGTCGGACGGATGCCGCTGCTGCCGAGCAGCGCGTCGAAGGCGGAGCGCAGCGCGCTGCCGCGTCCGGGCAGCACGACCGGCGTATGCGCGAGGTCCTGCGGAAAGCGGAAGCGGGAGGGCTTGGCCGGCTTGCGGCTGACCAGGCTGACGCGCTGCTCGTCGATCAGTGCGTTCTCGAAATTGCTGTTGGCATCGGGCGGTGCCGGATGGTTGGCCAGCACGACGTCCAGCTTGTGCGAGTCGAGCGCCTCCAGGAGATCGCCGAACAGGCCGGCGTGGATGATCAGCTCCACGTCGCTGCGGCCGATCAGGGGCCGCAGGAACGCGATCTGGAAATTGCGTGACAGCGTCGCAGCCGCGCCGACACGCAACAGCTGCCGTCCCGGCCGCAGGCCCGACAGGGTCTCGATCAGTTCGTGCCCGGACTTGAACACGCTGCCGGCATAGTCGAGCGCGATGCGGCCGGCCTCGGTCAGCTGCAGCGTGCGTCCGACCCGCTCGAACAATTGCTGGCCGAGCTGCTCCTCCAGCGCCTTGACCTGCACCGACAGCGAGGAGGGCGAGACGTTGAGCCGCTGGGCGGCGCGGCTCATGCTGCCTTCTGTCGCGATGATCCAGAAATAGCGCAGGTGATGATAGTTGAGGTGCGGCATGGCCATCGTTCTATTTGATCTAACGATTGCGTTCAATAATTGAATTTTTAACAATTAGCTCAGCGCGCTAAGGACGTGGGCCGTCGGATCAACCCCTGCCGAGATGCCATGATCACGCTCCTGCCCTGCCTCGCCGCCCTGGCCCCGCTGACGCTCTGCCTCGCCGGCATCCTGCCGTGCCGCGGCAGCGCGCGTGACTTCGTACGGCACGCGATCGTCGCAGCCGCGGCGTCGCTCGCCTTCGTCGTGGTCGCCGGACTTGCCTGCGCGCTGGTCGGGCCCGGGCGATCGCCGCTGCTCGGCGGCGCCGGCCTCGGGCTCTCGCTCCAGGTCGACACGCTCTCCGCCATTCTGTGCGTGCTGGTCGGCTTCATCGGGCTCGTCGTCGTCAAATACAGCCTCAACTATCTCGACGGCGATCCCGGGCAGGTCAGGTTCACCCGCTGGCTGCTGCTGACGCTCGCCTCGGTCCTCACCCTGCTGATCTCGGGCAATCTGGTGCTGCTGCTGGCGGCCTGGATCGCCACCAGCGTCTCGCTCGGCCGGCTGCTGCTGTTTTACGCCACGCGGCCGGCCGCGATCCGCGCTTCGCGCAAGAAGTTCGTCGCAAGCCGGCTCGGCGATGGCTGTCTCGCGATGGCCGCCGTACTGCTCTATCTCCACTTCGGCACGCTCGAGATCGCCGATCTCGCAGCCCAGGCGCGCGCCGGCGGCGATATCGGTGCGCCCGCGATCACAATGGCGGCGCTGCTGATCGTCGCGACGGCGATGCTGAAATCAGCGCAATTGCCGCTGCATGGCTGGTTGATCGAGGTGATGGAAACGCCGACGCCGGTGTCGGCGCTGCTGCATGCGGGCATCATCAATGCCGGAGGCTTCCTGGTGCTGCGGCTCGGCGACATCCTTTTGCTGGCGACGCCGGCGCTCGACGTGCTCGCGGTGGTCGGCGGCGTCACCGCGCTGTTCGGCTCGCTGGTGATGCTGACCCAGACCTCGGTGAAGGTGCAGCTGGCCTACTCGACCGTCGCGCAGATGGGCTTCATGCTGCTGCAATGCGGACTCGGCGCCTTCTCCGCCGCGCTGCTGCACATCGTCGCCCATTCGCTCTACAAGGCACATGCCTTCCTGTCGTCGGGGAGCATCATCGATCTGGCGCGGGCGTCCTGGACGCCCAGCCCCGGGGGCCAGCCGCATCCGGCGCGGCTGATCCTCGCGCTGGCCGGTGTGGTCGGCCTGACGCTGCTGATCGGCTGGGGCCTCGGCATGACCCTGCGCAGCAATCCTGCGCAGATCGCGCTGGGATCGGTGCTGCTGATGGGCCTCGTGCACCTCATGGCCAATGCCATCGACGAGCGGCCCAATGCCTTCGTGGTCGCGCGCGGCATCGTCACCGCGGCCGGGGTCGCCGCGCTCTATTTCGCGCTGCAGGCTGCGACGGCCTGGCTGGTCGCCGGCAGCGTCCCTGTGGGGCGCCCGGTCGATGGCACCGCGCCGATGCTGATCGCGGCGCTGGTGGTGATTTCGTTCGCGGCGGTGACGCTGTTCCAGAACCAGATGATGCGCCGCGCCGACGCGCCGTTCTGGATCGCCGCCTATGTGCATCTGCGCAACGGGCTCTACCTCAACACGCTCGCCAATCGTCTGGTGCTCACGCTGTGGCCGCGTACTTCGAACACCCTCTCGACCAACCCCTGACGCCGAGATCATCATGACAAACGCCGCCCTCGCCAGACCTGTGGACGCGACAGATGTCGACACGGACGTCACGCTCGAGGCCCGCATCGCGGCCGCCTGCGCGCGCGTCGCGCCGCTCTGGCCACTCAAGCATTTCGTTGCGGTCAATCCGTTCCTGGGTTTCACGGGTCAGAGCTTCGCCGCCACCGCGGCGACGTTCGAACGCGTGGTGCGCACGCGGATCCTGATGCCGCGCGCCTTCTACCGTCAGGCGCTGGAGCAGGGCCGGATCGACGATGCGGCGCTGAAACAGGCGTTGCAGCTGCACCCGGAGACCGGCCTCGATCTCGACCGGCTCAAGCAGGCGCTGCACGCGAATGCGCCGTCGGGCGCGCCGCCAGCGGTCGTCGCCACCGTCGCCGAAGTGCTGGACCGGCTGGCCGAAGGCGATCGTTACGTCTCGCTGGTCGCTTTCATGATCGACGAGATCTCGGCGTTCTGCGCCAGCTATTTCGACGAGGGCCAGGCCAATTGGCCGAACCCGGCGCGCAAGCTCAAGCTCTATGCGGCATGGCGGACGCTTGCGATGGTCGACCGCAATCCCGAAGTCATGGGGATCAAGGGCTTCCGGAAGGCGGTGGCGGCGCTGCCGACCGATCCCGTGAAGGCCATCGGGGTCATCGTCGAGCGCCTCGGCATTCCCGACCGGGCGGTCGAGGATTATCTCGTGCGCGCGCTGTTCGACCTCGGCTGGTCGGCCTATGCCCGCTACGTCGGATGGAGCGCGGAGCTCGACGGCCGCCGCGACGACACGCTGGTCGATCTGCTCGCGATCCGGCTCGCCTGGGGCTTTGCGCTGTTCGAGGCGCGCACCGACGCCGCCTTCAAGACGGCCTGGGCGCTGGCGATGGAGGAAGCGGCGAAGCTGCCGGTCGATCATCGTCTCGACGAGACGCCCGAGCTCGCCGTCGATATCGTCCTGCAGGACGCCTACGAGATCGTGTTCCGTCGCAACCTCGTCGCGCGCCTGGTCGCGAGCGCGGGCGGCGCGGCTACGGCTGGCCGGACCGCGCGCCCGCAGGTTCAGGCGGCCTTCTGCATCGACGTGCGCTCGGAAATCTTCCGGCGCGCGCTGGAGACCGCGTGCCCGGAGGCGGAAACGATCGGCTTTGCCGGTTTCTTCGGTTTCCCCATCGAATATGTCCCGATCGGCCATCTGCGCGGCGGTGCGCAATGTCCGGTGCTGCTCAAGCCCGCGTTCATCGTCTGCGAGGCGGTCAAGGGCGCCAATGACGTCGAGGAGGCCGAGGTGCTGGGGCTGCGCCTGTTGCGCCGGCGAGTGGCGAAGGCCTGGAAGTCGTTCAAGGTCTCGGCGGTGTCGTCCTTCTCTTTCGTCGAGACGGCTGGCCTCGGTTTCGCCGCCAAGATCGCCACCGACAGCGCGGGCGTGACGCGGCCGGTGCCGTCGCCCGTGGTCGATGGTCTCGATCCCGACATCGCTGCCCGGGTCGGCCCGCGGCTCGCGCCCGGCAAGCTCGAACAGCGCGCCACGGGTTTTGCGGGCTCGCAGGCCGTCGACATGGCCGAGGCGGTGCTGAAGGCGATGTCGCTGACGGGGCCGTTCGCGCGCCTCGTTCTGCTGGCCGGGCACGGCAGCACCACGGTGAACAATCCGCACGCCTCGGGGCTGGATTGCGGTGCCTGCGGCGGCCACACCGGCGAGGCCAATGCGCGGGTTGCCGCCGCGATCCTCAACGATGCCCGGGTGCGGGAGGGCTTGCGCACCCGCGGCATCGACATCCCTTTCGATTGCTGGTTCCTCGGTGCGCTGCATGACACGACGACCGACGACGTGAAGCTGTTCGACGAGGAGGACGTGCCCGCGGCCCTTGCGGCCGATCTGGCGCGGTTGAAGACGCGGCTGGCCGATGCTGCGCATCTGGCGAGGCTCGAACGTCGCGCGCTGCTCGGCATCAAGGATGCGAGCGGTGTCGATGCCGCGATCAAGGCGCGCAGCCACGACTGGTCGCAGGTCCGGCCCGAATGGGGCCTTGCCGGCAATGCCGCCTTCATCGCCGCGCCGCGCAGTCTCACGCGGGGCCTCGATCTGTCCGGCCGCGCCTTCCTGCACTCCTACACGCACGAGCAGGATCGCGACCATCGTGTGCTGGAGCTGATCATGACTGCGCCCATGGTGGTGGCGAGCTGGATCAACCTGCAATATTACGGCTCGACCGTGAACAATGCGGCGTTCGGCAGCGGCAACAAGGCGCTGCACAACATCGTCGGCCAGCTCGGCGTGCTCGAAGGCAATGCCGGCGATCTCCGGGTCGGGCTGCCCTGGCAATCCGTGCACGACGGGTCGCGCTTCGTCCATGAGCCGGTGCGTCTCAATGTCTTCATCGCGGCGCCCGAGGCGGCGATGGATGATATCCTGCGCCGGCATGGCGGCGTGTGCGACCTCGTCACCAACGGCTGGGTGATGCTGCATTCGCTCGGCGACGGCGGCACGATCCGCCGCTGCGTACGGCCCGGCGTCTGGGTTGCCGCATCGGGAGCGTAAATCTCCCGGAACTGCTACCACCGGAGATCCAGGGCGGCGCGCCGTGCGTTACAGTTCAGTTCGCCACGTGCGCAGTGAGGCCTTTCGGGCCGAGCCCCTTGGGTGCCAGATATGCAATCCGTGACCATCGTGCCGTCAGACGAGCCGGCCGTCTCGCCGGCTCCCAAACGCCGGAAGATCCGCATGCTGCTCTGGACAGGTGTCGCGATTATCGTGCTGGCGGCCGCCGCCGCCATTGCCGCAGGTCCGATCATGAGCCGTGTCGAACAGCCGAAATACGACGTCGTCGAAACCTCCGGGGCCATCGAAATGCGCCGCTATGGTCCGATGATCGCGGCCGAAACGCCTGCCAGCGGCGAGCGCAGGCCGGCGATCGAGGAGGGGTTCCGGCGCGTCGCCGGCTACATCTTCGGAGGCAACACGGAGAAGTCCAAGATCGCCATGACCGCGCCGGTCGTGCAGCAGAGCAGCGGGAGCGGGGAGTGGACCGTTGGCTTCATCATGCCGTCCCAATGGTCGCTCGACGCGTTGCCGAAGCCCGGCGATTCCCGCGTCAGGCTGGTGCCCATTCCGGCCCGCCGGATGATCGCCATCACCTTCTCGGGAACGGCCACGACCGAATTGCTGGACGCCAAGACCCGCGAACTGCGCGACTACGCTGCGGCCAAGGGGCTCAAGGTCACCGGAGAGCCGATGCTCGCCTTCTACAATCCGCCCTGGACGCTGCCGATCCTGCGCCGCAACGAGGTGCTGCTGGCGCTGGAAGAGTAGAGGAGCGTTCGGCGTGAGGCGCTAATCGGCCGAGCCGAATCCGCCGCCGCCCGGCGTTCGCAATGTGAGCCGCGATCCCGGCATCGCGACCACTGTTTCGCGCGGATCGATCGGAGCTCCGTCAAGCAGCACTTGACCGGTGGCGCCAGCTTCGCCCCCATGCATGCCCGGTGCCGCGGTGCGCAGGCGATCGGCCATGAATGTCATCGTCACCGGCTCGTCGGCCAGGAGTTCCAGCTCGAACACCTGTCCGTCGCCGCCGGTCCTCCGCCCTTTGCCGCCAGTGCCACGTCGCAGCGACCGTCTTACGACGCGGAGCGGCGCCTGGGATTCGATCACCTCGATCGGCGTATTGGCGAGATTGCTGGGGAAGCTGAGCGCCGGCAGCCCATCGCTTCTGGCGCCTGCGCCCTGACCGCCGTTCAGGAACAGCGTCGATGCGAAGCGCTGCCCCTGATGCGCGCCGGCCAATTGCACGCACCATAATGGCGATCCCGCCGCGGCACGCACGCGGTCGGGAATCACATGGGCGAGCGCACCCATCACCGCCGTCGGCAGCAGGTGGCCGGTCATGGCCCGTGCGCTGACCGCCGCGGGGAATTTCGGATTGAGAATTGATCCCAGCGGCGCCGTCGTGGTGATGGGACGGAACGAGCCGTCATTGTTGGGGACGGTCGGCGCCAGCACGCATTTGAGCGCATAGGCGGTATAGGCGAACGTATAGATCGGGACGACGTTGATCGCGCGCGGCAACTGGGGCGACGAGCCCGCGTAGTCGACGATCAGGGCGTCGTCCTCGACCAGGATCCGGCACCGGATCGTGACCGGCTCGATGAAGCCGTCGACCCGTGCCTCGTAGCCGTAGTCGCCGTCCGGCAAGGCCTGGATCGCGCTGCGCATCGCGGCCTCGGAGCGCGCATGCATTTCCTTGCCGACCTCGACCAGATCGCATTCGGTCTCGTCGAGCATCTCGATCAGCCGCTGCGACAGCATGCGATTGGCCGATACCTGCGCCCACAAGTCTCCCAGCACCTGATCGGGAATGCGCACGTTGTTCCGGATCATGTCGACCAGCGTTTCGTTGATCGTACCGGCCGCGATCAGTTTCATCGGAGGGATGCGCAGGCCCTCTTCGTAGAGGTCGCGATTGCCTGGCGAGCGCAGCCGGCCGCCGATGTCGGGAGAATGCGCGACGCTGCCGGCGAAGCCCACGAGGATTCCGTCGCGGAACACCGGCATCGCGATATTGATGTCGGGCAGATGGCCGGTGCCGAGCCATGGATCGTTCGTGATCAAGATGTCCCCGGGCTTCAGGGTCTCGCGCGGGAACACCTTGAGGAAATGCCGCACCGTTTCCGGCAGCGTGCATATGAACGAGGGAATGCTCTGGCTCGATTGCGCCAGAAGCCTAGCGTCGCGATCGAGCAGGACCACGGCGTAGTCGTTCGACTCGCGCACGATGGTCGAGAACGACGTGCGTACCAGGGTTGCAGCAGCCTCGTCGACGAGACTGACCAGCCTGGTCCAGAGGATCTCGAGCGAAATGGGATCAATCATCATTCGGCTCCCAGATGGATCAGGATGCTCAGGTCATCCAGCACGTCGACGTCGGCTGCGACCGGCACTACGATGGTCGATTCCGATTCTTCGAGGATCAGGGGACCGCGCAACCGGGTCCCGCGGCCCAGCGCATAGCGGTCGTAGACCGCCACCTCCGTCATTTGGTCGGCCTGCGTGCAGAAGATGGCACGACGGGCCTTCGGATCGGCTTTGGACGGTTTTCCGGCCGTGGGCCAGACGAAGCGCTTGATGTCCTGCTCCGTCGCCCCGACGATACGCCAGGTCACGACCTCCAGAGAGCCGGCCGGCAGCACGCCGCCATAGTTTATCTCATAGGCCTTGCGGAAGGCCGCATCGAGCTCGGCCGCGAAGTCCGGGCCGATGTTCCGCCAGGGAAGGGACACGGTGAGATTTGCGCCCTGTCCGACATATCGCATCTCGACGGAGATCTGCCAGGTGACTCCAGCCGGCTGCGTCAGCGCCGAAGCGAGTTCCTTCTCGGCTTCACGCTTCAGGTCCGCAAGGCTCGATCCGATCTCGTGCCAGTTGACCGTATCGAGCCCCTGCGGCTTGGACCAGGAGCGATCAACCCGGAGCGGGGCGGCGAGAAAGCCGAGACAGGAGCCTGTTCCGGCTGCAATGGGAAACAGCACGCGCGGCACGCGCAGCTTGCGTGCGATCTCCACCGCGTGAACGGGGCCGGCCCCACCGGTCGCAACCATGGTGAAGCGCCGCGGGTCCTGCGCCTTCTCCGCGATATGGACGCGCGCGGCGGCGGCCATAGCCTCGTTGACGACGTTGAAGATTCCCTTGGCGACGTCCAGCGATGTCAGCGACAGCCGATCGCCAAGGCGTTGCAGCGCGGCTTGCGCGGCCGGAAGGTCGAGCGCCATCCGCCCGCCGAGGAAGAAACCGGGATTGAGGTAGCCGAGCGCGAGATCGGCGTCGGTCACTGTTGCGCTGCTGCCGCCGCGACCGTAGCAGGCGGGACCCGGATCGGCCGCCGCGCTGTCGGGCCCGACCGTGAGCAGGCCGAGATCGCTGATGCGTGCGATACTGCCCCCGCCCGCGCCGATTTCGATGAGGTCGATGCTGGCAACGAGCAGCGGCAGGCCGCTGCCCTTCTTGAAGCGGCGGACCCGCGCCGCCTCGAAGGCGTGCACGACCGAAGGGGCGCCGGCGACGACCGTGCAGATCTTTGCGGTCGTACCGCCCATGTCGAAGGCGAGAACGTCGTCGTATCCCGCCGCGCGGCCGGCATTGGCGGCGCTCAACACGCCGCCGGCCGGTCCGGACTCCAGTGTCGTGATCGGGACTTCGGCGGCGATGCCGGCGGAGGTCGAGCCGCCGCTCGATACCATGATGCGGAGCGGTGCTTCGATCCCGGCCTGGCGCAAGCGGGCCGATAGCTCATTCAGATACTTCGCAACGATCGGCTGGACGAAGGCATTGGCGGTTGCCGTCGTGGTTCGCTCGTATTCGCGAATCTCGCGGGCGACGCGCGACGATAGCGAGATTGCCATGTCGGGCAGGGCGTCCTTGATGGCCTCACCCACCAGGATCTCGTTCTCGGGATTGACGCAGGCATGCAGGAACGCGACCGCGACGGATTGCGCGCCTGAGTCCTTGAGTTTCGCGATCACCGAGTCGATTTCGGCCTGCTCGGGCACCGTCAGCACGACGCCATCGGCCGCGACACGCTCGCGAAGCTCGAAGCGGTGCTCGCGATCAACCAGCGGCTTCGGCATCTGGATGTCCAGGTCATAGAGATCGTACCGCACCTCTCGGGCGATATCGATGACGTCGGCGGTACCTTCGGTTGCGATCAGTGCGGTTCTGGCGCCCTTGCGCTCGATCAGCGCGTTGGTCACCAGAGTGCTGCCGTGAACGACCTCCGATATGGCGTGCGCGAGGTTGCCGCTTCCGTCGAGCGGGCGGACGGCCGCAAGCAGATCGTCGACGACATCGGCGAGCGCCTCGCCGGGATCGTTCTGGGTAGTCAGGCGCTTCGCCAGCCGCACTTCGCCCGTGGCGGCGTTTTCAATCACGCCGTCGGTGAACGTGCCGCCGATGTCGATCGCAATCCGGTAGGTCATGAATTTCGTCCGTATTCCTTCTAGCGTCCCTCGAATGCCGGCTTGCGCTTGGCCGCGAAAGCAGCCCGGCCTTCCACGTAATCCTTGCTGGCATAGACCTCGTCGGCCAGCCTCTGGCAGAGCGCAAGGTCGGGATCCGCGTCGCGCCGCATGGCCTCGTTGATGGTGAGCTTTGCCGCAGCAAGGCTCAGCGGGGCTGCCGCCGCGAGTTCGGACGCGAGCTCGGCCACGTCCTTTTCGAGCGCCTCGCGCGAGGTGGCGAGCCGGTGCGCCAGGCCGATCCGTCTCGCGCTTTCGCCGTCGATCTGACGTCCGCCGAGCACCATCTCCCTGGTGTGCGCGGGCCCGATCACGTCGAGCAGCTTGACGATGTCCTCGTAGCGATAGGGCAGTCCGAGCTTGACCGCCGGCACAGCGAACCGCGACGCCGGTGTGCAATAGCGAAAATCGCACAGCAGCGCGAACTCGAGTCCGGCGCCTAGACAATAGCCGTCGATCATGGCGATAGTCGGCTTCGCCAGGCTTGCGAGCCGCGTGCAGACCGTGCGCTGCAATTCGTTGTAGTGCGCGATCTGCGCCGGCGTGCTGCGCACCCGGTCGAACTCGGAGACGTCGTTGCCGGAGCAGAAGGCCCGCGTGCCGGCCCCGGCGAGAACCAGCACGCGCGCGTCGCTATCCTCCGCGAACGCCTGCAGCAGGTCCGGGAGCGCCTGCCACATCGCAAAATTCATTGCATTGTGCCTGGCCGGGTTGTTCAGGGTCAGCGTCGAAACGCCGTCGCGGGTTTCGATCTGGAGGAATTGGGTGATCATCGCTTCGATCCGTCCTAGATGACGTTCTGAGCGCGCAGGGAGGCGATCGCCTCCGCCGTCACGCCAAATTCCTGCAACACCTCGTCGGTATGCTCGCCGCGTTCGGGCGTGGGCTCAGCGCGCCGGGCGGCGCGGCTGAGGGAGACGGGGCTGCGCAGCAGGTCGAGCTCGCCAAGCCGCTTGTGCCGGACCGGCAGGCGCATCCCGAGCGACTCGACATGCGGGTCGGCGAACATCTCGTCTACGCCGTAGACGGGGCCGCATGGCACGCCGGCCTCGTTGAGCAAGCGGACCCAGTGGGCGACCGTATTGTCGATGAAGCGCTTCTGCAGGATGGCGTTCAACGCCTCGCGGTTCTTCGAGCGCAAATCTTCCGAGGAGAATTCCGCGCGGCTGACGACGTCGCCGAGCTCCAGCGCGGAGCAGATCCGGCGCCACATGGTCTCGCCGCCGCCGGCCAGATTGAGCAGCCCGTCGCTGGCGCGGAACAGCCCGGTCGGAATGCTGGTCGGATGGTTGTTGCCGGCCTGTCCGGGGCGTTCGCCGTCGATCAGCCAGCGCGTGGCCTGGAAGTCCATCATGGCGATCTGCGCCTCCAGCAGCGAGGTGTGAACCCATTGACCTTCGCCGGAGCCCTCGCGCTCCAGAAGCGCGATCAGGATGCCGATCGCGGCGTAGAGTCCGGTCGACAGGTCCGCGATCGGAATGCCTGCGCGCACCGGCCCCTGGCCGGGCAGCCCCGTCACCGACATCAGCCCGCCCATGCCTTGCGCGATCTGATCGAAGCCGGGGCGATGCGCATAGGGGCCGGACTGGCCGAAGCCGGAAATGCTGGCGAGCACGATGCGCCTGTTGACGGCGCGCAGGCTGTCGTAGTCGATGCCGAGACGCGTCTTCACGTCGGGCCGGTAGTTCTCGACGACCACGTCCGCCTTTGCGACCATCGCGTAGAGCAGCTCTCGGCCCTCCGGTCGCTTCAGGTTGAGCGTCATGCTGCGCTTGTTCCGGTGCGTATTCTGGAAGTCGGAACCGTCGCGGTCCCCACCCATGCCCTTTGAGCCGTCGACGGCCTCTGGCGCCTCGATCTTGATGACGTTGGCGCCCCAGTCGGCCAGCTGGCGAACCGCAAGCGGGCCGGATCGGACCCGCGTGAGATCCAGGACAGTCAGGCGCGACAGGGGCAGAGACACGACGTATTCCTTCCAGTGAGCGGGCCGCGCGGTCAATCGATCTTGATCTGGGCAGTGTCGATGACGTTGTTCCACTTCGCCGTCTCGCTGCCGATGTAGGCCTTGGCATCGGTCGCGCTGTTGCCGACGATGACCGCGCCCAGCGCCTTGAAGCGCTCGACCACGTCAGGCTCGGCGAGAACCTTCCTGATGTCGGCGTTGAGCTTCTCGACGGTTGCGGGCGGAACCGTGCCGGCCACGGCGATGGTGAACCACGCAGTGCCCTCGTATCCTGGCACGCCCGCTTCGGCGATGGTGGGCAGCGACGGCAGGCTTGGAGACCTCGTCGCGCTGGTCACGCCGAGTGCCCGAACGGTGCCGCTCTGGATGAACGGCAGTGCCGTCGGCAGGTTCTCGAACATGATCTGGATCTGGCCGGCGACGAGGTCGTTCAGGGCCGGCGCGCTGCCCCGGTACGGAACATGCGTCAGGTCGACGTTGGCCTTCAGCTTGAAGAGTTCGGCGATCATGTGGGTCGACGAGCCGTTGCCGGCGGATCCGAAATTGAGGGCTCCGGGCTTCTGCTTCGCCAGGGCGAGGAACTCCTTGACGTCGCTGGCCGTCACCGAGGGATGCACGATCAGCACGTTCGGCACCTCCGCCAGGATGGTGACGGGCTGGAGGTCCTTGGCCGGATCGTAGGGCAAGCGCTGATAGATCTTGCTGGCGGCGTGAATCCCGATCGTGCCGAGCAGCAGGACCGAGCCATCGCCGGGGCCGTGCGCGACCGCATCGGCGCCGATGTTGCCGCCGCTGCCCGGGCGGTTTTCGACGACGACCGGCTTGCCGGTCAGCGTCGCGAGTTGCTGTGCGACGATGCGTCCGAGCACGTCGGCGGTCCCGCCCGCCGCGAACGGAACGATCATCCGCATCTGATTGGCATGCGCCCAGGAGGGAGCGAAGAGAGTCATGATGGAGAAGGATAGAATGAGCGCGATCAACCTCATCGCTGAGGCTCCTCTTGAACGAGTGACATCTATCCCGGCAAAGCCCGCGCTTGGTTGCGGGCTCAATGACGGATAGTAGGCAGAGGATCGCTATGACGACCAATCGATTTACGAGGCCGTGCTATGCGGGATTGTTATAGGGCCGAGTCGGCGCGCCGTGCGTGATGCGGACCGTTCATCGCTTCCCGGTTCTCGGCGACACCTTGTTGCGCTTGAAGTGCTCACCGATCTCCGTCGCGAGCGCGGAGGCGAGGGCAGACAACGGGACATGGCGGGAATAGGCGACGAAAACCTTGACCCCGATCGTGGGCTTCAAGGGGACCAACTGCAGCCCCGCAGAGAACACCGACGCCACATAGGGATTCACCACGCCAATTCCGGCACCTGCCTCGGCGAGCCGGCAGATGGTGGCCGAGTAGGTCGTCTCGATGACGGAGCTCGGCGTCACCTTCGCCTGGGCAAGCGCCCGCCGCCATGCGTCGCTCAAATCATCCTGGCGATCCAGCGTCAGCAACGTCTCGGCCTGGAAATGGCGCGGGGCGACATGGGCGTTGTCCGCCAGGGGATGCGATCGGCTCATCACGCAAACCGCGGCGACCTGATCGACCACCCTGGTCTGCAGCTGCTCGCCCTCGAGATGGAGCGAATTGGTGGTCACGCCGAGGTCGTAGAGTCCGTTCAACAGCCCTTCGCGAACGTCGTACGAGCTGATGGTCCGCATGATGATGTGTACATCGGCGTAGCGCTGTTTGAACCCGGCGATGATGGCTGGCATCACGCTCATCCCCAGCGCAGGCGTACAGGCGACCCGCAGCCTGCCGACACCGGAGCGCCGGAGCAGGGCGACCGTCTCATCGATCGTCTCCAGTCCGAGGAAGTTGCGCTGTACCGCCTCGAACAGCATCACCGCTTCCGGTGTCGGACGAAGTCGGCCACGATCGAGCTCGAACAATCTGAGTTTTGCCGCCGCCTGGAGCTGCCCTAGCGAACGGCTGATCGAGGGCTGAGTGGTGTTGAGCATGTTGGCGGCCGCGATGGTCGTGCCGGTGAGCATGACGGCCCGAAAGGCCTCGATCTGACGAAAGTTCAGGCGCGCCGACACGCGTTGGGTCTCCTGCTTGGTGCGATGTCAGTATATTGCCTAGAGGCCGCGAAAGGCCAATACCGGTGCAGTCGAAAGACGTTCGGCTGCGGCGGATGAGGCGGGATCCGACGATGCGACGAGACTGCGTTGCTAGTCCCCTGCCAGCCCCGTCCTGCGCCTGAGATCCGTGATCGCGCGCAGGAAACTGTCGGCCGGCGTGGTCTCGGGGTCGATCAGCCGGTGCAGGCGGAAGCCGTCTTCCAGCGCCAGCACGACAGATGCCATCCAGGCTGCGTCGAGCGGCCCGTTGCGGCCCTTGCCCTGCAGCGTGGTCTCGACGATGTCGGCGACCAGCTTGCGCCGGGCGCGCAGGCGCTTGGCGAGTTCGGGGCGGCGCTTCTCGGCACGCGCGACGTAGAGGATCATCTCCATGTGAAGCAGCGGGGAGCGGCCGAGCGGGTCCTGCCGGCTGCGGTCCATCGCCTTCAGAGCCGCGATGAAATCGTCGAGATTGTCGTGCCGGGCAAGGATGTCCATGTTGCGGCGGATCGACTGTGCGACGTGGTCCTCGAGCATGGCGATGATCAGTTCGTCCTTGCTCTTGAAGTTGGAATAGAACGCGCCGCGGGTGAAGCCCGCCGCCGCCGCGATCGCCTCGATGCTGGCCCCGCCGATGCCGTCCTGTTCGAACACGCGCGCGGCGGCCTCGAACAATTTGTCGCGCGTGTCGTCCCGCGTCGGCCTGGTTCTCACCCTTGACATCGTCCCTGTTTAGGGCAGAATGCAACTCGATACAACAATGTATCGAGTTGATAATTCCAGGGGGAGCGTTGCGCCGGGCATGAGGGCCAGCCTTGCGCATTCGTGTCATGCGGCAACCGACGAGGTCACCATGAACGAGCAAGTGCAGCCGGCGGGCACGCCGTTGTTCAACCCGCTCTCGCCGGACTTCATCCGCGATCCCTATCCGCATTACGATCGCCTGCGCAGGCTCGATCCAATCCACGTCACGTCCTTCGGCCAGTTCGTGGCCAGCCGCCACGCCGATGTCAGTCTCGTGATGCGCGACAAGCGGTTCGGGAAGGACTTCGCCGAACGCTCGAAGCGGCGCTACGGCCCGGAGATCATGAACGAGCCGATCTTCCGCAGCATGGGCCACTGGATGCTGCAGGCCGATCCGCCCGATCACACCAGGCTGCGCGGCCTCGTGGTGAAGGCCTTCACCGCGCGCCGCGTCGAGGACATGCGCCCGCGCATCCAGGAGGTGGTCGACCGGGCGATCGATGCGGTGATCGATCGCGGCCGCATGGACCTGATCGAGGATTTCGCCTTCCGCCTGCCGATCACCATCATCTGCGACATGCTCGGTATCCCCGAGGAGCACCGCGAGGTGTTCTACAACAGCTCGCGCGACGGCGGCCGGCTGCTCGATCCGGTGCCGCTGAGCCAGGAGGAGATCGCCAAAGGCAACGCCGCCAACGCGATGGCGCAGATGTATTTCCACCAGCTGTTCGAGCTGCGCCGCCGCAATCCGGGCGACGACCTCACCACGCAGCTGGTGCAGGCCGAGGAGGACGGCAGCAAGCTCAGCAACGAGGAACTGACCGCCAATATCATCCTCCTGTTCGGCGCCGGCCACGAGACCACGGTGAACCTGATCGGCAACGGCCTGCTGGCGCTCCACCGCAATCCCGACCAGCTCGCGCTGCTCAAGGCGCGGCCGGACCTCACCGTCAATGCGATCGAGGAGTTCCTGCGCTACGATTCCTCGGTGCAGATGACGGGCCGCGTCGCGCTGGAGGAGATCGAGGACCTCGGCGGCAGGACGATCCCGAAGGGCGAGAGCGTGCTCTGCCTGCTCGGCTCGGCCAACCACGACCCCGCGGTCTATCCCGACAATCCCGACCGGCTCGACATCACGCGGCCGAACGTCAAGCCGCTGTCGTTCGGCGGCGGCATCCATTTCTGTCTCGGTGCCCAGCTGGCGCGCATCGAGGCCGAGATCGCCATCGCCACCCTGCTGCGCCGGCTGCCGGATCTGCGCATCGACGACGTCGAAAACCCGGACTGGCGGCCCACCTTCGTGCTGCGCGGCCTGAAGCGGCTGCCGGCCAGCTGGTGAGGCCGCCGGCGTTAACCTCCGCGCGCAACAGTCGCTGTGACTTCGCCACACTTCCCTCTATATAAGGGGCTGTTCCGGCGCGCCTGAGGCCTTCCAAGGGCAGGGTTTGCAAGACCAGGGTCCGACCCCGGGTGCCGGTTTGGCCGAGGGGAGACCCGTGCAGACCACGCTGCTCGGATTGGCGATTGCCTTCATCATTGCGCTTCTGGCGGCGCTGATCGGGCCCTACTACGTCGACTGGAACCAGTTCAGGCCCCAGTTCGAGGCGGAGGCGGGTCGCATCATCGGCGTGCCGGTGCGGGTGGCGGGCGAGCTCGACGCGCGGCTGCTGCCGGCGCCGACCCTGCGGCTGCGCCAGGTGACCTTCGGCGGCAACAACGATCTCGGCCGCCTGCGCGCCGACAAGCTCGACGTCGAGTTCAGCCTGGGCTCCCTGATGCGCGGCGAATGGCGGGCCACCGAGCTCTCGGTCGGCGGCATGGCGGTGGATCTCGGTCTCGATGCGCGAGGGCGGGTCGATCTGCCGTCCACTGCAAGCGGCACTTTCAATCTGGCCTCGCTGGCGATCGACCATTTGAACCTCACCGGCCGCATCGCGCTGCATGACGCCGCCAGCCGCTCGACGCTGGAACTCACCGACATCGCTTTCTCCGGCGATGTCCGCTCGCTCGCCGGCGCGGTGCGTGGCGACGGCAATTTCACCACCGCAGGCACGCGCTATCCGTTCCGGATCTCCTCGGGTCCCAGCGCCGACGGCAGCGCGACGCGCCTGCATCTCAACATCGATCCCGGCGAGCGCGCCTTTCTCGCCGATCTCGACGGCGTGCTCGCCTTCGACAACCGCCAGCCGAAATTCGAGGGCGCGCTGACGCTCGCCGTGCCCGCGGGCAAGAAGGCGGACGCGCCGACGCCATGGAAGGTCTCGGCCAGGCTGAAGGCCGATCCGGCCGGCGCGAAATTCGAACAGGTCGATGCGAGCTTCGGCGGCGAGGACGCGCCGCTCAAGATCGGCGGCGTCGGCGATCTCAGGTTCGGCGCCTCGCCGCTGCTGCGCGCGGTGCTCTCGGCCCGCCAGGTCGATGCCGACCGGCTGACGGCCAGGGACGCCTCCGAACCCCTGCGCATCCTGCCGGCGCTGCGCGCCGGCCTCGCGGCGATCCCGCAGGCGCCGATTCCCGCGCAGATCGAGTTCAACACCGACCAGATCATGCTGGGCGGAAGGCCGTTGCAGAACATCGCCGCCGAACTGCAGACCGACGGACGCTCCTGGACCTTCCAGCGGCTCGAACTGCGTGCGCCGGGCATGACGCAGGTCTCGCTCAACGGCTCGGCGCCCGGCGCCGACAGTTTCAGCGGCCGGCTCTCGGTCGAATCCTCCGATCCCGATGCGCTGGCGGCCTGGCTGCAGGGCCGCAGCGACGTCAATCGCCGCAGCACGAAGCCGCTGCGGCTCGCCGGCGACGTCACCATCGCCGCCAATCATCTCGCCATCGATCGTCTCAAGGCCGACATCGACGGCGGCGCGGTCGAGGGTCGCATCGCCTTCGTGCAGACCGGCGCGAGCAAGGGATCGCGCATCGATGCCGAGCTCAAGGCCGACCGCCTCGACCTCGATGCGGCCGCCAGCTTCGTGCGCGCGCTCGCCGGACCGGAAGGCGAATGGCCGGAAGAGGCAAAACTCTCGCTGGAGATCGGCCGCGCGATCTCGGCTGGGCAGGAGCTGAAGCCGTTCGCCGCCAGGCTCGGCTACAATTCGTCGGCGCTGACGCTGGAGCAGCTGCGCTTCGGCCAGGCCGGCGGCGTGACCACGGAGGCGAGCGGCAGCTTCGATCGCGCAAGGGCCACCGGCAGGCTCGCGCTGAAATCCGCCGCCAATTCGCTGCGCGAGCTGACCGCGCTGATCGAGCCGGTCGCGCCCGCTTTGCGCGCGCGGCTCGATGCCGCCGCGCCGCAGCCGGGCGCAACGCGCCTGACGCTCGATGTCAGCCTCGACAGGAACGCCGGTCAGGCCGAACGCAGCGACGCCCGCATCGCCTTCGACCTCGATGCGCCGCAGCTCAAGGCCACCGCATCGCTCACTGCGCAGGCCCAGATCGCCGCCGTCAACGGCATCGACATCGAGCGCCTGCGCGACAGCGAGTTCACGCTCGATGGCAAGGTCTCGTCGCCGCAGGCGTCCGCCCTGGTCGCGCTGCTCGGGCTCGATCGCGTGGTTGCGGCAGGCGAGGGCGCCGCGCGGTTCGAGGGCAGGCTGAACGGGTCCTGGCGCCGGCCGCTGCAACTCAACGCGAAGCTCAGCGGCGCGCTCGACGCCGATGCGCAGGGCAGCGTCGATCTGTCCGGCGCGCAGCCGAAGGCTTCCGCAAACCTGCGCCTGCGCAATGTCAATCTCGCGCCGCTGCTCGGCACCGCGCCGACCGATAAATCCATTCCGGGTGTCAGCCTGTCCGCCCGCGTCGGGCTTGCGGGCCCGCGGCTCACCTTCGACGATCTCGACGGCAGCGCCGCCGGATCGCATCTGCGCGGCCGTCTCGCCGTCACGCTCGATGCGGACAGGATCGTCGAGGGCGAGGTCGGCCTCGATACGGTCGATCTCGGAGCGGCGCTGGCGCTGGCCCTCGGCGCCGCCGGTCACGATGCGAGCGAGCCGCTCGGCGCCGGGCTCGTCAGCGGCTGGCGCGGCCGCATCGCCTTCCAGTCGCTGCACGGCAGCTTGCCCGGCGGCATCGAGCTTCGTCCCGTCGGCGGCACCCTGCGTAGCGACGGCCAGGTGCTCGCGCTCGACGGCCTGAAGGGCGGCCTCGGCGGCGGCGAGATGTCGGCCAGCGTCGATGCGCGCAACAATGCCGGCGGTCTTGCCCTGAACGCGCGCATCGAACTCGGCCATGTCGATGCCGCGAGCCTGCGCTATCGCGACCTCGCGCTGCCCAAGGGGCGTGCCTCGCTGCAGATGGCGCTGAGCAGCCAGGGCCGCAGCGTCGCCGCGCTGACCGGCGCGCTCGCCGGCAACGGCACCGTCACGCTCGAGACCGCCGAGGTTTCGGGCCTCAATCCACGCGCCTTCGAGATCGCAATCCGCGCCAGCGATGCGGGCCAGGTCGGCGACGACAACAAGCTGCGGCAGCTGGTCGAGCCGGCCTTGGCCCCGCCGATCACGATCGCCTCGGCGCAGATTCCGTTCACGGTGCGCGACGGACGGCTGCGCGTCAGCGCAACCCCGCTGGAGGCGAAGAACGCACGCGCCATCGTCTCGGGCGGCTACGACATTCCCGCCGACCAGGCCGACATCCGCGCCAGCCTGACGCCGGTCATGACGGGTCTGTCCGGCGCGCCGCCGGAGATCCAGCTGTTCGCGGCGGGCCCGCCGGACAAGATGAGCCGGAGTCTCGACCTCGCGCCGCTGTCGTCCTGGCTGGCGGTGCGCACGATCGACCGCGAGACGCGGCGGCTGGATGCGATCGAGCGCGGCGAACCGCCGCCGGCGACCGCCGCGCTGCCGACCCTGGTTTCGCCCGAACCCGAACCGGCGCCGTCCCTGACCGACGTGCCGCTCCCCGGCCGTGATCCGCGCCGCGCCCCGCCGGCCAGGTCCAAGGCTGAACCGAAGGCTGAACCAAAGGCCGCGCCGACGCCGAAAGCCCCGCAGGCCGCGCCTGCTGCGCCAAGCCCTCCACTTACAAGCCCGCCACTTACAAGCCCGCCACTGGCAAGCCAGCAGGTCGCGCCGCTGCCCCCGGCGATCGAAGTGAGGCCGGCCCCGGGGCCGCCCCCCGCCAGGCCGAAGCCGAAGCCGCCGCTGGTGCTGACGCCGTCGAACCCTTAGAGCGTTTTCGAGCGAAGTGGACACCGGTTCGCGTAAAGAAAACGCGTCAAAACAAGAATCTAGAGCTTCGGTTCTGATTCAATCAGAGCCGAAAATGCTCTAGGGGCGAGGGCTGGGCGATTGGGCCGCGATCCTCTGACCTCTCCCGCTTGCGGGAGAGGTCGCGCCGCAGGCGCGGGTGAGGGGTCCCTCCTCTGGTGGGATCCCTCTGTTGAGGCACCCTCTCCCCAACTCTCCCGCAAGCGGGAGAGGGAGCGCATTCTTCCCCGTTACGCAGTGACGAACCCATTCGCTCGCATTTGAACGATATTTGGTCGGCAAAACTGATCTGCCGGTTTTACCGGATTCTCGCGTTTCATCCGTAGCCTCGATTTCCAGAGAATTCGGCGTCCCTGCCAAGAGGCGGGATGACGCGCCAAGAACTGGGTGATCGAGATGAACGGGGCGAAATCGCTTCTGCAGGATCTGGACGACGCGATCGCGCGCGGCAGCGACGAGAGCCGGGCGCGCGCCTTGTGGCACGCCACCGATCTCCTGATCACCGGCCGCTACGTCGACGACGAGATCAGCATGTTCGGCGAGGTCATCGGGCGACTTGCCGACGAGATCGAGGTCGCCGCGCGCGCGCAGCTGTCCGAACTGATGGCCGGCTGCGATCAGGCGCCGCTCAACGTGCTCGAGAAGCTCGCCTTCGACGACGAGATCGCGGTCGCAGGCCCCGTGCTGCGCGAGTCGAGCCGCATCGACGAGAAGGTGCTGGTCGAGAGCGCCATGACCAAGGGGCAGTCGCATCTGCTCGCGATCTCACAGCGCAAGTCGATCGGCGAGGCCGTCACCGATGTCCTCGTCAAGCGCGGCAACCAGGAGGTCGTGACCTCCGTGGCGAAGAACGAAGGCGCGCGCTTCTCCGGCTCGGGCCTGCTCCACATGGTGCGCCGCGCCGAGGGCGATTCGATCCTCGCCGAGCAGCTCGGCCTGCGCAAGGACGTGCCGCGCCACATCTTCCAGCAGCTGATCGCGAAGGCCTCCGAAGACGTCCGCCGCCGGCTCGAGAGCGAGCGGCCCGAGATGATGGCGCAGATCCACAGCTCGGTGACCGAGGTTACCGGCGATCTCCAGTCGAAGTTCGGCCCGTCCTCGCGCAGCTATTTCGTCGCCAAGCGCCTGGTCACCACGCAGTACCGGCAGGGAAACCTCAACCAGGACTCGATCGCGAATTACGCCCGCCAGCACCGCTTCGACGAGGTGCAGATCGGTTTGTCGCTGCTGTCGTCACTCCCGGTTGACGTGATCGAACGCGCCGTGATGGATCGCAACCGTGAAATGATCCTCGTGCTGTGCAAGGCGCTCGACTTCTCGTGGGACACGACGATGTCGCTGCTGTTCCTCGGCGCCAAGGATCATCTGATCACGGCGCGCGAGCTGCACGACAACGAACGCGAATTCAGCAGGCTCAAGATCGAGACATCGCGCAGCATCCTGAAGTTCTACCAGTCGCGCAAGACCGGCACCGATTCCGCCGCGGGCCGTCAGCTCGAACTCCAGGTGCACTGAGCGGACGCACGACATCTCATCCCGGACTTCGAAGGGGAGTATTTGCAATGTTGCCTCAATTCGGCACTGCGGTTCGCAAGAACCTCAACAAGGGCCTCCAGCTCGATGCCGGCGGCTCTGCTCCGGAAAAGGCCTCGGTCGATGTCGCCTGGCTGGTGCTGGAAGCCGCCAACGATCTCGGCGACCATGCCGCCATCGAAGCCTGCCGCCGCGTCATCGATGCCGAGCTGAATGGTACGGTCGCGGCCGGTCCGGACATCGATCTGGTGCTGGGTTATTTTCGCTGACCGGCGATCGACGCAGCGCCGGCGCGCAGCGATGATCGATTTGCCACTTTTTCCCGATCGCTGGTATCTTGCTGCTTCCGATCGCCGACGAATCGCGGTTAGCCTGTTGGCATGCCGCTGGTTGAATGTCCCTCTTGCAATGCCGTCTATGAACGTACGGTGCGTGTGACCGATGCCTGCACGGCCGGGGCATTTCAATGCGGCTGTGGCCATCTGCTTGCACAATGGCACAGCTGGCAGGCGATTGAATTCAGGCGTGCCGGAGCGGCCTCGGGCAGGCCGGCCGCGAGGCCGGGGCCGGGCTCACGAAAACCCGACGCATCGATCATGATCCTGGACGTCCTCACCGGCGATTGAGTCGTATCCGCGGGCTCGATCAGCCGATTGTCTTCGGCCGTTTCGGCAGGACGACGGTGAAGCTGGTCCCGACACCGGCCTCCGACGAGAGGCTGATGCTGCCTCCGAGACGTGCGAGCAAGGCCTTGACGTGCGCGAGGCCGATGCCGTCGCCCGGCCGGTCCTGCCGCCCGACACGCTGAAACAGCTGAAACACCCTGGCCTGGTCCGCGGCGCTGATGCCGCGGCCATTGTCGGACACGTGGAAGGCGACCTCCTCGCCCTGCTCCTCGCCGGTGACCGTGACGGTGCCGGGTCGATCGGGATCGAGATATTTCACCGCATTGTCGAGCAGATTGCCGAACACCTGGCCGATCGCCACCTCGTCGGAGACGACGCTCGGCAGGCTCTCGATCCTGACGACGCAACCGGCCGTTTCGGTCTGATGGCGGATGGCGTCGGCCAGCTTCCTGACCACCACGTTCATGTCGAGCGGCTTCGGATGCAGCGGCTGTTGCCCGAAGCGCGAGACCTTCAGGATGCCGCCGATCAGGCCGTCCATCTTCTGCGTGGCCGCCCGTATGAAGCCGAGCGAGTCGTCGAAATCCTTCTCGACCATGCGCCGCCTGGGGTCGGTCGGGGGCAGCGCCGCGGCTTCGATCAGGTCTCCCCGCAGGCTCTCGAGTTCATGGGCAAACCCCATGATGTTGACGAGAGGCGCCCGCAGATCGTGGCTGACCACATGGGCGTAGCGCTTGATCTCCTCATTGGCGGCCTCGAGACGATCGTTGAGATCGCGGAGCCTTGCCTCGGCTGTCTTCCGCGCGGTGATGTCGATCGCCGTTCCGATCAGGCGGATGCATCGGCCCGAGGCGTCGAACAGGCCTCGGCCCTTGGCCGCGACCCAGCGGATCACGCCGTCCTGCTTGCCGATGGTGCGGTATTCCACGTCGTAGAGCGCGCGCTGCGCCGGATCGGCCGCGGCGGCGAAGGCTGCGGTGGTCGCCTCCCGGTCCTCGGGATGCAGGCCTTCGTAGAAATCGGTGATCGAAACGGGGACGTCGTCGCCGACGCCGAACATGGCCCTGACCAGCGGCGGCCAGATCAGCGTGTCGCTGATCGTGTCGTAGTCCCAGAAGCCCACTTCGGCGACCTGCGTGGCGAGGCGCAGGCGCTCTTCGGTCTCGCGCAATGCCGTCTCGGCGGCGCGGCGCTCTTCGATGTCGAGCAGCACGCCCGGAAAGCGCACCGCCCTGCCGCCTACATGTTCGACCTTTCCGTTGGCCTCGACCCAGTAATATCTTCCGTCGTGGCGGCGAACCCGGTACTGGTGCGCATAGGCACCGCCGCGTGCGAGCGCTTCCTCGATCGCCGCGGCAAGCGCCGGCCGATCGTCCGGATGCACCGTGTCGACGATCTGCGCGAGGGCAAGCCCGTCACGGCCGAGCGTCGGGTCGAGTCCGAAATTGAAGGCGAAGTTCTCGTCGACGGTGAAGCGGTCGTTGAGAACGTCCCAGACCCAGGTGCCCTTGATCGCGCCGGTGGCGAGCGCCAGCTGGACGCGTTCAGCTTCCGCGCGCGTCTCCATTTCGCTCCGGCGCAAGGCCTCTTCGGCGGCAATTTGCGCGGAGACCTCGGTGTTGACGCCGAACCATCGGGCCACGCGGCCGGAGCGGTCGCGAACCGGCTGGATCCGCGTCAGGAAGGGACGAAAGATCCCGTCCGCGCCGCGCAGCGGAAAAGTCATCTCGAACGGTTCGCCTGTGATGATCGATTGCTGCCAGCGCTCCATCACCGAGGGCAGTTGCTCGGGATCGTGCACCGACTGCCAGCCCCAGCCTTCCATCTGGTCGGGCGTGCTGCCGCAATATGCATGCCAGCGCCGGTTGTACCAGACGATGTAGCCGTCACCGTTAGCGATCCAGCACAGGGTCGGAATGCTGTCCGCCAGGAGCCGGAACGTCTGGTCGTCGAGCGCTGCTGTCGTCAGCTCCGGCAGTTCGACATCGACCGATGTCCGGCTACGCCAGAAAATCTCCGAGAACTCGTGACTGACCATACTTTGCCCCAAAAGAGGATCGCAGCCCGCGATCCCCGCCCCTGAAGAAACGCGCATGGTTGACCTGCCGCATCGACGCCGATGTGCGCTGCCGTCGCGATGCATGTGCGGGAACCTGGGCGCGACCGTGCCAACCAGGAACGGCCGATTTGGTTCCGCGGTCCGACTGAAATTTTGGTTCGCCTGAAATTCGGGGGTGGCTTCAACTCGACTGGCGTTTGGGGATTTCGGTCCGGAACGCCGATCTGGCCGCGGTGAGCGCCGTGGCGAGCTCGTCGATCTGGTAGGGTTTTGCCAGGATCTGCACGCCGGCTTTGGCTGCGTCTTCCGCCGCGGCTTCCGAGTAGCCGCTGGTCAACAGAACCGGGACGTCGCTCCGGCGCCGCTGGACCTCCCGGGCGAGCTCGACCCCATTCATGCCGCCGGGCATCATGATGTCGGAGAAGATGAGATCGATCGGGCGCCCGTCCGCCAGCGCCCCGAGCGCCGCGGCCGCACTGGCGGCCCGCGTGACGTCGTAGCCGAGCTGCGCGAGCATCTCTCCGACCAGCGCGGCGACCTCGTCGTCGTCCTCGACCAGCAGGATCTGGCCATGCTCGCTCTTGCGCGGTCGGCCGCCGTTGAACTCTATCAGGGGAGGCGCTTTCGAAGGCGACTGCCAGGAGCGCGGCAGATAGAGTTCGATGCTGGTGCCGCGTTCGAGTTCGGATATGATCCGGACCGTGCCGCGCGACTGCGTCGCGAAACCGTGGACCTGGGCGAGGCCGAGGCCCGACCCCTTGCCGATGTCCTTGGTCGTGAAGAACGGCTCGAACACGCGCGACAGGACCTCCTGGCTCATGCCGGTGCCGGTATCGATAACGGACAGGCGGACATAGTCGCCGCTGACCTGCCCGTCGTTCACGTCCGCCAGGTTCTCGCCGCGCACGAGGATGGTGCCTCCATTGGGCATGGCATCGCGCGCGTTGACCGCGAGATTGAGGATGACGAGCTCGAGTTCGCCCGGATCGACTTCGACCGGCCACAAGGTCTCCGGAAAATCGAACGCGACGTGGACATCGCCCCGCAGGCTGCGGTCGAGCAGTTCGCGCATGCCGCCGATCTGCTGCGCGACGTCCACCGTCTCGGGGCGCAGTTTCTGCCGGCGCGAGAAGGCGAGCAATTGCCGGGTCAGGCTGGCGCCGCGCTGTGCGGCCTGCACCATGCCGTCCATCAGGCGCCGCCGGCGGGCCGGATCGGTCTGGCGGTCGAGCATGTCGAGCCCGCCCGAGATGACCATCAGGAGATTGTTGAAGTCGTGGGCGACGCCGCCGGTGAGCTGTCCGATGGCCTCGATCTTCTGGGCCTGGCGGAGCGTCTCCTCGACCCGAATCCGCTCGTCCATCTCGACGCGCAATTGTTCGTTGGCCTGCGCGAGTTCCTGCGTCCGCTCGATCACGAGCTGTTCGAGCTGCTGGGCGGTTTCTTCGCGGGCCGCGAGCAGCGCCCGGATTTCATACTGCCGCCGCCGGGCACGCATCGCCGACTGGATCGTGCTCGTCAGCGTGATGGGCTGGACCGGGCGTTCGAGCAGCGAGACGTTCCTCAGCATCTCGATGACGTTCCTGCGCCAGGCGACGACGGCCGGCTGTTCGCGATGGCTGGTCAGCAGCACGAAGGGAAGGTCGGACCATGGCGGCTGGCTGCCGATCCATCGGGCCAGTGCCGCCGTGTCCTGGCCGACGAGACCCTCCTCGGCGATGAAGACGACACCCACCCCTTCAGCCATCTCGTGGACGAGTTGAGCGAGGCTGCGGCAGTTGGTGGCGTCCAGACCGGCGCTGACGAGCAGTTCGGTCGAGGCCGCGCCGTCGCGGCCGATCGGGGCGAAGACGAGAACCTGCTGGTCGCGGTCAGTTCTCATCCGGCCGTATCCTCCGGCGCGTTCGCACCCGTATATCGCGGAATACCCGAGAAGATGCCACTGAAGTCCTGCAGCGGCGGCCCGACGGTGATGCCCTCGCGTCCGAGGCGGAATTCGCGAATGGAGTGCTCGTGGCGGCCACTTCGTTTCTTGATGACGGACATGGCCCGCCGGACCGACCCGTTGAGTTCGAAATAGCGCAGCATCAGCACCGCATCGCTGAGATAGCTGATGTCGAGCGGCGTATCCATCGGGCCGACCATGCCGTGCTGGGCCAGAACAAGGATGGTCAGGACACCCTGCTGCGCCAGATAGCTCAGCAATTCGTGCATCTGCAGGATGAGAAATCGCTCGTCCGGCATTGCGTTGAGATAGCCGTTGAGGCTGTCGATGATGACGAGGCGGGCATGGTCGACCTCGACGCTGTGCCTGACATTGGCGGCGAATTCGCCCGGCGACAGTTCGGCTGGATCGACCTGCTGAAACCGGAGCGCCCCGGTGCTCACATGCCTGTCGAGCGGGAAGCCGAGCGTGCGGGCGCGCGTTTCGAACGTGCCGCGCCCCTCGTCGAAGGAGAAGAACACCGCATGCTCGCCCCGCTCGGCGGCGGCGATCGCATAGGCGAGCGCGACGGTCGACTTGCCGACGCCGGCTGCGCCGATGAGAAGGGCGTTGGTCCCGCGTTCGAGACCGCCGCCCACGAGCTTGTCGAGCTCCGCGTTGCCGCTGGAGGCGACCTCGCCGGCGAACGGCGTGTGGTGCTCCGCCGCGACGAGGCGGGGGAAGATGTTGAGACCGCCCTTCTGGATGGTGAAATCGTGGAAGCCGCCACGATACCTGATGCCGCGCATCTTGATGACGCGCAGCCTGCGGCGCTCGGCGCCGTATTCGATCGCGAGCTGCTCCAGCATCACGACGCCATGGGCAATCGAATGAAGCTGTAGATCGTCCTGCGAGGAGGAGAGGTCGTCGAGCAGAACGACGGTACAGTTGCGTGTTGTGAAGAAGTGCTTGAGTGCGAGAACCTGACGGCGGTAGCGAAGAGGATTCTGAGCGAGCAGCCGCAATTCGGACAGGCTGTCGAGCACCACGCGGGTCGGATTGATGCGCTCCACCTCCCTGAAGATGAGGCCGGTCGTCTCGCCCAGCTCCATTTCGGCCGGCTGGAAGACCGTCAGCTCGCGCTCGGGATCGAGGGTCGTCTCCGCCGGAACCAGCTCGAAGATGTCGACGCCGTCGAGCGACCAGCCATGGCGCTGCGAAACCAGTTCGAGCTCGCGCTTGGTCTCGGACAGCGAAATATAGAGCACCCGCTCGTCGCCGCGCACGCCCTCGAGCAGGAACTGCAGCGCGATGGTGGTCTTGCCGGTGCCGGGCCTGCCTTCGTACAGGTACATCCGGTTGGCGTCGAATCCGCCCCCCAAAATATCGTCCAGCCCCTCGCTGCCCGTCGAGACGCGAGGCAGCTGTGCGGGCTCACTGTTTCTCGGTGTGGACGTCTCTGTCATTGATGGACCCCGAGGGAGTTCCCGGGCGATGCTCCAGCAAGCCATCGCGCGAGATTGGAATGGAAAGGGAGGAACGCCCCGACCGATCCCGGGTTCCACACGTAGGAGCGCCGATCGGGCTGCAGCCCGGGCCGCTGCGGAGTCCGCCATGACGCCAGGGTCGCGGCACCACGTGCGCGACAGCTCAATTCACGCAGATCAGCGGCGAATGCGGTCGATCCCGACAGCCCGGCCTGTGCGTGTCCTGGCTCTGCTTCTGCCTTTCGGCGACGGGCCTTGCAGGATTGAATGGATCGATGGACGGGGGGCGCAAAGGGCGATCGCGCTTGCGATGACGTTGGCGCCGATCATGCCATCATGCTCCTGTTTTGCCCGACGGGTCAATGTGGCCATTGTTTCGTCACCCGATCGCGCGACGCGCCATCGGAGATCGCATGCGCGACGCGGGCCATACCGGATTCTGCTGACGGGTCAGTGGGATCGGCCGGATTCGCGGCTGCAAGGCCGGCAACCCCGATCTACTTTGCATGGGGTTGTTTTTGTAACTCCGTTCCGGACCTGCGCTATCCGGCCCCCAGGGCCACCGCGACATTGTAGGTCAGGAAGCTCGCGGCATAGGCCAGCACCAGCATGTAGGTGAATGTCACTGCCATCCAGGTCCAGCTTCCGGTCTCGCGCCGGATCACGGCCAGCGTCGAGGCGCATTGCGGGGCGAAGATGTACCAGGCCAGCATCGACAGCGCGGTCGCCAGCGACCATTTCGTCGCCAGCACCTGGCCGATCTGCTCGGCCGCTTCCTTGCCGCCCTCGATCGCATAGACGGTGCCGAGCGCGGCGACCGCGACCTCGCGGGCCGCCATGCCCGGGATCAGCGCCACCGCGATCTGCCAGTTGAAGCCGACCGGCGCGAGCAGGGGCTCGATCGCCTTGCCGATGATGGCGGCGAGGCTGAAGTCGATCGCGGGCTCGGTGCTGCCTGCCGGCGGCTGCGGGAACGAGGCGAGGAACCAGATCAGCACCATCATCGAAAAGATCGTGGTGCCGGCGCGGTACAGGAACATCTTGGCGCGGGTGTAGACGCCGATTGCGATCGATTTCAGCCGCGGCACCTTGTAGTCCGGCAGTTCGAGCATGAACGGCGCCGGCGCGAAGTCGCGCAGCATGAAGAACGATCAGGAAGGACACGACGAGCGCGCTGGCGATGCCGGTGGCATAGAGGCCGAACATCACGAGCCCCTGGAGATTGATGAAGCCCCAGACCTCGCGCGCCGGAATGAAGGCGGAGATGATCAGCGTATAGACCGGGATGCGCGCCGAGCAGGTCATCAGCGGCGCGATCAGGATCGTGGTCAGCCGGTCGCGCTTGTTGTCGATGACGCGCGTCGCCATGATGCCGGGAATGGCGCACGCAAAGCTCGACAGCAGCGGAATGAAGGCGCGGCCGTGCAGGCCAGCGCCGCCCATGATGCGGTCCATCAGGAACGCGGCCCGCGCCATGTAGCCGAAATCTTCCAGCAGCAGGATGAACAGGAAGATGATGATGATCTGCGGCAGGAACACGATGACGCTGCCGACGCCGGAGATCACGCCGTTCTGGAGGAAGCTCTGCAGGAGGCCGGCGGGCATGGTGCTGTGGACCAGTTCGCCGAGCGAGTCGAAGCCGGAATTGAGCAGCTCCATGAGCGGCTGCGCCCAGGCGAACACCGCCTGGAACATCACGAACAGGATCAGCGCCAGCACGACCAGGCCGCCGACGGGATGCAGGACGACCGCGTCGATCCGCGCGGTGAGCGTGTCGGGCCTGGCGGGCAGGCTGACGCAATCGGCGATGATACGGTCGGCCTCGCGCTGGGTGGCGCGCAGCTCGGGAACGCTGAGCGCGCGCCAGCCGTTTGCCGGCGGCTCCGCGGCGAGCTTGGCGGAAATCTCGTCGGTCAGTTTCAAAAGATCGGCCGTGCCGCCCTTGCGCACCGCGATCGAGGTGACCACGGGAACGCCGAGCTCGCCTGCGAGCCGCGCGACGTCGACATTGACGCCGCGACGGGTGGCGATGTCGAACATGTTGAGCACCAGGATCATCGGCCGGCCGGTGCGCTTGAGCTCGAGCAGCAGGCGGATGGTCAGGCGCAGATTGGTGGCGTCGGCCACGCACAGCACGAGGTCGGGCACGGTTTCGCCGGTGGCCTTGCCGAGCACAAAGTCGCGGGTGATCTCCTCGTCGGGGCTGCGGCCGCGCAGCGAATAGGTGCCGGGCAGGTCGACCACCGAGACCTGGCGCCCCTGCGGCGTGACGAAGAAGCCTTCCTTGCGCTCGACGGTGACCCCGGGATAGTTGGCCACCTTCTGCCGGCTGCCGGTCAGCGCGTTGAACAGCGAGGTCTTGCCGCTGTTTGGCGTGCCCACCAGGGCGAGATGCAGCAGGGGTAATTCCATGTGATCAGGAGCCTGGGATGGACGTCCGGTCGCTGTCTAGGCGACGATGATGGCCATGGCCTCGCGGCGGCGGACGGCGATCGTGATGCTGTCGACCCGAACGGCGATCGGATCGCGCCCGACCAACCCCTCATGCAGGACCTCGACCCGCGCCCCCTCGACGAAACCGAGCTCGATCAGCCGGCTCTCGAGTTCGACGTCGGACAGCGCCGAGCCCGCGTCCTTTGCGGAGAGGTGCTGAATGACGCCGGTATAGCCGCGTTGGGCCAGACCCAGCGGCATGTGTGCGCGGATGTCATTGGTGTCGGTCATGCCCTGTATTTTCAACGCAGGGCATCGAGGTCAAGCGCGGCCGCTCTGACGAAGCCGCACCTTAGAGGGATTATAAAGTGCAGCGGATGGATAGGCCGTGAAGACGCCCCGGCGCCCTATTGGGCCGGGACCTTGTCCGGCTGGTTGGCCATGGCCCGGCTCTTGAAGTAGTCGAGCACGAACAGGCGGATCGCCGAGGAGAGGTTGCCCTGCTGGCGGTTGCTGTCGATCTCGCCGACCAGCTCCGAGAGGGTCATGTTACGCAGGCCCGAGATCTCCTTCATCCCGTTCCAGAACGCCTCTTCCAGGCTGACGCTGGTCTTGTGACCGGCGACCACGATCGATCGTTTCACGACGGGCGATTTCATGGCTGCTCCTCGCGATCGATCCGATGCTGCTCCAACTGCTCCCTGGCCCGGTCCGCCCGGATTTCCTCCGCCGATCGCTCGGCCTTCGTGCGGCCGAACTTCGCCCGGTTGGCGTCCGCCTGCTTCGCCGAGGCTTCCCGTTCGGCGCGCTTCCTGAAACGATTCAGGTTGATGACGTTCCCCATGCCGCGTCTCCATCATCCGATCCTCTTCAGACGGGATGAAACATCAAGAAACAGGATGCCGCACTGCACCCCAAGAGAATTGATCGCCATTCGCTCGTCCTCGTCAATCGGCCGCTCGGACCATCAAACGATGAATTTGCCCGCCAGGGCAGTGAGACGTGCGTAACACGGCTCCCTGTTGCGACATTGACGGTAATCAAATCCCGACCCTTCGGCCCCAATTTTGTGAGCCTGCCAAGCTCCGTATCAATACGGATGGCTGTCGGAATCCGGAATTCATCCGGGCCGCGTCATCTTCTCCGGCTGCACCAGGCGGTCGAATTCGTCCGCGGAGACCAGGCCGAGGCGGAGCGCCTCCTCCTTCAGCGTCGTGCCGTTGGCATGCGCGGTCTTGGCCACCTTGGCCGCGTTGTCGTAGCCGATCTTCGGGGCGAGGGCGGTCACGAGCATCAGGGAGCGCTGCATCAGCTCGCCGATGCGCTTCTCGTCGGCCCGGATGCCGCTGACGCAATGTTCGGTGAAGGAGCGTGCGGCGTCGGCCATCAGGCGGATCGAGTGCAGCATGTTGTAGGCCAGCACGGGCTTGTAGACGTTGAGCTCGAAATGGCCCTGGCTGCCCGCCACCGTGATGGCGGTGTGATTGCCGAACACCTGGCAGCACACCATGGTCATCGCCTCGCACTGGGTCGGATTGACCTTCCCCGGCATGATCGAGGAGCCGGGCTCGTTCTCGGGCAGGATCAGCTCGCCGAGGCCCGAGCGCGGGCCCGATCCCAGCAGGCGGATGTCGTTGGCGATCTTGAACAGGCCCGTCGCGACCGAATTGATCGCGCCATGCGCCAGCACATAGGCGTCGTTGGAGGCCAGCGCCTCGAACTTGTTCGCGGCGCTGGTGAAGGGCAGCCTTGTGATGGATGAGACGTGCGCGGCGAACAGTTTGGCAAAGCGCGGCTTCGCGTTGAGGCCGGTGCCGACGGCCGTGCCCCCCTGTGCCAGCGGATAGAGCTCCTTCACCGCGACCTTGAGCCGGGCGATCCCGCTCTCGACCTGGGCGGCGTAGCCCGAAAACTCCTGGCCGAGCGTCAGCGGCGTCGCATCCTGGGTGTGAGTACGGCCGATCTTGACGATCTTGGCGAATGCCTTCTCCTTCTGGCGCAAGGCGCGCAACAGCTCGCCGAGCGCCGGGATCAGATCGGCATTGATCTGGCTCGCCGCGGCGATGTGCATGGCCGTCGGAAACGAATCGTTCGACGACTGGCTCATATTGACGTGGTCGTTGGGGTGCACCGGCGACTTCGCCCCGAGCGCGCCGCCGAGCAGCTCGTTGGCACGGTTGGCGATCACCTCGTTGAGGTTCATGTTGGTCTGCGTGCCGGAGCCCGTCTGCCATACCACCAGCGGGAAATGGTCGTCGAGGCCGCCTTCGATCACCTCGCGCGCGGCGCGGATGATGGCACCCGCGCGCCGCTTGTCGAGCAGTCCCAGTTCGCGGTTCGACTCGGCCGCGGCGAGTTTGACGATGCCGAGCGCATGCACCAGCGCGATCGGCATGCGGTCCTGGCCGATGCGGAAGTTCTGCCGCGAGCGTTCGGTCTGAGCGCCCCAATAGCGGTCGGCGGCAACCTCGATCGGCCCGAAACTGTCGGTCTCGGTGCGGGTGGGCTTTGCGCGGGAAGGTCTGGCGTGGACGGTGTTCGTCCGAAGCGTCTTGGCCATGAGCATATTCCATTCTGCCGCGCGAAACGCCGCGCGGCCTCTTGATGGGCTCATCTATACAGGCAGTTGGGCCGAAGGTGAGGGCAGGACCTCAAACCTAGATCATTTCTTGCGGAAACGATCCAGCCGCACAACCTCGGCGCCGCCCTGGTTCGAGGGCGGTGGTTCCTCTGTCGGTTCGGTCGCTTCAGGCGCCGGCACGGCGAGGGCCGACGGTGCGGGAGCGGCCGGCAGCTTTTCGCCGCCAACCTCCGCGACGTCCGATGTGTCGAACTGCAGGCCGAATTTCACGGACGGATCGAGGAAGCTCTTGATGGCGCTGAACGGCACCACCAGTCGCTCCGGGATTCCGCCAAAGGACAGGCCGACCTCGAAGCGGTCCTCGAGCACGATCAGATCCCAGAACTGGTGCTGGAGAATGATCGTCATCTCTTCCGGATATTGCGCGAGCAGGCGGGGCGAGAGCTTCACACCATCGGCCTTCGAGACGAAGGTGATGAAGAAATGATGCTCGCCGGGCAGTCCATGGGCGGCGGCGTCGGTCAGCACCTTGCGCAGCACGCCGCGCAGCGCGTCGCGGGCCAGCACATCGTATCGGATATGATCGGTCGCCATGGTCGTCCTGTTGCAATGTCGGCAGCGGGCCCGGCCGGCCCGACTCGCCAGAGAGCGATAGTATCGCGCCTGACCGGTGAGCAGGAGTCCCTGCCGGGGAAATAAGAAATGAGTGGAGGCTTCTGTTGCCAGGTGCCTCCGAACCCCGCCTAACGGAGCTTAACCCGTTAGGACTTTAAGTTGGTCTTTCAAACTGCGTTACGCAGCCTGAGCAACCGGAGCAAAGTTGTCGTTGGCAACTATTGCAGTAGCCCGATAACGGCGGAACAATACCGGGAAAAAGCACGCCCTTTACGCCCTCGTCGATCCTATTTCGCCCCCGCCAAAGCCCGCCTTGCGGCAGGCCAGCAGCCCGCAGAACGATGGGCTTTGGTGGAGGCGCCGGGTACCGCCCCCGGGTCCGAATGGTTTATTGCGACGACCGTTTATTTCCATAGCCGGCGAACCGGCATTTCCAATATAGGGGGCAAAGGTTTCGAAAGACAGGGGTTTGGCGTCGACAGGTCGCGGTTCCCTTGGGATAGGGACCGGCCAGCCCCCCGGTCCGATCTTGGCCGCCCCGCCACCCCCGTTCTAAGCTCCTGACATGTCCCCGGATTCCGCATCGCCCCCGCAGCAGCCGGATCTCTCTGCCGCCCCGCCCGGCCTTGCCGCCCTGTTCCTGGCCTTTGCCCGGATGTCGCTGGCCGGCTTCGGCGGGGTTCTGGTGTTCGCCCGGCGCGCTATCGTCGAGCAGCATCGCTGGATGACCGCGGACGAGTTCAACGAGACCTTCGCGCTCTGCCACTTCCTGCCCGGGCCCAACATCGTCAATCTGTCGATGGTATTCGGCTCGCGCCTGCGCGGCATCGCCGGCGGCGTCGCCGCCTTTGCCGGGCTGCTGCTGCCGCCGACGCTGATCATGACCGTGCTCGCGATCATCTATGCCCGGTTCGGCGATGTGGACGTGCTACGCCGGATCCTGGCCGGCATTTCCTGCGCGGCGGTCGGGCTGCTGATCGCGGTGGTCTTCCGCATGATGATGCCGCTGCTGAAGCGGATGGATGCCGTCGCGCTGATCCTGATGCTGGCCGTCTTTGCCGCGATCGGCGTGGTCCGCCTGCCGTTGCAGGCGGTGCTGCTCGTCGCCATCCCGCTCAGCATCGGCCTCACCTTCCTCCTGCGGCGGAAGGTAGCAGCATGAGCGGCAACAGCCCGATCGGGACGCTGATCTCCACCTTTGGTCTGATGTCCTTGTTCGCGGTCGGGGGCGCTGCTGCCGCCGTGCCCGAGATGCACCGCATCGCGGTCGACGTGCATCACTGGATGAGCGAGAAGCAGTTTGCGGACGCCTATGCGATCGCGCAGCTCTCGCCCGGGCCCAACGTGCTCATCGTGACCCTGATCGGCTATGCCGTTGCCGGAATTCCCGGTGCGCTGGCCGCAACATTGGCGATGTGCCTGCCGACAGCCTTGCTTGCCTATTTTGTCAGCCGTCTGCTCAACCGGCCCGGTCAGTCGCGCTGGCCGGCCATGATCCAGGCTGTATTGGTTCCGCTCTCGATCGGGTTGATGGCAGCGAGTGCCCTGATCCTGGCACAGTCGACCGACCGCACCCTTGCTGCACTGCTCCTCACGGTCGCGGTCGCACTGATCGCATCCGTCTCGCGGATCAATCCGCTCTGGCTTCTGCTCGCCGGAGGCCTGTTGGGTTTTGCTGGCATTGTGTGATGAAAATCGCTAGGCAGTGAGCCGGCGGGGGATCGATTTCCAGCCGGTTAGAACAACAGTGCTCGTGACTTTACGGGTCGCGGAGGAGACAAGCATGGCCGATACGATGGGCCACTCAGCGACAGCCACACGAAATACATCGGTGGCGATCGGATTCTGTCTGCTGGCGGTGGCGCCGCAGATTTTCGAGTTCATTTGGTCGATAGGAACGCTGTTCGGCTGGGGCGCCGGACGGGGCCCGGCCACGGTTCTCATTAACCATGCGACGGCGCTGGTGGCCGGCGCGCCGGGCGCATTGCTCGGGGCCGCAAGCGGTGACACCAAGAAGATCTCGTCCGACGTCTTGCTGGCGCTGATCTATTCCTACCCGCTGTTCGCGGTCGCGATCGTGACGCTGTTCATGACCATTCGTTCGGCGCAGGATTATGTCGGCGGCGTCATCCTGATGGCGTTGGCACTGTTCGCGCTCTGGGCCTCGAGCGATCTGCAGGGCATGCGCGGCTTCTCCTTCGGGGCCGGTACGGCACCGCGCATGTTCGGCGGACTTCTCGTGGCCCTTTCGGCCGCCATCGCCTTGACCGGTCTCCTGACCGATGGGCCGGCGATGGCCCATTACTCATGGCGCGGACCCCTGTTCGTGATGGCTGCCATTTTGTTCTTCGCGCTGGCGATCCGGCCGCTCGGCGTCGTGGTCTCGGCCTTCGTGAGCTTCATGATCGCAGCCGCCGGATCGCACGAGACGCGCTGGACGGAGGCCGCCATCGTCGGCGGCTGCCTGACGATCGGTTGCGCGATCCTGTTTCCCTATGTACTCGGCCTGCCCATGCCGATGTTCCCGCGTTTCCTGATCCAGTGAGGGTGTGATGGAGCTGTTTGCCAACCTCGCTCACGGTTTTGCCGTCGCGTTCTCCCCGATCAATCTCCTGATGTGCCTGATCGGCGCCCTCGTCGGCACGCTGGTCGGCGTGCTTCCGGGCATCGGCACCATCGCCACGGTGGCAATGCTGCTTCCGATTACTTTCGGGTTGCCGCCGGTCGGTGCGCTGATCATGCTCGCCGGCATCTATTACGGCGCGCAATATGGCGGCTCGACCACGTCGATCCTGGTCAATATTCCAGGAGAAGCGACGTCGGTTGTCACGGCCATCGATGGCCACCAGATGGCCAAGCAGGGCCGTGCCGGCCCGGCACTGGCGATCGCGGCGATCGGCTCCTTCTTCGCCGGCTGCGTCGCCACGGTGCTGATCGCGGTGCTCGGCGCGCCGCTGACCAAGCTCGCGCTGGCGTTCGGTCCGGCCGAATATTTCTCGCTGATGGTGCTCGGCCTCATCTTCGCGGTCGTCCTGGCCAAGGGCTCGGTGCTGAAGGCGATCGCGATGATCGTGTTCGGTCTGTTGCTCTCGATGGTCGGCTCGGACATCGAGACCGGTGCCTCGCGCATGGCCTTCAACATCCCGGAGCTTGCCGACGGTCTCGGCTTTGCGACGGTGGCGATGGGCGTGTTCGGCTTCGCCGAGATCATCCGCAATCTCGACGCGGGCGCCGAGATGAACCGCGACCTGGTGCAGCAGAAGATCACCGGCCTGATGCCGACCCGCAAGGACCTGGTCGACTCGACGCCCGCGATCCTGCGCGGCACCGTGCTCGGCTCGATCCTGGGCATCCTGCCCGGCGGCGGCGCCGTCATCGCCTCGTTCGCGGCCTACACGCTCGAGAAGAAGATCTCCAAGAACCCGTCGCGGTTCGGCCGCGGTGCGATCGAGGGCGTTGCGGCGCCGGAGAGCGCGAACAACGCCGCGGCGCAGACCTCCTTCATTCCGCTCCTGACGCTCGGCATTCCGCCGAACGCGGTGATGGCGCTGATGGTCGGCGCGATGACCATCCACGGCATCGTGCCTGGCCCGCAGGTGATGCAGAAGCAGCCGGATCTGGTCTGGGGCATGATCGCTTCGATGTGGATCGGCAATCTGATGCTGATCATCATCAACCTGCCGCTCGTCGGCATCTGGGTGCGCCTGCTGCGCGTCCCCTACAGGTTGATGTTCCCCTCCATCGTCATCTTCTGCGCGATCGGCATCTACTCGGTGAACAACGCACCTGTCGACGTCATCCTCGCCGGTGTGTTCGGCCTGGTCGGCTACTGGCTGATCAAGCACGATTTCGAGCCGGCGCCGCTGCTGCTCGGCATGGTGCTGGGGCCGCTGATGGAGGAGAACCTGCGCCGCGCCCTGCTGATCTCGCGCGGCGACTGGAGCGTCTTCCTGACCCGGCCGCTGTCGGCGGTGCTGCTTGCGGTTGCGGCGGGCCTCTTGATCCTGACCGTGCTGCCGGCCCTGCGGGCCAAGCGCGACGAGGTGTTCACCGAGTCCGAAAACTAGACGTCGAGGGGCTGCGGCCGCACGCCGCATTCGGAAGTCGAATCGACTTGTGTGACCTCTTCGTGACATGGAAATGCCGGCCGTCTTGGCCGGCATTTCTGTTTGGTGAGGAATCGAAATGACATCCATTCGCGTGCTCGCGGGCGCTTGCGCCGCGGCAATTGCCTCGCTGTGCGGGTTTGTCGGACCGGCCACGGCGCAGACCTATCCGACGCGCGGCATCACCATGATCGTCCCGTTCGCCGCGGGCGGTCCGACCGACGTGATTTCGCGCATCGTCACGTCCCACATGGCTCAGACGCTGGGCCAGAGCATCGTCATCGAGAACGTGGTCGGCGCAGGCGGCACCACGGCGACCGCGCGGGCCGCTCGTGCGGCCAATGACGGTTACACGCTGATCACCGGGCACATGGGCACCCATGCCGCGTCCGTGCCGCTGTATCCCAAGCTCGCCTATCATCCCGAGAAGGACTTCGAGCCGATCGCCCTGCTCGCGGGCACGCCGATCCTGATCCTGGCGCGCAAGGATTTCCCGCCGAAGGACCTCAAGGAGTTCGTCGCCTACGTCAAGGCGAACGCCGACAAGGTGAACGCCGCCCATGCCGGGGTTGGCTCGGTCTCGCATGTCTCCTGCGAACTCCTGCACTCCATCCTCGACGTCAAGCCGGTCGGCGTGCCCTTCAACGGCACCGGCCCGGCGATGAACGCGCTGGTGGCCGGGCAGGTCGACTACATGTGCGACCAGATCGTCAACGCCGTGCCGCAGATCAATGCCGGCACCATCAAGTCCTACGCCATCGCAACGCCCGAACGTAACCCGTCGCTGCCAAACGTGCCGACCACGGCGGAAGCGGGCCTGCCCACCTTCCAGGCCCAGGCCTGGAACGCGATGTTCGCGCCCAAGGGAACGTCGCCCGCGATCGTGGCCAGCCTGAACGCCGCGGCCGTCAAGGCGCTCGACGACGAGACCGTGAAGAAGCGCCTGCTCGAACTCGGCAGCGTCATTCCGGCGCCGAAGGACCGGACGCCGGAGGCGCTCGCCGCCCTCGTGAAAAGCGAGATCGCGAAGTGGACGCCGGTTCTCAAGCCGGCCAGTTAATCAGCAGGATCAAGCTGATATCAGGGGCGGGGCCGCGAGGTCCCGCCCCTTGTCGTTTGCGCCGGGCGCCGTCACTTTCCGTTGTATAATCGCGGCCGACAGCGAATCGCCGCTGTCGCAGCGCGGAGGGTGCCGCTAAGTTCGCCGCCTCCCCATAGGCTCAATCGCACATGCACCAATACCAGGACCTGCTCGAGCGGATTCTTTCAGACGGTGTCGCCAAGACCGACAGGACCGGGACCGGCACGCTGTCGGTGTTCGGCCATCAGATGCGCTTCAACCTGTCCGCAGGCTTCCCGATGCTGACCACCAAGCGGTTGCCGCTGAAGGCGATCGTGCACGAGCTGCTGTGGTTCCTGAAGGGCGACACCAACATCAAATATCTGCGCGACAACGGCGTTACCATCTGGGACGAGTGGGCCGATGCCAATGGTGATCTCGGTCCGGTCTATGGGCACCAATGGCGTTCATGGCCGGCGCCTGACGGTCGCAGCATCGACCAGATCAGCAACGTGGTCGACATGATCAAGCGCAATCCGGATTCGCGCCGCCTGATCGTTTCGGCGTGGAACCCGGCCGAAGTCGACAAGATGGCGCTGCCGCCGTGTCACTGCCTGTTTCAGTTCTATGTCGCCAATGGCAAGCTGTCGTGCCAGCTCTATCAGCGCTCGGCCGACGTGTTCCTCGGCGTGCCCTTCAACATCGCCTCCTATGCGCTCTTGACCATGATGGTGGCGCAGGTGACGGGCCTGCGGCCCGGCGATTTCGTGCATTCCTTCGGCGATGCCCATCTCTATTCGAACCATCTGGAGCAGGCCCGCCTTCAACTGACCCGCGCGCCGCGCCCGTTGCCGGCGATGCGGATCAATCCCGATGTGAAGGACATCTTCGCCTTCCGCTATGAGGATTTCGAACTGGTCGGTTACGATCCGCATCCGCACATCAAGGCGGACGTCGCGGTCTAGCCGATGTCGCTCAGCATCCGCCGTGCGCGGCCAGACGAAGCCGGCCTCGTTCTCGCCTTCATCTGCGAACTCGCCGAATACGAGAAGCTGTCGCACGAAGTGGAGGCGACCGAGGAGATGATCGCGAAGGCGCTGTTCGGCGACCACCCGCAGCTGCATTGCGCGATCGCCGAGTGGAACGGCGAGCCGGCCGGCTTTGCCGTCTGGTTCGTCAATTTCTCCACCTTCAGCGGCCGCCACGGCATCTATCTCGAGGATCTCTACGTGCGGCCCTCGCACCGGGGCAGGGGCCTCGGCAAAGCGCTGCTGGTGCATCTCGCGAAGGAATGCGTCGACAACGGCTGGTCGCGTCTGCAATGGGCGGTGCTCGACTGGAATGCGCCGTCGATTGCCTTCTACAAATCGCTCGGGGCGGATATGATGGACGACTGGACGCTCTGCCGCGTCACCGGCCCCGCGCTGTCCCGTCTGGCCGGGAGCTCCTCCTGATGGAGATCGTCTTCGTCGTCGCGATCGCTGAGAACGGCGTCATCGGCGCCGGCAACGGCATGCCGTGGCGCATGAAGTCGGACATGAAGCGGTTCAAGGCGCTCACGATCGGCAAGCCCGTGATCATGGGCCGCAAGACTTTCGAGACGCTGCCCCGGCCGCTTCCCAATCGCACCAACATCGTCGTCACGCGCGATGTGGCCTATCGCGCCGCCGGCGCCGTCGTCACCCATTCGGCCGCGGCTGCGGAGGACGTTGCCCGCGGCGACGCCCTGCGGCGTTCCGTCGCCGAGATCGCGGTGATCGGAGGTGCCGAGATCTATCGGCAATGGCTCGGTCGTGCCGATCGGCTGGAAATCACCGAGGTTCACGCGCGTCCCGAAGGCGACACGTTTTTCGAGGTCGACGGGACGCAATGGGAGGAGGTTGCGCGGAGCCGTCATACGGCAGGCCCGGACGACAGCGCCGATTTCTCCTATGTGACATATCGTCGGCGCAGCGACCATTAACCGCTTTCTCCAATGTTTACATTGACTTTTTCTCGCCCGAGCATAGCTCGAAGGACGGTCGCCGCTGCGTTGTAAGGGACTTGCCTGTCCCCTATAAAGCCGGACCGGATGAAGCGGGCGGGGGCTTTCCACCCTGCCGAGGAGAGCGTCGAATGCCGTGGAAGAATCAGGGCGGTGGCCCGTGGGGCTCGGGTCCGAAAGGACCATGGGGCCAAGGCCCGCAACCGGTCGGGCCAAGGCCGCCGGATCTGGAAGACCTTTTGCGGCGCGGCCAGGATCGCCTCCAGCAGATGATGCCGGGCGGCTATTTCTCCGGGATCGGCATCACGCTGATCATTCTGATCATCGTCGCGGTCTGGCTGTTGTCGGGCTTCTTCCGGGTGCAATCGGAGGAGCAGGGTGTCGTGCTGCGCTTCGGCAAGCACGTACGCACCGTTGATCCCGGCCTGAACTATCACCTGCCTTATCCGATCGAGACGGTGCTTCTGCCCAAGGCGCTGCGCGTCAACACCACGTCCATCGGCATGACGCTGATCGAGGATCCGGGCCGGCGGGGTCGTTCCATCCGCGACGTGCCGGAAGAGAGCCTCATGCTGACCGGCGACGAGAACATCGTCGATGTCGACTTCACCGTGCTGTGGCGTATCAAGCCCAACGGCGTCGGCAACTTCCTGTTCAACATTCAGAACCCGGAAGGCACCGTGAAGGCGGTGTCCGAGAGCGCCATGCGCGAGGTGATCGGACGCTCGCAGATCCAGCCGATCCTCACCGGCGCCCGCAACGTGACCGAGCAGAACGTGCAGGAACTGATCCAGAAGACGCTGGACAGCTATGGTGCCGGCATTCAGATCACGCAGGTGCAGATGCAGAAGGTCGATCCGCCGGCGCAGGTGATCGACGCATTCCGCGACGTCCAGGCGGCGCGCGCGAACCTCGAGCAATTGCAGAACGAAGCGCAGACCTATGCCAACCAGGTCGTGCCCCAGGCCCGTGGCCGCGCAGCGCAGATCCTGCAGGCCGCCGAAGGCTACAAGGAGCAGGCGGTTGCCGAGGCCAAGGGCCAGAGCGCCCGCTTCCTGAAGGTCTACGAGGAATACAAGAAGGCGCCCGAAGTGACGCGTGAACGGATCTATCTGGAAACCATGGAGCGCGTGCTCGGTGGTGCGGACAAGCTCGTCTATGACGGCGGTCCGTCGGGCCAGGGCGTGGTGCCCTATCTGCCGCTGGGCGAACTGACGGCCAAGCGGCCGCCCGCCCCGGGCCAGCAGTCGAGCGGAGGCAGCCGATGAGGTCCCCCGTCACAGGTATCGCCGCGCTGCTCGGGCTGCTGCTCGTCGTCATCGTCGGCTACATGTCGCTGTTCACGGTGCAGCAGACCGAACAGACCATCGTGCTGCAGTTCGGCCGACCCGTCGAGGTCGTCACCGATCCCGGACTGCACTTCAAGGCGCCGTGGAATTCGGTGATCAATGTCGACAAGCGGATTCTCGATCTGGAGAATCCGTCGCAGGAAGCGATCGCGTCCGATCAGAAGCGGCTCGTGGTCGACGCCTTCGCGCGTTATCGGATTAAGGACGCGCTGCGCTTCTACCAGAGCGTCGGTTCGATCCAGGCTGCCAACATCCAGCTCACCACGCTGCTGAACGCGGCGCTGCGGCGTGTGCTGGGTGAGGTCACCTTCATCAACGTGGTGCGCGACGACCGCGAGAAGTTGATGCAGCGCATCCGCGAGCAACTCGACCGCGAGGCCGACGGCTACGGCATCCAGGTCGTGGACGTCCGGATCCGGCGCGCCGACCTGCCCGAGCAGAACAGCCAGGCGGTCTATCAGCGCATGAAGACGGAGCGCGACCGCGAGGCGGCCGAGTTCCGCGCACAGGGTGGCCAGAAGGCGCAGGAAATCCGCTCCAAGGCGGACCGCGAGGCGACCGTGATCATCGCGGAGGCGAACTCGCAGGCCGAGCAGACCCGCGGCGCGGGCGACGCCGAGCGCAACCGGCTGTTCGCGGAGGCCTACAGCAAGGACGCCGACTTCTTCGCCTTCTACCGCTCGATGACCGCCTATGAGAACGGGCTTCGTGCCAACGACACCCGTTTCCTGCTGCGGCCCGACTCGGATTTCTTCCGGTACTTCAGTAACCCATCGGGCAAGATGGCGACCGAGACGCCGGCGAAGCCTTAGGCTAGATAGAGCGTCGAGCCGGACAGCCTTGAGCCGGCCGGAGTGCGGTATCTGCCGCCTTCCGGCCGGTCAATAATATGACAACGGGAGGTTCCCATCCGATGAGGTCCATTGCGTTCGCCGACTTCCTCATCGGCCTAGGCATCCTGTTCGTGCTCGAAGGCCTGATGTTCGCGGCCAGTCCCGCCTGGATGCGCAAGGCCATGAAAAGCGCCATGGCGACACCGGATCATATCCTGCGGGCGGTGGGGATCGGCTCGGCTGTGCTCGGCCTGATCCTGATCTGGGTGATACGGCGCCCGATCTGACCCCAGCGGCAACGTCAAAGTGAAGGCGGAAGACCGGCTTTTCGCCGTATTATCGGCGTTCTGAACCCTGTTGGTTTCCCGCGCTTGCACCGTCCCCCCGTTCGAGCGCAGTCTGGCCGCCGAATCCCTTTCTGGAGATCCCAATGCTCCCTGCCACCAATTCTCCGTCCCGCCCGCGCCGCCGGGTGCGATACGGGCTGGCCGCGCTCGCCCTCGGTGTATTCGCTGCGTTCGGCGCACCGGCCCAGGCGCGGGGCCCCGAAGGCATCGCTGACGTCGCCGAGAAGGTGATCGACGCGGTCGTCAACATTTCGACCTCGCAGAATGTCGAGGCAAAGGGCGGCGGTGGAAACACCATGCCGCAACTGCAGCCCGGCTCGCCCTTCGAGGAGTTCTTCGATGACTTCTTCAAGAACCGGCGCAGTCCCGGCGGCGGCAAGAGCGGGGAGAACGGTCCGCCGCGCAAGACCAATTCGCTCGGCTCCGGTTTCATCATCGATACGTCGGGCGTGGTCGTCACCAACAATCACGTCATCGCGGATGCCGACGAGATCAACGTCATCCTCAACGACGGCACCAAAATCAAGGCCGAGCTAGTCGGCGTCGACAAGAAGACCGACCTGGCCGTGCTGAAGTTCAAGCCGACCAAGCCGCTGATCGCGGTGAAGTTCGGCGACAGCGACAAGCTGCGTCTCGGCGACTGGGTGGTCGCGATCGGCAACCCGTTCAGCCTCGGTGGCACCGTCACCGCGGGCATCGTGTCGGCGAAGAACCGGGACATCTCGTCGGGGCCGTATGACAGCTACATCCAGACCGACGCCGCCATCAATCGCGGCAATTCCGGAGGTCCGCTGTTCAACTTGGAAGGCGACGTGATCGGAGTGAACACGCTGATCATCTCGCCGTCCGGCGGCTCGATCGGCATCGGCTTTGCCGTGCCGTCGAAGACGGTTGCGGGCGTCGTCGACCAGCTCCGCCAGTTCGGCGAACTGCGCCGCGGCTGGCTCGGGGTGCGCATCCAGAGCGTCACCGACGAGATCGCCGAGAGCCTCAACATCAAGCCGGCGCGTGGTGCGCTGGTGGCCGGCGTCGACGACAAGGGCCCCGCCAAGCCTGCCGGGATCGAGCCCGGCGACGTCGTGGTCAAGTTCGACGGCAAGGACGTCAAGGATCCGAAGGACCTCTCCCGCGTTGTCGCCGATACCGCGGTTGGCAAGGAAGTCGACGTCGTCGTCATCCGCAAGGGCGCGGAGCAGGTGAAGAAGGTCACCCTCGGCCGGCTCCAGGATCCCGAAAAGGTCCAGGCCGCCGTGAAGACCGACGAGCCCGCACCGGACAAGCCGGTGACGCAGAAGGCCCTCGGCCTCGATCTGGCCGCGCTGAGCAAGGAGCTGCGCACGCGCTACAAGATCAAGGACAGTGTCAAGGGCGTGGTCGTCACTGGTGTCGATACCAATTCGGATGCCGCCGAGAAGCGGCTCTCCGCCGGCGACGTCATCGTCGAGGTCGCGCAGGAATCGGTGTCGAGCGGCGCCGACATCCAGAAGCGGGTCGACCAGCTCAAGAAGGACGGCAAGAAGTCCGTGCTGTTGCTGGTGTCGAATGGCGACGGCGAACTGAGGTTTGTCGCGCTGAGCGTACAGTAGGGACTCTCGCTCTCACCTCTCGTCATGGCCGGGCTTGACCCGGCCATCCACTCATTGCAACGCGGATGGACCGTAACGTGGATGCCCGGGCCGAGCCTGGGCAAGACTGCGGAGAAGGCGTCAGGCCTCCACGAACTCGTCGCGCCGATATCCCTGCGCATAGAGCAGTGCGGTTAGATCGCCGTGATCGATCCGCGCTGCCGCAGCCGCGGCCACCGCCGGCTTCGCGTGATACGCCACGCCCAGCCCCGCGGCCTGGATCATCGCGAGGTCGTTGGCGCCGTCGCCGACCACGACAGAGTCGATGTCGTCGAGATCGAACGATTCCATCAGGTCGACCAGCGTCGCGAGCTTGGCGGCGCGCCCCAGGATCGGCTCTTTCACCTCGCCGGTGAACCTGCCGTCGCGCACGACGAGTTCGTTGGCGCGGTTCTCCTGGAAGCCGATCTTCGCCGCGATGGCGCTGGTGAACAGCGTGAAGCCGCCCGACACGAGGCAGGTGTAGGCGCCGTGCTTGCGCATGGTGGCAACCAGTTCGCGGCCGCCCGGCGTCAGCGTGATGCGTTTGGCCAGCACCTCGTCCACGACACTGACCGGAAGGTCCTTCAGCAGCGCGACGCGTTCGCGCAGCGCCGGTTCGAACTCGATCTCGCCCCGCATCGCCCGCTCGGTGATGGCAGCGACATGGGCCTTCAGCCCGGCGAAATCTGCCAGTTCGTCGATGCATTCCTGGCCGATCATGGTGGAATCCATGTCAGCGAGAAAAAGCCTCTTGCGCCGGAAGCCGGCCGGCTGCACGACGATATCGACCGGAAGGTCGCCGCGCAGCTCACGCAACCGCTGCTCGATGGCGTGACGGTCGCTGCCGAGGTTGCTGTCGGCGCCGAAGGGAATGTCGACTGCGACCCCGTCGAACAGCCAGTGCGCCGGGGCCGCCTGGGGCAGCACGGCGCGCGCGCCGTCGACCAGCGTGGAATCGAGCGCGGGATTGTCGGGATTGCAGATCAGCGTGGCGACGAGAGACATCTGAGGTTTTCGTGAGCGAGGGGCATTCCACCAAGGCCGTGCTTATCGCAGGCCCGACCGCCAGCGGCAAGTCGGCGCTGGCGCTCGAACTCGCGCTCGCCACTGGCGGCGTCGTGATCAATGCCGATTCCATGCAGGTCTATCGCGACCTGCGCATCATCACGGCGCGTCCCACCCATGCCGACGAGGCGCGTGTTCCGCATCGTCTCTACGGCCATGTCGATGCCGCCGTGAATTTCTCCGCGGGCGCCTGGGTCACGGATGCCGCGCGGGCGATCGAAGCGGCCCAGGCGATGGGCCGGCTGCCGATCTTCGTCGGCGGCACCGGCCTTTATTTCAGGGCTTTGACCACGGGCCTCTCCGCGGTGCCTCCGATCCCGGCCGAGGTGCGCGAGAGCGTGCGGGCCCGGCTGGACAAGCATGGTGTCGAGGCGTTGCACGCCGAACTCGCAGCCCGCGATCCCAGCGCGGCCGGGCGCCTGAACCTGCGCGACCGAACCCGAATTGCGCGCGCGCTCGAAGTGGTCGAGGCGACCGGCCGGTCGCTGCTGGAGTGGCACGAGGAGGGCCAGCCGCCGTTGCTGCCCCGGGACAGCTTTCGCGCCATATTTCTCGCGCCGGAGCGTGACGACCTCTATGCCCGGATCGACGCCCGCTTCGATGCCATGTTGGGAGCCGGCGCGCTGAAGGAAGTGGAGAGGCTGGCTGCCCGACAGCTCGATCCGCTATTGCCGGCGATGAAGGCCCATGGCGTGCCCGCCCTGATCCGACACCTGCGCGGAGAACTGAGCCTGGATGAGGCCGCGCGCATCGGCCGTGCCGATACCCGTCACTACGCCAAGCGCCAGTTCACCTGGTTCCGGCACCAGCTGCCTGCCTTCGAATGGGTCAGGCTGGAGGAGGCGAGGGGATGGCTGGCCGCCATTGTCAGTGCGGCACAGGACCCCGTTTGAGCTGGCTTTGCGCCTGAGTTCCCCAATTTACCTCTCGCCGAAGCCGACGGACCTCGCTAGACTGGCAAAATCACGTCGAAACGGCCGCATCGCCTTGACATCCGGGCTTTGGCCGCTATGTTTCGCGCAACCTTTGGGAAGCCGAGCGGCAGAAATGCGTAACATTATTGCGAAACTCCTTATCGCCGTCGTACCCAGGCACACCGCCGGGGGTGGCTAGCTGCCATCCACATGACAGGCGGTGTGCATGGGCCCTCTTCGGGGCCTTTTTTATTGTCCGAGCCGAACCCGAAAAAGCCGCTGACCCTACGCATCCGGAGCAAGAAAATGACCGACAAGAGCCACGATCCGAACCAGATGACCGGCGCCGCGATGGTGGTGCGTGCGCTCATCGATCACGGCGTGACCGACATTTTCGGCTATCCCGGCGGCGCCGTGCTCCCGATCTATGACGAGATCTTCCAGCAGAGCGAGGTCCGCCACATCCTCGTCCGGCACGAGCAGGGCGCGGGCCATGCCGCCGAAGGCTATGCGCGCTCGACCGGCAAGCCCGGCGTCGCGCTCGTGACCTCGGGTCCCGGCGCCACCAACATGGTGACGCCGCTCGCCGACGCGCTGATGGATTCGATCCCGCTGGTCTGCATCTCCGGCCAGGTGCCGACGCACCTGATCGGCAACGACGCATTCCAGGAATGCGACACGGTCGGCATCACGCGCCCCTGCACAAAGCACAACTGGCTGGTGCGCGACGTCAACGATCTCGCCAAGGTGCTGCACGAAGCGTTCTACGTCGCGACCTCGGGCCGTCCGGGCCCGGTGCTGGTCGACGTGCCGAAGGATGTCCAGTTCGCCACCGGCACCTATCATCCGCCGCGCAAGTCCGACGTGCACCGCTCCTACGCGCCGCGCCTGAAGGGTGATGCGACGCAGATCCGCAAGGCGGTGGCGTTGCTGGCAGGCGCCAAGCGTCCCGTGATCTACAGCGGCGGCGGCGTCATCAATTCGGGTCCCGAAGCCACCAAGCTGCTGCGCGAACTGGTCGAGGTCACCGGTTTTCCGATCACCTCGACGCTGATGGGCCTCGGCGCCTATCCCGCCTCGGGCGCCAACTGGCTCGGCATGCTGGGCATGCACGGCACCTATGAGGCCAACATGGCGATGCATGATTGCGACGTCATGCTGTGCGTCGGCGCGCGCTTCGACGACCGCATCACCGGGCGCGTCGATGCGTTCTCGCCGGGCTCGAAGAAGATCCACATCGACATCGATCCGTCCTCGATCAACAAGAACATCCGGGTCGACGTGCCCATCATCGGCGATTGCGGCAACATCCTGGGTGACATCCTGCAGGTGTTCAAGGCCGAGGCGAAGAAGCCCGACATCAAGGCGTGGTGGCAGCAGATCGCGCAATGGCGCGCGCGCAACTCGCTGTATTTCAGGAAGAGCAGCGAGGTCATCATGCCTCAGCATGCGATCCAGAGCCTGTTCGAGGCGACGCGCGGCAGGGACACCTACATCACGACCGAGGTCGGCCAGCACCAGATGTGGGCGGCGCAGTTCTACGGCTTCGAGGAGCCGCACCGCTGGATGACGTCAGGCGGTCTCGGCACCATGGGTTACGGCCTGCCGGCCGCGGTCGGCGTCCAGGTGGCCCATCCCGACAGCCTCGTCATCGACATCGCGGGCGATGCCTCGGTGCAGATGACGGTCCAGGAAATGTCGACGGCCGTGCAGTACGAACTGCCGATCAAGATCTTCATCCTGAACAACCAGTACATGGGCATGGTGCGGCAGTGGCAGCAGCTGCTGCACGGCAACCGCCTGTCGCACTCCTACTCGGAGGCGCTGCCCGATTTCGTCAAGCTGGCGGAAGCCTATGGCGCGGTCGGCCTGCACGTTCACAAGCCTGCCGATCTCGACGGCGCGATCCAGGAGATGATCTCGATCAAGCGTCCGGTGATCTTCGATTGTCGTGTCGCGACTCTCGAGAACTGCTTCCCGATGATCCCGTCGGGCAAGGCGCATAACGAGATGCTGCTGCCCGAGCAGGCGAATGACGAGGCCACGGCCAAGGCGTTCGCCGGCGGCAAGGCGCTGGTGTGACCTGATGTTCGACCTCGGCGAACTCGAGCGCGCACACGCGATCGTGGGGCAGGCGATGCCGGCAACGCCGGCGCGCGCCTGGCCCCTGCTCGCCGAGCGCCTCGGCACCGAGGTCGTGGTCAAGCACGAGAACCATACGCCGATCGGCGCTTTCAAGGTGCGCGGCGGGCTGGTCTATCTCGACCGGCTCAAGCGGGAACGGCCCGATGTTCCCGGCATCATCTCGGCGACCCGCGGCAATCACGGCCAGAGCCTGGCCTTTGCGGCGAGCCGGCACGGCGTGCCCGCGGTGATCTACGTGCCGCAGGGCAACTCGGTCGAGAAGAATCGCGCGATGAAGGCGTTCGGCGCCCAGCTCGTCGAGCATGGCGAGGATTTCCAGGCCGCCCGCGAAGAGGCCGAGCGCCGCGCGCAGTTCGCCGGCCTGCACATGGTGCCCTCGTTCCATCCGGATCTCGTGATGGGCGTCGCGACCTATGCGCTGGAATTGTTCAGGGCCGCGCCCGATCTCGACGTTCTCTATGTGCCGATCGGCCAGGGCTCCGGGATCTGCGGCTGCATCATGGCGCGCGACCTGCTCGGATTGAAGACGGAGATCGTCGGCGTGCAGTCGACGGAAGCGCCGTCCTATGCGCTGTCTTTCGCGGCCGGCAGCATCGTGACGACCGAGACCAGCAACACGCTCGCCGACGGCATGGCGACGCGTATCCCGGATCCGGACGCCTTCGCGCTGATCCGCAAGGGTGCATCCCGCATCGTCGAGGTGACCGACGCGGAGATCGCCGCCGCGATCCGCGCCTACTGGACCGACACCCACAATCTGGCCGAAGGCGCCGGCGCCGCCGCGCTCGCCGCGGCGCTTCAGGACAGGCGCAGACTGTCCGGCAGGCGTGTCGGCCTCGTGCTGTCCGGCGGCAATATCGATTTCGATCTGTTCCGCCGCTGGGTCGGGACGGGCACGCCGGCGCTGGCGTGATCAGGACAAAGGGGACGACCATGGAACAGCCCGCATCCGCCTACTTCATCGAGGAGCGTCACGATCCCAACGAGACGCATACGCTCTCGGTGCTCGTGCAGAACGAGCCCGGCGTGCTCGCGCGCGTCATCGGCCTGTTCTCGGGCCGCGGCTACAACATCGAGAGCCTCACGGTGTCCGAGACCGAGGCGCAGAAGCACCTGTCGCGGATCACCATCGTGACCACGGGAACGCCGATGGTGATCCAGCAGATCAAGCATCAGCTCGACCGCATGATCCCGGTCTACCGCGTCGTCGACATGACCCTGACGAAGCGCTCGATCGAGCGTGAACTCGCCATGGTGAAGGTGCGCGGGCAGGGCGACCATCGCGTCGAGGCGCTGCGGCTGGCGGATGCGTTCCGCGCCCGCGTGATCGATGCCACCACCGAGAGCTTTGTGTTCGAGATCACAGGCAATACCGACAAGATCAACCAGTTTATCGATCTGATGCGCCCGCTCGGCCTCGTCGAGGTGTCGCGCACGGGGGTGGCCGCGATCGGTCGCGGGCCCGAAGGGATGTAGGACCATGCTGGCGCGCGACTGGTATTACAACGAACGGAACCGGATCGGCATCGGGCCCGCGGTGGCGTCGCTCTACGACAGCCACGACGATGCCGATTTGCGGGCGCGCGCCGCCCTGAAAATGCTCGGCGTCCAGCGCGGCTGGCGCATCGCCGATATCGGCTGCGGCAACGGCGTGCTGGCGACGGAAGCGGCCCTGATGGGCGCGGAGGTTGACGCCATCGACATTTCGCCGGCGATGCTGGCCCTTGCCGAGATCTACGCGCGCGACCGCAAGGCGAAGGTCGTGACCCAATCGGCGGGCCTGCTCAGTTTCGCCTATCAGCCCGCCTCCTACGATCTGATCGTCAGCGAGTTCACGCTGCACCACCTGCCGGATTTCTGGAAGGCGGTGGCGATGTCGCGCATCTATCGCGCGCTCAAGCCCGGCGCGAACTTCTACCTGCGCGACATCGTCTATGTCGCGATGCCCGATGCGGTCGAGCGCGATGTCGAGCAATGGGCCGATTTCGAGATCACGAACCACGATGTCCCGCGCGAAAGCGTGGTCGCACACATGCGCGACGAATATTCCACCTTCGGCTGGGTGATGGAGCGGATGCTGACCGATGTCGGCTTCACGCTGGTCTCGGTCGATTATCATGCGCCGATGCACGGCACCTATCTCCTGCGCAAGCCGAAGCCCGGCGAACAAGGCTAGAATGAAGCCTGGCGACATCTTCATCGCCGTCCTGGTGGCGGTCATCTGGGGGCTTGCCTTCGTGGCGAGCCGGATCGCGCTCGACGAATTGTCGCCGGAACTGATGACGGCGATGCGCTTTGCCATCGCCGCGCTGCCGTGCCTGTTCATTCGCAAGCCCGAAGTCTCGTGGCCGGTTCTGATTGCGATCAGCCTGACCCTGTTCCTCGGCCAGTTCCTGTCGCAGGCCTACGGGATCGCGAACGGCGTGCCGGTCGGGCTGACCTCCGTCGTGGTGCAGAGCCAGGCGCTGTTCACGATCGGCCTCGCCGCGCTCGCGTTCGGCGAGCGGCCGACCCCGGTGCAGACATTGGGCATCGGCATCGCGGCCGCCGGACTGCTGATGATCTGCGGTACCGTCGGGTATGATTTCAGCGTCGGGGCCTTCGCGGTGCTGATGATCGCGCCGATCAGCTTCGCCATCGGCAATCTCCTGCTGCGCCAGGCCCGCGGTGTCCCCATGTTCGACCTGTTCGCCTGGCTGTGCCTCACCGCCGCCGTGCCGCTGTTCGCGCTCGCCCTCGTTGTGGATGGCCCGGCGCCGACCTGGCATGCGCTGCTTCACATGTCGCTGGCCAGCGCGATCTGCCTGCTGGTGATCGGCGCCATCTCCACCAGCATCGCCTACTGGCTGTGGGGCCGTCTGCTGCGCGATTATCTCGCGGCCCAGGTGGTGCCGTTCGCGCTGCTGGTCCCCTTCGTCGGCTCGGCGGCGTCCAGCATCGTGTTCGGCGAGCGGTTCGGCGCGCTGCGGCTCGCGGGCATGATCACGGTCATCGGCGGCATCGCGGTGATGGTGCTGGCGCGGCGCCCTCAGGCGCAGCCCAAGGTGGCGTGAGACGCATGATGCCGCACATGTCCATGCAGAATCGGGTTTCCTTCAGGCGACGAAATGCTCTAGACAGCCCCGGAAATCCGCAATTTTCACGATCCGAGACCTGACCAACGGCCGATTCTGGCCCCTTACCCCGAGGAAACGACTATGCGTGTTTATTACGATCGCGACGCCGACCTGAACCTGATCAAGGGCAAGAAGGTCGCCATCGTCGGCTATGGCAGCCAGGGCCACGCCCATGCGCTCAACCTGAAGGATTCCGGCGTCAAGGACGTGGCGATTGCGCTGCGAAAGGATTCGGGCTCGGTCAAGAAGGCGGAAGCCGCCGGCTTCAAGGTGATGGAAGTCGCCGAGGCCGCCAAATGGGCCGACCTCGTCATGATGCTGACCCCGGACGAGCTGCAGGGCGACATCTATCGCGAGCACCTGCACGACAACATGAAGAAGGGCGCAGCCCTCGTCTTCGCGCACGGTCTCAACGTCCATTTCAACCTGCTCGACCCGCGTCCCGACCTCGACGTGCTGATGATCGCCCCGAAGGGCCCGGGCCACACCGTGCGCTCCGAGTACCAGCGCGGCGGCGGCGTGCCCTGCCTGATCGCGATCGCCAAGGACGTCTCGGGCAATGCCCATGACCTCGGCCTGTCCTACGCGTCGGCGGTTGGCGGCGGCCGCGCCGGCATCATCGAGACCACCTTCAAGGAAGAGTGCGAGACCGACCTGTTCGGCGAGCAGGTGGTGCTCTGCGGCGGCCTGGTCGAGCTGATCAAGGGCGGCTACGAGACCCTGGTCGAAGCCGGCTACGCTCCGGAGATGGCGTATTTCGAGTGCCTCCACGAGGTGAAGCTGATCGTCGACCTGATCTATGAAGGCGGCATCGCCAACATGAACTACTCGATCTCCAACACCGCCGAGTACGGCGAATACGTCACCGGCCCGCGCATCATCACCGACGAGACCAAGAAGGAGATGCGCAAGGTTCTCGCCGACATCCAGGGCGGCAAGTTCGCCCGCGACTGGATGCTCGAGAACAAGGTCAACCAGACCTCGTTCAAGGCGACCCGCGCCAAGCTGGCCGCACACCCGATCGAGGAAGTCGGCGCCAAGCTCCGCGACATGATGCCCTGGATCAAGAAGGGCGCGCTGGTCGACAAGAGCAAGAACTGAGGTCTGCCGACCCGGCCGCAGCGTAGCGCGTGAGCGTTGCGCTGCCGGGCCGGGCAGCGTTGGCTGGAGCCGCCCGTGGAACGGTGTGCGCGTTGCGCATGCCGGGGGCTTGGAAGCAAAAGCACAAGCTTCGCCAACCAAACCAATTCTTAAGCCTTCGCGACTATATTGGAGCGAGATCGCAGGACAGCGGTCTCGCTCTTTCCATCTCGCGCGAAGCTTTGCTGCTTCATTCAAATTCTTCGCCAGATGATGTGCCGCCTGAGCACGAAGAACTGACGCTTAAACCACATTCTTGGTCTTCGCCTCGGATCTGAACTCTTTTCGCGCGCCTCCGCTCGCCAAAACATCAACGTCTTCAGAGTCAAGGAATCGGCTCTTCATCCGCTCTCTCATGGCGGCGGCAATCGCATGAGGCAGAGTTCGCGCACCGCTTCATCCTAAGAACGGTTATGCGCAGCTTCTTCTTGGGAGCATGTGACGGGCGAACAATCGGCCATTGTCCGATGGTCGGAGCGCGGGTGGCATTGCACCGCCGTATCGTTCTCCTGCATGATACCCCGACTTTCTTGGGGGGAATGACATGCGATCCGTCGTCGTCACCGGGGCATCCACCGGCATCGGCTGGGCCATTGCGAAGGACCTGATCGGGCGCGGCTACCGCGTCTTCGGCAGCGTCCGAAAACAGGCCGATGCCGACCGGTTGATTGCGGAGCTCGGTCCAAACGTCTCGCCATTGCTGTTCGACGTCACGGACGAGGCAGCGGTCAAAGCGGCCGCGGATGTGGTGGGCGCCGCACTGGGTGTCGAAACGCTGGCTGGACTCGTCAACAATGCCGGCATCGCCGTTGCAGGTCCCGTGCTGGAGTTGCCGGTTGCCGATTTCCGTCGGCAGATGGAGATCAACGTGATGGGGCCGGTCATCGCAACGCAGGCCTTCGGGCCACTGCTCGGGGCGGACCCGTCGCGGACGGGGCCGAAGGGCCGGATCGTCATGATCAGCTCCGTGGCCGGCAAGAACGGCAATCCGCTGGCGGCGCCCTATTGCACGTCCAAACATGCGGTCGAGGGCCTGTCCGAGAGCTTGCGGCGCGAACTCATGCTGTTCGGGATCGACGTCATCATTGTCGCCCCCGGTGCGGTGAAGACGCCGATCTGGAGCAAGGCCGAGCAGGTCGACCTCTCCGTGTACAGGACTTCGCCTTATCTGCCGGCGCTGAACAAGGTCATGGCCTTCATGATGGATCTCGGTGCCAAGGGCCTGCCGGCCGAGCAGATTGCCGCAACCGTGTTCGAGGCTTTGACCGCGGCGAGCCCGAGGGTGCGTTACCAGATCACCCCGGATCCGCTCCGCCATCTCATTGGAGCCCTGCTGCCGAAGCGAACGCTCGATCGGATCATCGCAAAACGGCTTGGCTTGCTGCCGCAGGGCTGACGCACGATCAGCGCACCACGACGGACTGCCGGCCCGGATGAGCGGCCATCGCAACAAGCCTCAGCGCGAGCACGATGACGAGCGGCACGAGGAAGGCGCCATAGAGCGGCATGGAAGGCACCCGCTTGCCGAACGACACCATGAACTGGAACCAGAGGTAATAACCGCCGGCGAGGTGCAACGCGCGCCAGGCGCGGGGGCCGAGCAGGGCTGCTGTCCGGTCGAACGACGTCGCACTGAGGGCGATGATGAATGCGTAGCCGAGGCCGCCGAAGACATAGGAGGCTGTCGAGGTCGCCTCGGCAAAGCCGGCCGGATCCATCCTGGCGAAGGCGACGATCGCCGCTCCATGGATCGCGTGGGACGCGGCAAAGCCAAGGCCGAGATAACGGCGGTTGCGCCGCTGCCATCGCGTCCAGGCATTTGGCCGGAGCTTCGCCAGCGCTGCTGCGCTGAACGCGAGGCAGAACAGGAGAAGCGAGCTGCGCGCGGTGAAGCGGATCACCATGCGCACGCCTTCGACGTCGAACTGCCGCATCGCGCCGATCCATGCGCTGAGTGCGACCAGGCTCAGGGTGAGGACCGCCAGCAGCCGCCAGCCTTCGAACCATCCCTTGCGTTCCGACATAGGATACCTCCTCCCGAGCTAATGTAATCGTCGATTACATTTCGGAGGCATCGTCGTCAATTGGTGTAATCAGCGCTTACATTCACGTTCGGGTGATGCTAGGCATGGGGCATGGCCAGCCGTCCGCCGTCCAGGTCGAAATCCTCGTCCGAGCCTTCGTCGAGGCGACCGTCCCAATCCCGTCCAGCCCGCGATACCGCCTCATCCCGGGCCTACCATCACGGTGACCTGCGCCGCGTGCTGATCGATGCTGCGCTGCAATTGGCGGCGGAGGGAGCGGAGATCTCCGTCCGTGAGGCGGCCCGGCGTGCGGCCGTCTCCCCCGGGGCGCCGTTTCGTCACTTCCCCAGTCGGGATGCGCTGATGGGCGCCGTGGCTGCAGAGGCGCAGCGGCGGTTTCGGCAGGACGTCGAGGATGCGCTCAGCCGAGCGCCCGCCGATCCGCTGGCGCGCCTGCGCGCCTTTGGCCTCGCCTATCTGCGCTGGGCGATGCGCAATCCCGCACATTTCGAGATCATCTCGACCGGACGCTACTTCTCCCACGACGCGTCCGCGACGCTGACGAGCGACAATGCCGAACTCATTGCCCTGACCGAGCAGATGCTCGCCGAGGCGGCGCAGCAGGGACTGCTACGCAGCTCTGACCTCAAGCAGATGCAGATCGCGGGCAGGGCGCTGGTGTACGGATTTGCGCGGATGAACCTCGACGGCCATCTGCCCCGCTGGGGCGTGGGGTCGGACGACATCGAGCGCATGGCCGAGAGCCTGGTCGACTTCTTCATCGGCGCCATCGCGAAACGCTAGATGCGGCACCGGCCGGCGCTTGCCGGGGCCGCCGAATTGCGTTGCGGCCGATGCCGATCGGCCTAAGATCGTCGGATATTGAATTTCGATTTTTTGCAAGACGAAGACGATGGATCGACGCAGATTTATCCACGCCGCCGGTGCATTCGCGATGTCGATGTCTCAGGTTCGCGCCCAAGGCGCGCGACCGACCATCGGCTTCCTGGCCAGCGGCTCGCCGGACACGTTCGTCACCGTCGTGACGGGCTTCGTCGACGGTCTCAAGGCGGCCGGCTTCGTCGAGGGCGGCAATGTCGAGATCGCCTATCGCTGGGCCCAGGGGCAGTTCAACCGGCTGCCCGAACTGGCGGCTGAGCTGGTCCAGAAGCAGGTCGCCCTCATCGTCACGATGGGCGGCAATGTCGCGGCGCTCGCGGCGAAGCAAGCGACGTCCACCGTTCCGATCGTGTTTCTGACCGGCGATGATCCGGTCGCCACGGGATTGGTGGAGAGCCTCAACCGCCCCGGCGGCAATGTCACCGGCGTCACGTGGCTTGCGGGCGAACTCGGCGCCAAGAATCTGGAACTGATGAGCGAGCTGGTGCCGACGGCCACGACGATTGGCGTCCTCGTCAATCCAAAGCGGCCGACCGTCGAGGCTCAGCTCGAAAACGCCAGGGCGGCCGCCAAAGCCATCGGAAAAACGCTACTCGTGCTCAAGGCGAGTCAGAAGGGCGACATCGACCAGGCCTTTGCCGAGATCGCGCAGGCGCGTATCGAAGCCCTGTTCGTGACCGTGGACCCCGTGTTCATCGTCAATCGCGTCCAGATCATCGAGGCGGCGGCGAAGCAGCGGGTGGCGACGCTCTATTTCCAGCGCGAATTCGTCGACCTGGGCGGTCTGGTGAGCTATGGGGCGAGCGCGCATGATGCCTCGCGTCTGGTCGGCGGCTATGCGGCGCGCGTCCTGAAGGGGGCGAAGCCCGCCGATCTTCCGATCCAGCGGTCGACCAGGATCGAGACGGTGGTCAATCTCAGGACTGCAAGGTCACTGGGCCTGACGATCCCGGCGAGCGTCCTCGCCTGGGCCGACGAGGTCATCGAATAGATGGTATCGTCCGGGATCAGCACGTAGTTTTCCGGGGCTGGGAGGTCGCGATGCCGGCTTATGTGATTTTCGACGTCGAGATCAGGGATCTGCAACAGTACCAAAGCTTCATGGCGGGCGTGAAGCCGGCCCTGGAAGCCGCCGGGGCACGGTATCTGGCGCGCGGAGGCGCCCACAAGGTCTACGAAGGGGATTGGGAGCCTCGCAGGATCGTCCTGCTGGAATTTCCCTCGGTCGCGGCCTGGGAGGCCTTCTACAATGGTGCGACGTACCAGGGACTGAAATCCATCCGGGATGCCTGCAGCTCGGCCCGCCTGGTCGGCGTCGAGGGTCTGGACTAGGCGTTAATTCGCGTTCCGTCCGCGGTGCGAACCGGGTGCGGCGCGATATGAGGCGATGTCGCACCGACCATTGCGTTGCCTCGCCTTGACCCTTCCGTTACAGTTTTATGACACGGTGCAGGCTTCCGGCTGCGCCGGACACCTTTGCCGTCCCTGACCGGCCGGACGGCGAGGGATCACCGGCCGGACCTCAAGTTGCGTGTCGTCGATGGCGCCCGCGCCCAATTCAGGTCCTTCCCTCACCACCGCCGCCCTGGCGAGCGTTGCCGCGCTCGGCCTCTGGCGTGTGCTCGCGGTTGCGACGCCGCATCTGGCGGCGCTCGCGCTGATGTACGAGACCGAGACGGATTTCGGCTCGCGGCTCTCCTTCGTGCTGGCCTGGGGCATCCTCAATTTCTTCTGGATCACGCTGCTGCGGCGGCCGGCGCTGTCCGGCGCGCTGTCGCTGACCATGGTCGTGGTGCTGGTGCTGCTGTCGCGGCTCAAGCACGACGTCGTGCAGATGACGGTCAACTTCATCGACCTGATGATGATCGATCGCGACACCGTCGCATTCCTGTTCACGATCTTTCCGAATTTGCGCTGGTCGGTGATCCTGGCCGGCCTCGTCACGCTGCCTCTGATGTACGCGCTGTGGTGGCTCGATCCGTTCCGGATTCGCCGCCTGCCGGCGCTTGCCTGCAAGCTCGCCTGCCTCGCCGCGCTGGTCGGCTACTCGTTCTATCACCCGGACGAAGCCTGGCGCGGCTATTACGACGACGGCTATCTCTCGAAGTTCTTCCGTTCCGGCGTCAGCTCCGTCTCGGACTTCCTGCAATACGGCTTCATGGAGTCGGCCGCCGCCAGCACCGACCGGCTCAACCTTCCTCTGGTCGATGCCTGCCATCCCGCCGGCCGGCGGCCGAACATCATCATGATCCATGATGAGTCGAGCTTCGACATCCGCGCCGCGCAGGGCATCAAGGTGCCGCCCGGCTATGGCAACCACTTCAAGTCCTGGGACGGCAAGCAGCGCGTGTTCCTCGCCGAAAGCAATGGCGGGCCGAGCTGGTTCACCGAATACAATGTGCTCGCCGGCCTGTCCTCGCGCTCGTTCGGACGCTTCGCCTATTTCGTGACCCGCATCGCGTCCAGCCGCGTCGAGCGCGGTCTGCCGCTGGCGCTGCGCCGCTGCGGCTACGATACGCTCTCGCTCTATCCCGCCCATGGCGGCTTCATGGCCGCACGCAGCTTCCAGATGACGACCGGGATCGAACGCTTCCTCGACTCGAAGGATCTCGGCGCCAAGGATGTCGAGCCGGACTCGTTCTTCTACGACAAGGCGCTGCGCTTGATGGGGCAACAGCCGCCGAACAAGCCGCTGTTCACCTTCATCTATCTCGGTGCCAATCATTTCCCGTGGGAGACGCGCTTCCGGCCGGATCTGACGCCGGGCTGGCGCGCGCCGGGCAATGTGGCGTCGATCGACGAATATCTGCGCCGGCAGGCCATGAGCGCCGAGCAGTACAAGACGTTCGTGGCGGGCCTGAAGAAGAATTTCCCGGGCGAGCCGTTCCTGATCGTGCGCTATGGCGACCATCAGCCGGAGTTCGCACCGGGCATTCTCGAGCCCGGGCTCGACGAAGGGGCGCTCGGCAAGAAGCTCGATGCCTACGATCCGCGTCTCTACGCCACCTATTACGCCATCGACGCCGTCAACTTCGAGCCCGTGAAGAGCGAGGCCGTGATGGACAGGGTCGACGGCCCCTATCTGCCGCTGGTGATCCAGGAGGCGGCGGGCATCCCGCTCGATCCCTCCTTTGCGGAGCAGAAGGAGATCATGCTCCGCTGCAAGGGCCTTTTCTACGGATGCAAGGATGGCGCCGAGGCCCGCCGCTTCAACCGGTTGCTGATCGATGCGGGGATCATCCGCGGGCTGTAGCTCACGGCTTGCCGACTTTCGCCCACAGCCACTTCGCCACCGCCTCCGGTGACGAATTTGCATCGTTGCCGCTGGCGCGCAGGTTTGCCTCGCGCATCGTGGCGATGTCGATCCGGCCGAGCAGGGGCGCGAGCGCGGCCTGCAGGCGCTGGTCACCGGCCCGCTTCGGCGCCAGCAGCAGGATCGCGTCATAGGGCGGGATCGCGTGCCTGATGTCATCGAGCGCCACGAGATCGTATTTCGCGATCAGGCCGTCGCTGGTGTATCCGGCGATGACGTCGACCTCGCCGCTGGCGACCGCCGCATACATGAAATCCGGCTGCATCGTGCGCTGGGCGCGAAAGGTGAGGCCATAGGCCTTCTGCAGCGCCGCCCATTCCGGGCGCGAGAAGAATTCGTAGTCGCCGGCGATCGACAGGGTCGGCGCATGCGTGGCGAGATCGGCGACGGTACGGATGGAGAGCGCCTCGGCCCGCCGGCGCGGCATCACCAGCGTATAGGCATTCTCGAAGCCGAGCTCGCCGAGCAGCGTGATGTTGTCGCGGGCGAGCGCCGACTTGAGGTCTGCCAGCAGCTCCTTGCGCGGCTTGATGTCGGTGCGGTGCAACTGGTTGGCCCACAGCGTGCCGGAATAGTCGACATAGAGATCGATGTCGCCGGCCTTCAGCGCCTCGAAGATCACGCTGGAGCCGAGGCCCGAGCGGGCGGTGGCAGGCAGATCGGCGGCCTTCAGGCGATCCCTGAGCAGGGCCGACAGCACATATTGCTCGGTGAAGGTCTTGGCGCCGACGACATAGCCCTGCGATGAGCGACCCATCGTCGGCACCAGCGTGGCGGCGACCAGCGCGGCGATGCCGGCGGCGCCGAACATCGTTTGCAGGCGGCTGCGCCGGCGCAGGCCGCGCTCGATCAGGCCGAGCAACTGGTCGACGGCGAGCGCCAGCAGGGCCGACGCAGCGCATCCGAACAGCACGAACACCCAGTTCTGGGTTTGCAGGCCGGCAAAGATGTAATTGCCGAGGCTGGTCTGACCGATCGGCGTCGACAGTGTCGCGGTGCCGATCACCCACACGGCCGCGGTGCGGATACCGGCCATCATCACCGGCAGCGCCAGCGGCAGCTCGACCATGACGAGCGACTGGCGCTCGGTCATGCCGACGCCCTTGGCGGCCTCGATCAGGGCCGGATCGATGCCGTCGAGACCGGTGATGCCGTTGCGCATGACCGGCAGCATCGAATAGAGCGCGAGCGCGAGCACCGCGGGCAGGAAGCCGAAGGCCGAGAAGGTGACGCCGAACCAGGCCAGCGTGACCGAAGCCGCGGCCAGCAGCAGCGGATAGAACAATGCCAGCAGCGCCAGTCCCGGAACGGTCTGCACGACGCTCGCGAAGGCGAGCAGGATGCTGCGCGGCGCCGGGCGGTTGCGCGTCAGGATCGCCAGCGGCAGGCTGACGATCAGCCCGAGTGCGAGCGCGGCGAGACTGACCCGGACGTGGTTGCCGAGATAGTCGGGCAGATGCGACAGCGCCTCGCTCCAGCGCGGATCGGCGAAGACATTCATGCCGCACCATTTCGTGGCAGCAGCGCGCCCAGCCGCTCGGCCTGGCGCCGCGGCGTCCGCAGCAATTCGAGCACATAGGCCTCGCCGCTGGTCGCCAGCTCCGCGGGCGTGCCTTGCGCCAGCAGCTTGCCGCTGCGCATCACCGCGATGCGGTCGGCGAGCAGGATCGCCTCCGTCATGTCATGCGTGATCATGACCGTGGTCAGGCCGAGCTTGCGATGCAGCGCGCGATAGTCGTCGCCGAGCGCATCGCGGGTGAGGGGATCGAGCGCGCCGAACGGCTCGTCCATCAGGACGATCCGGGGCCGCGCCGCGAGCGCCCGCGCGACGCCGACGC
>VYLE01000053.1_pt1 | contig 105312 bp, 117 predicted proteins | sample 5114391 | NCBI WGS metagenome assembly VYLE01 (sample SAMN12291771, study PRJNA351875) | freshwater metagenome | isolation source: freshwater lake | place: USA: Michigan, Kent Lake | collected 2013-08-15 | reverse complement strand
CCCGCCGCCGGGCCAGTCGCCCGGACGCGGGCCACCGCCCGGTCCGACTCCAGGACCACCCGGGTCACCCGGCCGGCCGCGCCCGCCGGCCGGCGCGGTCGGTTTGCCGAAGGGGAAGCTGTAGAACATGCTGAACCGCACGTCCTGCTGCTCGGTGCGGCTGAAGTTCAGCGCCCGGGCGTCGAGGGCGATCAACTGGCCGGAGCCGTCGCGGGTGAAGCGGCCCGGCAGGGCGGCCTCCAGCTCGGGCGTGATGGCGGGGAAGCCGCTGATGGCGTCGTCGGTGCGGGTCCAGACGTAGCTCAGGTTCAGCCGCAGCTCGCGCTTTTCGAACGGCTTCAGGCTGGCGCCGAAGCGGGCCACCTGACGGCTGTCCGCGACCAGACCCGGGTTGCCGCCGGTGACATAGGTCACCAGCACGGTCTGACCGGTGGCGAAATCGAACACCGGCACGTTGGGGGTCGAGAGAATGGGATCGTTCAACTGGCCAACGTCGGGCGCGCCGCGTTCCTGGCTGTAGAAGGCGTTCAGCCCGAAAGGCTCCCAGGGCGACCAGTTGAGGCTGGCGTTGGCGTTGAACAGGCCGCCGAAGTCCGACGCCTCGTAGTATTCCGCGCCGATGCTGCCCGACAGCTCTCCCAGCCCGCCAAGCGGGCCTTCATCGCGGTTGATAAGGCTGCCGAAGATATCGGCCTTGCCGTAGAAGCGATCCCGGGACAGCGCCCGGTCAACCCGCACGCCCGAGCGCACGCTTTGGGATTCCAGCGAGCGGGTATCCCACCCCACGGTGATCACCGACTGCACCGGTCCGGCCGGCAGGTCGAACAACCGACCTGCGAGCATCAGTTCCAGAGAACCGGTGCTGTTGACCGAGTTGGCGGTGTCGGCGGGCAGGAGGGCGAGGCCGGCAAGGCTGCCGAAGGGGTTGGCGGTCAGCGCGCCGGCGTTCAGCTGGCTCTGGAAGGCGGCGGCGGAGTAACCGCGCCCGGTCCGCGTATCGCTTTGCACCCGGTTGTAGTCGCCGGTCAGGGTCCATCGCCAGTCGCCGGCGACATAGCCATCCACCACGATCCCGGCCCTGGCGGTCAGGACATCGCTGGTGCGGGTCAGGGCGCCCGGCGCATCGACATAGCGGAACAGCTGAACGTCGTCCGCGAACGGCGAGTAGGGATTGGCCGACGGCAGGATCAGGGCGACGCCCGGCAGACCGAGGTAGGACAGGCTCGAGCGGTCCTGCACCGAGGCGCTCAGCGTCGCCTGGGTCTTGCCGTCGAGATCGTGGGCCACCGAGCCCTCGATCTGGAAGCGCTCGACATCCGGCGAGAGGGTGCGGAAGGCGGTGAGGTCATCAGTGCGGGCGGTCCCGGCGCCGGCCTGGAAGTCCGCCAGGACCGGCGCCCCATTGCCCCGCGGCGCGGCCGCCACGATGACGGGACTGCCGGCCAGCGCCGACAGCGCCGGATCGATCTCGCTTCCGTACGGCAGGCCGGTGACGTTGCCGGCGAGGTCAAACGGCCGGCTGCCGGGCTCGCGGACGATGTCGCGTTCGTCCTCGAACAGGGCGGTCTGCCGCTCGTACTCGAGATCCAGGTTCCAGCGGTCGCCCTTGTAGACCTGGAAGAGGGTCCCGCCGATCTTGCCCCGTTCAGCTCCGCCCCGGGTCGGACCGCCGCCCTCCAACCGGCCCGTCGCCTGACGGAAGACGGGCTTGAGGACGACGTTGATCACCTTCTGGTCGACCGGGTAGCCGTAGGACAGCGCCACCTGCTCGGGCAGGATGTCGGTGCGCTCGATGGCCTCGCTCGGGATACTGCGGGTTTCCTGGAAGCCGGAGGTGCGCCGGCCGTTGAGCAGGACGATCGGCTGGCCACCGCCGCGCCCGCTCGACGAGGCGGTCAGCGACGCCAGTTGCTCGACGAGTTCGCCGATGTTGTTGGCGCCCAGCGCCTTGATATCCTCTTCGCTGAGCGTGACTTCCGGCTCGACGGTGACGCTGCCGCGCGGTCGGACGCCCATCACCTCAACGGCGGTGACATCGCCTTCGACCTCTTCCGGCAAGGGAGCGGCCGCCGGCTGCGGCGGAGCGGTCGTCTGGAGAACGCTGGCCGCGAGGGCGGTCAACAGGGTGGCGGCAAGCGTCATCGAGTTCAGACTTTTTGGTAAGCGGGAGGACCGTCGGCCGGGAAGTAGCCCCGCCCGCCGACATTGCAATGCCTCATAGCCTTGCGGCCAGATTGTGACTGCCCCCTCCGCGCCCTGAGCGCGAGTGTCTCGTCCGCCTACCAGCGCCTGGCCATCGTGACGCCGAACGTGCGCGGCGCGTTGTAGGTGCGGAAACCGACCCCCAGCGCGCCATTGTTGACGCCCTGCACGACGTAGCTCTCGTCCGACAAGTTCTTGCCCCAGAGGCTGAACGACCAGCCGCCTTCAGACGTCAGGCCGATCCGACCGTCGAAGGTCCAATAGCTGTCCTGGACCAGCAGCGGGTCGTTGATCGCATCCTTGAACACCGAGTCCGAATACTTCGCCCCGCCCTGCAGCTGCAGGGTCCAGTCGGCGCCGAGTGGGATGTCGTAGGCGCCGCCGGCATTGAAGGTGACCTCGGGGGCGTTGGGCAGGCGGTTGCCCGTCGGCACGGTGCCGGCGGTCACAGCAAACGCCCCGAGCTCCGCGTCAAGCAGGCCAAGGCCCAGCTGGATCGTCAGGCCGTCGACGGCCGGCGGTCGCCAGGTCAGGTCGGCGTCGAGACCCGTGATCTTCGCCTCATCGACATTGCCCAGCCGCTGGATCGGCAAAGCTCCGGAGGTGTCCCGGATGAAGGTCTGCACATCGCTGTAGTCATAGTGGAACAGGCTGGCGGCGACCTGCACCCCACCGCCCAGCCGCGCCTTCACCCCGCCCTCGAATGCGACGAGGGTTTCGGGATCATAGGGCTGCAGCTGGCCGCTGTTGGTGGTGACGCCGCTGAAGAAGCCGCCCGACTTCACGCCCTGGCTGACCGAGCCATAGACGAGCACATCGTCCGTCGGTTTCCAGTTGAGGCCCAGCTTGTAGGACCAGTTGGTGTCCGAGATGGTGTCGTCAATGAAGGATATGCGGATCGGCCCGGTCCCGCAGGCCGCGCCGCTGAGGGCGCTGCCCGGGCAGAGCGGGACGAGGTCGTCCGTGCCCCCCTGGTAGGCCTTCTCTTCCCAAGTATAGCGCAGGCCGGCGACGAGGCTCAGCGTCGGGGCCAGGCGCCATTCACCGTTGCCGAACAGGGCGGCCGATTGCGTCTCCTGCTGCCCGAAGCTGTAGATGCGGGTGTTAAACAGATCTTCGAGGAAGCCCGGGTTGGACGTGTCGACGTCGTCAGAGGAATAGAAGGCGCCGACCAGCCAGTTCAGACTGTCGGTATCACCGGCTAGCCGCAGCTCCTGCGAGACCTGGGTGATGGTGTCGTTTTGGATGAAGTCGATCTGGCGCAGCGGCGTGGCATCGGTGTCGATGTAGAAGCTGCGCTCGAAATCCTGGTAGCCGGTGACCGAGGTCAGGGTGGCGAAGCCCAGGTCCCATTGCGCCCGCAAGGTCGCGCCCCACTGGTCGATGTTGTAGAACTGGCCAGAAGACCAGTCGCCCTTGAAGGGGTCGCCGTCGGGGTCGCGATAGCCGAAGAAGTCGGTGCAGCGCGGATCGCCGGGACAGGCGACGCCCGGCGACAGGGCCGAGGGGAACACCCCCATGAACTCGCCCTGGCCCATCTCCGACCGCACCCGCTGGCCTTCCAGCTTCAGGGTGACATCGGCGTTCCCGGCCGCCCAGCGGGCCTGCACCCGGCCCATCCAGACGTCGCGGCGACCGATGTCGCGGTTCTGCACGCGGTTGAACCAGAAGCCCTCGTCCTGTCCGATGGTCTTGGCGGCCAGGCGCAGGGCGAAGCTGTCACTGACCGTGATGTTGACCATCCCCTCGGCTTCGTAGGACTCGTAGTTGCCCATCCCTGCGGCCAGACGAGCCTGGAACCCACCGAAGCTCGGCTTGGCGGTCAGCAGGTTGAGGGCGCCCGCCGTCGAGTTGCGGCCGTACAGGGTGCCTTGGGGACCCTTGAGCAACTCGACCCGCTCTATGTCGAAGAAATCGAAGTTCATCTGGGCCAGCGAGGCCAGATAGACCTCGTCGATATAGACCCCGGCGCTGGGGTTGTTGGCCGAGGAGAAGTCGTCCAGGCCGACGCCGCGAATGGTGATCACCGGCATGGCGCCGGGCACCTGTTCCTTGACGTCGACATTGGGGGTCAGGTTGGCAAGGTCCTTGACCTGCTCCACTCGCCGCGACTGCAGCGTCTCCGCCCCCGCGACAGCCAGCGTGCCGCCGACGTCATAGACGCTCTGCTCGCGCTTCTGGGCGGTGACGGTCACCTCATCGACAAGGTCGCCTTCTGGCGCAGTCTGCGCGAACGCGGCGCCCGACAGGCACAGGCTGATAGCGGCGCTCCCGAACAGGGCGCGGCGAATTCGTTGGCTGGTCATCCCCAAGTCCTCCCGTTCCGCAGCGCCCGGGCGTTCGCCGGTTTTCAACACTGCGGTATGTGCGGATAACGACACGGCGGAATTCGCTTGTCAATTTTTTCAACACTTGCGTATGTTGGTTGCATCTACCGTCGAGTTCGCCGACCCTTGGAGGCCATGGCCCCTCGTACCGCTCCCGTCCGTCCGCCGACTGTCGCGCCGAAAGGCCGCGCCACGGCCAAACGCAACCTCAAGCGTGAGGCCTTGCTGGCCCACGCCACGCGGCTGTTCAATCAACGCGGAATCGGGGCGACCAGCCTGTCGGATATCGCCGAGGCGCTAGGGCTGACCCGCGCGTCCCTCTACTACTATGTGAACGACCGCGATGAGCTGGTCTTCCAATGCTACCAGCGCGCCTGCGATCAGATGGCCGAGGATCTGGCCCTGGCCTCGACCGACGCCAGGGACGGCTTTGGCAAGGTCGTGGCCTTTGTCGCCCGCGCCACCGACCCGGCCCGGCCGGCGACCGCCGTCCTCAGCGAGGTCCCCTTCCTCGGTGAGCCGCACCGCGCCGCCATCGAGACTGCGTCCCGCCGCAACGCCGACCGCCTGCGGGACCTGATCGACGAGGGAATCGCCGACGGCTCGTTGCGCTCCTGTGACAGCCGCACCATCGCCCACGTCCTGATCGGCATCCTCAATTGGGCCCAGCTGTCGCCCCAGTGGCTGGGCGGAGCTGACGGCCGCGCCTTCCGCAAACGTGTCCGCGCCGACTTCACCCAGCTGATCAGCAAGGGCACGTCGGTCGAGGGCGTCTGCCCCCCCTGCCCGGTCGATGCCGAGACCTTCCTGCCCGGCCGTTTCAACGCCTTCGATCGCGCCGAGGCAGCGGAGATGAAGTCCGCCCAACTGGTGGCCACCGCCTCCCAGCTGTTCAACCGCCAGGGTATCGAAGCCACCTCGCTCGACGACATCAGCGCCGCTCTGGGGGCCACCAAGGGAGTCGTCTACCACTACATGCAGGACAAGACCGATCTGGTGCTGCGCTGCTACGAGCGGGCCTTCGACCTTTTCGACGGCTTCGTGGCGGCGGCCCAGAAGAGCGGAACCGACAGCCTGTCCCGCATGCTGATCGGCGTCCATCTCAACAGCCAGGCCCAGATCGGGCCCCTGTCACCGCTGATGCCGCAGGCCGGCATGCAGGCCCTGCCTTCACAGACCCGCCTGGCTCTTACCCGCCGCGCCCGCGCCTTGCGGGTCAAGTTCGCGGGCTGGCTGCGCCAGGGGATGGCGGACGGCTCCTGCCACCCTTGCGACGTCGTCATGCGGGCCCAGATGGGCGCCGGCGCCTTCGGTTGGCTGCCCAAATGGATCACCCCGGAAGACGCCGCCCGCCCGCGCCGGCTGGCCGACGAGATCACCCGTTTCTTTGCTCTTGGCCTGAAAGCCCGCACCGCATGACAGATGTATCCGGAACCGTCGCTCCCGGCTTTGAGGCCGTCCTCGACGCCTTCGCCGCCAACTTCCAGAACGCCGACCCCTACCGCGACGTCGGCGCCTCGCTCTGTGTCTATCATCGCGGCGAACAGGTCGTGGACCTATGGGGCGGACATCGCGACGCGGCCCGCGCCATAGACTGGACCCCTGACACCCTGGTCAACGTCTGGTCGACCACCAAGGGCGTCACCGCCATCGCCCTGGCCACCCTGGTCGATCAGGGCCTGATCGACTACGCCGCCCCGGTCGCCCGCTACTGGCCCGAGTTCGCCCAGGCCGGAAAGGGCGAGATCACCGTCGCCCAGTTGCTGTCGCACCAGGCGGGTCTGCCTGGCTTCGTCGAGCCGACGCCGCTGATCGATTTCTACGACTGGGAAACCGTCACCAGCCGTCTGGCCGCCCAACCGCCTATGTGGGCGCCGGGAAGCCTGAACAGCTACCACGCCATGACCTTCGGCTTCCTGGCCGGCGAGCTGATTCGCCGGGTCAGCGGCCACTCGGTCGGCGACTTCCTGCGGGATCGAATCGCCCTCCCCCTCGGCGCCGACCTCTTCATCGGCCTGCCCGAGTCGGAAGAGCCGCGAGTCGCCCCGCTGATCGGGCCGCTGGTCTCCGCCCCCTTCGATCCGGCCATGCCGCCAGAGGCCATCGCCGCCGTCACCAACCCCCTGATGGAACCCACCCTGCCCAACGACCGCGACTGGCGCGCCGCTCAGGTTCCGGCGGGCAACGGTCAGGCAACCGCCCGGGGCCTGGCCCGCCTCTACGGCGCCCTGGCGCACGGCGGGACCCTCGACGGCGTCAGGCTCATGGGTCCCGAGACCATCGCCCGGATGACCACCGTACAGACCACCCGCCCCGACCTTCTGCTCGGCCTCGCGCCCTTCTGGTCGATGGGTCTGATCGTCAACGACGCCGGCGTCTACGGCCCTGCGAAGGACACTTTCGGCCATTCCGGATGGGGAGGATCCTTCGGCTGCGCCAATGTCTCTGCCGATGTGGCCATTGGCTATACGATGAATCAGATGGGTCCGGACCTTAACGGCGATCCTCGCTCGACCGGCCTCTGCAACGCGGTCTTCGCAGCCCTGCAGGCCTGAAACATTCACCTCTCATTAACCATAAAGTCCGACCCTGCTCCCGTCTTCCTTGAAGACACCCCACCATCACCGACTTTCAAAAGCCCGGCCCACAAGCCGGGCTATTTTTTCGCCACCGAGACGCTTGCAAGGTCCGCCCTCCCGGCATATACGACGCCTCCTTCCAACGTGATCCTCGATAGCTCAGTTGGTAGAGCAGTCGGCTGTTAACCGACTTGTCGCAGGTTCGAGTCCTGCTCGGGGAGCCACGGAAGACTTTCGCGCCTTCAGGCGCGTTTCTTTCGCACATCAGCATCGCACGGGCCGCGTCTATGCGCCGGCTTTGCGATACGCGTCTTCAGCCGCCTCGACGGCTGCCTCCGCCTTGGCCACCGCTGACTCGACGCTCGCCTGACCAGCGGCGAGCCGAGTCCGGGCCGACGCGACCGCGGCCTCCAGTTCCGCGAGGGTGCGCTCGCCCTGACCCCGCACCGCCTCGAGCGCGGCTCGCGCCCTGTCCAGCTTTGCGCGACTTGGCGGCTTGCGCGCGGCCGGCCCTATCGCGGTGGCCTTGAGCGCCTCGGCCCAGTCGGAGCCGCCCTCCGCCGCCGTGAAGGTCCCACCCTTCTTTGGCCGCCTGAGCGGCACGCCCGGCTGAGCGTTGGCCGCCGCCACCAGGGTTTCATCGCGCGTCAGATCGGCCAGCCCCGGGCGAAGAGGTTCTGATGCACCCCGAACGCCTCAAGCGCCGCCTTCTGATTCGGCGCGGCGACGATCCACTGGTTCAGACCGTCGATCTCGGCGGTGTAGGTGCGAAGGGCCATGCCGGCCTAACGCACCGGAGGCGCCGGCGTTCAGCCTCCGCCCTGCCCTTCCATCGCCTTGCGCAGGCTGAGCGGCCGCATGTCGGTCCAGACCTCTTCGATGAAGGCCAGGCACTCGGCCTTCGTGCCGCTCTTGCCGGCCGTGTTCCAGCCGAGTGGCAGTTCACGGTCGGCGGGCCAGATGGAGTATTGGTCCTCGTGGTTCTTCACGACCTCGTAGATCGTCGTGTCCTCGCGCTCGTCACTCATGATGGGCTCCCTGCTGGGCCCACCCTGCCCTCCACCGAAGGATCGTCAAGGCGGCGACTACAGGGACGCGATTTTCAGTCGACCGCCACGGTGTAGTTCAGAGCCAGACGGCCGCCGTCCGGGTAGAGGGTCTGGCCGGTGAAGTAGCTGGCGTCCTCGCTGGCCAGGAAGACGGCGACCTTGCCGATTTCCTCGGGCTCGCCGAATCGCTTCAACGGCGTGCGGGACAGGATTCCCCTGGCCGCGTCGGGGGTGTTCATCACGCCCTTGAGGATATCGGTGGCGATGGTCCCCGGCCCGATGGCGTTGACCCGGATGCCGTGCGGCGCAAGGCCCAGCGCCATCACCTTGGTCAGCTGGTTGATCGCGCCCTTGCTGGTCACGTAGGCGAGTTGGGCGGGGATGGCCATGACCGCGTTGATCGAGCTCATGTTGATGATGGCGCCCTTCAGGCCCGCCGCCACCATGCCCTGGGCAACGGCCTGACCGATGACGAAGGCCGCCCGGATGTTGACCCCCATCACCCGGTCGAAGTCCTCGAGCCTGGCGGTCAGGATGTCCCCGGCCGCCAGGATGCCGGCGTTGTTGACCAGCAGGTCGATTGGCCCGATGGCCTCACCCGCGGCCTTGACCGCCGCCAGCGCCGCCTCGGCGTCGCCGACATCGCAGGCCAGGCCCACGGCCTTCCGGCCGGTCTCGGCGGCGATGGCCGTGGCGGCGGCTTCCACGCCCGCCTGGTCAATATCAAGCAGGACCACGTCCGCCCCTTCGCGGGCGAAGGCCTGGGCGCAGGCCAGGCCGATGCCGTGGGCGGCGCCGGTGACGAGCGCCTTGCGACCGGCGAGCTTCACCTACCAGACCCCCGTGTTCGGCATCGAGGCCCAGGGCTCCTGCGGCGGCAGGTTCGGGCCCTTCTGCAGGAGTTCGATGGAGATGCCGTCCGGCGAGCGGACGAAGGCCATGTGGCCGTCACGCGGCGGACGGTTGATGGTCACCCCGCCGTCGGCCAGGCGCTGGCAGGCGGCGTAGATGTCGTCGACCGCATAGGCCAGGTGGCCGAAGTTGCGGCCGCCCTGATAGTCCTCGGGGTCCCAGTTGTGGGTCAGCTCGACCATCGGGCCCTTGCGTTGCCCGGCCAGTTCGACGTCGTCCGGCGCCGCCAGGAACACCAGGGTGAAGCGGCCGCCCTGGTTATCGTAGCGGCTGACCTCGGCCAGGCCGAGCTTGTTGCAATAGAAGTCGAGCGCGGCGTCGAGGTCTTTCACGCGGACCATGGTGTGGAGGTACTGCATCGGAGGCTCCTGTCTTCGGCGGTTTACCTAGCGCGCGGCCGGGCGGGAGTCAGCCGGGGTGATCGAAGCGGACCTACATTATAACCGGGCGCTCCGTCGTCGAGACAGGGAAACGGGCCTAAGCGACTGTTTTGGCGTGCCTTCCCGGTAGGTCGATGGTCAGCAAATGTAGGTCCGGGCGTAGGTCGGGGCGTCACCGATTGTCAGTGTTTGTAGCCCGGCGGGAGGTCGATCGGGGCTACAGCGTCCGGCCGACGCGGGCGGAGGGTTCGATGGCGGGCCGGAAATCACATGAATATGTCTAGACATATTCCATAAGCTTTTGAAAAAACTTATGTAACAGCGGCTCTCTTTCGGTACTCCGGACGGTCGTAGAGGCTGCCGGAGACCACTTCGCCCAGGATGTCGGCTGCCCGGGCGACCTGGGCGAAGCTGAGGGTCAGGGGCGAGAAGCCGAAGCGGGCGATGTCGGGATCGCGGAAGTCGCCGATGACGTTTCGGGCGATCAGGGCCTGGACGATGGCATAGCCGTCCGGGTGGGAAAAACTGACGTGGCCCCCGCGCTGGCTGGCTTTCCGGGGGGTGACGAGCCGCAATTCCGAGGCCGCCGGCCCCGCCTCGACCCTGCTGATGAAGAGGTCGGTGAGGGCCGCCGCCTTGGCCCGGAGGGCCTTCGGGCCGGCCCGGACGCTGAGCGCCACGCCGCACTCCAGCGCACTGACGCCCAAAATGGGCGGTGTGCCACAGGCGAAGCGTTCGATGCCGCAGTATGGGTCGTAAGCGTCCTGGAAGGTGAACGGCGCCGAATGTCCCATCCAGCCCGACAAAGGAGAGACCAGGCTGTCCTGATGGCGGCGGGCGACGAACAGGAAGGCCGGGGCCCCCGGTCCGCCGTTCAGGTACTTGTAGCCGCAGCCGACGGCGAGGTCGGCGTTGCAGCCGTTCAGGTCGACCTGCAGCACACCGGCGCTGTGGCTGAGGTCCCAGATGACCAGCGCGCCGACCGCATGGGCGGCCGCGGTCAGCCGGGCCATGTCGCGGATGCGGGCGGTCTTGTAGTGGGCGTGGCAGAGGACGAGGAGCGCCACCTCTTCGGTCAGAGCCGCCTCGATCTCGTCGGCGGGGCGCAGTTCGAGGCGGCGGCCCTCGCCAAGCGTCCGGATGGTCCCTTCCAGCATGTAGAGGTCGGTCGGGAAGTCGCCGGGCTCCGACAGCACCACCTTGCGGTCCGGGCGCGCCTGCATGGCGGCGACGGCCAGCTTGAACAGGTTGGCCGAGGTGGAGTCGGCGACGATCACCTCGCCCGGCTCCGCTCCGATCAGCCCGGCGATAGCGTCGCCGACCCGGCGGGGGGCGCCCATCCAGTCGTGGTCGTTCCAGCCGCGGATCAGGCTGTGGCCCCACTGCTGCTCGACAACCTCGACCATGCGAAGCCGCGCGGCCCTGGTCAGGGGACCGAGGGAATTGCCGTCGAGGTAGAGCAGTCCCTCGGGGATCTCGAACTCTTCGCGCAGGGCCGCCAGCGGGTCGGCGGCGTCGAGGGCGGCGATTTCGGCGTCGGTCATGGTTTCAACTCACGCAACACGGCCCGCACCGGCGAGGCGTCCAGCCCGACCAGCGGCAGCGGCAGGGCAATCAGTTCATAGTCCCCCGGAGGTGGCTCGGTCAGCACCAGGCCTTCAAGAATGGCCATGCCCCGCGCCGCCACCCGGCGGTGGGCGTCCATGGTTTTGGAGGTTTCCGGGTCCAGGGAGGCCGTATCGACGCCGATCAGACGGACCCCATGGTCGGCCAGCAGGTCGATGGTCGCCGGGGCGATGGCCTTGAAGTCGCTGTCCCAGGCATGGTGCGGAAACGCCTCATAGGTGCGCAGCACCACCCGGGCCGGAACCCCGTCCAGGGCGCCGGCGACGTCGGCGGGTTCGATTCGCGGTCCGGCCGCGCGCACGTCAATCAGGCGGCAGGGCCCGAGATAGAGGTGCAGATCGACCGCCTCGGCCGTCACCCCGTCGGCGTCATAGTGAAACGGCGCGTCGCCGTGTGTGCCGGCGTGAACCGACTGGCTGAAGCGGCCGACATTGACCGGCGTCCCCGGGCCCATGCTCCAGACACCGCCGCTCTCGAACGGCGTATCGCCCGGCCAGGTGGGCATTCCGGGGCGAAGGGGCTGGGTGATGTCCCACAGTCGGGCGGTCATGGATGTGCTTATGGGACGGCAGCACGGCGATGGAAAGGCCCGCAAGCGGGGCGCCACTCCGGCCATGGAAGCTGGACGATAACGTCCATTCTGTCCGGAATTTCATTTCTCAAAGGCGGTGCGAGCGGATATCAGAACACTGTTCAGATTAAGTCTTGGGAAATAGGCGCGCCCGACGCGACAGGTCGGCTGCGCCCATAGGGCCGGTTATGCAGATCAAACAATCTCACCTCGTTGCCTTGGGCATCCTGGGCTTCGTGCTGCTGCTTTTCATCGGCGGGGGCATCTGGGGCATGGTCACCAAGAAGCCCGAGGCCAAGGCCGAGGCCGCGCCCCAGGCCATCATGGTCACGACCCGCCTGGTTGAGCCGGAACTGCGCCCCGGGGCCATCATCCTGCGCGGCCGCACGGAAGCGGCCCGCACCGTCATCGTCCGCGCCGAAACCGCCGGCCCGGTCGCCGCCGTGCCGGCCGCCGAGGGCAGCTTCGTGCGTCGCGGCGCCATCCTGTGCCGCCTGTCGGTCGACGCCCGCCAGGCCTCGCTCGACCAGGCCCGCGCCGCCCTGAAATCCCGCCAGCTGCAGATGCAGGCCTCGCAGCGCCTTGCCACGCAGGGGTACCGCTCCCAGACCCAGGTCCTGCAGGACCAGGCCAACCTCGACGGGGCCATGGCCGCCGTGCGCCAGGCCGAAGTGCTGCTGAGCCAGGTCAACATCCGCGCCCCGTTCAGCGGCGTCTTCGACCGCCGCGAGGCCGAGGTCGGCAGCTATCTGGCCCCCGGCGGCGCCTGCGGCACCATGCTGGAGCTGGACCCGCTGATCATCGTCGCCGACCTGGCAGAGAGCCAGATCGGCAAGGTGCGCGTCGGCGAGTCGGCCACCGCCGTCCTGACCACCGGCGAAACCCTGAGCGGCCGCATCCGCTTCGTCGCCCGCGACGCCGATCCGCAGACCCGCACCTACCGGGTCGAGGTCGTCGTCTCCAACCCGGGCAGCCGCGCCCGCTCCGGCCTGTCGGCCGACGTGCGTATCGCCACCCCGGTGTCGTCGGCCCACCGCCTGCCCTCCTCGGCTCTGGTGCTTGGGTCGGACGGTCGTCAGGGCGTTCGCCACGTTGTCGGGGCCGGCCAGGTGGTGTTCACCCCGATCGAGATTCTTGATCAGGGCGCCGACGGCATCTGGGTCAGCGGGCTGGAGGGCCCGATCAACCTGATCGTCGCCGGCCAGGCCTTCGTCAACGAGGGCCAGACGGTCCGCGTCAAGGCCGAGACCGCCGCGCCGGCGCCGGCTGCCGCCGCTCCCGCGAAGGCCGCCAGCCAATGATCTCCGCCCTGATCCATGCCGCCATCCGGCGGCGCAAGGTGGTGCTGGGCGTGGCGGCGGTTCTGTCCGTCTTCGGCCTGGTCACCTATCTCAACCTGCCCCGTGAATCGGCGCCGGATATTCCGGTGCCCTTCGTCAGCATCCAGGTGCCCTACCCCGGCGTCTCGCCGGAGGACGCCGAGCGGCTGCTGGTCCGTCCGCTGGAGACGGAACTTCAGTCCCTTGAGGGGCTGAAGGAGATGAACGGCGTGGCGGTGCAGAACGCCGCCCTCATCTACCTGGAGTTCGACCCCAGCTTCGACGTCGACAAGGTGCTGCAGGACGTGCGCGCCAAGGTCGACATGGCCCGGGGGCGTTTCCCGCCTGACGCCGAAGAGCCGATCATCTCCGAGAACAACGTCAACGACGACCCGTTCATCGGCATCATGATGTTCGGCGCGGCGCCCGAACGGACGATGTTCCAGACGGCGCGCGAGCTGCAGGACCGGCTCGAGAGCCTGCCCGGCGTGCTGCGCACCGACCTTGGCGGCGGGCGTGAGGAGTTGCTGGAAGTCACCATCGATCCGGCCCGGATGCAGGCGGCCAACGTCAGCGCCACCGAGCTGTCGCAGGTCATCGGCCGCAACAACCAGCTGATCCCGGCCGGCAACCTGCGGACCAAAGACACCGAGTTCGCGGTCAAGATCCCCGGCGTCGTCGAGAAGCCGGAAGACATTCTGGCGTTGCCGATCAAGCGCAACGGCGACCGGCTGATCACCGTCGGCGACATCGGCGAGGTGCGCCGCACCTTCAAGGATCCGGGCCGCATCACCCGCTTCAACGGCCAGCCGACCTTCTCCATCGACGTGGTCAAGCGCTCCGGCGCCAACATCCTCGACAGCGTCAAGCAGGTCCGCGCCGCCGTGGCCGAGGAACAGAAGCGCTGGCCCGAAACGATCCAGGTCGCATACACCTTCGACGAAAGCGAGTTCATCGAGCGCAGCCTCTCCATCCTCGAGAGCGGGCTGATCATCGCCACCATCCTGGTCATGACCATCATCGTCGGCAGCCTGGGCGTGCGTCAGGGGATCATGGTCGGGCTGTCGATTCCGGTCTGTTTCATGATCGGATTCCTGCTGCTGCAGATGTTCGGCCTGACCCTGAACCAGATGGTCATGTTCGGCCTGGTGCTGGCGGTCGGGATCCTGGTCGACGGGGGCATCGTTGTCGTCGAGTACGCCGACCGGAAGATGGCCGAGGGCATGGACCGCGAGGAGGCCTTCGCGGCCGCCGGCACGCGCATGTTCTGGCCGGTGGTCAACGGCACGCTGACGACGCTGTGCGCCTTCGTGCCCTTCCTGTTCTGGAACTCCATCCCCGGCAAGTTCATGAGTTTCCTGCCCATCACCCTGATGATGGTGCTGGGCGCCTCGATCTTCGTCGCCCTGATCTTCACCCCGGCGCTGGGCTCGATCATGGGCCGCAAGGCGGGGGTGGATGAGCATCACCTGGAGGAGATCCGCAAGTCGGAGCATGGCGATCCGCGCCAGATGGACGGTTTCATGGGCTGGTACGCCCGCGTCCTCTGGTGGTCAGGCCACCACCCCTTCCGGGTGACCGGGGCGGCGCTGGTGATCCTGGTGATCATTGGCGTCCTGTTCTTCGGCCAGAAGCACCGCACCGAATTCTTCCTCGACCAGGACCCCGAGTACGCGACCGTCTACGTCAAGGCGCGGGGCAACCTGACGCCGGAATCGGCCAACATCCTGGTCAGCCAGGCCGAACAGCGGCTGCAGGGCGTCAAGGGCATCAACTCGCTCTACGTCTCGGCCGGCAAGATGGGCAGCGGCGGCTTCGGCGGGCCGCCCGCCGACTCCATCGGTCGCATCCAGGTCGACTTCGTCGACTTCGAGGAGCGCAAGGCCCTGGGCCTGCGCGGCAAGGATATCGCCAACACGATCCGTGAGCGCGTGTCCGACCTGCCCGGCGTGTTGACCGAGGTGCGCCTGCCGCAGGGCGGTCCGCCCCAGGGCAAGGACGTCCAGGTCGAGATGCGCGGGTCAGATCCCGCCGCCCTCAACCGCGCCGCCGACCTGGTGAAGGCCAAGCTGGCGAACGATCCGCAACTGATCGAGCAGGAGGACAACCGCGCCTCGCCCGGGATCGAGCTGAACCTGACCATCGACCGCGCCGCCGCCGGTCGCTACGGCGTCGACGTGCTGTCGGTCGGCCAGGCCATCCAGTTCGTCACCACGGGCGTGCTGGCCGGCCGCTTCCGGCCGGACGACGCCGACGACGAGCTGGACATCCGCGTCCGCTTCACGCCGGAGAACCGCAACCTCGCCGCCTTCGAGCAGCTGAAGATCACCACCCCCTTCGGGCCGGTGCCGGCCAGCTATTTCATCAAGGAAAAGCCGGGTCAGCAGGTGACCAGCATCCAGCGGCGCGACGGCCAACGCCTGATCCTGCTGCAGGCCAACACCATCGACAAGGTCGCCGCCAACCAGAAGATCGCCGAGCTCAGGCCGTGGCTGGAGAAGGCGCCGATCGATCCGACCGTGCGCTGGAAGTTCAGCGGCTCCGACGAAGAGGGCGCGGAAGCGGCCAAGTTCTTCGCCGTCGCCATGCTGGCCACACTCTGCATGATGGCCGTGATCCTGCTGTGGCAGTTCAACAGCTTCTACGGGATCGTGGTCACCCTGTCGGCCGTCGTCCTTTCGGTGTTCGGGGTGTTCCTGGGCGTGGTCGTCAATGTCGCCCACACCTTCGACTACATCTCGGTGATCATGATGGGCACAGGGGTCATCGCCCTGGCCGGGGTCGTGGTCGGCCACAACATCGTGCTGGTCGACACCTTCTATCAGCTACGCAGGCAAGGCTATGAGCCGGACGAGGCGGCCATGCGTTCGGCCGTCCAGCGGTTCCGGCCGGTCATGCTGACCACGGTGGTGACCGTCATCGGCCTGCTGCCGCTGATGTTCGAACTGCACCCCAACTTCCGGGGCCTGCATTTCGAATACAAGGCGCCGGGTTCGGAATGGTGGGTCCAGCTGTCGGCGGCGGTGGTCTGGGGCCTCAGCTTCTCGACCCTGCTGACCCTGTTCCTGACCCCGGCCGCCCTGGCCGCGCCGAAGACGCTGGTGCGGCGGTTCGCGAACATCTGGAACCTGCTGTTCCGGAATGTTCCCTGGGAAAACCGGGTCCGCCAGGGCGATACGGTGCGCATGGACGAAAACGCCGGCGGGGTTTGAGAGCCCTTTTGAAGGTGGCGCGGGAGGTGCGTGCTTCGACACGCGGCCTGCGGCCGCTAATCAGCATGACGAACGGTGGTGGAAAGCTCCCTGTTCGTCATCCTGAGTAGCCCGCGCAGCGGGCGTGTCGAAGCACGCACGGCCCTCTACAGCGTCGCCGCGTTGAACGTATCGCAGGCCGCCGGATCACCCGCCTCATACCCGGCGCGGAACCAGCGCATGCGCTGCGCCGCCGTGCCGTGGGTGAAGGCGTCCGGGACGACGCGGCCCTGGGTCTTCGACTGGATGGTGTCATCGCCGACCGCCGAGGCGGCGCCGAGGCCGTCGATGATGTCCTGGGCGTTGAAGCGCAGGCCGCCGCCGGCCTGGGTCCCGGCCCGCGCCGCCCAGACGCCGGCGTAGCAGTCGGCCTGCAGCTCGAGCCGCACCGCGCCGCTCTCGGCGCCGCGCATGCCCTGCCGCTGGGCCGTCTGCATGGCCCCCTGCTGGTTCTGCAGATGGTGACCGATCTCATGGGCGATGACATAGGCGCGGGCGAACTCACCGCTGGCTCCGAACCGGCTCTCCAGGTCGTTCCAGAAGGTCAGGTCGAGATAGATGCGCTTGTCGGTCGGGCAGTAGAAGGGACCCATCGCCGCCTGGCCGCCGCCGCAGCCGGTCAGGGTGGCGTTGTCGTAGAGCACGACGCCGGCCGGCCGCTCGTACTTCTGGCCATAGATGGCCGTCCAAACCTCGGCGTTGGACTGCTCGACGATATCGACGAACTGGCCGGCTTCGTCCCGCGGCGTGCCGCGCTTGCCTTCCTGCACCGGCTGGGCGCCGCCGCCGACGCCGCCGACCAGGTCCATGGCCTGTTGCGGGTCCATGTCGAAGACGAAGACCCCGATCAGAACCGCAGCGATGCCCAGGATGCCGATCCCGCCGCCGACCACGGCGCCGCCGCCCATGCCCCGCCGGTCTTCGATATTGCCGCCCCGGCGGCCGCCGCGCCATTCCATGTGGAGGTCTCCCAGCCCGCTTCAGCGCACAGTGACCTGATTAGGGGCGGTGCGTCCACAGGAACGCGGGTGAGGCGTCTCCGATCCTTCTCCCGGCGAGCGGGAGAAGGGCGCGCCGTTGCTCAGTTCGCTTCGACCTTGAACCGCAACAGCTGTTTCGCCGGCGCATCCCACTCGGGATCCAGCGTTTGAGCCTTGCGGTAGTCCAGCCAGGCCGCCCTGGCGTCGCCGAGACCCTCCTGGGCGATGGCGCGGTTGTAGTAGGCCTTGGCCGGTTCATCGACGCCAAGCCGGATGCCCTGGTCGATCTGCGCCAGGGCGCCGGCATAGTCGCGGTCCGCCATCCGCAGCACGCCGCGGTTGACGAAGGCCTCGCCCAGTTCCGGGGACAGGCGGATGGCGTCCTCGAAGTCCCGGGCCGCATCGTTGTAGGACTTGCCGCGCATGAGCATCACGCCCCGGTTGACCAGGGTGCCGGCGCGGTCACGGGTCGCCAGCGCTTCGTTCAGGGCGCGTGTGCAGGTCTCGACGGAGGCCCGGTCCGCCTTGCCGCGGAAGGCCGCCTTGGAGCAGGCCGGCGCCAGGCCTTCGCCCAGCACCAGGACTGACGCGCCGGCGGAGGAAGCCGCCGCCAGCGCCATCAGCAGGCCCGAGAGGATCACGGGCGTTGTCTTCACTTGCGGGTCACCTGGAAGCGGGTGAGCTGCAGCTGCGGCTCCTTCCAGTCCGGGGCCAGGGCGATGGCCTGTTGATAGGCCAGGTAGGCCTGTTTCGGGTCGCCCATGGCCTCATAGGCGATGGCCCGGTTGTACCAGGCCTTCTCGGGCTCATCGACGCCGAGCGCCATGCCGCGATCGATCTCGGAGAGACCCTCGGCATACCTCTGCTCGGCGATCAGGCTGGCGCCCCAGTTGACGTAGGCTTCGCCCAGGTCCGGTGACAGGCGCAGGGCGTTGGCGAAATCGGTGCGGGCGTCGTCGTATGAGGCGCGGCGAAGTTTGAGGATGCCGCGGTTGACGAAGGTGCCGGCGCGATCACGCTGGCCCATGGCCTGGGTTTCCAGAGCCAGGGTGCAGGTGTCGATGGATTTCAGATCCTGGCGACCGCCGATGGCGGCCTTGGAACAGACCGTCGCCAGTCCCGCGCCGAGCACGAGGGCCGCGCCCGAAGCGGGGGTGGCGGCGATGATGGCAGCTACCGTCAGGGCGGCGGTGGCGAACGCGATTTTACTGGGCATTATGTTTCCTCCCCAGTCTTCGAGTTATGACCATGCGAAACATACCATGCTTCGCAAAACGGTGGCATCACAAATGAACCTGACCCGCTTTCCCCGCGCCCGTTTCGCCCACCTGCCGACGCCGCTGGAACCGGCTCCGCGGCTGGGCGCCGCCCTGGGGATAGATCTGTGGATAAAGCGCGATGACTGCACCGGCCTGGCCGGCGGCGGCAACAAGACCCGCAAGCTGGAGTTCCTGCTGGGCGAGGCGCTGGAGGCCGGGGCCGACACCCTGATCACCCAGGGGGCGGTGCAGTCCAACCATGTGCGCCAGACGGCCGCCGCCGCCGCCCGCTACGGGCTGGGGTGCGAGATCATCCTCGAGGACCGGACCGGCAATCGCAGCCCGGACTATGTGGGCAGCGGCAATGTGCTGCTCGACCGGCTGCTGGGCGGTACGATGCGCACGGTGCCGGCCGACACCGACATGAACGCCGCCATGGCAGAGCTTGCCGGGCAGCTGCGGGCCGAGGGCAAGCGGCCCTACATCATCCCTGGCGGCGGCTCGAACAGCACCGGCGCTCTGGGTTATGTCGATTGCGCGCTGGAGCTGGCCCATCAGGCCAACGCCACGGGCCTGAAGATCGATCGCCTGGTCACCGCCACGGGGAGCGCCGGCACCCATGCCGGCCTGGTCGCCGGTTTCGCGGTCAGCGGCGCCGACATACCCATTCTTGGAATCGGCGTCCGGGCGCCGAAGGCGAAGCAGGAAGAAAACGTCTTCAAGCTGGCCGTCGAGACGGCCGCACGCCTTGGCCACGAGGACCGGGTGAAGCGCGAACAGGTCGTCGCCGACTGTGACTTTGTCGGGGCCGGATACGGGCTGATCGACCAGGCGGTGGTGGACGCGCTGAGCCTCGCCGCCCGCACCGAGGGGCTGCTGTTCGACCCGGTCTATACCGGCAAGGCGCTCAAGGGTCTGATCGCGCTGAGCAAGGCCGGCGCCTTCAAGGGGGAGACCGTGGTCTTCCTGCATACGGGCGGGGCGCAGGGGCTGTCCGGCTATCACTACGAGCTGGAAGCCGGCCTGGCATGAAGGTGCTGGGCGTCCTCGGCGGCATGGGCCCCGCCGCCACCCTCGACTTCCTGACCAAGCTGCAGGCCGCCACGCCGGCGGCGCGCGACCAGGACCACATCCGGGTGCTGATGGACCTGAACCCGCAGGTTCCCGACCGCAATGTCGGCGACGGGGCGGCGGGGCCCGTGCTGGCGGCGATGGCGGTGCGCCTGCGGGATGCGGGGGCGGAGGTGCTGGCCATGCCGTGCAACACCGCCCACCTGCATGCCGATGAGATCGCGGCGGCCAGCGCCCTGCCCTTCCTGGACCTGATCGATATCGCCATCGCGGCGGCCGGTGATGCCCGGCGGGTCGGGGTGCTGGGCACCCGGCTGGCGCTGGATCTCTACAGGGACCGGCTGATTGCGGCGGGTCGTGAGCCGGTGCTGCCGACCGACGAGGCCCAGGCGGCCTTCATGGACATCCTCTACCGGATCAAGGCGGGGGAGACCGGACCCACCATACGGGCGCTGATGGCCGCCTGCGCCGGCGGGCTTGAGCAGCAGGGGGCGGAAGTGGTGATCGCCGGCTGTACGGAAGTCCCGCTGGTGCTGTCGGGTGAAGATCTCGCCGTGCCGCTGATCGACGGTTCGGCGGAACTGGCCAGGGCCTGCGTCGCCGCCTGCCGCTGAGTTCCCGCGTCAGTCCCAGCGTTCCTGGATGCCGTGAACCTCCAGCCAGGGGTGGGCGCGGCTTTCGTAGACGGTGCGGATCGGCGGCTGGAACGTCGGGTCGGCGAAGGCGCCGACGGCCACGGCCGTGACGCCGGGAAACTCCCGCGCGCGCCACAGCACGGTCGAGCCGCAGGTCGGACAGAACTGGAAGTCGGCGGTCGTGCCCTCATCCCCCGTCCGCGACCACTGCGCGCTCGGCCCCTCGACGGTGACCTTGTCGTTGTCGAACCGCGCTGTCACCCCGAAGGCGCTGCCCGTCCGCTGCTGGCAAGCCAGACAATGGCAGACGCTGACGCGCACCGGTTCTCCTTCGCAGTGCACCTTCAGGGCGCCGCAGGAACAGCTTGCCGTCCGCGTCACGCGCGGAACACGGGCTTGTCGCCAAGCACCGTCGCCCGGGTCATGATCCGGCGGTGCGGCAGGAAGTCGTCGACGGCCCTGTGCTGAGTGTTGCGGTTGTCCCAGAAGGCCACGTCGCCCGGCCGCCAGCGCCAGCGGACGACGAACTCCGGCTGCTGGATGTGGTTGTTGAGGAAGGCCATCAGGGCCTTGGACTCCTCGCGCCGCAGGCCCTTGATCCGCCGGGTGAACACCGAATTGACGAAGATGCCGGGCTCGCCGGTCTCCGGATGGGTGCGGATGACCGGGTGGGTGACCGGCGGGTTGGCGGCCACGGCCTTTTCGTACTTCTCGCGGCCGGCCTGCGATCCGGCCAGCCCCTCGGCGGTGAAGGCGAACGAGAAATCGTGAACGGCCTCAAGCCCTTGCAGGAACTTCTGCATCGGTTTTGAAAGCGCGTTGTAGGCGGCGGTCATCGAGGCCCACATGGTGTCGCCACCGACCGGAGGCAGCTGCCGCGCCGCCAGGATCGAGCCCATCGGCGGGGTGTCAATGAAGGTGACGTCGGTGTGCCAGAAGTTGTTGTCGGTGGGGTTATCGACGTGATTGTCGATGATCATGATCTCCGGGTGGCCCTCGTCCCGGTCGTAGAGCGGATGCACATGCAGGTCGCCGAAGCGGGCCGCGAAGTCGCGCTGCTGGGTCGGGGTGAAGTCCTGGCCCTCGAAGAAGATGACCTGGTGTCTGAGCAGCGCGGCCCGAATGTCGCCGATCAGGTCGTCGCTGGCCGGCTCGGCCAGATTGACCCCGCGCAGCACCGCCCCGATGGCCGGCGACAGAGGCTCGATGTCGAGCACGTTGGAGCGGGTCATGCGGCGTCTCCCCTGGTCTTTGCTCACTATGCCTCGCGGCGGTCCCGTCGCCCAGAGGCTCAGACCTTGCCCACCGGCGGGTCCTCGGCCACGTCAACCGGCGTGGTCCGTACAAAGGCCGGCACGGCCTCGACCGCGCCCCCCGCCTGTTGCGCCCGCAGCTCGGCCTGCACCAGATCGTGCGCCACCTGGTCCAGCTTGTGGCCGCTGATCAGCCAGGCGGCCACAACCCCCAACCCGGCCGGCAGGACGGCGAACATGCCGCTTAGCGTATCGAGCGCCAGCTTGCTGTTCTCCGCCCCGGCCTCGGCCTTGAAACCGACCGCGGCGAGCACGAACAGGCTGCCGCCGACAGCGATGGTGGTGCCGATCTTGACGCTGCCGGCGAGCAGGGAAAACAGCATGCCGGACAGGTCGACGCCGGTGCGCAGTCGAACCACGTCGGCGACGTCGGCCATCATCGAGCGTAACAGAATGCCGCCGGCCGAGAACGGCAGGCCGGCGACGAACATCACCATCGTTCCGATCAACGCGCCGGTTGGCGCCACCAGCACCCCGACCTGGACCACCGCATAGAACAGCGCCGCCGACATCAGGGCCCGGTGCTTGCCGATCTTCTTGGCCAGCAACGTCCACAACGGTGCGCCGGCCAAGGCGCCCAGGAAGTAGAACAGCAGCATGAAGGCGGTATCGCCCCGGTCGTAGCCGCGCACGCTCTCGAAATAATAGAACAGGAGGGTGCCGGCGATGGTCGGCGCGGTGCCGATGACGATGTCGACGGCCAGCACCCGCAACACCGTCGGCTCCTTGATCATCACCCAGTAGTGCCGCCAGTTGATGCGGCTCTGGCCGCTCGCGGTCACGGGCTCGGGCATGACGCTGAGCGCCAGGGCGATGGTCAGCGGCAGCGCGGCGATCACGAACCAGCCCATGGCATGCACGCCGGCGGTGTCGCTGCCGCCCAGCTTCCCGACGATCACCGGCAGCGTGAGGATGAACAGCATCCCGGCCACCGTCAGCCCCTGCCACCAGCCGTAGATGCGTGAGCGCTCGTGGTATTGCGTGGCCGCCTGCGAGGCCCAGGCCATCATGCTGAGCTGACTGGTCGACTGACCGATCCCGACGACGATCAGCCACAGGGTCAGATAGGCCGCCCCGACGCCGACCTTGGCCATGAAGAGGTTGTAGATCGCCAGCATGGCGATCGGACAGCCGATCACCACCCACGGCTTGAAGCGGCCCCACGGGGTGCGAACCCGGTCGATCAGGCTGCCGAAGGCGGGATCGAACCCCAGGTCGAAGAGGCGGATCAGGATGGCGGCCGCGCCGACCGCCGCCATGTCGACCCCCAGTTCCTTGGTATAGTAGTTGGGCAGGTAGATGGTCAGCGGCAGCATCATCGCCGACAGCGGGATGGCCGGGCTGGCAAAGGCGGCGAGACGCCAGCCTGGGTGTTTCTCGGCAGCCATGAACGCGGCGTTCCCCCTGATTTTGGGGTCATGTTGAACGCTTGTTTGAGGCCCGGCAAGCGTGCCTGCCCCCTTTTCGGGAGGCGCGTGGAGAGCGGGTTCACCTCAAGCTCGCGTTCGAGGCTGAAGGGCTTCGACAGACGGGGGGACCGGCCGATGACCACCACCTATTCAAAACGCGAGAACGCCTTCGAAAAGGGCGAGCATGTCTGGTCCGTCGAGGACGACTGCCTGATCTGGACCCAGCCGTCCGGCGACAGCCTGACCCTGCTGTGGAAGGACGTCGGCGCCGTACGAGCCGCCTTCACGCCCAGCCGCCTGAAGCGCTGGCGGCACGTCTTCGAGCTGACCACACGCAAGGGCTCCCGGCTGCTGATCGACAATGGTCACTTCAGGACGGTCGGCGATTTCGAGGACCGCTCCGTGACCTTCATCCCCTTCGTCCTCGCCTGCCTCGACCGGGTCATCGCCCACGCCCCGGACGCGAAAGCCTCGGTCGGAGACAGTCCGGGCAGCTACCTGGCCCAGCTGGCGTTCGCCGGGTCGATGCTGACCCTGATGGTCTATGTGCTGATCGTCCTGCCGACCCCGATGGGCTGGCTGATCATTCTGAAGCTGCTGTTGATCGCGGCGATGATCCCCCTGGCGATCCGATGGGCGATCCACTCCAGGCCTCGCAAGGCGCCCCTGACGGTCAGCGGCCTGTTGCCAGGCCTGCCAGGATTGGCCGGCAACTGGCCATAACCCTGCGGGTTCCAGATCGCGACTTCGTCCGATCATTCTCATGAAGTGACGACAGGCAGACCGCCATGCGCCGCTCCACAGTCGCCCCGGAGCACAGCTATTGCGGCAACACTGTCGCAAGCAGGGTCCGCTTCGAAAAGACGGAAGTCGCAGTCTCAAAAGTCACCGCGACCATTGGAACCGAAACCCATGCCTTCGAGTTCCGCGCAACCAAAACCTACCAGGGCTACACTTCAGGCGTTGATCCATTCGGTGAGGCCCTCACGCCGGCAGACCTCGATGAACCCCGGCCGCGCCCGCATGCGGGTCACGTAAGGGCCGAGGTTCGACCACCCGGTCGCCGGCCGGTCCATGTTGCGTGACCACCGCATCAGCATGGTGGCCAGGAAGTCGACTGTCGTCAGCGCCTCGCCCAGCAGATAGGGCCGGCCGTCGGCCAGCATGCCGTCCAGCCGCTCGAAAACGCCCTCGATCCGCAGCCTGGCGAGCGCCTGCACCGCTTCGGCGCCGGCGGGGTCACCATCCTTGTCGGCGTAGCACCAGTCCCGCATGGCCGGCGACAGGCCATTGGCCAGCAGCAGCATGGCCTCCATCCAGGCCGCGCGGGCGGGTGAGCCCACGGCCGGGGAAAATCCGCCCTCCGGATGCCGCTCGGCCAGCAGCATCAGAAGGGCCGCCGATTCGCTGACCGGCGCGCCGTCGACGACCAGGGTCGGCACCCGACCGGACGGATTGAGCTCGAGATAGGCCGCCGAGCGCTCGGCCTTGATGTCCACCCGCTCCGCCTCGAAGGCGAGGCCCAGCTCGATCAGCATCCAGTGAACCGCCAGGCTGGCCGTGCCCGGCGAATAGAACAGCAGATAGCTCATGGATGCCCCGGGTGTGGCCGTTCAAGCGCCGTGGTGCCCCCGGTCGGGCTCGAACCGACACTCCTTGCGGAACCGGATTTTGAGTCGCCTTAGGGTTGCGCAAGCGGTTGTTTTATTTACATATTTTCGGGTTGGTCCCAAAAATGTGTAAGAGAATGTGTAAGTGTGTAAGGGATGTGTAAGCCGAAATCTGGCTCGGCTAGGACCCTGCCACTGTCCGACTTGGATGTCTAACAAACCCTAAATCCTGTCCACAGGATCGCTACGGCTGACCGATGGCCGGAAGATCGAGGCCGGCGACACGGCGCCAAGCGTCGATGACATTTTGCAAGATGCTCGACAACGCCCTCGGCCCATCATCGGCGAGCACCACGGCCTGATCCCCTCCTCCGAACTTGCCCTCACCAAAGCGGAGCTCACCGAAGCCGGTGCCGACCACGAGCACCGCCTCGTTGGCGGCAACGCGCCGGGCCTGGTTGTCGAGGATGGCGTGCTTCAGGGCGTCGGCGACATCCTTCAGCAAGGCGACATCGCCGATCGGCTGATCGCCCCGAAGGAAGGTGCAACGTTCGGCGAGCCACTTCCTGGCAGCCCCGATCTCTTCCCTTCCACCAGGTAGGTCGTCGGGTAGCCACTCCGGTCGCGCGCGAAGCACCACGTCCATGAAATGGTGCAGGTAGAAACTGGCAGCCCCGCCTTCGCGAAGCACGTCAAAGCGGGCGCGGTGGATGAGGGCTTGGTCACCTTGCTGGATCGCTTCCGAGAGGCGCTGCTCCGCCGCGCGGTAGGCCTGCCAGGCTACCAAAACGATCTCCCGGAAATGCTGATCCCACTGCAATTGCATGGCGTGATCCTCTGTCTATCGGAGTAACCGATGGCAGATGTTCCTGTTTTGATCTAGCATTGAATGAATCGGAAGGAGCGCATGTCCAAGCAGGTCACCAAACGATGCCATTGGGTTTCGCAGTCATACCTGCGGACATTCGCCGCCGATGAGCGACGTCAGAAGATCTGGCGGTTCAGCAAGAACCAGGGCGACCCTGAACTGAAGCCCATCGAGAAAGTGGCGGTGAAGTTTCACCTGTACGCACCCAAGCTCGCCGACGGGACGCGTGATGACGCATTGGAGCGCAAGCTCAGCGATCTCGAACGGTGGTTCGACCACCCGATCTGGAAAGCGCTGGGGACCACCGACATCGATCTAAACTGGGAACCGCTTCGCAAGATGCTGGCCCTGATCGTGTCGACCACCTACGTCCGAAATCCGAAGCAATTCGAGTGGTGGAAAGCGACCCATCGTCAGATGGCCGATCAGCTTTCGCAATTTGACGAACTGCCGACGCACCTGACCATCGGCGGCGTGACCCGTGAGGTGGATCACTCAGACTGGCCGGCGTATCGCGATGCCAGCGAAGAGGACATGAAGCGGGCCTGGAATTCGTATGTCGCGGGCGCCGGTGACATCGCGCCCCTTCTGCTCGGCATGCGCATGGTGATGGTGACGGCGAAGGAGCCCGTCTTCATCACCTCTGACCACCCAGTCATCGTCAACCATCCCTCGCTGAAGTTTCGAGGCCTCCGCGATCCTGAAACGACCATCTCCATGCCGATCAGCCCGACGCGAACCCTGGTCATGGACAACCGGCACGGCGAACCCGATGGCGTGACTACGACCTCACGGATCAGAACGCCGCGCCTTGGAATCTTCTTCAATGGCGCGGATCGATCGAACACATGTTCTCGCACCGCCATCCGGACGCGGTGATGTACGAGCTGGTCGAGGACGAGGACCGGATGATGGCGGCGGCGGTATAGAGACGAGGAGCTACGATGTTTGAGAATGTTCTCAAGGAGCTCGAAGCTCTGGCGAAAGTCACCTCGATGGAGGTGCCTCTTGAGGCCGACAGCGATGGCTATTTCGACAAGGAATGTCCTGCGGAGGCCTGTCTCTTCCTGTTCAAGGTCCACCAGGATGATTGGCAGGCGCTACCTAATGATCACACAGTGCATTGTCCTTCCTGCAGGCATGCGGCTGGAACCCAGAGCTGGTACACGACAGAGCAAATCGAGCGCTCAAAGGAGTATGCCGTAAAGTCGCTCCAAGGGCGCATCAACGGCGCGATGCGAAAGGACGCTGCCGCGTGGAATCGCCGTCAGCCGCGCAACGCCTTTGTGCGCATGACGATGGATTTCAAAGGCAGCAGCCCGGTGCTCATGCCGATCGCCGCCGCCGAGCCGATGCGTCTCCGGGCAACCTGTGAGCATTGCAAATGCCGATACTCGTTTGTCGGCGCTGCCTACTTCTGTCCGTGCTGCGGAGTGAATTCGGCCGATCACACGTTCAAACAGACCTTGGAAACGATCCGCGTGGCCGCCGGGATGGGCTCAAAGCTTTCCCAGATTGTGAACGCCGACGAGGCTGAGGTCCTAACGAGAACGCTGTTGGAAAAGGGCATGCAAGATACCGTGACCTCCTTCCAGCGCTTGGCTGAACAACTCTACGAACGCGTGCCTGGTGCAGCGCCGGCGCGTCGCAACGCATTCCAAAACCTCAATGCTGGCAGCGAGCTTTGGCGGTCGGCCCTCGTCGGCTCCTACAGCGACTGGGTGGATGCGCCTCTTCTGATGCAGCTCAAGCGCTACTTCCAGCAACGTCACCTGCTAGCGCATCAGCAAGGCATCGTGGATCAGGACTACATCGACCGGAGCGGAGATAGGACCTACTCCGTGGGCCAGCGGGTCATCATCAAACCGGATGATGTCCTTGCTTTTGTGAGCGCCACCGAACGGTTGGCAGGGGAATTGGTCATGCGGGTATCGAAGACCTCCCCCTAGAAGCCGCGAGACCTGTCCGCGGCTTCATGGATGCCCCCCGCCAAGGGAGCGGATTTGGGTCAACCCGCGAAGCGCCCGGAGGGTTGGGTTGAGGCAAAGCCGGGCCCTTGGCTAACACCGGCATCGATCCACAGCATTTCACGGCAACGGGACTTCCCAGTTGCTCTATGTTCGCCTTATGTTCACGCCGTACCGATAGCGACGCTTCCCGCGACCACCATCCGGTTTGGCATGTGTCGAGCCGCTTGGCTCCACACTCGCGAAGTCATGTCAAAAGCTTAGAGACGATCCACATGGAGACTTACTGATCCACGCGCTTCGTCTTTGACAACAGCAAAATCATCCCTCTAGGTTACCCCCATTCGAGGTAACTATGCGCGTCGCTCAATGTTCGATTCCAGAGTTTGTGAGCTTTCCGATTCTTGGAACGGTGATGTGCGGCACGACCGGCTTTCAAAGCCCGGCCGATGATTACGAACAGGAACGCATCGATCTCGCCCGAGAACTGGTGACCACCATTGCCTCGGTGCTGGTGGCGCGCGCCGACGGCAACTCCATGATCAAGGCGGGCATCCAGCACGGCGATCTGCTGGTCTTCGACCGCGCCCTGGAGCCGATGTCCGGCGACATCGTGCTGGCCGACATTCATGACATGCGGGTGGTGAAGCGGCTGCGCGTCGCCAAGGGGCGGTGCTACCTGGTGGCGGAAGCCGAAGGCCACGCCGCGATCGCCGTCGATCCCGATCAGGGCGTCACCATCGTCGGCGTGCTGAAGCACGCCATCCACTCGTTCTGATCATGTACGCGCTGGTCGACTGCAACAGCTTCTATGCGAGCTGCGAACGCGCCTTCCGGCCGGAATTAAAATCCAAGCCCGTCGTCGTGCTGTCGAACAACGACGGATGCGTCATCGCCCTGAGCAACGAAGCAAAGGCGTTGGGCATCGTGATGGGCACGCCATACTTCAAGGTGAAGGATCTGTGCCGGCGACACGGCGTGGTCGCCTTCTCCTCCAACTACGAACTCTACGGCGACATGTCAGCGCGGGTGATGGAAACGCTGCGCGGCCTCGCTCCCGAGGTCGAGGTCTACTCCATCGATGAAGCCTTCCTCGACCTGGACCGGATGCCGGGCGTCGATCTCTGGGCCTTCGCCCGGCGGATGCGGGCGACGGTGACCCAGCATACCGGCATTCCGGTGTCGATCGGTGTCGGGCAGACGAAGACGCTCGCTAAAGCAGCCAACCGCTACGCCAAGCGCAACACCAAGGACTTCGCCTGGGTGATCGACAACGAAGCGGAGCGCATGCGGCTGCTCTCCAGCATGACGACCAGCGACATCTGGGGCATCGGCCATCGCCTCTCACGCCATCTGGCCGAGATGGGGATCACCACGGCCGCCGAGTTCGCAGCCTGCGATGCGCGCATGGTGCGTCAGCGTTTCGGGGTCACCGTGCAGCGGGTCGGCAAGGAGCTGCAGGGCATGCGCTGCGGCGAACTTCTGATCGAGAAAGCGAAGAAACAGATCATCTGCTCGCGCGCGTTCGGGCGCGTCGTCTACACCGAAGACGAACTGCGCGAAGCGGTCGCGAAATACACGGCGCGAGCGGCGGAAAAGCTGCGAAGGCAGAACAGCTACGTGCAGCATGTGCAGGTGTTCGCCGAGGGCTCGAACCGCTTCAAAGACGAACGCCCCTGGTCCTACAGTTTGACGGTCGGGCTGCCGCGGCCAAGCTCGGACACGGGCGAGCTGATCGCCGCGACGAAGGCCGGCGCATCGGCGCTGTTTCGCCGGATGCCGCACGCGCCCGATTCGCACGATCCGCTCACTGGATTCCGCAAGGCGGGGGTGATGCTGCTCGATATTTCGAGCTGCGATGAAGTGCAGCGCGATCTGTTTGCGCCGATGCCGAACCCACGCCGCGAGCGGCTGATGCAGACGCTCGACGGGGTCAACCGCCGCTTCGGAAGCGGCACGCTTTATCATGCCGCCCAAGGGGTCGAGCCCCGATGGACAATGCGCCGCGAGTTGAAATCGCCGTCTTACACGACGCGACTTTCCGACATCCCGACGGTGCGCTGCTAGGCGGCGAGTTCGAACCGTTCGGGGCGGACCGCCTGGAGCAGCGCTTCGGCGTCTTGGGCGGGGTCAAGCCAACGAAGCACCTCGTCGGGCTCCAGGATCACCGGCGCCCGATCATGATAGTCGCCGAGCCATCCGGCGGATGGTCCGGTGAGGATGGTGAAGCTGCTGAACGCGCCCTCGTCGGGCGTCGTGCAGCGATCCCACAGACCGGCGAACCAAATGGCGCGACCGTCAGCACGGGCGAAGCGGTGCTTGATCTTCGAGCCCTTCTCCCCGGTCCATTCGTACCAAGCGCTCGCAGGTACGATGCAACGCCGCTTGGCGTAACTGTCGCGGAAGGTGCTCGTGCCGGCGCAGGTTTCGACACGGGCGTTGAAGGTGGTGAGCTTGAAGCCGTCGCACTTGCCCTTCTCGGTATCTTTGAGTGGTTTGCCGTTACGCCAAAAGGGTACGAGCCCCCAGCGCTGCTTTTCAACAATCCAGCCGCCATCCTCAAGCCGGGCCGTGACCTGCCGCGTCGTCGGCCGCACATCCTCATTCGGCTCAACATTCACCGGCTCCGACCGAACGGGGAAGCTGAAGGACGAAAGCTGGGCGTGAATGTCGGCCCAGGTCAGATGGGAGGTGTCAAAGCGTCCGCACATGCCGGCAGCTAATCACAGCGACGGCGGCATCACGAGCAATTCGTGATGGCCGTACACAGGGGTGCCGAGCCCCTAGAAGAGGCTCAGCTGACGCGAGGCGTCCACGTAGTTGCGCCATTCGCGGGTTCGGCTCGCGCTATCGAGCCAGGCCGTGACATAGGCCACGGGGCCGCCCGCTTCGTCGATATCGTTGGAGCCGGTGAAGTGGGAGCGATAGCCGGTTTCGGTCATCGGCAGCGGCGCCTTCTCGGGGCTGATCGAACGGATTTCCAGGTGAGCGGTCGTCACCTTGGCGAAGTCCTCCCCCATGTTCAGCCAGTCAGGTTCATAGCTGATGAGAAGGGTGATGCCCTCCCAGTCGAGGGTGGTCGTTTGAATGCTGCGTTGATCGCACATGGTTTGCTCCCGCGTTGCGCCGGATGGCGCGGTTGACGAGAGCGCTGCGACGTTCGTGGAAGCCGGATGGGAACAGGCCGCGCGGATGCGCGCCGGCGTGCCGGGGCCATAGCTGCACGAAGCGATAGCGAAGGAAGCGGGCCGCCTTGGACATCCGGCGCGAACGTCGAGATTTCGTCCTACAACCGCGTGTCCGGCGTGCGCGAAGCGGACCCGATCAACGTCCTAGCGCACGACCTCTCGGCATCTGGGGGGCGTCACACTCACCTGAAGATGGCAAGGACATGGGGAAGCCGCGACGGAGCGGCGACCGATCCCGACGGGAACCGCCGATCGCCGGCGGCGGTAGGCACGGTTTAACGAGAGCTATCGAGCAGCGTTGACGGCGCCAGCGCGTCGGAGGCGGCAAACAGGTTCGCCTTTGGCGCAGCCATGGCGGACGCGGCCGATAGGCCACCCACCCCGGCGCCCAGCATCAGCGCCAGACCGACGGCAGCGGCGCGCACGGGCCCCGCAAACAGCGTCAGCCCCCGGTGATCGCGGCCGCGCAGACGGGACTGCACGCGCAATTCGAGGCCGACCAAGGGGTGATCGGACGGCTGTTCGCGCAGTTGCGCCAGAAGGGAATCGAGCTTGTCGGTCATGGGTCTACTACCTTGCCTTCTCACCATACGCGGGCGGGCGTGCATACCCCTCATCGCCGGCGCTGAGGGGTATGGGGCCGCGCCGCGTATCTACCTGTCGAGGCGCCCGGGGCGTGCGAACCAACTTGCAGGAGCAACCATGAAAACCAAACTGATGATCGCGGTAGCCGCCGCGCTGATTTCGACCGGCACCATCGCGATGCCGGCGCTGGCCCATCCGGGCGAGGATCACGCGCCCGCGCCGCAAACGGCGGAAGGTCAGGGCACGGTGAAGGCGATCGATGCCAAGGCCGGCACGATCACCATCGCGCATGGTCCCATCGCCGCGCTGAAATGGCCGGCGATGACCATGAAGTTCAAGGTCGAGAAGGCCTCGATCCTGAACGGCGTAAGCGCGGGTCAGAAGATCCACTTCGTGCTCAAGAACATCGGCGGCAAGCCCGTCGTCACCGAAATCCACGTCATGTGATGCATCGAGGGCGCGCCAACGGCGCGCCCTCGACTGCGTTCTAAGGAGGGGCGCACGATGGCAAACCGGACTTTCAAGGCGGGCGCGTTCGCCCTGCTCATGGCGTTGACCGTGTCGGTTGCGCCGATCCATGCGGCCGAGCCGGCGAGCGCGCCGGCGACCGCCGAAGCGACTGCGCCCGCAACCACCGAAGCCGCCCCTGCGATGGCGGACGACATGCCGGTGACGGACATGGCCTGGCCCACCGAGGGTGGCGGCGGCATGCAGATGTCGCACGACAAACCGAAGACCTTCCAAGGACGCCTGCTCGCCTGGCTGGGCATGTGGCACCCGGCGGTGATCCATTTCCCGATCGCGCTGGTGCTGACCGTCGGCCTTCTGGAAGCGGCGGCGGCGCTGCGTCGTCAGCCCCTCTACGCCGCAAGCAACAAGCTTCTGCTGGGCATCGCGACCCTGGGCGCCTTCGCGGCCGCGCCGCTCGGCTGGGCGAGCGCGGGGCTTCCCGCGCCGGACGATGAAAGCGCGCTCACCATCCACCGGTGGCTCGGCACGGCGATGCCCTTCCTGATCCTCGCGCTATGGTGGCTCAAACGCCCCGCCGAAGCGGCGGCCCGCCGCTTGAGCACACGCGGGTATGAGGCGGCGCTTGGCCTCACCGTCTTGCTGCTGCTGGTCCAGGCCTATTTGGGGGCCGAGGTCACGCACGGCGCCGGCCATTTGAAGTTCTGAGGTTTTCCTTTGCGTGAGGGGTGCTGATTGCTCACGCGTATGAACAAGCGGACCCCGACTGGCGTATCGTGTTCGGGCGGGCCGAAAGTGACTGGGGTTTCGAATGGTTGATATTGCCCGCCGTACATTGCTGAGAAATGCCAGCCTGCTGGGTGCGGGCCTGGCGGTAACAAGCCTCTTCCCGGCCTGGGCGCGCAGCAGTTCCTTGGGACTGGTGCGCGACCTGCCCTCCCTCGCCGGCGCGGACATCAAGCTGCGCATTGGTCATACCGAATGGCCGGTCGACGGGCGCAAGGGCCATGCGGTCACCATCAACGGGACGGTGCCGGGTCCGCTCATTCGGCTGAAGGAAGGTCAGATGGCCCGCATCGCGGTGACCAACGACCTGCATGAGGACACTTCGATCCACTGGCACGGGCTGATCCTGCCCTTCCAGATGGATGGCGTGCCGGGCGTCAGCTTCCCGGGGATCAAGCCGGGCGAGACCTTCGTCTACGAGTTCCCGGTCGTGCAGTCAGGCACCTACTGGTATCACAGCCACTCGGGACTGCAGGAGCAAGAGGGCCATTACGGTCCGATCATCATCGAGCCGAAAGACGCCGATCCGGTCGCGTTCGACCGGGAGTATGTCGTCGTCCTTTCGGACTTCGCGTTCATGCATCCGCACGAGATATTCAAGAAGCTGAAGGCCCAGGCGGGCGTGTTCAACTTCCAGAAGCAGACGGTCGCGGGCCTGTTGGCCGGCAAGGATCAGTCGCTCAAAGACCGTACCGAATGGGCCAAGATGCGCATGGACCCGACCGACGTCTCCGACGTGACGGGATCGGTCTACACGTTCCTGATCAACGGCCATGGGCCGGACGATAACTGGACGGCGCTATTTAATCCCGGCGAACGGGTGCGGCTGCGCTTCATCAACGCCGCCGCCATGACCATCTTCAATGTCCGTATTCCGGGCCTGTCGATGAAGGTCGTTGCGGCCGATGGCCAGAACGTCAAACCGGTCGATGTCGAGGAGTTCCAGATCTCGGTCGCCGAGACGCTCGACGTGGTGGTGCAGCCGACGGAGGACAAGGCGTTTACGCTCGTGGCCGAGGCGGTGGACCGCTCCGGTATGGGCCGCGCCACGCTGGCGCCCCGTGCCGGGATGGTGGCAGCGGTGCCGCCGCTGCGCGAGCGCCCGCTCGCCACCATGAAAGACATGGGCATGGATATGTCCATGGGCGGCATGGAAGGCATGGATCATGGTGCGGACGGCGGCATGCAGATGGACATGTCGGGGATGGATATGTCCGGCATGGACATGTCCATGCGCAATCCCGACAACGCCCCGCAGGTGAAGATGGGACCGGGTGTCCAGACCATCTCGCCGATGCCGATGGATCGCATGGGCGAACCGGGCCAGGGCCTGGAGAATGTCGGCCACAAGGTCCTCGTCTACACGGACCTTGAAGCGCTCGATCCCAATCCCGACACGCGCACGCCGAGCCGTGCGCTGGAGCTTCATCTCACCGGCAACATGGAACGGTTCATGTGGTCGTTCGACGGAGAGAAGTTCTCGGAAATCACCAAGCCGATCCCCTTCCGCCTCAACGAGCGGGTGCGTGTCACCCTGGTGAATGATTCCATGATGGCCCACCCCATCCACCTGCATGGGCATTTCTTCGAACTGCTCACCGGGCCGAAGGGGAAGCACCCACGAAAGCACACGGTGAATGTCGCGCCGGGGGGGAAGGTGACGTTCGACCTGACGGCGGACGCGCCCGGTGACTGGGCCTTCCACTGCCACATGCTCTACCACATGCATGCGGGCATGTTCCGCGTGGTGAGTGTGCGCCCGATGACGGGAGCCGCCCAATGAGAGCCGCCGCTTACCTGACCGCTCTGGGCCTGGTGTTCGCGACGCCCGCCTTCGCGCAACAGCACCCCGGTCATCCGATGCCGGCGCAACCCGCCCCCAAGGCGCCAGCCAAACCGACCCCGCCGCCTGCCAAGCCGGCCCCGGAAAGCGCACCGGAAGCCGACGCCATGGAGGCGATGGACTGGCCGACCGAGGCGCCGGCCACGGACGCCGCGTCGGGCGACATGCAGGGGATGCCCGGCATGGAAGGAATGCCCGGCATGGAGGGTATGGATCACAGCGCCCACGGCGGCGACACCGATGAAGAAGTCGGCAGTGAACCGCCGCCGCCGGCCCCGGACGATCACGCGGCCGATGCCATTTTCGGCGCGGCGGCGATGGCCCCTTCGCGCGATCAGCTGCGCGAAGAGCATGGGGGCAGCCTCAACTGGAAAGTCATGATCGACGAAGCCGAGTGGCGGGTGCGTGACGGCGAGGACGGTTACGCCTGGAACGGCGAGGCCTGGTTCGGCGGCGACTACAACCGGTTCGTCGTGAAATCCGAAGGCGAAGGCAGCAGCGGCGATCTCGATGACGCCGAAGTCCAGTTCCTCTATTCGCGGGCGATCTCGCCCTATTTCGACCTGCAGGCGGGGCTGCGCCAGGACCTTCAGGACGGCCCCAAACGCACCTACGCCACGTTCGGTTTCGAGGGGCTTGCGCCCTATTGGTTCGAGACCGAGGGCGCGGTGTTTCTGTCCAACAAGGGTGAGGCGCTGGCGCGACTGGAAGGCAGCTACGATCTGCGTTTCACGCAACGGCTGTTCCTTCAGCCGCGCGCGGAGATGAACTTCTCCGCGCAGGACATTCCCGAGCTCGAGCTCGGGTCGGGGCTCACCGACCTCGAACTGGGCCTGCGGCTGCGCTACGAGCTGAAGCGGGAGTTCGCGCCTTATGTCGGCGTGACCTACGGCCGCAAATTTGGTGGCACCGCGGACTACGCCAAGGCGCTGGGGCAGGACGACAGCGAGACAAGCTTCATCGTCGGGGTGCGCGCATGGTTCTAGGCACGCGCCGCGTCTTCTTCGCTGTCGCCGCCGGCCTGTTGCTGGTGGCTTGCCAGCCCGGCAGCGCCGCCGCTGCGACCGTGACCGTCTACAAGGATCCGAGCTGCGGCTGTTGCTCGGGCTGGGTGGAGCATCTCAAGGCCGCCGGGTTCACCACGGCCATTGTCGAGACCACCGACCGCACCGCTTTGCAATCGCGGTTGAAGCTGTCCCCCGGCATGGGCTCGTGCCACACGGCCCAGGTTGAGCAGTACCTGATTGAAGGCCATGTCCCTGCGTCCGACATCCAGCGGCTGCTCAAGGAACGGCCGGACGCGCGCGGGCTTGTCGTGCCCGGCATGCCGCTTGGCTCTCCGGGGATGGAAATGCCCAACGGTGCGCGACAGCCCTACGACGTTCTGCTCGTGAAGGTGGACGGTACGACCACCGTGTTTTCCCACCACCCCTAGGGCAAGACCCCCATGAATGTGCTGCGCTGGGCGCTCCAGTTTCACAAATGGGTCGCACTGGTGATTGGCATCCAGATTCTGCTCTGGGCGCTGGGCGGCCTGGTCATGACGGCGATCCCGATCGATCGCGTGCGCGGCGAGCACCACGTGCCCGAGCCCGTCGCGACGGCGCTACCGACCACCGAGCTGATGCCCTTGGCGCAGGCCACGGCCAAGGCGGGTTTCGCGCCGGTGAAGGCGGAGCTTCGGCAGACGCCCCGCGGCGCGGTCTGGGTGCTGCATCCGGTGAAGGGTGAGGCGTCGATGCTTGACGCCCGCACCGGCGAGCGTCTTACGCCGTTTGGGGCGGAGGACGCACGAGCCTTTGCGAAGGGCGCCTATCGCGGCGCAGGCGTTCCGGTGCGGGTTGTCCTTCTCAAAACCGCGCCGCAAGAAACCGGCAAGCAGGGGGCGCTGTGGCGGGTCGACTTCGCGGATGCGGAGCGCACCACGCTGTATCTGGCGCCGCTGACGGGCGAGACGGTGTCACGCCGTTCCAATCTCTGGCGGTTCTACGATTTCTTCTGGCGGCTGCACATTATGGATTGGAGCAAGGGCGAGAACTTCAACCACCCACTGATCATCGGCGCAGCGATGCTGGCGCTGACGACGGTGCTCAGCGGGTTCGTGCTGCTGTGGTCGCGCCTCGGCAGGGATTGGAAGAAGGCTAAAGCGAGCCTGCGACCCCAAAAAGGGCAGCCCGCCTGAGGGATAGCGCCTGTGTCTGCGTAAGGCTCAGTGCGGCTATCGCCATCCATTGAGGAAAGCGCCTCCGGAAAGACACCAGCCAACACGGAACGATCTGGCTTCCCTACAGTTGAGGCATGAGATCGCCTCGATGATTGATGTATTCGCCCTTCAAATGAATGGCGAACTTATGTCGCTTGCGGTCTGAACAAGGTCCATCGCAAGGAGACAGACCATGAAGATTCGTTACATTACTCTATCACTGGCAACGGCCGCGCTTCTCATCGCCGGCGCCGCCTCCAGTTCCATCGCCGCCGATCAAAAGACCATGGCGGGCGACATGCGTGATCCGTTCATGCAGGCGGAGATGCAGATGCATGACGCCATGATGAAGGCCAAGGACGCGGACCCGTCCCGCGCCTGGACGCTCAAGATGATCGAGCATCATCGCGGCGCGATCGCCATGTCGAAGATCGTTCTGCAGCACGATCCCGATCCGGAAATCCGGAAGATGGCGGAGAAAACCATCGCCAAACAAGAGAAGGAAATTGGCGAGATGCAAGCCTGGCTGAAGCGCCATCCGCGCTAGCGCGATCCGCGGGGCCTGACGGCAACGACAGGTCGTCAGACGCGCCGTACGCCTGAGGGCTTCGCATCGCGGCTGCGTATGGAATGACGAGGGGAGCGTCATCCATGCGAAGCGATCAGCAGGACTTATCCGGGTTCGCCCACTGCCGGAGCGCCCGACGTGAGCGCGGCTGATCGCGCGAAGGGAAGTTTTCCCTCCCAACTCCACAGCCTCACCGCGCTGCGCTTCTTCCTCGCGCTTGGCGTGGTGCTGTTTCATCTGCATCTGGGCTGGCGCTACGACGACATGGCCGTCACCTGGCTGTTCGAGCGCGGGCGGCTCGGGGTCGATGTCTTCTTCATCCTGTCCGGCTTCGTGCTGACGCATGTCTATGCCGGCGCGCTTGAAGCCGGGCGGTTCAGTTATCGAAGCTTCTTGACGGCCCGGGTCGCCCGGATCTTTCCGGTGCATGTCCTGGCCCTGGCCGGCATGCTGGTGATGGTGCTGGCAGCGGAGTTGTTGAACCAGGAATATCGCAGCGAGCATTTCACGGCGGTGGGCTTTCTGAAAACCTTGCTGTTGGTTCAGGCCTGGTTTCCGACGAACACCTTGAACGAATGGAATGGTCCGTCCTGGTCGCTCTCGGCCGAGTGGTTCGCTTATCTCGCGTTTCCACTGTTTGCATGGATCGGCATCCTGCTGCGGCGCCGGCCGTGGTTCATCGTCGTCTTGTCCGCGATCCTGTTCGTTGGACTGGATGACTTCTACCGCTCGGCGTTTGGCAAGCTGCTGACGCATGCGGAGGAAAATCTCGGCATCCTGCGCATCCTTCCCGAGTTCCTGCTTGGGGTCGGCCTCTACCATTGGGGTCGCCGGCTGAACCCCGGCCCGATCCTGGCCTGGTTTTGCGCCGGCGCGAGTGTGATCGCGATGCTGCTGGCGATGCATCGCGGTCTCGATGACCGCCTGATCGTCTTCCTGGCCGGGGCCTTGGTCTTGAGCCTGGCGCTTCTATCCAAAGCGCGGACGGGACCCCGAACCTCGGGCGGGGTGCTCGTGCTGCTTGGTGAGGCGTCCTACGCGCTGTACCTGATCCATATTCCGCTGTTCACCGCCTGGCGCGGCCTGATGGCAGCGCTGTTGGACAAGCCCAGCTCCTACAAGCTGCACTGGGTGGAGGCCGGGGCCATGCTGCTGGCGGCGCAGGTGATTGCCATCCTTCTTTTCCTGTTCTTCGAACGGCCCGCGCGCGACTGGATCAAGTCGCGATGGGGTGGGCCTCGTGCTCAATCTGCTGAACCTCAATAAGGAACCCGCTTCATGGATCGTCGTACCCTTCTTGCCTCCGCGCCGCTCGGTCTGCTCGCCACCGCCACCCCGGCGCTTGCCGCCGCCGATAGCGGCGCGGTCCAGGCCGTGGAGCATTTTCACGCGGCGATGGGCCGTGGGGATGCGGCCGCTGTCGCTGATCTGCTGCTTGATGACGCGGTGATCTTCGAGCAGGGCGGCGCGGAATCGTCCAAGGCGGAGTATGTCGAGGCGCACCTGCCGGGCGACATCGCCTACAGTCAGGGCATGACCGACACGGTCACGAGCCGGCGCTCCACCGTCGAAGGCGGCGTCGCCTGGGTTCTGACGCAAGGCCGCACCAAGGGCAGCTATGACGGCAAGACGGTCGACCGGCTGACGACCGAGACCATGGTGGTGAAGAAGGCGAAGGCCGGCTGGCGCATCGCCCATATCCACTGGTCGTCGCGGGCCGCGCCTGCCGCTTAGCGGCCGGACTTCTCGCTCAGGATCGCGGTCAGCTGGTCGATCTCGGCCTGCTGACCGGCGATGATGGTCGTGCAGAGCTTACGCAGGCGCGGATCGGACAGATCGGCTTCGCGACACATGAGGATCGCCCCCGAATGGTGCGGGATCATCGAGCGTGCAAATTCCTTGTCACCGACAAAGGCCTGTTGGCGGATGGCGAGGAAGCACAGCAGCCCCAGCAGCGTCGCACCGAGATAGATCGCGATGTTCCAGCGCCGGTTCTTGTACATCATGCCCATCAGCATCAGCTCGAGAACGACCATCGGGGCGGTCATCAGGCCCGCCATGTAGGCCTGATTGAAGCTTGGGTAGATGTTGGTGAGGGTGTTCACCATCGCGTACATCAGGATGTACATCGCGATGAAGGAGAGGATCGTCATCAAGGCGAGCCGGCCATAGTGGCCGACCATCATCTGACGGTGTTCCTGGGCCTTGTCGTGATGTTCCATGGCACGTTCCTCTCCTGATGGGTCAGACCCACCCCCTCCCTTAGCTACGCAAGGAAGTGCCTTCGCCCTCAGCCGCCATCTCCGGATATCGGCGGCCTGTCCAAGGCGCGGCTAGAGATCCTGCAAGGCGAGCGTCTCGGAGAGCGCCCGACGGGCACGGTAGACGCGTACTTCAACCGCCTTGGCGGTAAGGCCGAGCAGCTTGCCGGCTTCGTCCTGGGACAGGCCTTCGATGGCGGTGAGGATCAGCGGCTCCTTGAGGCCCACTGGCAGGTTGGCGATGGCCTGGTCGAGGCGGGTCAGCTGTTGCTGATCGGAAAGCACGGCCTCGGGCGAGGGGTCGTCGGTCGTAAGGTTCTGACCGGTCCAGCTGTCGAGGCCCTCGTTGCGGGTCAGCCAGCGGCGCACCGTGCGGCGCCGCGACCAGTCCCGGCATTTATTGAGTGCGATGCGGCGCAGCCAAGTCGGGAACGGGCGCCCCCGATCATAGCGGTTCAACGCGCCCCAGGCGGCGGTGAAGCTCTCCTGCAAGAGATCGTAGGCTTCGTCGGCGTCGCCGGTGTAGCGGCGGATGAAGCGGTAGAGCCCATCCTTGTGGCGTTGCATCAGCCACGAGAAGGCGCGCTCGTCGCCCGCGACCGCGCCGGCGGCAAGTTCTGCGTCAGACGGCTCTGACGCCGCGCTCACCGTCCCTCGTCGGTGAGCGCCGAGACGATTTCTCTATCGAAGGTCTTTGCCTGTTCGGGCGTCAGCACCGAGCGCATGTCGAAGACATGGGCGATCGTCGCCTTCTGCAGCGCGCCCATCGCCATGTGCAGATGATCGATGGCGGCGTTCAGCTCCGGCGAATCCTTCTCACCCTTCTGGATCGCGACGGCGAGCTCGCGGTTGGCGGAGCGGATTTCGCCTTCCAGCCGCTTGCGTTCGGAAGCGTAGCTCTTCTCGATGGCATCCAGCCGCCGCGATTGTTCGGGCGTAAGGTCGAGGTTCTTGTGCACCATGTCGTGCAGCGACGGCCGGCCCGTGTGGTGACTGACCACGTAGTGCGCGCACAGCCAGGCGCCGCCCCCGGCGGCCAGCACCACGAGGACGATGGTCAGGATCAGGTTTCGAAGGCCCGGTTTCATCCATGTCCCTCCAACAGTTCGGACGGGGCGAGTGACGGTGTGGTAAGTTGCGCGGCCTGCTGCGAGCGCAGTGCGGCGGTGGCTTCGGCCCCGCCGAGCGCAACGCCGGTGACCAGCGCGAAGGAAGCGGCCAGCATCTGGGCGGTCCGCCATTGGCGTTCGAGCACGGCATTGGCCCGCACGGCGCGCACGCGTTCCCAGACCCGGTCTTCGAGCCCATGGAGCATCGGCGCGGCAGTGGTGGCGCGCAACGAGCGCAGTGTTTGATCGAGCGTATTCATGAAGCGGCGCACCTCCCGCACCCCCTTACTGATACGCACGAGGCCCGCTGATCCCTCACGCGTGCGAGGGATGGGCGTCGGGGCTGCGTAGAAAGAGGTAGCCGCGCCGGTCATCGCAGGGACCGTTGCAGAATGGCGACCAGTTCATCGGCCTTGGCGCGCTGTTCCGCGGCATCGCCGCTGGCGAAGGCGGTGGTGACGCAGTGGTCGATATGCTCGCGAAGAAGCTCTTGTTCGACCTTGCTGAGCGCGGCCCGGACCGCCTGGAACTGGGTGAGAATGTCGATGCAATAGCGGTCATCCTCGACCATCCGGCCGATACCCCGGACCTGGCCTTCGACCCGGTTCAAGCGGTTCAGGAGTTTGGCTTTGTTTTCACGATGCATGGTTCACCTATTGCCGCAATCCTATACCCCCACGGGGTAATTGACAAGTACCCTATGGGGGTATATCTCGATCCCAGTCACCAATGCCCCCCGGGGGTATACAACGAAGGAGGTCGTCGTGAGCGATCATCAGCATGGACACGATAAAGGTCACCACGGCCATAGCTGCTGCTCTGCCAAACCGAAGGCGGAGGCCCACGCGGTGACCGACCCGGTCTGCGGCATGAGTGTCGATCCGGCGACCACCCCGCACCATGCCGAGCACCAGGGCGAAGCCTTCCATTTCTGCTCGGCGGGTTGCCGTACCAAGTTCATCGCCGATCCGCTTAAATACCTCTCCAAGGATCGCGCCGAAGACCCGCCTGCCCCACCCGGAACGATCTACACCTGCCCGATGCACCCCGAAATCCGTCAGGTCGGACCGGGCAGCTGTCCGATCTGCGGCATGGCGCTGGAGCCAGAGACGATCACCGCCGATAGCGGCCCCAACCCCGAACTCGCCGACATGACACGCCGCTTCTGGGTCGCGGTCGCCTTGAGCCTGCCGGTCTTCGCGCTGGAGATGGGCGGCCATCTGTTCAACTTGCACCACTACCTGCCCGGCCAGTGGTCGAACTGGATTCAGTTCGCGCTCGCCACGCCGGTCGTGCTGTGGGCCGGCTGGCCCTTCTTCGAACGTGGCTGGGCCTCGCTCAAGACCCGTAACCTCAACATGTTCACGCTGATCGCCATGGGCGTTGGCGTGGCTTGGGTCTACAGCGTGGTGGCGGTCGCCGTCCCCCAGATATTCCCCGACGCCTTCCGCAAGGAAGACGGCAGCGTGCCGGTCTATTTTGAGGCGGCAGCGGTGATCACCGCGCTGGTCCTGCTGGGCCAGGTGCTGGAACTGCAGGCGCGTGAACGCACCTCGGGCGCGCTCAAGGCCTTGCTCGATCTCGCGCCGAAAATGGCGCGCCGTCTTCGCGACGACGGAACCGATGAAGAGGTCTCGCTGGACCTGATCGCGGTCGGCGATCGGCTGCGCGTGCGCCCCGGCGAGAAGGTGCCGGTTGATGGGTCGATCCTCGATGGCCGCGCCGCGCTCGATGAATCGATGGTCACCGGAGAATCCATGCCGGTGACCCGCGAGATCGGCGATGCCGTCATCGGCGGCGCGATCAACAAGACGGGCTCGTTCGTGATGCGCGCCGACAAGGTCGGGGCCGACACGTTGCTTTCGCAGATCGTGCAGATGGTGGCGCAGGCGCAGCGCTCGCGCGCGCCGATCCAACGGCTGGCCGATAAGGTTTCCGGCTGGTTCGTGCCGGCGGTGATCGCGGTCGCGGTGATCGCCTTCATCGCCTGGGCCGTGGTGGGGCCGGACCCCCGTTTCAGCTATGCGCTGGTGGCGGCGGTCTCGGTGCTCATCATCGCCTGTCCCTGTGCGCTGGGTCTTGCAACCCCGATCTCGATCATGGTGGGGGTCGGTCGTGGCGCCCAGGCCGGCGTGCTGATCAAGAACGCCGAAGCGCTGGAGCGCTTCGAGAAGCTCGACACCCTGGTCATCGACAAGACGGGCACACTGACCGAAGGCCGCCCCTCGGTCACGGCGATTACGCCGGTGGAAGGCGTGGATCGCCTCACGCTGCTGCGCTTGGCGGCAAGCCTTGAGCGTGGCTCCGAGCACCCACTGGCCGACGCCATCCTGCGCGCCGCCGCCGATGAAGCGGTCGATCTGACGGAGGCCAGCGAGTTCGATTCCCCGGTGGGTCGCGGCGTGCTTGGCATCGTCGAAGGCCAACGCGTCGCCATCGGCAGCCGCCGCTTCATCGCTGAGCAGGGCGCCGATATCACCCCGCTCGATCCGCAGGCTGACGCGTTGCGCCGCACCGGCGCGACGGTGGTCTACGTGACGATCGATGGAAGGCTGGCGGGGCTGATCGGTATCGCCGATCCGATCAAGGCCGGGGCGCGGGCTGCAATCGACGCCTTGAAAGCGGATGGTCTGCGCATCGTCATGATGACGGGCGACAACGAGACCACCGCCCGCGCCGTGGCCGACACGCTCGGCATCACCGAAGTCGCGGCGGAAGTGCTGCCGCAAGACAAGGCGTCGGTGGTGGAAAAGCTACGCGGTGAAGGACGGGTCGTGGCGATGGCAGGCGACGGGGTGAACGATGCCCCGGCCTTGGCGGCGGCCGATGTCGGTATCGCGATGGGCGCCGGTGCGGATGTCGCCATCGAGAGCGCGGGCGTGACCCTGCTCAAGGGAGAGCTGGGCGGGATCGTCAAGGCGCGCACGCTGTCGCGGGCGGTGATGCGCAACATCCGCCAGAACCTGTTCTTCGCCTTCATCTACAATGTGGGCGGCGTGCCGATTGCGGCGGGGATTCTGTACCCGGTGTTCGGCGTGCTGCTCTCGCCGGCCATTGCGGCGCTGGCGATGGCGCTGTCCTCGGTCAGCGTCATCGGCAATGCGCTTCGCCTGCGCGCGGTGCGTCTGTAGAAAAACGCGCCCGCATCGCTCCGGCGTGAGGGATGCGGGCGCGAGCGCCGTATAGCCCCTAAAGGGGCTTGGCCAACGAGCCCTCTGCACGGGGGCGCGCATGTATCCGAATGATATTCGGCCGTTGACGTCGTTGCGGATCGCGGCCGCGTTGTGGGTCTTGGTCTACCATTTCCGGGACCATCTCGGTCTGGATGTCGACCGGCTGGGATTTGTCGCTAAGGGCTATCTGGGCGTCGACCTCTTCTTCATCCTGTCGGGCTTCATCCTGAGCCACGTCTATCTCGGCCGGGTCGAGGAAAAGCGCTTCAACTATGGATCGTTTCTCTGGGCGCGCCTGTCGCGCATCTACCCGGTCCACCTGGTGACGCTGGCGGCGACGGTCGCGATCTGGCTGGTCGCCATGAAGCTGGGCGCACGCTTTGATCCGGTCGCCTTCGATCCGTTGGTGATCCCCCAGCATCTGCTGCTCATCCACGCCTGGGGTACGACCCCATCGGTGCAATGGAATTTCCCTTCCTGGTCGATTTCGGCGGAGTGGTTCGCCTACCTGATTTTCCCGCTCGCGGCGCTGTTGGTGCTGGCGATGCGACGCCTTGCCTGGCTCGCGGTCGCGCTCTCGCTTGGCCTGTTCTTCGTCATGTTCTGGAGCGTGGAATCGAACGGTCTGCCGCTTTCGGAAGTGACTCGGCTGGGCATCATTCGCATCGTGCCGGCATTTCTGTTCGGCGCCGCGCTCTATCAGCTCGGCCGGACGGTGGCGCTGCCGCGCTATGCGGCGCTGCTCGGAACGAGCATCGCCATCCTGTGGATCGTCGTCGGCTCCAGCCTGCATTGGAGCGACGCCGCGATCTGGCCGGCCTTCGGCCTGCTGATCTTCTCGCTGGCCGAAACCTCCAAGACCAACCCGCGCGGCGTGCTGGGTTCGGTTGCGCTCGTCTATCTGGGGGAGGTTTCCTACTCGGTCTACATGGCGCATCTGCCGGTCGATATCGCCTATTTCCACGCGCTCGACCGCATCGCCCCGAACCTGTCCGGCGCGGCGGCTTGGGCCGCCTGGGTTGGCGTTTTCGTGGCGACGCTCATCGCTTCGATCGCCCTCTATCACCTGGTCGAACGCCCGGCGCGTAACTGGATGCGCGCGCACGATCCGTTCTTGCGCAAACCGCCTTCCGAGCCGAAACATGAGCCGGTGATCTGATGCGCAACACGAGACGCCCTTTGTCGATCCAGGCACGCCGATCTGTCGGCGGCGCGATCGTGCGTCTCGCTCTGGGGCTGGTCGGCGCGCTGATGCTCTTGGCCGCGCCCCTCTGCGTCGCGCAAGCGCAAAGCAGTGAGTGCGACACGATGGCGATGATGCCGCTGGATAGCGGCGATCAACATGGTCATGACCAGAATGCGCCGGCGGCAAAGCTGGACTGCGCGGTCGGCTGCCGACTGCTCCCTGAGCTCGGCCCACAAGTCATCGCGCCAGTGCGCGTGGTCTACGCAGTTGAGTTCGAAGCGGAACGGCGCACGGCAGAAGGGATCGTCGTCGACCCTGCCGTGCCGCCTCCCCGTGGGTGGGTCTGAGAGACAAGACCACCCATCAACTCAACAAGGACTATTATTATGAAACGTATCGTTCTGACTGCCACCCTGCTGCTGCTCGGCTCCGCCGGTGCGGCGTTCGCGGCCTCGCCGGACACGGTCATCCAGGCCGTTTCCAGCTGCTGCGAGGCTCTCGCCGCGTGCTGCGGCGGTGGCATGCCTTGCTGCCCGTAGCGGTCTAGCGAGCGCTAGCTAAGGGGACGCCCGCGCTGGCAACAGCGCGGGCGTCTTCTTGATTCGAGGCGTGAGGCATTTGTCCTCACGGGGCGGATCGGATCATCCCGCAGCAGGCTCCACTGGGTGCGCCCTGGTCGGTTGATGCATCAGCCGGTAGAGCGCCGGCAGGACAAGCAAGGTGAGGATCGTTGATGAGATGATACCGCCAATGACAACCGTCGCAAGCGGACGTTGAACCTCAGCGCCCGCCCCTACATTGAAAGCCATCGGCACGAAGCCCAGGCTGGCGACCAACGCAGTCATCAAGACCGGCCTCAGACGGGTAAGCGCGCCCTCGCGAATGGCATCATCGAGCGCTCTTCCTTCCGCCAAGAGGCTGCGGATGAAGGTCACCATCACGACGCCGTTCAGGACGGCGACGCCAGAGAGCGCGATGAAGCCAACGCCCGCCGAGATGGATAGCGGAAGGTCGCGCAGGAGAAGCGCCGCCACGCCCCCGGTGAGCGCGAGCGGCACACCGGAAAACACGATGGCGGAATCTTTGAAGCTGCGGAACAGGGCGTAGAGCAGCCCGAAGATCAGGAGCAATGCGGCCGGCACGACAAGCTGCAGGCGCTTGGCTGCCGAAATCAGTTGCTCGAAGGTGCCACCGTAGCTCACCCAATAGCCGGCAGGGATTTCCACCTCCGCACCGACCTTCTGCTGGACCTCGGTGATGAACGAACCGAGATCGCGCCCCCGCACGTTGGCGGTGACGACGACACGGCGTTTACCGTTCTCGCGGCTAATCTGATTGGGCCCCACCTCGACCGCGATGTCTGCGATCTCGGCGAGCGGTACGAAGCCGCGCGGTCCTTCACCAGTGATCGGGAGTGGTACGCGCAGGCGGCCGATGGCGTCGACATCGCGCCGAATAGTCTCAGGAAGCCGAACCACCACATCGAAGCGCCGGTCGCCCTCGAATACCTGACCGGCGACCACGCCGCCCATCGAAGCCTGCACGACCTCCTGCACGTCCTGGATGTTGAGACCCAAGCGGGCAAGCGCGTCGCGTTTCGGCGTGATCTGGAGCACGGGCAAGCCGGTCACCTGTTCCACACCGACATCCTGCGCGCCGTCGATGCCCTCTACGACGCCTTCCACCGCTTTGCCGATGGTGAGGAGTTGATCCAGATCGTCGCCGAATACCTTGACGGCGACGTCTGCTCGGACGCCTGAAAGCAGTTCATTGAAGCGCATCTGGATGGGCTGGGTGAACTCGTAATTGTTGCCCGGTATCTTCGCGACGGCGGCCTGCATTTCGGCAACGAGTTGCGCCCGCGGCTTGCGCGGGTCGGGCCATTCCTTGCGCGGTTTGAGCATGACGAAGGTGTCGGCGACCGAGGGCGGCATCGGGTCGGTCGCGACTTCCGCAGTGCCGATCTTGGCGAAGACCCGCTCAACTTCGGGGAACTGCTTCAGCCGGGCTTCCAGCGCGGTTTGCATTCGGACGGCTTGGCTGAGGCTGGTGCCGGGGATGCGCAACGCATGCAGCGCGATGTCGCCTTCATCGAGGTTGGGCACAAACTCCGAGCCCATCCGGCTGGCGGCGAGGCCAGCGAGAAGCACCAGGCCCACCGCACCGACGACGAAGGCCGTTCGCAGCCGCAAGGCGGTATCGAGCAGCGGTTCGTAGAGGCGACGGGCGCCGCGCATGACGCGGCTCTCCTTCTCCTCCACCTTGCCGGTGACGAACATGGCGATGGCGGCCGGCACGAAGGTCAGCGACAGGATCAGCGCGGCGGTAAGCGCCATCACCACGGTGATCGCCATGGGATGGAACATTTTCCCTTCGACGCCGGTGAGCGCGAAGATCGGCACATAGACCAAGGTGATGATGAGCGCGCCGAACAGCGAAGGCCGGATCACTTCGCTGGTTGCCTGAGCGGTCAGGGCGAACCGCTCCTCGCGCGTCAGCAGGCGGCCCAGCTGATGCTGCGCGATGCCAAAGCGGCGCAGGCAGTTTTCGACGATGATGACGGCCCCATCGACGATCAGGCCGAAGTCGAGCGCGCCCAGGCTCATGAGATTGCCGGACACGCCGGTGCGCACCATGCCGGTGATGGTGAGCAGCATTGAGAACGGGATGATCGCGGCAGTGATCAGCGCGGCGCGGAAGTTCCCGAGCAGCAGGAAGAGCACGACAATCACGAGCAGCGCACCTTCGAGCAGGTTCTTCTCGATGGTGCCGATGGCGCGCTCGACCAGTTCAGTGCGGTCATAGACCGCCACCGCAACGACGCCGGATGGCAAGGCTTTGGCGGCGGTCGCCAGCCGCTCGGCGGCGGCCCGCGCGACGACACGGCTGTTCTCACCGGCGAGCATGAACACGGTGCCAAGCACGACCTCACGGCCGTCTTCCGTGGCCGCGCCGGTGCGCAATTCTTCGCCCATCCCGACATCGGCCACGTCGGCGACGCGGATCGGAACGCCGCCGCGATTGGTGACGATGATGCTGCGCAGATCGTCGATGCCCGAGGCTTGGCCGGGCACGCGGATCAGGTATTGCTCGCCGTAGCGCTCCACATAGCCCGCACCGACATTGGCGTTGTTGCGGCTGAGCGCGTCGGTCACATCGCCCATGGTGAGGCCGTAGGCGGAGAGCCGCTCGGGCAATGGCGTGACATGGTACTGCCGCTCGAACCCGCCGATGGTGTTCACCTCGGTCACGCCGGGCGTATTGCGAAGCTGCGGCCGGATCACCCAGTCCTGCAACGTGCGAAGGTCTTCGGGCGTGTAGGCGGCGCCATCGGGTTTACGCGCTCCGGGCTTGGCCTCGAGCGTGTACATGAAGATCTCGCCGAGGCCCGTCGCGATAGGTCCCATCTCGGGCGTCAGCCCTTCCGGGAGCTGCGAGCGGGCGGCCTGAAGCCGCTCGTTTATGAGCTGACGCGCGAAGTAGATGTCTGTGCCGTCGGCGAAGACGGCCGTGACCTGGCTCAGCCCGTAGCGCGAAACCGAGCGCGTGTATTGCAGGCCGGGGACGCCCGCGATGGCCGTCTCGACCGGGAAGGTCACGCGCTGCTCAGCTTCGAGCGGCGAGAAGCCGGCAGCCTCCGTGTTGATCTGCACCTGGACGTTAGTGATGTCGGGCGTGGCATCGATGGCGAGGCGCTGGAAGCTCCAGACGCCGATCGCTGCTGAAACTAACACCAAGGCCAGCACCGCCCAGCGGAAGCGGATGGCGAGGGTGATGATGCGTTCGAGAACGCCCGGTCGGTCGACCGGCATCGCAACGGGCTCAGTGGTCATGGCTGGCCCCCGACTTGTCGATATCGGCGCGGATCAGGAAGGAGCCTTCGGCGACGTATTCCGTCCCGGGCTCCAGTCCGCCGAGCACTTCGGTCCATTCCGGAGTGCGGCGACCGAGTTCCAGCATCCGGACCTCGTAGGTGTCGCCTACCCTTGCATAGACAACGGTGAAGTCGCGGAACGGCTGAAGGCCGCTCGTGCGTACCGCGAGGGGCACTGGCTGTGAGGACACAGCGACCGAACCTTCGACCCCCATGCCCGGTCGGAACTTGTCGGCGAGTGCCGGCGGGATTTCGACGTGGGCGACGAGTGTCTGGCTTTCGAGGTCGGCGGTCGGCAGCACCGCTTCAACCTTCGCCATCACCCGCACTTCCCCGGAGAGGCTACGCAGTTCCACGACCTGGCCGGGGCGGATGCGCTCGGCATCGCGCGGGTAGATGAAAAACTCGGCGTGAAGCTTCGTCGGGTCCGCGATGACGTAGAGGGGTGCATCGCCCGCGACGCCGCCGACATTGGCGTTCTTCTCGACGATCATGCCGCTGATCGGCGCGGTGACATTGTAGGTCTGAAGGCTGTAGCTCGACTCCACGCGGGCGATGACCTGACCCTTGCGCACGCGCGTCCCCAGCTCGACCGACATGGAGACAATGCGGCCCGGATAGACGGCGCGCACTTCCGCCTTGCCTTCCGGCGTGACTTCGACGCGGCCGGATAGATCGATCAGTTCGGAGATGTCGGCCGGGCCGGCGATCAGCGTCTTCACGCCGCCTGCTTTGGCGGCATCGGCGGTGATCGTGGTGCGCCCCTCGTAGGAGGCGTAGCGCCATGCATGGGTTTTGCCGTCGATGACGGCACGCACGAGGACATCGAACGAGTGGGGTTCGATGACGACGCCGTTGCCGCGCAGATAGTCTTCAGCCGGGGCGAAGGCGAAGCGATCGACCTTGTTGCCGAGACGCGTGAGCTCGACGGTCAACTGGACGGTCTTGGGATCGAGCGGTTTGTCGTTGCGATAGGCGTAGACGTGAAACTCGGGATCGACGCCATCTTCGAAGATGGTCATCTCGATGGCGACGTCACCGTCGCGAAGCATGCGACCGCGGTGGGGGCCGCGTTCGTACTCCGCAGCGGCAGCCCCCTGTTCACCAGCGGGCGCCTCGGCCTTGCCCGGCTTGATCAGAAGGAAGGCGCCTACGACCACCAGGGCGAGGACGGTGACGAGGATGGCAATTGCGGCAGGGCCGCGAAGGAAGCGACTAGGCATCAGCGGCTCTCCCGAATGGCGATGAGGGGAAGGTGGACAGCGAGCAAACGGTCGAGCCGCGCGCCATCGAGATGGAAGGATTTGAGAAGTTCGATGCGGCGGAACTCGGCGTCGGTGACGGCCTGTTCGGCCTGCATCACTTCGATGAAGGTGAAGGCTCCGCCACCGCGGTTGAACCCGTCACGCACCAAGCGCACCGCACGGTCGGCGCTGGGCAGAACCTCCTTATCGATCCGTTCGATCTCGCGGATGGAGGCGGCGCGACGGGCGACCAGGCGGGCGATTTCCCGCTCGCGTTCGATGCGGAACGCGGCGAGATCTTTCTCCGCCGCGACACGCTCGGCTTGAGCCTGTTCGATGGCCCCCTGATTGGTGTCATAGCGTTGCAGCGGAATCGAGCCGCCAACGACCAACGCCGCCCCTTCGCCGTCGGCGAGGTAGCGGGCCCCGGCCCGGAAACGTGGGTCCGGTACGGCACGGCTGCGCTCAAGGGCGATGCGCGCACCGGCGAAGTCGCGCTCGGCGGCGAGCACACGCAGGTCCGGCAGATCATCCCCGAGCGGCGGCGGCGAAGTCAGAACGAAGGTGAAGAAGGCGCCACCATCGAGATCGATTTCCGCGGCACCGCCCCAGAAGGCGGCGAGGTTTGCGCGGGCGGCACGCGCCGCATCCCGGGCAGAATCAAGGGCGATGCGAGCCCGCGCCACTTCGGTGCGCGCACGCTCAGCCGCAAACAGCGGATCGCGCGCCGCCTGGACGCGTCGAGCGACGTCGCGCTCCAGGCTCTCGGCAATCTTCAGGCGGTTCTCAGCGACGGTTACCATCGCCTCAGCGGCCTGGGCCTCGACCCACGCGGCCTGGACCTGCTCCAGAAGATCAAGGGAGCGCACAGCGCCGCGCAGCCGCACGAGCTCACGTTGGGCTCGCGCGACACCTTCGCGGGCACCGCGCTTATCGCCGCGCTCCCATGGCTGCTCGTAGTAGATGGTGGCTTCGCTGCGATCGAACGCCCCCATGCTGCCGCCAACGCCGGCGAAGTTTTCGAGGTCGATCCCGATCGAGGGATTGGGTCGAACACCGGCTTGGCGGATTCCGGCTTCGGCCGCATCCACGCGTGCCCGACTGGCCTCTGCGGTGGGGTCGAAGGTCGCTGCGCGCGTCAGCGCATCCGCGAAGGTGATCCGCTCAGCTGCGTAGGTCGGCGGCGGCAGGATCAACGCAATCGCGATAGCGGTTGCGCATAGGCGCGGCCAACGGCGCGCGCGAAGTCGAGTAGTCATGATGCGTCTCACGAAGCAGGCGTTGTGCGGCCCGCGTCGCGAAGACGCGGGGGATCAGGCGTGAAGCGTGAGGGCTTTGGGAGGTCGCTCGGGACCGTGGACCCCTAGTCCAGCGGGCGCGACATCGGATCGCACCGCGATCGTGGCGGTACGGATCAGGGCAATGCCGAAGGGGGCATTGTGGAATGCGACGAGGCCACCGGGCGTGTCGGAATGGTGGTGGTGGTGCGTAGGCGCATCACCTTGCTTTCCATCCTCACCCACCGCGTCGGCGAGCAAGTCGCCGGGATGATCCTGGTCGTCGTGTTGATCGTCGTGGTGATCGGCCACGAGTTCCAAACCCGCGACGCCGTGCGCGTGGTCGCCGCCGTAGCTGTGCTGCATGCGATTGACCATGCTGGCGGTCGACATCTGCACGAAGACGAGCGCCAGGGCGACGCAAAGCGTCGTGACGATGGTCTTCACGGCAGAATGGTTGGCCCGGGTCATACGAGTGTAAGGGCGTAGCTGTTGCGAAGGATTCTCACAAGAACATTCAGCGTCAGAGGTATTTCGCCAGCTGACCCAACTCGGCGAGCTTGTCGCGAGCCTCGCGGGGAAGCGGCCCCACGACGGCTTCAAGGTGATGCTCGATATGGTCGGCGACGATGGCGCTCTTCGCCTTCTCCAGGGCGCCGATCACCGCTTGGAGCTGTTGGACGATTTCCAGCCCGTCGCGGTTCTCTTCGATCATCCGAACGATGGTGCCAAGATGCCCCTGCGCTCGCTTGAGGCGGTTCTGCATGGCCTTGTCGTGCGTATGCATGGGACCTCCTAGGACGCGCCGCCGAGGGCGAGGTAGCCGTTGATCCCCATGTACAGGCCGATCAGCAGGATGACGATGCCGGAGAAGAAGGGCGCTTTGCGCACAATCTCGCCGAAGCCGGACCAGCGTTTGGAGACATGCTTCACACTAAGCGCGGCGATCACACCGGAGGCCACCATGGTCAGCGCGAGCCCGATGCTGAAGCAGAGCACCAGCACGGCGCCGAGCGTGAACTGCTTTAGCTGCAGGCAAAGCAGTAGGACGGTGATCGCCCCCGGACAGGGGATCAGCCCACCGGTCAGGCCGAACAGAACGATCTGGCCGGTGGTGACATTACGGTCGGCGAAGCGCCGCCGAATGTCATTGGCGTGCGCCAGTTCATGGGCGTCCTGATAGCCGCCGGCCGACGCATCAAGTCCGCGTAGCTCCTCATGGACGTGGTCATGTCCATGGTCGTGCTCAACGAAGGCGACGTCGTAATGGTGGGCGTGGTCACCATGGGCGAGTTCCAGCCGCGCCATGAATTCATGGGGTTCGGGGATGGTGTCGGTTGATGCCAGATAGCCATCGCGTGCGACGAACGCGAAGCGTTGCCGAGTACCGTCGGGCCGCTCGGTTTCCACATGAACCGCATCAGCCAAAATGCGATGCCCGTCCTGTTGGGTGAGCCGAAATTGGGGTGGCACGCCGTCTTCAAAGACGCTCAGCAGCAGCACACCATGCCCGGTATCGATGCGATGGCCTTCATCGGCGTGCGGATGGTCATGGTGGTGGTCGTGATCGTGCGCCGCCGCGAGCTGTTGGTCGCGTCGTGCCCGCCACAGCATCCAAAACGCCATGCCAACGATGACGATGCCCGAGACCAGCTGCAGGTAGGGTTCGATGGTTTCGGTCGCGACCCCGCGCCAGAGATAAAGGCCGCCTAAGGCGATGACCCAGACTACGAGCGTATGGGAGATCGTCGCGCAGATCCCGAGCAGCACCGCCTGCCGGATCGTGCCGCGGATGGCGATGATGAAGGCCGCCATCATCGTCTTGGAGTGGCCGGGCTCAAGCCCGTGAAGAGCGCCCAGAAGTATGGCGCTCGGGATGAATAGCCAGGCGTGGGCGGCGCCCTGCTGAAGAAGTTCTGCGAAAGGGGTCATGGTGTTATCCTATCCCCCTGGGGAGGATAAGACCAGCGGATTGGGGGAGTTATCCCCCGCCACTCGCATGCAGCCAGTCCACGGCCGCCTGCGCCTTGCCGGCGGCGGTGAAGATGGCCCGGCTATCGGCCTTCAGGACATCAAGCCAGGAGGCGAGGTAGGCGGCGTGATCCGGCCTGGGCTCGGGAGAAATCCCGAGATCGGCGCAGAGGAAAGCAGCGCCGAGTTCAGCGACGAGTTCTTCCATCGCGTAGGCGTTGGAGCCGAACCGGCCGCTCAGGTCACGGTCCAGACGATCCTTGTGACCGGTGGCGTGAACGCTCTCATGGCCGCGGGTTGCGTAGTAGGCCTGAGCATTGCGGAAGCGACTGAAGGCGGGAAGATGCACGCTATCGCTCGACGGTCGATAGAAGGCGCAGTCCTGATCGTGATGCACGGTGATGGGCAGCCCCGCGAAGAACGTCTCGGCCGCCACGATGCGTTCGGCATCCGACTGGGTCGGTAGCAGGGGAAGCTCGAAGCCATCGACCTGGGCGGCGTTGAAGACATGGTAAGCGCGGGCGACGAACCGGGGACGGTCTTCCTCGGAAGAAGCGGTTTCCTCGCCGCTGGCGCTGCCGAGTTGTTTCCAGAACACGACGGTGGCGGACGTCTCCCCCTTGCGGACCGGATGACCGAGTTCGCGCCACTGCTTGAAGGTGGCCCAGAACGGCGTGGCATAGCCTCGGGCGTTGCCGATCAGCCAGAGCAGAAGGGTGTTGATCCCGCGATAGGGCCGATCGCTTGCCAGGTTCTTCGGTAGACCGGGAATGTGATGCCAGGGAAGCTCGAAGCCGTCGCTGCCGGCCTCGATGGCGGTGACGATCTGTTGGGTGACCTCCTCGTAGAGGTCGCGACGGGAAGATGGGCTGGTGGTCATGGTTGGCTCCTTGGAGCCGCGCACCGCGCGCGGCTGATGGAGCCCGTCCGCCCAACCGCATCAGGTGGCGGGGCACACGCCGCGCTATGCGCGCCGACGATGTCGGGGCGGAGCTGCACGAAGCAAGGCGGAGGAAGCGAGCCGGGTTGCCCTACCGGCGTGGTTGGGCAGGGTCATCCATCGAAAGCCGCCGAGTGCGCGCTGGCCCTGGCCTGGAATGGCACCTAGCCCGTCGAGGCCGAGCGACGAACAGCCAGGTCATCACGCTTGAGTTTGCGCGCCGCGCGCATGGCTGCTGGCGGTATCTCGTCCTGCAGTTTGAGCAGCACCCGCATGACGACCTGGTCGTCGATCGAGGTGAGATTGTCGAGCAACAGACTGGTGATCCGCGTGAGCGTGACCGCCGTGTTCTGCAACGGCTCTTCGAAGCCCGCATTGCTGGCGCCGGCGAGCATGCCTCGCCGGTCCAGCAGGCCCAAGCGATAGGTGATGCCCTTGATGCCGGCATGCACGTTGTAGCTGGCGAACTTGTAGTAGGAGCGCATGGAGGACTGGCCCGCCGCCTTCTCAAGATCGGAGAAGCGTTTCCCGTCGACCTTCAGGTGGTGCGCGGCCCAGCCATAGCCCTCCGCGAAAGCAGCCCCATAGCGCTTCTTCATCGCGTCGAAGTCGCGTTCGATCTTGGCGCGCTGCCGGGCCGACAATGGCCGATAGCCGAGTTCCTCGTGGCATTCGTCATACATCAGCGCGGCACGGCGCGCCTCGATGACCTCGTGGTCGAGGTAGCGTTTGGCGAGGTCGTCGTCATGATCGGCGATCACCGTCGCCACGACGTCGATTTCATGCAGCGTCCGCCAGCGAGCCATCGCGCCGTCCGCAAAGCCGGCCTCCATCAGCGCCATGATTTCAGCGGTGATCTGGCAAGCGCGCACATGCAGCCGAAACAGCACGTCGCGGCGATGGCGCGGCCGACGGGCGCGCGACCGGTTGTGTTTCGCATGCTGCTCGGCGCCGATCTCCCGGCTGACCGTGAGGAGCATTCGAAGCAGCGTGCAGGGCTCGCCCCAACGCGCTTCGAGGTTCTCTCGAAACGGACCCTCCACGCTCTGTTGCCAAGTCCATTGCTGGGGCCAGTCCTTCTTCAACCGTCGAACGATCGAAGCGGAAGTCGTCGCGGAAACCTTCTCGATCAGCTCGGGCAGCGAGGCCATGAAACGGTCCGCCGCAGCCGTCAGGCCTTCCCCATCCTCGTCGGTGAACTCGATGGCGAGTTCCTGGTCCGGGCCCGCATCGTCGCCGTCCTCGATCCGAAAGTTGGCGGCCCCGTCGGCGAGGATATGCTGGGCGAGACGTTCCGCGTTGCCCTTCGGATCGGGCACGTTGAGGTCCGTGAGCTTCTTCTCGACCAGGTTTGTCAGCAACAGTTGCGGCAGCTTATCGAGCTGGCTCTGCAAAAGCCGTTCGATCTCTCCAGACGGGCGGCGCGGCATCACCTCTCCTCGGCTAGGGCATAGCTCGTGCTGCGGCCGCCGCCGGGCTCCTTCACCAAGATGCCGCGTTCGACGAGATCGGTGATATCGCGCAGGGCGGTGTCCGGCGAGGTCTTGGTGATGACCGCCCATTTGCCGCTGGTGAGTTTGCCCTCGAACCCGTCCAGCAAGCGGTTGATTATGGCGCGCTGGCGGTCGCTGAGCGGCTGGCCAGCGAGGCGCTCCCAGAAGCGTGCCTTGGTAAGAACGGCGCCGAGAATATCTTCGGCGCCGTCGATGGCGCGAAGGAGGCATTCAAGAAACCATGCCAGCCAGGCGTCGATCGTGAGGTCACCTTTCTGGGTGGCCTCCAGCACATCGTAGTAGCGCTTCCGCTCAACACGGATCTGCGCCGACATGCTGTAGAAGCGCTGCGAGCTGTTTTCCGAACGGGCGAGCGCCATATCGGCGATGGCCCGGGCGATCCGCCCATTGCCGTCCTCGAACGGGTGGATGGTGACGAACCACAGATGGGCGATGGCGGATTTCAGGACCGGCTCCATCCGGTCATCGCTGTTGAACCACTCCAGGAAGCGATTCATTTCGGCGGCGAGGCGAGCGCCTCCCGGCGCCTCGAAGTGGACTTTCTGTTTTCCGTAGTAGCCGGAGACAACCTGCATGGGGTCGACATCCGCCGGCCGCCAAGCGGCGACGGTGATCTTGCTCATGCCCCTATGGCCGGTGGGAAACAACGACGCGTGCCAGCCGAACAGGCGCTCCTGGGTGAGCGGCTCGGCGTAGCGCTGGGTGGCGTCGAGCATCATTTCGACGACGCCATCGACGTTGCGATCCGCCTCTTCGGTCCCGCCGACATCCATGCCCAGCCGCTTGGCAATCGAGGAACGCACCTGCCCTTTGTCGAGGATTTCGCCTTCGATCTCGCTGGACTTTAGAACGTCCTCGGTGAGGGTCTCAAGCAAGGCTTCGGCGCGCAGTTCGAAGCCCAGCGATTCCATCCGCCCAAATAGGCGCCCCTGACGATTGCGAACATCGCTGAGGGGTTTCAGGATCGCTTCCTGGTCCCATCGAAATTCGGGCCAGGATTTTTGCTGGTGGATATAAAGGCTCACATAATCTCCGCTAATTATGCGGTGATTATAGGGAGCATTCCCGGCAAAGGCAAGATTATTCACCGCGCATATTGCGGCGAATAATCCGCCCAATCTCCGCACGCCTATTTTTTGCGGCGCTCTCGCGTGGCCCGGAAAAGGGTCACGAAGAACGCATCGGCGATCGCGAAGGCCGTCGGAGGGTCCAGCCCCTCGATGGTTCCGACAAAGGGGGAGCCCTGATACATCGGCTTTCCGCCGTCATGTATGGCGAGGCGCTGGAAGGTGGCGAACATCGCTCGTCCGAGTTCACGGCTTCCCTCCCCCGTGACCCCTTTATCGCCGCTTCCCTCGGTCGAGATGCAGTCCCATTCAAGGCGGGCGTACTTGCGCGCGACGCTGACATAGATGTCGGGAATGTCGTCGCGCCGGCACTGATAGAACCACTCGTTGATGGCGGGGATGCTTCGCCGGGGCAGCACCCGCCAGCAGGGATCGGGCAGCGCCTCATCGCGCATGATGGGGGTCAGGAGCTCATCGCTCATGCTCGGGTAGCCGAGTTCGGCGAGCCGCTGGCACCAGCGCGTGGCGCCCAACTGGACAGGCTCCGCCTCGGCCTGGCTCGAAATCCGAGCGAGCAACGCGGCGTGCGTGTTCTCACCGACGGCCGCTGCAAGGCCCTCGGTGAGGTGGGAGGATTTCACGTTCGGATAGGCGGCGCGCAGCGACCGCTTCACGAACGTCAGGTTAGCAGGAGTCAGGCGGAGTACGGCCATGGCACCGTTCCTTCTCTTCACCGTCGATCGCCGATTACACGCCGGCGTCGTGGAAGGACGGGCGGGACGCTTGGGGACTGAAGTTCGCTTTGACCCGGCGATAGGTCTGGTGGAACGGCCGACCATAAGCATGGCCGAACCAGACAATGGATCAAGGGCAATCTGCGTGTTGTCCCCATACATCGCGATGTATGGCAGCGTCCGTCGCGGGGGTTCCGGGGGTGCGATGAACGCCCCGGCCAGGGTGCGGGATGGTTCCTGCTCCACCGTTCGGACGGTGGATAGCGAGGGTGTCGGGGCAGCGCATCAAACGCCCTGACCGGGGTCGTCACACGGGTAACTAGGGGCAGCGCCCCTCCGGCTCAAAGCGAGGCGGCGAGCCGGCCACGCCGGGGTCTAAGGGGGCGGCGAAAGAGCCCCCTGCCAAGCCGCCGAACCTGTTGCTGCATCGCATCATAGTTGTGGAAACAACCTCGACAGCAACCCTGACGCGATAAACCTCTGGGGGCACATTCGCGAGAATGTATAAGTGCACACCTAGTGGTTTAGCTTTCTTGTTTCTCGCTCGGCAGGTGGAAAGGGGGTCAAGGCGTTGGCTATCTATCACCTCAGGCTAAAGGTGATCTCGCGGTCCTTGGGCAGGGCTGCAAAACCGGGCGGCGCGACGCGACGTTCGGTGGTGGCGGCTGCCGCTTACCGCTCGGGCGAACGTCTCTATGACATGGCCCAGGGAAAGTGGTTTCACTTCGACAAGCCCGACATATTCCACACAGAGATACTCGCTCCAGAGGGCGAGGCACCGCCCTGGGTGTTCGACCGGCAAGCGCTCTGGAACATGGTCGAACGGGCGGAAAAGCGGAGTGATGCGCAGCTCGCCCGCGAGGTCGAAATCACCCTCCCCCGCGAACTGAAGCCCGAGGACCAGATCACGCTGGTGCGCGGCTTTGTGCGGGAGCATTTCGTCGCCAAGGGTATGGTGGCCGACATCGGCATTCACCGGCCCGATGCGTCGGACGGGCTGGAGCAACCGCACGCGCATGTGCTGCTGACCCTGCGCCGTTTGGACAGCAGCTCGGTGAGCGGATTCGCCACGAAGAAGGAGCGCGATTGGAACGAGCGCGAGGACATCGCGCGGCAGGTGGCGGAAGCGCGCAAGCGCTTCAACAACACCGGCCTTGAGGAAGATCGCGAAGCGCTCGAGGCGGTCGAAGCGCTGCGCAACGTGAACGTCTGGCGGGAGCGTTGGGCGGCCCACGCGAACGCCAGCCTGGCCGATGCGGGGTCGGATGCGCGGATCGATCACCGCACCTTGGAGAAGCAAGGGATCTTCCGCATCCCGCAGCTGAGCCTCGGCCTGGCCCGACATGTTGCGAAGGCCTACGATTTTCTCAAGGAGCGCGTGACCCAATGGGTCGCGATCAAGAAGCGCGCGCAGCTCTACCAGGAAGTCGAGCATTACAAGCAGCGCGATCCGACCGCCCTCGCCGACTTCGTGCTGCGCCTGGGCGACATGGCAGAGAGCTTCGCCAACCAACTCAAAAAGCCCGAACCCATCCCGGAGGTAGACCTTGAGCGATGAGTTCGACCAGGTGTTCGGCCGACCGAGTTTCGCTGAACGGGTGGGGCGGGATGCGCCGCCGCCGGCGGAGCCTGAGCATTCCGAGGGCGCGGTAAGCAACGAGCCCTACAAGCCGTTTGGCTTTATGCCGAGCGGAACGGTTGGCGAGAGCTGCGACGTCCAACGCTGGATCGACAACACTGAGATCGCGGAGGGCATCGAGTTCCAGTACCGGTTCTTGATGCAGATCGGCTATGTCGGTGAGGAGCAGCTACGGCTGTTTCTGCCCGACTGCATCGTGGTCATCGAGGGGCGCTTCCTGCGGGAACTGCGCAAGAAGCTGGCCCGCCGCATGGTGACCTACATCCAGCAATACAATCCGCGTGTCTGGGCTCCGCCCGGCAATGGCGAGACGGTCATCGAGCGGATCGACATTGTGCGGCCGGAGCCGGCCGCCAAGCGGTAGTTCCTACAAATCGATGCCCCGCCCGCGCCCGAGCTCGCGCTCGGGCGCGGGGCCGATGACCGTGTCGCGCAGCGCCACAGCCATCGGTGTCAGATCGCGCGTATGCGACGCGATCGACGCATCGAGCCAAGTGGCCCTATCAAGCCGGGCAAGGTCGACTTCATGGCCGGCGACTTCGGCAAGCTGGCCGAAGAACTGCAGCTGCACACGGCCATTGCCTTCGCGGAACGGATGAACGTGGTTGATGTCGGCCAGGATGTCGGCGGCGGCGGTCGCGAACGCATCGGGCTCAAGACCGCTAAGGTGATCCGCATCGACCAGCCTCCAATGCACGTCCTCCATGCCGCGCCGGATCAACGGCGCCGGCATAAAGGCCGTGTCGCCTTTCTCGATCTCGACAGTGCGCAGTTCGCCCGCCCAGTCGTAGACGTCTTGGAACAAGTGGCGGTGGATGCCGCACAGGTGATCGAGATCGAAATCACCTCTCGGCACTCCGTCGCGGATGCGGCTGGCGACGAACAGACGCTCGGCCTGATCGAGCGCCTCGGCCTCGGTCAATCCGAGGCGGTTGAAGAGTACGCCGGTCGTGGGGTCGGCGTAGGGGTCGCTCATTTGGTCGCGGGGTGCAGGCCGAGTGCTTCTCGGATGAAGTCCCGGCAGCGATCGCCCGACCAGCCTTCCCGATCGAACATGTCGAACATGGCGATCTCGTCCGCCGTCAGCGGGTTGCCTTCAAGCGCCTGGAGATGCTGCGCGACAAGCCGCCGCTTACGGGCGGCGGCGATCTCGGCGGGGCTCAATGGAAAAACATCAGGCATCGTTACATTATAACACATCACATCCTCAGGGACAGGAGATCCTGCCCCTCAAGCATCATCCCATGATGCGGCGGCAATAGTCGGGCAGCGCGTCGTAGGCTTGGTTCAGACTGACCGACTGACCTGGCCGATTGAGGCAATGGCTGACAATTTCGGCGCCCTTCCGGGGCGGCGGCTTTCCACGCCTGATCAGCCGCCAGATCGCGGCCCCAACACCGAGCGCCGTGCCGAGCCAGAACATCGCCAACGGGATTTCGAGCCCGGGTGTTCCGCTCGCGCCGAGCGCCATGAAGCCGAACACGACCCAAATGATGATGCCGAGGGTGGTGCGTAGCGTTCCCCCGCCGGGCCAAGAGAACTGCCGAGGCGTCTGCCCGTTCATGGCGGCCCATTCCCGCTGCCAATCGTTGTAGGCGCGGATGCGCTCGTGGGCTTTGTAGGAAGCGCTGCCCGCGACCAAGAAGACGAGCGCTATGACGCCGCCTTGCCCGGTGGTGAAAAACTGGATGCCAAAGATCAGGAGCCCGATGCTCACGGCGATGAAGCTGAGGCCGTTGCCAATCGCGTAGGTGAAAAAGCTAGGACGGTTCATTGGCGGAACGTCACATGCAGGTAGTTGCGGCGGCTGTCGTTGAAGGTCTTGCCGGCTTGGAACCACACGCCAGTGACTTCGCTGCCGTTGGCAGGCCCGCCGGTCTTGAGGTAGCGGGCGAAGTCTGCCGGTTCGATCTCGAAGTCCATCTGCTCGGAATAGCCGCCGGTGGAACTCTCGCCGGTATTGAGGCCACGATTACGGCCCCAGCTTTCCCCGCCCCCCTTGTTCGAACCCCAGGTCGAACCCGACTGCGAGCCGCTATTGCTACTCGACGAACTGGAGCCGGAGCTTGAACCCCAGCTCCTATTCTCGCCGGCATTCATGCCCATCGAACGCTGCGTGCTCGTGCCTTCGCTATAGTTATTCCGACGAACCAAGCTGCGGCCGATCGTGTTGGCCGCCCACTGGTTCGTCTCTGGATCGGCGTTGTTGTGGAAGATCTTCGTGACGAAGTTCGCCAACAACATGTCGGCCTTGGGCTTGGCGTTCTCGCCGCCCATCTTGGCGTAGTAGGTCGGCAGCGACTGGGTAAGGAAAACCGTGCAGGCGCGCGCCGAACGACAGGTCGATTGGAAGTCGGTGTCGAAGGCGTTGACGAAATACTGGCTTTCGTCGGCCCACAAAAACACCGGCCGGTCCCGGTGCTGGGAGTCGAGGCCATTCCGGCCAAGCACGGCACGCTGCCACATGTACTTGAACAGCTGCTGGCCGATGATGCCGTCCTCGTTCCAGGTGAGCGCCGACATGTCCATGACGATGATGGCGCCGTGAAACGTCAGCTCCGGTACAATGTTGGTGCCGGTACAGAATGCGTCGTGGAGGCGACCGCGATTGAAGCGGTCGAGTGCCGTCGAAAGCGAGATCGCGATGTTGCCGCGCGTCTTGTTGTCGAGCTGGCTGTACTCGTCGCGCCAGTAGGCGGCGGTCTTGTCGAAGTCGGACTCCGACAATGGCACGACCGGTTCGCGGCGGGCTCGCGCCAGCGCCGCGAACATGAAGGAGTGCTCCTGCCAGTCCGCATCGCGAAGTTGATCGAGGCTGACCGGAGCCGAAGCGACGAAGCGAATGATTTCGGGGATGGTGACGTTGCCCGTTGCCGCGAACAGGATCGGGATCGTGTTGCGCAGCACTTGCCGGGTGGCGTCTTCCCAGAACGCCTCGCTGCTGCGCCCGGCATTCGGATTGGCGAGGCGCGCGGCGTCGAGGATGCGCATCAAGCATTCGACGACGCTGCCCAGGCCAGCCATCCCCTGCCGCGACAGTTCATAGGTGATGAAATTGAAGCAGCCACCGCGTTCACCGAACAGGACGAGCGAGTTGCCGCGACCATGCTCATGGGCGTAGGCGATCCATTGCTCGACCTCATCGGGTTTGGCCGCCAAGACCAAGCCGCCCATGCCGGCGCGAAGGTAGGCGCCAGCGAGCGCCTTGCCGCTGCCGGAGGTCTTGCCGGAGCCGATGCCGCCGAAGACGTGTACGCCCTGGCAAGCATCGCGCAGCGTGAAGCGGTCCTGCGGCGATAGCTGCAGCAGCGAAGCGTCGAGATTGTTGACGTAGCTCACGGTTGGATCGCCCCCGCAGACCACGCGCATATCAACCTAGGATTCTATCCTACGTAAAGACTCCTCTTGCGATAGCCCCGTAATCTATGCTGCCGTGCTCCTTGGGGAGGCGGTCATGGCGATCTTTGATTTCCTGTTTCGGGAAGCGGCTCAGGCCATCCAGGACGTTCGTCAGAAGGTCGTGGAAGAGGGCTGGTTCGGGCGTGTCGTGACGGCCGCGCCCGTCATCGAGATCGAAAAGCTCGGCGAAATGTCGGCGGCGGACCTCTATGGGCGCGGACCGGCGATCGAGCCGCCGCAGACGGCATCGTTCGAAGAGCTCTGGGCGCCACGTGAACGCGGCGTCGATGCGTCTGGTCCCGAGCAGGGCCACGACTTGAGCATCGACCGATGACGGAGTTGGCGGTGCTCGCGAGCTCTCTCCCTGCGAAGGCGCTCACCCACGATCAGATGCTGCACTACGCCGACCCGTACTACGACATGCGGTCGGGCAAATTTCAGTGGCGTTTGTTCTGGAACATGCTGGGGCTATTTGCCCTGGGACCGTTCGTCTCGATGTTCCTTCTGTTCGGCATCGGCACGTTCTCAATGACGATCGCCGGCGTCGGCCTGGCGCACCGGATAGCGCGGTTGGAGGGCACCGCGATGGCCGTCGATGCGACACGCCAGCACGCGATCAAGTTCTTCTACACGCACTTCGCCATCGTCGTAGGGCTGAAGCTAGGCGTGGCGGTCCTGGGCGGTGTCGAGGGTATTGGCGGACTGATCATCGCAGCCTATTGGCTGTTCTCGATCTACGCCGCCGGTCGTATCGCCTTTCATTTCCGCCGGGCGAAGCTGTGGGAGAAGCCCCGGACCGATCACGGCAATGCTGTTGCTGTCGCCATTCCTACCACGGCACTCGCTGGCCGCCGCGATGTGGTGATCGCCAACCTGGCCGAGCTGCGGTCGCTGCCCCTGTTCGACGCGAACGCGGACGGTTTTGCGGAGGCTTGGGAGAAGAAGAACACCGGCTGGCTCGAACAGAACATGCTAGCGGGCGACGCCACGACCCGGCAAAGCTGGCAGAAGTCCGTCGGCATCTTCAATCACGCCAAGCAGACGGTGGACGGCGCGCGCGTTCAGCTCTCGCAGCTTCTCGCGTCAGCGGAAGCGGTGTTGGCGAAGTACGCGATCGACCCCAGCGCGCCGAATGTCGCCGCTAGTCGCACGGCAACCGGAGAGGCCCCGATCGCGGCTATCAAGCGAGATCTCGGGCAGCGCCTCAACTACTCCCAAGGCGTCGGCAACGTCGCCGGGAAGGCGATACAAGGACAGGTGCCTTGGCAATTCGCGGCAGCCGCCGCCGCATTCGCCCTCATCATGCACTTCGTCAACGAGAGCAAGTTGCTGCGCCAGTTGAAGGAGCTCGAAGGGCAACTGCTCGTCGACGCTCAAGCCGCGCGCAATGACATGAGCCTTGTCGAGACGCTCATCACGACCCGACTGCTGCCACAGATCGACGGCCTAACAAGCGCGGCGACGATTCTGGAGGCCGAACTATCGGCCGTCCAACAATCGGAGGCGCGGCAAGAGGCGGCTGCCCGCGAGCATGCAGTCCGGCTTTCCATGACCGTGGCCGACGGGAAGCAACTCCTTCAAACGGTGGCGGGGAACTGATGGACGACATCTTCGAAGAGCGCGGACGGCTACTGTCAGCCGCGCGGGATCGCGGCCACATGGTCATCGACGGCCAACTGCTTCCCGGTCTGGACAACTTCACCGTCTACACGGGGCTGATCAGCAAGGCGCTCGATCTGGCGAAGCTCCTCGCTACTGAAGAGCGCGATCTCCGAGTGATCCATACTTCATATGACATCGAAGTGCGGGTCATCAGCTCCGCCTTTCAGGAAGTCGAGCTCGCCATGGCAGCCGACTTTGATCGCGACAGCTCGTTGCGGGATAAGACCTTCGAGGCGATCAATCAGTTGATTGCGGCCGGTCAGTACGAGATCGCTTCGGAGTTTCACAAGCGACTAATCGCCAACTTTCAGCGCCCGGCGCTGGAGACGATCATCGAGCAGCGAAACCAGCGATCCGGCGCAACGAGCCTGAAGCTCAACCTCCGCTGACGGAGGAAATCTTCCCCAAATCGTAACAAACCGAGATGGCGGCTTCTGGTAAATTCTGGGGATGGCAACTGGAGCTAGCAGCCCCTCCGTTCTGGACCTTATTCGTGAGCGCAACGCCACGAATCCTAGCGGCTATCAGCTCTTCCTGCGGGGTCCTGGGGAATCCACGGCGGCCGCAATGGCGAACTCCGGCATCAAACCGGCCGCCGACGCTGCCAAGAACCTCCCCAAAGGCATGGGCAAAGCCGGTCTCGTGGCGGCCGCTATTGCGACCGTCGCCGTCATCGGTGGCGGCATGTATATGCACCACCGCAAAAAGCAGGAAGCGAAGGCTGGCCAGTGGACCGGCATGGTCGAGGCCCGCCGTGCACATGCTGCTACTCATGGCACCGAGCTTGGCGGCTAGGCGCCCGTCTCCCACATGCGCAGCGCCAAGCGGCGCTCTTCCTCACCGACCACCTGTTGATAGATTGACGTCGTTTGTGGCTTGGCATGCCCCATCCAGCGCTGCGCGAGGGACAGCGGCACATGTTCGGCAGCCAGGATGCCGAAGCGATGGCGCAGCCCCTTTGGGGTCGCTTGGGGACCGACGATCTGGGCGTCCCGCATCAGTCGCTTGATGCGGCGCCAGGCGGTTTGCCGACAGCACGACCATAAGCGCTGATCTTCGCCGCATCCTGCAGCCAAGCGGACCAGGTCATCCATCAGGGCGGTCGGGATCGGCACGACGCGGTAGCAGAGCCGACGGCGCTTCAGGGTGCGGAAAACTACCAGGCCGGCGGCCGTATCGAGGTGCTGAGGCCGGACGGCCAAAGCTTCGCTGATCCGGCAGCCGGCGTAGGCGAGAAGCAAGGCGAACGCACGCATCTCGGGATCGGCCCGCCGGGCAGCGGCCAGGAACCGCCGCCCCTCGGGCTCGCACAGGTATTTGCGCCGTCCGTGCAAGTCGAACAGCTCCGTCACGCCTCCTGCATTGCACTGACTCGCCGACACCTCACCTCGCACCCGCCGCAACCGAATGGCCTATACGGTTGCAAGGCCAGCAGCGGGAAAAGCTTGGCAGCGTTGGAGAAGAGCGCGCCCGTCGCGACCGCTCCAACATCTGCCGTTTCGCGATAACCAAATAGATCAGCGCATTCTTAGTGTATCGGCGCAACCGTATAGGCCATTTTGTAACATTCACCGGTCGCATTTCTTGATCGGTGAAGCAAAATGGCAAAGGTTCTCGCATTCGCTCTCGCCATCGCGGCGCTGGGCTCCACCACAGCTGCGCATGCCCAGTTCGGAAGCGGGCAACCTCCCTCGACGAACCGCGCTCCCTATGACGATGCGGTTCGTTGCTTCATCGCCAACGCGATTGCGTCGGGCGACCGGCAACGAGCGGGCGATCCGGCCAAGGCCGCCTATTATGAGCGCATGGCGAAGAAGGCGCATGGCACAGCGTACGTGCTGGGCGATGTTCTGGGGTTCAAGCGAGATCAGATCACGCGGGACTTCGAGCGGGCAGAGCGCGAAGAGACCCCCGCCATGCGACGCGACCAAGCCTACTTCTACCGCATAGTCGGACGGTGCAAAGCGCTCGAACTTATGTAGTCCGCCCCTGCTCGGCTAAGAGCGCCGCGAGTTTCAAGCCCACACCGTGGTCGATCTGATCGGTTTCGGTGACGACGACACCGGCGGCGCGCATCGACGTGCCTGGGTCCGTAGCTGGCGGAATCGCATCCAGCGGGTCTGGTGAAGCGACCTTGGGTGCTGCATCTGCGGCGATTGCGGTTTCCAGATCGGTCCGAGTCCCACGGATGCGATCAAACATCGGCGCATAGTCGGGGCTCTGATCCGCGCCATGTGCGCCGGCATCACGAAGTTGCTCTTCGGCTAGGCGGTTCGCCCGCAACAGGCCTTCCGGCGTGCCTTCGGCCAGCGCCTTCTCGATGGCTTCGCGGCGTTCGGCCTCGCGCCGACGATAGGCATCTTCGTCTTCCGCCGAAGCGAAGCGTAGGTAGGGATCGAAGATCTTCTTCTCGTAGTAGTCGTCCATAAAGGACTGGACCGCGCGCCGGGCCGCGTCGGCCGCCATCTGGACGGTGAGGCCGCCGGAGCTAGCGGATGCGGCTCGCGCCTGCTGCGCGGCCATTTGGGCTGCTGCCGCGACGGCCACCACTTCATTGCGGATGGACGTCAGGCCGGAGCCGTGGGCCTGGGCGACGCGATTCTGCAACGCCGTCAGGCCCTGCAACTGGGTTTCGGCCAAAGCCAAGGCGGCGGGATTCCCCGCGAGTTGGGCGAGGCTGGCCGCAATCTCGGCCTGCGCATTTCCGATCCGCTCACTCAATTCGGCGCGGAGGCTAGCCTCCGCCTCGGCTGGCTGCGCCTGCCGAGGCGACGGGGAAGCTGAATCTGTTGGATAGAGCGCGATAGCTGTCTCACGTATATATACGTGCCATATTAGAATATGGCGGTTAATTGTTCGTTAATATTGAGCAAATTCTTCCCCCAATTGTAATACAGATAGCGCCGCATTAGTGATATTTATTGACTATATGCCGCATATTATTAAACAGGATGCCACCGACCCTATTGCCCCCGACATCAACCCAGAGCAATTCGCTCAAGTCGGGACACGTTACCGCACATTCTTGCTAACGCGGGGGATGGATGCGGAACGCGCATTGCAACAGGGGGACTTGGTCGACGGCTTTGTGCGCGAGCAGCTGCCATCGGGAGTTGCCACTCAAGCCATAAACCAGCTGCGGCAGCTGGCTCGCGGCCGAAGGCCAAGAGGGGGAGCGATCGAAGCTGCCGCCCCCTATCCTGGTCGCCATGCATGCGCCCAGACGGCCGTTGAATATTTGGCGTCTCACTATGGTGAAGCCATTCAGGACGGGAGGCTGACTCCAGGCCAGCTGTCACGCATCGACAAACGGCTCTACGCTGCCGTCGATGCTAGTCGCGGCGGCCCCGTGGGCGTCTGCTTCGCCCGAATCCGCTCGGATCAGCGGCGTGCGGACGGTCGTGCGCATCAGCATATGTCCGCCTGTGCGGACATACTTGGCCAGCCAGAGGCGCAGGCGGCGGAGTTCTTCTCGCGGATGAGGCGGAGCGAAATCGGTCCAAGCCGAGCATCCGCCGAGCAAATCGCCGCCAGGTACTTTCAAGACGCCTGCGCGCTCTATGAGACTTTCCTGATTTCCCAAAACCTGTCGCCGAAAGAAGCCGAGATCCGGAGCATGGATTTCGCGCTATTCGCCGCACAACAGCTCCCCGATCTCGGCACGCTTGCCGCAGCTCGGGAGCTTCGAGAGTTCGCCACTCTATGGAACGGCACGGCCCAGCGACCGGAAGCATTGGACGAGCTTTCGCCCGCTCTGAGGTATGCCTACGCGCAACGGGAAGCGGGCCAGTCGCTGACCTTTGTGCGCAATCGCGATGAGGCCTGCGCAGCTATCCTCGGCACGACGGCCCTAGAGGCCAGCTTGTACTTCGCCTCTGCGAGAGCCTCTGCATCAACCCGCTCATCGGCCGCTGCTCGCTGAGGGTCGTTCAGGGTAGGTTCAGGAAGCGGACCCGATCATGCCCTGTTAGCTCGGAATTGTGCCTGAGCCAGCGCCTGTCCGCGTATGCGTTTCACGATTTCAGTGGTGCATTCTGTACCCAGAGGAGGAGACGCAGCCATGCGATGGGGGCGCGATATCTTGACGGAACTTCTTGGCAGTCTGGGCGCCCAGTTGGCGCTCGTCGGCATGACCGCATGCGCGGTGCGCTTTGGCCAACAATTTGGCTTTGACTACCGGACATGGCCGGCTTGGCTGGTGGTTGCCGGCCTCGTGGCGCTGTGCCTGGTCAACGCAATTTCCGGAGTGCTTCTGCATCGATGGTGGAGTGGCCGACGCCGGCTTATGGCGGCCCAAAGGGCGGCGGCTGCGGACATGGGGTCAAACGCGACCCCGCCGACCCAGGTCACCTTTGTCGCTGACGAACAGTCGATTACCATCGTCGTTTGTCCCTCGGCGGATCGCAATTGGGCGCACTTGTTCGGCGACCGATCGACGGTAGGGGCAGCGGACACCGACTGGTTGGATAGGAGCAGGCGGACCGCCATGGTGCCGCCGCCCTCCACCGGCCGGAAGCGCCGGCAGACAAAACGCACGAAAGACAGTATGCCCGCCGCGCCAACCTAGCGGCAGAACGGGGCGGCGAAGCGCCGCCCCGTCTGAGCTCACCGACTCCACATCAGCTGATGCCCCCCCTCCGGGCGCTGGACCAACCGGCAGAAGATCGCCCCGCCAAAGCTGGGATCGTCCAGCTTGACCGATAGGTACGGGCGCTCCTCCTGGCTCCTGCGGGACCAGGCCGCCCCGATCTCGACACCTCCGGAGAAGACCCGGTAGTCCGGCGCGCTGTCGGTGGCTTTCGCGACCGACTGGATAGTGGCCTTGGCCTTGAGGGCCAAGGTGACGATGGAGCCGACGAAGTTCTCGCCGTCTTTGGTGAAGGTTCCGATGATTGCCATGATGGCCTCCGTTGCTGTTTGGAAGCCGCCCAATGCGACCTCGTATGCGCACCGACGGACGGCGATGCAGCGACTGGATCAGCCCCTTGGGCCGCGACGGGAAATTTGAAGCGCAGCGTCCGCGAGGAACGGCATCAGCCGGGGGAAAATTCCCGTTGATCCCGACGCGCGAGCCTTCAGGTAGCGCTCATCCGAGAGGTTGCCGGTGGCGCCCAAAGCTCGGGGGCATGGCGTTCGCCCCAGAACCAGCCGGCTCGCACTAGAGGCCGACGCGCTGCGCGCGCTGAAGTCAGTACGGGTCATGCGTTCAAGGCTAAGGACCGGCTCCGCGCTCCGCTCCGAAGCGGTGAACCTGAGGGGTCTGCCAGGCACGATCCGGCCCGCAAGGCGCTCGCTTCCGCACCGATGGTTTGTGCAGCTTCATCCGTAGGCTCAGGGACTGAGACCTTGCAGGCCGGCTCTAGGAGCCCGGCCAAGGGACCTCGTTCACGCGCTCCAAGCGCACCACGAAGGAGGCCCTATGAATACGATCGACACCCTACTGATCCTCGCCGCCGGCGCGCGGCTGATTGCAGCGATCCTTGAGTTCCTGGCTAGGTGGCCACGATAGGAAGGCGCGACGGCGCGAAGCCTGCCGCCCCTCTCTTTATAGTAGAGAACGGACAACCACCTGAGCTAGTGTCAGGTCATGGCTCAAGAAAGCGAAGAGTCCGAGACCCCAAACGCCGTGCCAACTATTTGGCAGGCCTTAGATGCGTGGGCCAACGGCCTCTCTGCCTGGCAACAGCTCATCATCAAAACGGCCGTCGCACAGGGGCAGCTGAAGCCCGAGCAAGTCGATCAGGCCTTGACGTTGTTTCTCAAGGGACGGGGCCTGGCCGACGTGGGCGAGGAGTCCACTGGCGCCAATGCAGCGGTCCAGAGCCGGCCGGATGCACCGCTTGCTGAGCCGCTATTATTGACGAAGATCGACGGTCTGGATGGCGTCAACGCTCTGCTGCCTGGCGCAATGCTGACGTTCGGGCCCGCGCTAACCGTCATCTATGGACGCAACGGCGCCGGCAAGAGTGGCTTTGCGCGCATGTTCTCCAACGCATGCTTTAGCAGACAACGTCACGTGATCGTGCCGAACATCTATGTGGACGGCGACGCGCCCGCACCGACCGCACAGTTCCATTTCTCCATCGGAGCGGCAGCTCAAGAGCCGTTAGTGTACGGGGATGGGAAGGACACGCTCGCGCTGCGCCGAATTACTGTCTTCGACAGCGCCGTGGCGCGTCACCACATTACTCAGTCGGCGGCATTTGAATTTCGGCCGGCGGGCTTTGACGTCTTTCCGGAGGTAGTACGCGTCTATGGCCTTCTCGGCGAGAAGCTTGAGCAAGCCATCGCGAAGCGGAACCGCCCAAACGAATTTCCTGCGGCGTTCCTTGGTGGCGGCACGGTCGTCCATGACGCGGTAGCGGCGCTAACCGGAACTACCGATCTCGCGCCGATTAGAACGCTCGCACAATACGGGGAATCCGAAAGCGCGCGCCTGAGCGAACTGGATGCTCAGATTTTGGCGCTGCGCTCCCAATCGCCGAAGGAGACGCTAGCGGCGTTGAATGAGGCGAAGGGCGACATCGCAACGCTCACCGGAATCCTCGACCAACTGAAGGGTAACTTCGAGGAAGCTGCGATCTCCAGACGTGCTCAGCTGAGCAAAGAAGCGCGCGCTGCCGCCGAGACTGCGACATCGCTTGGATCGGACCAGTTCCAGCGACCATTCTTCAGCGCGGTTGGGACACCGGAGTGGGAGGCTTTCGTAGGCAGTGTTCATGCGCTGGCTCATCGAGAGCGCGAAGACTACCCGGCGGAGGGAGATCCTTGTCTTCTGTGCGAGCGGCCGCTGGATGCAACTGCTACCGAGCACATTCGCGCAATCCTAGCCTTTGCTGAAGGCGAAGCGCGACGCGCTGCCGCCGCAGCGCAAAAGCAGGTGTCAGATGAAGCCATCAAGCTGAATGGGCTGGGCCTCGGTGGCTTCTCGGAAACGACCCGGGTTCGCTCGCATGTCCATCGCCTTGCGCCCGATACGGAGAGCGTTCTGGTCGCGGCGTTTACGGCGATGGCGAGCGCACGAAAGGATGCAATCTCAGCTCTAGAAGGGGCCGAAACCACCGATAAGCCCGTGGATATTGCGGGGGCGGTCAGCGCATTGATAGCCCTGGGCGAACGCATCGACGGCGACATCATCCGGCTTTCGGCAAGCGATACCGATGCAGCGTTAGCGTCGCTGCAGGCGGAATACCGGGTTCTTCGGCATCGCCACGTACTGTCGCAACAGCTTGCGGCGATCGAAGCGTTCGTGACGGATCAGGCTTGGGTCGCCAAGGCCAACGCCGCGCGAACTGCCTTCGACACAAGGGCGGTCACCATCAAGGAGAAGGAGCTCTTCACTCAGATCGTCGGCGGCAACTACCGAGATCGATTTGCGAACGAATGCGATCTCCTCGACTGCCGCGTCCCTGTCGAGCTCCAGACGGTCGGCCGCAGCGGTCAGACCCTTCGCTCGCTCGCAATGAGGGGCGGGCACAAGCCCGATACGATCCTGAGCGAGGGCGAGCAGCGCGCCGTTGCGTTGGCCGACTTCCTCACCGAAGTCGCGTTCAATCCAGCGTCGGCCGGGATCGTCTTGGACGACCCGGTCACCTCTCAAGATCACGAACGGCGCCACCGAATTGCGGAGCGCTTAGTCACCGAGGCGAAGGCGCGCCAGGTGATTGTGTTCACACACGACCTCGTCTTTCTGAATGCTCTGTTCGAGCTGGCGTCGACCGAGGACGTCGCTATCGAGTCGCATTGGGTGGACCGAGATTCGAAAGGCCAGCCTGGGCACGTCGCCCATGGCGATGCACCCGCTACCATTCGCATTCACGATACGACTGCACGAGCCGAGCAGGCGCTGAAGGACGCCGAAGGCCTTTCGGGGTCTGCGCGCGAAGATGCGATCCGCCGTGGCATGGGCGCACTACGGCGAACGCTCGAGGAAACTGTCGTCCGCAAGCTTTTCAAAGACGCAGTTCCTCGATGGAGTGACCAAGTTCGCGTGACGACATTGCGCAAGATCAACTGGGACAACGCCAAGGTCGAGGAAATCGCTGAGCTCTATGAGGACCTGTCCAGATTCATCGACGGACATTCCCACACCGACGAAGCCAGCGGCGCGCCGCCGCAAACGTCCGATCTCGCTTCTCGGATCGAGCAGGTCAAAGAGCTGATCAAGTGGGCGAAAGCAGATCGGAAGAAGGACACCTAGATTGGCGATAGCTGCGCCCCGTTCGGGACGCCACAGCCACCGTTCCTCACCGTATGGATCGGCACTTCGCAGCATCGACTAGCGGCACCGTTCGGCACTCGAAAACCTATGTCGATGTGTGGTGGTGCCCCCGGTCGGAATCGAACCGACACTCCTTGCGGAACCGGATTTTGAATCCGGCGCGTCTACCAGTTTCACCACAGGGGCATGAGGGGGCTTTATAGTCGTTGGAGCACTTTTCGCAATCGGAGAAACCGCTTGCAGCAGGGATTTTGATTTTAAGCTTCTTTGGCGGTGCGCTTCGCGCGGGGTTGTTTAGATTTCCGCACATTGATGGCCGAAGCGTCCAACGTGTTCTTGATGTGAGAGGCGTAAAACTTCTCGATCATTTCAACACTGGTGCGGCAGTTCTTGGCGATTTGATAGATATCGGCACCTTCCATGAGGCGCATACAGATATAGGTGTGGCGGAGGCTGTAGGCGGTCCTGGGATTGCCATCCCGATCGGTCTTGAGGTCGAGCTCATCCAAGATGGTGTTGAGAAGTTCGCGCTGCACCTTGCCGAAAATGAGATCGGTCGGCTGACCCGCATCGCGCTTCTTGATCCGCTGGAACGGGAGCACAGCGCCGGCCATGCTCTTGCAATAGCCGACCCCACGCTTCCCCCGCACCTCGATTTCCAGGATGCGTTCGCTGGTGTCTCGATCGGTGACGATAGAGACGTCCCGATATTCGAGACGCGACGCCTCGTCCGGCCGCAGCCCCGTGTTGACCATGAATAGCACGTAGTCGTGCAGCGTCTCGCAAGCACCCCGCCACCGTTCCTTCTTCGGGTTAGCGGCGCGATCACGGGTGGCTTGGTAGAGGCGCTTATATTCCTCGGGAGAGAACCAGGCCCGATGGCTGATCTTGCCCGACGCTTTGTACGGCACCGACATGTCGGGCAGTGCTGCGATCCAGCCCTTCCTGTTAGCGGTTTTGAGGATCTGGCGAAGCGTCACCATCTCCTTGTGAAGTGTGCTTCGAGCGGGTCGAAGGACTTTCCCGTCCTTGTCCTTGCGCGAGGTGGCGCGGTGGACGCGGTAGTCTTGGATTAGGCCAGCCGTGATTTCAGACAGGGCCTTGTTTCCGAAGAACGGCATCAGGTGGACGCGCGTGACCATGTCCTTCTGAGCGACATAGTCTGCATTGCGCTCACCTTCGACGATCACGGGATATTCGGCCAGGAACGCCGCCGCCGCTTGTTTGAAAGTCGGTCCGGCAGCGACTGGACGACGCCGGCGATCAAGCGGTTCCGTCACTGCGACAGCGGCGGGCACCATGATCTCGCTCGCCGAGGGAGTTATTCCAAGAGAGCGTTTGCGGCGCCGCCGACGTTCGTCGGCGTAGCGTTCCATGTACCAGTCGGTCGCGAACTCCTTCGCGAGAACCAGATTGTCTTCCTTGGTGGTCTCACGGTGGTTGCGTCCACCGAGGTAAGTCGAGCACTGCCAATAGCGACTGTTCTCCCGTCGATAGACGTGGAGCTTGCCATCCATAAGCGTGTGTTTCTCGTAATCCATGTCCTTGCTCGTCCCTCGCGGGAAAATGTGTAAGACATGTGTAAGAGTATCAGAACGCCAAAATTTCGGCAATCTATTTGTTTTTATTGAGGTCTTTTATTGGTTTTCTAGATCGGTTACGATTTTGAGTCCGGCGCGTCTACCAATTCCACCACAGGGGCCCGCGCAAACGGGTCGCGAAGGCCCGGCAATCTAGCGGCGCGATCCTTGGCGTCAACGACGCATCGGGCGTTGCGATAAATCCGCGAAGCAGGCAGGACAGGGCGTGGACGGACCGATGACCTTCAAGCCGCTGAAGTTCCTGCAGTGCCTGCTGACGGGACATCTTTGGCGCAACAGCCGCTCGCGGCGGGGCACCCGCGTCTGCGAGCGGTGCGGCAAGCGCCAGCTCTGACGCCGTCAGCTCGCCGCGATGCGGAGGGCGAGATAGGACACCGTCTTGCCATTGGCGAGCAGGGCCTCGCCCACCGGCTCGAAGCCGAACCCGCGGTGAAAAGCCTCCGAGGCCGGATTGGGCGGGTCGGCGTTGACCTCGCAGACAATCAGCTGGTGACCCGCCGCCCGCGCCTGCGCGATCAGGTCGCCGTACAGCGCGCGGGCCAGTCCCCTGCCCCTCGCCGCCACGGCGGTGACCACGCGGTCGACGTAGACGAAGCGCTCGTAGCGATCGCGAAACCACAGGAAGTTAGGGCTGTCGTAGTCGGAGTCCTGATCAAAGGTGATCAGCAGGGCGTCGGCCAGCCCGACGCGCCGGGCGACGAAGGCCGCGCCGACCAGCCGCTCCAGTCCGGCGCCATCCAGCAGCGACAGCTCAACGGCATGGGCGTTGTTGAGGGCCAGCAGCGCGCCGGCAAGCACGGGGTCATTGCGAAGCATGGCTGCGTCGAGGGCGCTGATCATGGGCCCGCCGTAGCCGTCCACGCAGGCCGCGTCTAGCGCCCCCCGGCCCCCGACAGCTTGCTCGCCGCCGCCTCCAGCCGCATCAACAGCCGCTTGAGGGTCGCCACCTCGCTGGGAGCCAGACCGGTCAGCAGGGCCGCCTCATAGGCCTTGGCCAGCGGGGCGATCTCGGCGTGCAGGCCCCGGCCCATGGCAGTCAGGGCCAGCAGGTGGCTGCGCCCGTCGCCGATGTTGGTATCCCGCGCCAGCAGGCTGCGGGCGACCAGTTCGCGGGCCGCCCGACTGACGGTGACCTTGTCCATCACCGTGCGGCTGACGACCTGCTGCTGCGTCAGCCCCCCCTCGGCCAGAACCGCCATCAGCCGCCATTGCGGGATGGTCAGGCCGAAGCGGTCCTCATAGGCCCGGGCGATCAGGCGCGAGACGCCGTTGGACGCCACCGACAGCCGGAACGGCAGGTAGTCGTCGAGCGCCAGGGTCGAGGGGTCGGCCTCGCCGGGTGTGGGCGCAAGAGAAAGATGGCCCGCCACGCGGCGCCTCCTCATCAGACTGGCGCCACGGTCTGTTCGATGGCGCCGAAGATGCTGTGCCGCCGGGCGTCGCGCATCTCAATCCGCACCGTGTCGCCGTGTTTCAGGAAAGGCGTTTTCGCCTCTCCGGTGAGCAGGGTCTCGACCGTGCGCACCTCGGCGATGCAGCTGTAGCCCAGTCCGCCGTCGCTGATCGGCTTGCCGGGGCCGCCCTCGGCGTCACGGTTGGAGACCGTGCCCGAGCCGATGATGGTGCCGGCGACCAGATTGCGCGTTTTCGCGGCATGGGCGATCAGCGTCCCGAAGTCGAAGGTCATGTCGACGCCGGCATCGGCCTCGCCGAACGCCTTGCCGTTGAGCTCGACATCAAGGCGGCCGTGCAGCTTGCCGTCCTTCCAGGCATCCCCCAGCGCATCGGGCGTCACCGCCACCGGCGAGAAGGCGCTGGCCGGCTTGGACTGGAAGAAGCCGAAGTTCTTGCCCAGCTCACCCGGGATCAGGTTGCGCAGGGAGACGTCGTTGCAAAGCATGACGAGGCGGATGTGCTTCAGGGCCTCCTCGCGGCTGACCCCTTGCGGCACGTCGCCGGTGATCACGGCGATCTCGCCTTCCAGGTCACAGCCCCAGGCCTCGTCGGCCAGCGGGATGGCGTCGCGCGGCCCCAGGAAGCTGTCCGAGCCGCCCTGGTACATCAAAGGATCGGTCCAGAAGCTGTCCGGCATCTCGGCGGCCCGCGCCTGGCGCACCAGGGCCACGTGATTGACGTAGGCCGACCCGTCCGCCCACTGGTAGGCGCGCGGCAGGGGGCTGGCGGCGTCATGCTCGTGGAAGCGGTCGCGCGGCACGCCGCCGACCTCCAGGCTGGCCGACAGGGCTTTGAGGATCGGCTCGCACCGTTCCCAGTCATCGAGGGCCGCCTGCAGGGTCGGGGCGGCGGCGGAGGCGTCGAAGCACCAGGCCAGATCGTTGGACACCACGACCAGCTTGCCGTCACGGCCGGACTTGAGGGAGGCGAGCTTCACGGGCGTTTCCTTCTTACGGTTTCTTGATGAGGCGACTGACCCGCGCCCCCTGGTCGTAACGCGATGGACCTCCGAAGACGGCCACCTCGCAGAGAATGTCACCGCCTTCGTCCGCGGCCCAGATGTAGTTTCGCTCCACCTCGACCTCACGTCCGGCCGGCGACAGGCCGTCGAAGGTGTCGCCCCAGGGGGTGATCTTCGAAAGATCGCGCCAGCTGAGGGTCAGGGCCCGGGTCAGCTCGTCCTCGGCGAAGGCCAGGAGATCGGGATCGCTCATCGGTCCGTGCGTCCTTCGACACGCCCGCTGCGCGGGCTGCTCAGGATGACGGACGGCGGAGACTGGCACAAAGGCCAGTCATGCTGAGCAGCGACCACAAGGCCGGGTGTCGAAGCACGCAAACCACTCACCCCGGCGTCTTCCAGCTGTCGACATAGGCCGGGTTCTCGACCGACGAAGCGCCGTCACCGACCTCGAGCGGGTCGCGGGTGTCGATCATCACCGCGTATTCGTCGGTCGCCGGCTTCGGCTGGACCAGCATGTTCTTCAGCGCCTTCGGGTGCGGCCCATGGGTGAAGCCGCTCGGGTGGAAGGTCATCATGCCGCTCTCGATGTGGTCGCGGCTGAAGAAGTCGCCGGCGTGGTAGAACAGCACTTCGTCGAAATCGTCGTTGTTGTGGAAGAAGGGGATCTTGATCGCCCCCGGATCGGTCTCGAACGGTCGCGGCGTGAAGGTGCAGACCACGAACCGGTCGCTGAGGAAGGTGGTGTGGACGCTCGGCGGCAGGTGATAGCGGTGGCTGACCACCGGCCGGATATCCTTGACGTTCAGCCGCACCGGCGACAGCTCGCCGTGCCAGCCGACGGCGTCGAGCGGATTGTAGTCATAGGTCGCCACCGACACCTGGTCGCGCTTCTTGATCCGCACCGGAAACTCGCCGGCCTGCGCCTGGTGGTCGCGGAAGGCCTCGTCCATCACGGGGGTGTCGAGGATGGCGGGGTCGAAGATGGCGTGGGGGCCGAGGAGACCCTTGTCGGGCAGGGTGTAGTGGGTGTTGGTCGCCTGGATGGTCAGCACGGCCGTGGGGTCTGACGGGGCCAGCCGCCACATCGTGCCGCGCGGCAGATAGAGATAGTCGCCGGCCTGGTAGCCGATCCGCCCGAAGTCGGTGAACAGGTCCCCCGCCCCGGCATGGATGAACAGCAGCTGGTCGCCATCGGCGTTGCGGGCCAGGTCGGTCAGCTTGCCGTGCGGCTTCCAGAACCGCAGTTCGGTGGCGCTGTTGTGCAGCACCACGGGGGCGTCCCAGGGCGAGGCCTGCGGCTGGTTCAGGCGGTTGAGATCGTATGCCCGCGGTCGCAGCGGTCCCTCGAACTTCGACCAGCCCGTCGGCGGACGCGGGTGATAGAGGAAGGCCGCCGGGCCGAAGAAGCCCTCCTTGGACATCTCCCGCTCATAGGCGCCGTCAGGCAGGTCGGCATGGGCCTGACGGCTGTATTGGCCTTGCGCGCCGCGAACGGGGATCCAGTTCTTCTTGCTCATCGTGCGCCTTCTAGGGCTCGTCCTTGTAGATCGCGATCACCGGGGCGGACCCCGACGACGCACGCGCCCGGTACATGCCCGGACTGTTGAAACTCCACACCAGCTGGCCATCGGCGGTGAGCGCAATCACGCCCCCGTCGCCCTTGATGTCGACCAGCTGCTTCTGGACCACTTCGTCCGCCGCCGCCTGCAGGCTCATGCCCTTGTACTGCACCAGGGCGCAGATGGTCCGGGCCACGGTCAGGCGGATGAAGTACTCGCCGCTGCCCGTCGCCGAGACAGCGCAGCTGCGGTTGTCGGCATAGGTGCCGGCCCCGATGATCGGCGCATCGCCCACCCGGTTCCAGCGCTTGGCGGTCATGCCGCCCGTCGAGGTGCCGGCGGCGATGTCGCCCTTCTGGTCGAGCGCAACGACGCCCACGGTGCCAAAGCGATGGTCGTCCGGCTGGGGTCCCTGCGAGATCGACCTGGCGGCCGAGGGCGCGTTGATCGGCCGGGTCGGGATCGGCAGGCGCTGCTCGTTCAGCGTCTTCTCGAGTTGCTCCCAGCGCCGCTCGGTAAAGAAGAAGGCCGGATCGACCTGCTCCAGCCCCACGACCTTGGCGAACTGGTCCGCCCCGTCGCCGATCAGCATGACGTGCGGCGACTTCTCCATCACCGACCGGGCCAGGCTGATCGGATGCCGCGTGCGGGTGACGCCGGCCACACTGCCGGCCTTCATCGTCGCCCCGTCCATGAAGGCGGCGTCCAGCTCGTTGCGCCCCTCGGCCGTAAACACCGCCCCACGGCCGGCGTTGAACAGCGGATCGTCTTCCATGACCTTGATGGTCGCCTCGACGGCGTCCATGGCGCTGCCGCCTTTTTCCAGCACCCGCTGGCCTTCGGCCAGAGCGCCGGCCATGGCCTTGCGGTAGGCGGCCTCGGTCTTCGCATCCATGTTGGCGCGCTCGATGACGCCCGCGCCGCCATGGATGACCAGGGCCCACTGCGGCCTGTCCTGCGCGGCGGCCGGGCAGGCCAGCAGCGTGGCAAGGCCCAGGGCGATGAAGACTCTACGGATCACGGCGCTTCCCTCAATGTTGTCCTTCCGGTGAGAAGGCACGAGGGCTTACGCCTGCACAACCCCGCGCCGGATCTGGTCGAGCTCGATGCTTTCGAACAGGGCCTTGAAGTTGCCCTCGCCGAAGCCCTCGTTGCCCTTGCGCTGGATGATCTCGAAGAAGATCGGGCCGATCAGGTTCTCGGTGAAGATCTGCAGCAGGATGCCCTGGCCTTCGGTCGGGGCGCCGTCGACGAGGATCTTGTTGGCCTTCAGGCGCTCCAGGTTCTCGCCATGGCCGACCACGCGGTCGTTGAGCAGCTCGTAGTAGCTGTCCGGCGTGTCCTGGAAGCGGACGCCGCGCTCGCGCAGGGTCTCGACCGTATGGAAGATGTCGTCGCTGCCGAAGGCCAGGTGCTGGATGCCCTCGCCCTTGTAGTCGCGCAGGAATTCCTCGATCTGGCTATGCTCGTCCTGGCTTTCGTTCAGCGGGATGCGGATCTTGCCGTCCGGGCTGGTCATGGCCTTGGAGAACAGGCCGGTGACCTTGCCCTCGATGTCGAAGTAGCGGATTTCGCGGAAGTTGAAGACCTGCTCGTAGAAGTCGGCCCACTTCTTCATGTTGCCGCGGAACACATTGTGGGTCAGGTGGTCGAGGTAGGTCAGGCCCATGCTGTTGGCCGCCGCCTTCTCCGCCGCGCCCTCGATGGGGGCGAAGTCGACGTCATAGATGCTTTGCGCGCCGTAGCGGTCGACCAGGTAGAGGTTGGTGCCGCCGATCCCCTCGATGGCCGGGATGTTCAGCTCCATCGGGCCGATCTTGCCCTGCGTCGCCGGCCTGGCGCCGCGCTCCAGCGCCAGCTTGTAGGCCAGGGCCGCGTCGCGGACGCGGAAGGCCATGGCGTTGGCCGACGGACCGTGGGCGGCCTGGAAGTCGGCGGCCTGGCCGACCGGATCCATGTTGAGGATGAAGTTGATGTCGCCCTGGCGGAAATGCAGCACGTTCTTGGAGCGGTGCTTGCCGACCGCGGTGAAGCCCATCAGTTCCCACAGGGCTTTCAGGGTTTCCGGATCGGGAGAGGTGAACTCCACGAACTCGAAACCGTCAGTGCCGAGCGGATTGTCGAACAGGTCCCTGGACGTGTCGGCGACGGGCGCTTGGGTGGGGGCGTTCATGGCCGGATCTCCGCTGGCGATGGGAAGTCATCTAGTATCATTTGAAACGATATCGGCATAGGCGCGACTCAAGAACGCGCCAATCACAAATTTGCGCGGCGGCGCGCTTCCAAGCCGCGCAAAACCGACTAGAAGCCAGTGCCATGCGCCAGCCCGACGACATTCGCGACAATCCCAGCCAGGGTTTCATCGACCTGGTTGTCAGCCTGCCCACTGGCGCGGGGCCAGAGGGCCTGAGGCTGGGCGAGGTGCTCGACCGGATGGACGAGCGGGCCTTCGGCATCCTGATCCTCATCCTGGCGGTCCCCTGCCTGGTGCCGGCCCTATATGGCGTTCCGCAGATCGTCGGGGTGCCCATCATCCTGTTGGCCGCACAGCTGATGGTCGGACGGGTCGAGCCCTGGCTGCCCGCCAGCTGGCTCGAGCGCCGGATCTCGCTGGACTGGCTGAACCGCATGGCCGGCTTCGCCGACAAGAGCATGCGCTGGACCGAGCGGGTGTCACGCCCGCGCCTGGCCTTTCTGGCCACCGGGCTGGGCGAGCGGATCGCCGCCGGTTTCATGATCCTGGCCACCCTGACCATCGTCCTGCCGATGACCAACTCGGTGCCCTCCCTGGCCCTGACCCTGCTGGCGGTCGGCGTCATCCAGCGGGACGGCCTGTTCGTCGCCCTGGGCGCGGCTGTCGCCCTCGCCTGGGTCGGATTCCTCACGACGGTGACGGTGGGCCTGATCTTCGGAGCCGGCTGGGCCGTCTCCCTGTTCAACCGGGTCGGCGGCGATGCGGTGGTCAGCTTCTTCCAGAACCTGTTCTGATCAGCCGCCCATCGACGCGGCGCGGCAAATGACTAGATTGAGGCCCATGGCATCACTGATCCGGTTCGTTTTGCGCTACTGGCCCGAAACGGCGCTGCTTTCCGCCGCCCTAATGCTGGCCATCGCGCACAGCTTCGAGACCTTCATGGGCCTGATGCCCTGCACCCTCTGTCTGAAGGCGCGGGAGGTCTACTGGCTTGCCATCGCGGTGGCGATCGTCGCGATCGTCATCAAGCAGACGCCCTGGGCGCGTCGCCTGGCGCCCTGGTTCAACCTGGCCCTGGGCCTGATCTTCCTGTTCGGGGCGGGCCTGGCCTTCTATCACGCCGGCGTCGAGTGGAAGTGGTGGCCGGGCCCGACCGCCTGCGCGGGCGGTGGCGGCGGTGGTGGCCCTTCGGCCGACGGCGTGGCCGACCTGCTGGCCGGCGGAGAGGCCAAGTCCCCGCAGTGCGACAAGATCGTCTGGTCCTTCCTCGGCCTGTCGATGGCCGGCTGGAACATCGTCGCCTCGCTGAAACTGGCCGTGTGGAGCTTCATCGCCGCCGCCAAAGCGCCGACGACGGGCGCCCTGAAATGAGCGGCAAGCCCATCCCCGCCCGCCCCGGCATGGGGGCCCAGACCGGGCGCCTTGCCGAGATCCTGCGTGTCGACCAGGCGGGCGAGCTGGCCGCCGTCCACATCTATCGCGGTCAGCGGGCGGTCATGGACCGCGCGCCCGGCAAGGGCCGCACCGCCGCCCAGCTGGCCGAAATGGAAGGCCATGAACAGGTCCACCTTTCCCGCTTCGACGAGCTCCTGACCGAGCGCGGCGTGCGCCCGACGGTCATGTCGCCGGTCTGGCGCCTGGCCGGGTTCGCCCTCGGCGCCGGCACCGCCCTGCTCGGTGAAAAGGCCGCCCACGCCTGCACCGAGGCGGTCGAGACGGTGATCGAGCAGCATTACGCCGGCCAGATCGCCGAGCTGGAGAGCCGCGAACCGGCCCTGGCGGCGGAGCTCAGCAAGTTCCGCGACGACGAGCTGCACCACAAGGATATCGCGGTCGGCGAAGGCGCCCGCGAGGCGCCGGGCTATCCCCTGCTGTCGGCCGTCATCCGCGCCGGCTGCCGGGCGGCCATCAAGATCAGCGAAAAAATTTAGCGGAACCCGGACGGTTCGCGGCTGGTTGCATCTGTAACCAGAGGTGCTCCCATGTCCGATCCCGGCCCCGACTTCGAACCGACCCCCGGCCCCGCCCCGGCCGCCGATCCTGTGCCGCCGGCCGTCGATCCGGACCTGCCGACCGAACCCGGTCCGGCTCCCGCCGCCGATCCCGGCCTGCCTCCGACAGTGGCCTAAGCTTCGTCATCCCGCGGCGCCGTCCCGGCCATGTGCTTCCACACATGGCGCAGCGCCTTGAGCTGTCGCGCGGTGGTGTCTCGCAGGTCATGCCGCTCAAGCAGCGCAAGGCCGACCTTCGTTCCCCTTCGCCAGATGACCTTTGCGTCCCAGGCTACACCCTCACGGACCTGCAGCAGATGCAGTTCGTTGGGGATGAGGTGCGGCGAGGTCGTTTCCACCAAAGCGCCGTCCGAGCTCAGATTCCGGATCACACAGTCGATGGTGAGGCTGGCCCCGTCCGTGGCCAGCTTGCCCGTCAACAGCGCGCGCTGACGCTGGCTGCGCCGCCGCTCGACGGGCGGCGAGTATGGTCGGGGAGACAGGGGGCTGGCCATGCCGCGATCCTAGGCTGAGCCGCCTTGCCAACACGTTGATATCCGCCCCCCTTTTGTGGGCTGAACTATACATATTATGGGCCTATTCCAGACGGGCTATGGGGGCGCCGTGCTGCTGTTCAAACCAAAGAGAAAACGCGACGATTTCGAGCGTGAGGTCCTGCTCGAGATGGCGTACGTGCGCGATCTGCACGGTGAGAACGCCCTCCAGGCCGCCAGGGACAGGGCCGAACGTCCCCGTCTGGGCGGTCGCGCCGGCGCGTGATTGAGGAAGCCGCCCGCCGTCTGGCGGCCGAAGTTATCGATCAAACGGCGGCGCCCAGGCGCTGAAATCCCTCAAAGAACGTTGATATTGTTTAACATTTCCAGCTTTTAAAACCCAATTACCCGAAAAGGGTGTACTGCGGCGGGATGCCGCATGCTGGATTTGACTCAGGCGGGACACGCGTCCTTCAGGGGCTTGGCCCCCAGCTCACCGCCACGCCCGATATCCTGCTCCATTCCCTCGATCCGGTGCATGAGGCGGCCTACCTCGTCCGCCTGACGAGGCGCCACTATCTCGACGCCAGCTTCCTCGACGAGCGGGTGCTCGGCGATGACACCCCCGGGCTCTGGGCGCGCCTTGACGAGATCGCCGAGCATGCGGCTCCCCTGCCCGAGCGCTGCGACTTCATCTTCCATGTCGGCCATGTCGGCTCGACCCTGCTCTCGCGCCTGCTGGGCGCCGCGCCCGGGATCCATTCCGTGCGGGAGCCGACCGCCCTGCCCTTGCTGGCCCAGATCAACGCCCAGCTTACGCGTCCCGAAAGCCTGTGGTCGCCGCAGCGGTTCGAGGAGGTGCTGAGCCTCTGCCTGAAGCTGTGGTCGCGGACCTACGGCCCCGGCCAGGTCCCGCTGGTCAAGGCGACGAGCTGGGCCAGCGAACTGGCGACTACCCTGCTGGCCCGGCCCAGCAAGCCGCGCGCCCTGATGATGACCGCCGCGCCGGAAAGCTGGCTGGCCGGCGTCCTGGCCAGCCAGCACGGTCTTGGGGACGTGCGCACCTCCGTCTCCATCGCCATGGCCCGCCTGCACCGCCGCCTCGGCGAAGAGCCCTGGCGCCTGCACAGCATGTCGCTCGGCGAGCGCGCCGCCCTGGTCTGGACCGCCGAGATGCTGGCCATTGACACCGCCGCCCGGGCCAACCCGGCCCAGGTGCTGGGCGTCGACTTCGACATCTTCCTGGCCGATCCGATCAAGGGCCTGACCGACTGCCTGCGGCACCTGGGCCAGCCTGCCGACCCCCAGGTCGTCCAGGCCATCGTCTCCAGCCCGATGATGAGCCGCTACGCCAAGAACCCGACGCAGACCTTCACCCAGGCCACCCGCCGCCATCTGCAGGCGACGTCACGCGCCAACAACGCCGAAGAGATCGCCAGGGGCGTGGCCTGGATCGACGCCGCCGCCAGCCGCTTTCCGGCCATCGCCCACGTCCTGGAGCCCTGCTACAAGGGCGGGGTGCTGACGCACTAGGGCTTAGAGCGTCGCCTGGAAGAACCGCACGACCTCGCGGTTGAACGCGACGTGGAAGGCGGCTCGGTCAAATCCAGGCTGCGACCGGCAGAGGTCGGGCAGCGCGGTGGCCAGCTCGGGCGGACAGGGCGGCAGGAAGTCGAAATGCCCAGCACCAGGGACGCTGTAAAACTCCGGCTTCCGGCCCAGGCGGTCCCGCACCGACTCGGCGTGGAAGCGGGCCGGCAGCACAACGTCAGCCTCCCCTGACCAGAGCTGGATGGGCAGCTTCACCTCCGCCAGGCTCTGGTCTGTGAACGAAAAGCCATAGCCCGGCGCGGCGATGACGGCGGCCTTGATGCGGGGATCACGGCTGGCAGGCTTCCAGCCTTTGGCGTCAATGGGGCTCTGGGCCAGCAGGCGGCAGACGAAAGCCTGCGGCTGGTCCAGGCAATGCTGCGCGATCCGCCCGGGATCGCTGACACCGCCGACCAGTGTGGTCACCGTGAAGCCACCCGCAGAGAAGCCGAAGGCGCCGATCCGGGAGGCGTCGATCTTCGCCGGCCCGGACCAGTCGCGGATCATGTAGTCGATCAGCAGGCTGATGTGGCGCGGCCGGTCGGCCAGCTGGGTCTGGCGGCTCGCGTCGCGCCAGTTGTCACCGGGATGGGTCAGGGCGGCGACGACGAAGCCCGCATTGGCCAGGGCCTCGGCGGTGTCGTGGTGGCCACTGAATACGCCGCCGTTGCCATGCGAAATGACGACCAGCGGGCGGGGTCCGGCAAAGCGGCTGTCCGGCAGCCAGACCCCGGCCTCGATCCGGCCGCCCGCCGGATCGGCGACGCTGAAGACCTGGTCGGCGGGGCGCGCCGCCGCCGGAGCAACAAATCCGAAGACGGCGGCGACCAGCGGCGCGGCCAGGGCGAGAATGTTTCTTAGCGGGCGCATGGGGCGATCCGATCTGTTGTGAAGGGAGCGCCTGAATTGACGGCCAGCGGAGCCCGCGCCAGCGCCGCTTCGCCAATTGGCGAACGGGTTCGCGGCCCGGCGAATGGTTCCGCAGGGAGCGGGAGCCCGCTATGCTCCCGACCAGGGGGAGCCATGAGGCAGGTTTCGAATTCGGTTAGGGCCTGGGCGATTGAACTGGCGGCCTGCATGGCGGTCGGCGCCCTGCTTGGGCTGTTCGGGCCGTTCGGCAGCTTCCTGAACGACGTGCTGGTCGTCCGGGTCGCCTACTGGGTCATTATCCTGCTGCTCTGCGGCCTGGCCTATGGCGCGGCGATCAGGCTGATCGCGCCTCCGGCCCACCGCCGACGCGTCCCTCTATGGGCCTGGGCGCCGGCCATGCTGCTGGCGGTCAGCCTGCCACTGACCTTCATCACCCGCCTGGTCGCCATGGCGTTCTGGCCGGCGATCGGCGGGCGGGTCACCGTGGTCGACTGGTACGGCCAGACCGTGCTGGTCAGTCTGGCCTACGTCTGCCTCTACGCTATTCTGCCCGAAGTCCGGATCGCGCCGCGAACCGCCAGGCCTCCCGTCGCGACCGACGGCCCGGAGATACTGCGCCATCTGCCGCCACGCCTTGGCAGCGACCTGCTCTGCCTCTCCATGGAGGACCACTATGTCAGGCTGCACACCCAGCAAGGGTCTGTGCTGGTCCTGATGTCCCTGGGCCAGGCCCTGGAGGAACTGGGCGGACTCGACGGCCTGCAGGTCCACCGCTCCTGGTGGGTCGCCCGCCACGCGGTCGAGTCCGTCGTCGAGGAGGGCCGCAACCTTCGCCTGATGCTGAAAGGCGGCATCGAGGCGCCGGTGTCCCGCGCCAATGTCGCCCGTCTGCGAGCGGCGGGCTGGATCGCGTAAGGCCTCAGGCCTCCAGCTCGATGTCCCAGTACAGGTAGTCAAGCCAGCTCTCATGCAGGTGGCCGGGCGGAAACCGGCGGCCCCGCTCCTGCAGCTCATGCATCGATGGCCGGCGCGGCGCCCTTCGCGGATGCATCTGCGCTTCGCGGGGCGTGCGCCCGCCCTTGGCCAGGTTGCAGGGCGCGCAGGCGGTGACGATGTTCTCCCAGGTCGTCCGCCCGCCCCGCGAGCGCGGCAGCACATGGTCGAACGTCAGGTCCATGGTCGAGGTGCAGTACTGGCAGGTGAAGGCGTCGCGCAGGAACAGGTTGAACCGCGTGAAAGCCGGCGGTCGGTCCTGGCTGACGAACTGCTTGAGAGAGACCACGCTCGGCAGCCGCATCTCGAAGCTTGGGCTGCGGATCACCTGATCATAGGTCGACACCACGTCGACACGGTCGAGAAAGACCGCCTTGATCACGTCCTGCCAGGGCCAGACGGACAAGGGGTAATAGCTGAGCGGCCGATAGTCGGCGTTCAGCACAAGGGCGGGCCAGCCAGACGGCGCGTGGGATGAAATCTCCATCACGCCCGCTCCCGCGGTGTGGAACTCGCAATCGGACTGAAGACCCGCCTGCCTTTCCGTCGCTACGGGAATCGCCTGCATCCCCGATGACGATTCGAAGATGGCGCCGATGCGCGACGGCTCCAAGACACAGCGGCAAAAGAAAAGGGCCCCGCGAGGGGCCCCTGAAGTCTGATGCTCGGATAGAGAAAATTCGTCGGCGCCGGCGGCCGGTGAGGGCCGACCGCCAGCTTGATCGTTTTAAACGCCGATGAACGCGGTCGCGCCGGCCAGGATCAGACCCAGACCCACGAACAGCACGGCGGCCGAACGGTCGAAGAAGCGTTCGAACGAAGACAGCTTGGAAACTTGCATGACACACACCTTTTGAGTTTGGGCTCCGGTGTGACCGGAAGCCCCCGTTTGATCCCCTCGTCTCACCCGGGGAGGGGGGCGAAGGGTTTGTCCGATCTGGACAGTGCTTAGATATAAACCCATCTAAGCGGTGTCAAGATGATCTTTACGGCGTTCGGATGAAAGTTTATACAGGTTCAATGAGCACCGCCGCTGTTGCCGATACCCGTCCCTACCATCATGGCGATCTTCGCCACGCCCTGGTCGACGCCGCCATCCGGATTCTGGAGCGCGAGGGGCCCAGCGCCCTCAGCCTGCGAGCCGTGGCGCGTGAGGCCGGCGTCAGCCCGGCCGCCCCCTATCACCACTTCAAGGACAAGGGTGAACTGCTCGAAGCCGTCGCCCAGGTCGGCTGGGATGCGCTGGGCGAGGCGATGACCGCGGCCCAGGGCCAGACCCCCGGCAACTCGACTCTGATCACCGAGATCGGCGTTTCCTACGTCCGCTTCTCACAGGACCACCCAGCCCTCTACCGCGTCATGTACGACTGCTCCCGCGACAAGGACATGCTGCCCGAGGGCATGCAGGACAAGGAGGACAGCGCCTACTGTCTGGTCCGCAACACGTTCCGCCAGGCGGCAGGCCCCGATGTGCCCGACGTCGACATCGAGCTGGCCACCATCGCGGCATGGTGCGCCGCCCACGGGCTCGCCGAAATGAGCGGTTTTGCACAGTTCGCGCCCTTGAAGGAGGCGTTCGGCGGCGATGCCGGCTTCCTGCGCGCCGTCCTCAGCCACCTGGGCATGTTCCAGCCGAAACCGGACGCCCCGGCCTGATCAACTCGGAACGTCCGTTGCACTCCGCCCGTTAGGCAGGCTCACCACAGCCGCCAAAGGGGCCTCATCGCCATGCTGATTTCCGAAGTCATGACCGCCAACCCGCAGGTCGCCAAACCCTCGGACACCGTCGCCGAGATCGCCAGGCGCATGAACGAGATCGACTCGGGCGCTATCCCGGTCGTCGAGGACGGCCAGATCAAGGGCATCATCACCGACCGCGACATCGTCCTGCGCGTTGTCGGCGAACAACGCAGCTTCGACACCAAGGTGTCGGAGGTCATGACCACCGAGGTCCAGACCTGTCGCGAGGACTCGACGATCGCCGACGTCATCTTCCAGATGCAGGACAAGCAGATCCGCCGGATCCTGATCGTCGACGACAAGCAGAACCTGACGGGCATCGTGTCTCTCGGCGACGTCGCCCAGGAAGCCTCGGCCCGCAAGGCCGGCGCCATCCTGGAAGAGATGTCGGACGCCCCCGCGAACAACTGATTGGCCTGACAGGCCGATCACCCCGGCGAAAGCCGGAGTTCAGCGCCTGATCGCCTCCTCTCGCTCGCGGGAGGAGGCGTATGGCGTTAATGACGGGCCGTGCCGCCCTTCGTCACTCGCTTCGCCCCCTCGCCCACCGGCTATCTGCACCGGGGCCACGCCTATTCCGCCTTGACCGCGTATCAGGCCGCAAGCGCGGCCAACGGCCGCTTCCTCCTGCGCATCGAGGACATCGACGCCACCCGCTGCCGGCCGGAGTATGAAGCCGCGCTCCTCGAGGACGTCGCGTGGATAGGGGTGACCTGGGAAACCCCCGTCCGCCGCCAGTCCGACCATCTCCGCGACTATGACGCCGCCCTGAGCAGGCTGCGCGAGGCCGGCCTCGCCTACCGCTGCTTCAAGACCCGCAAGGAGATCGCCGAGCAGGCTCAATCCGCCCCGCACGGCCTGCCCCTGCCCTATACCGGCGCCCCGCTACCCGCCGCCGAGGAGGCGTCGCGCCTTGCCGAAGGACAGCCCTTCGCCTGGCGCCTCTCGCTGGAGGCCGCCAGTCGCCATCTCGGCGGCTTCCACCTCACCTTCACCGAAGACGGCGAAGCGCGCCCGGCCGACCCAACCGCTGCCGGCGACATCGTGCTCGCGCGAAAGGATGTCGGCGTCGCCTACCACCTGGCTGTGGTCGTCGACGATGCGCTTCAGGGCGTCACCCACGTCATCCGCGGCCAGGATCTCTACGAGGCTACGCCTGTCCAGCGCCTGCTGCAGACCCTGCTCGAACTCCCCGCCCCGACATACCGCCATCATCCGCTGCTGGTCGGACCGGACGGCAAGCGCTACGCCAAGCGCGATCACGCCCAGACCCTTCGGGAGATTCGCGGATCCGGCGTCACCGCCGAGCAGCTGCGCCGGGAGCTAGGAATTTCGTGAGCCGTCCCAAGACAGAGAGCAGGGCTCTCCCGCTCGTCGCCCTGCTGGTCGGCGCCTGCGCGATCGGATTTGCGCCGATCTTCGTCCGCCTGACCGAGACCGGACCGGCCGCCGGCGGCTTCTGGCGCCTGGCGCTGGCCCTGCCTCTGCTGGCGGTCTTCGCATTTCGTCCACAGGCGCGAGAGGGGGTCGAGCCCAACCCGCGCCTTCCAAGCATCCCCCTGATCCTCGCCGGCGTCTTCTTCGCCGCCGATCTCGCCTTCTGGCACTACGGCATCGGCATGACCTCCGTGGCCAACGCCACAGTGCTGGCCAACCTGACCCCGATCGTTGTCACCATCGTCGGCTTCCTGGTCTTCAAGGAGCGGGTCGGGCCGATCTTCCTGGCCGGCATGGCGCTCGGCCTCATCGGCGCCTGGACCATGGCCGAGGGTCGCGGGGCCGTCGCCCCGGGGAGCAACCCACCGCTGGGTGACATCCTGTCGGCCGCCACAGCCCTCTGGTACGCCGCCTACTTCCTGTGCGTGCGCCAGGCCCGGGCCCGCTTCGGGACCATGGCGGTGATGTTCTGGTCCAGCCTGGTCGGCGCCATTGGCCTGGCCGTCATCATGCTGGCGCTCGGCGAAGACATTCTTCCCGCCAGCCTTGCCGGCTGGGGCGCCTGTCTCGGTCTGGCTGTCGTCCACGTCACCGGCCAGGGGGCCATCGCCTGGGCGCTGGGCCGCCTGCCGACCGCCACGGCCAGCGTCGTCGTCCTCGTCCAGCCCGCCGTCGCCGCCCTGCTGGGCTGGCTGATCTTCACCGAAGCGATGACGCCGCTGCAGGGCCTTGGGGCGCTGGCCGCCCTGGCCGGGGTGGCGCTGGCGCAGTGGGCGGCCAACCGGGACCAGAAGAAGGCCGATCAGGCGGAAGCAGGCCTCTCCCAATAGCTGTAGGCAAACGCCGTCCGAAACCCGTACCGCTCGTACAGCGCGATCGCCGGCGCGTTCGGCGCCTCGACCTGCAGATAGGCGCGGCTCGCCCCCGCCTCTCGCGCCCCGGCCAGCAGAGCCGCCACGATATCCTGCGCCAGACCCTGTCGCCGAAACGCCGCAAGCGTCCGCATCCCGAACACCCCGGCCCAGTCGCCCTCGACCGCAGAGCCGCCGATGGCCACCGGCGCGCCCTCGACATCAATGGACGCGAACACCCGCGGCCGCGCGATCCGGTGGAAGGCCCCCATGCGTTCGGCCGCGTCCTCGGGATTGTCCTGTGTGCCCAGGAATACCTGCTCGAAAGCCTGACCGACGGTGTCCGCCACCGTCACCCTTCCGGGTCGCGCCACCTCCGGAATGTCGGCCACCATCATCAGCGTCGGCGTCCGCGCCCGATAGCCGCGCGCCGCCAGCTCGGCCTCCAGCGCCGGCAGCGGCCCGGCCGGCTTGAACACCGGCGGCAACCCCCGCGCGCCGTACCAGGCTTCCACTGCCTCCACCGCCTCGCCCAAAGGCAAGGGTGACTCTCCCAAGGGCCAGCAGGCGTTCAGACGACCGGACCACCCCGTCGAGGCATTCAGGATCCACGACCCCAGGCTCGACCGCACGGCCGCCGGCCAGGCCCGGTCGGCGATCCGTTCGAGGTTGTCGATCTCTTCAAGGGTCAAATTGAGTTTCCGGGTTTGCGTCCTTCGACACGCCCTGCGGGCTGCTCAGGATGACTGACGTGTGAGCAATTCCCAGAACCCGGTCATGCTGAGCGGCGGTCGCAGACCGCCTGTCGAAGCACCCACCTACGGCTCGGCCAGCAGCGACCGCACCAGCTCCATGGCCTCCGGCCCGCTCCAGTCGGCCTCGCCCGACAGTCGCGCCCGCTCGACGCCCTTCTTGTCGTAGACCACCGTCGTCGGCATGCCCTGGGCCGGCGGGCTCAGCAGGAACGGCAGGTTCATCGTTCCGTCGCGGTAGTAGTCGAGCGGCCTATTCTTCGCGATGAAGGCCCGCGCCTGGGCGTCCTTGTCGTCCTTGTCGATGCTGATCGCCACAATGGCCACCGGTTGGCCTGCATAGGTCGCCGCCAGGCGCGAGAAGGTCGGCATCTCGACCAGGCAGGGGGCGCACCAGGTGGCCCAGAAGTTGACGATGGTCACCTTGCCCTTGAAGTCGGCGATGGTGACGTCCTTGCCGTTGGCGTCCTTGAAAGCCTGGGTCGGCGCCGGGTTGGGCGTCCTCGTGATCTCAAGCTTCTCGAGCTTGCCGCGCTTCAAGGTTTCGAGCCGCGCGGGCCCATTGGGGACTATGACCGCGCTCAGGATGACATATAGAACCGCCAGCACGCCAACGAGCACCGCCACCGTTATCGCCCACCGGATCACATCGGGCCGCCGACCGGCCTTGGACACTTCGCTCATATGACCGACGACTCCTCGAAAACACCCAAGCAAGGCCAGGCCATGTGGGGCGGGCGTTTCAGCGCCAAGCCGGCGGACCTGATGCAGGCCATCAACGTCTCCATCGGCTTCGACCGCCGCCTCGCCGGCCAGGATCTGGCCGGCTCGAAAGCCCACGCCGCCATGCTGGCCACCGTGGGGGCGATATCTAGCGAGGATGAGGCGCAAATCCAGCAGGGATTGTCGGCCATCGAGGCGGAAATGGCCGCCGGGACCTTCCCGTTCCGCGACGAATACGAAGACATTCACATGAATGTCGAGGCGCGCCTGGCCGAACTGATCGGCGAGCCGTCCGGCCGCCTGCACACCGCCCGCAGCCGCAACGACCAGGTCGCCCTCGACTTCCGCCTCTGGGTCCGCGAGGCCTGCGACCGCACAGAGAACCAGCTGAAAGCCCTGCAACGGGCCCTGATCGCCAAGGCCGAGCAGCACGCCGACGCCCTGATGCCGGGCTTCACCCACCTGCAGCCGGCCCAGCCGGTCACCTTCGGCCACCACCTGATGGCCTATGTCGAGATGTTCGGCCGCGACGCCTCGCGGTTCGCCGACGCCCGCGTGCGCATGAACGAAAGCCCGCTCGGCGCCGCCGCCCTGGCCGGTTCGCCCTTCCCCATCGACCGCCACCGCACCGCGGCCGCCCTCGGCTTCGACCGCCCGACCGCCAACAGCCTCGACTCGGTCGCCAGCCGCGATTTCGCGCTGGAAGCCCTCGCCGCCGCCTCGATCGCCGCCACCCACCTGTCGCGGCTGGCCGAAGAGATCGTCCTGTGGATGACCCCGCAGTTCGGCTTCATCAAGCTGTCGGATGCCTTCACCACCGGCAGCTCGATAATGCCGCAGAAGAAGAATCCGGACGCCGCCGAACTGGCGCGGGCAAAGGTCGGCCGGGTGCTGGCCGGCTTCACCAGCCTGACGGTGGTCATGAAGGGCCTGCCGCTGACCTATTCGAAGGACATGCAGGAGGACAAGGTCCCCACCTTCGAGGCCTTCGACTCCCTGGAGCTGGCCCTGCTGGCCATGGCCGGCATGGTCACCGACCTGGAACCCAACACCGAGCGCATGGCCGCCGCCGCCGGCTCCGGCTACTCGACCGCCACCGATCTCGCCGACTGGCTGGTCCGCGAGCTGAACCTGCCTTTCCGCCAGGCGCACCACCTGACCGGCGCCGCGGTCAAACGGGCCGAGCAACTGGGCCTCGACCTGCCCGATCTTTCGCTCGACGAGTTGAAGGCGCTGGACCCGCGCATCACGGACGGCGTTTACTCGGTCCTCACCCCCGCCGCCTCCGCCGCCAGCCGGCAGAGCTACGGCGGAACCGCCCCCGATCAGGTTCGCCGCCAGATCGCCCGCTGGAAAGAAGTGCTCGCATGAAAAACCTCCTGATCGTCGCCGCCGTCCTTCTGGCCCCCGCCCTGACCGCCTGCGGCAAGACGGGCGACCTTGAGCGCCCCGGTCCCATGTGGGGCCCTGACGAGCGCCCGCCGGCCGAGCGCGCCAAGGAAGAGGCCGCCCGTCGCGAGGCCTCGCAGAAGGCCAACAAGCCGGCCAAGCCCGGCAGCGACCAGGAAGTCCGCGACCCGGCCTCCAGCACCGCCAACATCCGCCAGCAGCCGATCGCCGGCACGAACGACCCGTTCGGCAAGCCTCCCCAATAGATGAACCACTTCGAGACCCGCTCCGGCGACCTCTACTGTGAAGACGTCTCCCTCGCCGCCATTGCGGCGGCGGTGGGCACGCCGGTCTATGTCTACAGCCAGGCCACCCTGGAGCGGCACTTCCACGTCTTCCGCGAGGCCTTGCGGGCCCACGCCAACCTCGGCGAGCCGCTGATTGCCTATGCGGTCAAGGCCAACGGCAACGTCTCGGTCCTGCGCGTGCTCGGCGCGCTGGGCGCCGGCGCCGACACCGTTTCCGAAGGCGAGATCCGCCGGGCGCTGGCCGCCGGCATCCCGGCCGAGCGCATTGTCTTTTCCGGCGTTGGCAAGCGTCCGCAAGAGATTGAATTTGCGCTCAAAACCGGTGTCGCCGAGATCAACGTCGAGTCCGAGCCCGAACTCGACCTCATCGCCGCCATCGCCAAACGCCTGGCCCTCCAGGCCCCCGTCGTCTTCCGCGTGAACCCCGACGTCGAGGCCGGCGGCCACGCCAAGATCGCCACCGGCAAGGCCGAGAACAAGTTCGGCGTCTCCTTCACCGAGGCCCGCCGGCTCTATGCCAAGGCCGCCGACCACCCGCATCTCAACCCGCTGGGCGTCGCCTGCCATATCGGCAGCCAGATCGTCGACCTCAGCCCTTTCGAGCAGGCCTTCAGCAAGATGCGCGGCCTGGTCGAGACTCTCCGCGCAGAGGGCCACACCGTCGAACGCCTCGATCTCGGCGGCGGCTTGGGCGTCCCCTACTTCAACATGCCAGAGCCCCCCTCGCCGGCCGATTACGCCGCCATGATCGCCCGGGTGATCGGCGACCTCGATGTCCAGCTGGCCTTCGAGCCCGGCCGCATGATCGCCGCCAACGCCGGCGTCCTGGTCTCCCAGGTCCTGCACCGCAACGAGCGGCCCGAGGGTCGCAAATTCCTGGTCCTCGACGCAGCCATGAACGACCTGCTGCGCCCGGCCATGTACGACGCCTTTCACGACATCCGTCCCGTCGCGACCACCAACGCCGAGCCCGAACCCTTCGACGTCGTCGGCCCCGTCTGCGAAACCGGCGACACCTTCACCCGCGACCGGGTGATGCCGAGCCTGGACAGCGGCGATCTCGTCGCCTTCATGAGCGCCGGCGCCTACGGCGCGGCCATGGCATCCGAATACAACAGCCGGCCCCTGGTCCCCGAGGTCCTGGTCCACGGCGACAGGTTCGCCGTCATCCGCCGCCGCCCGACCTATGAGGAAATGCTGGCCGACGAGGCCCCGGCCGACTGGCTGTGATCGACCTCCCCGACATCGTCCGCCGCCGCGCCGAGCAGCAGGGCGAACCGGGGAAGGCCTGGCTGGGCGACCTTGACCGCACGGTCGCCGATCTGGCGACGGCCTGGTCTTTGACAATCGGCCCGGTCATGTCCGGCGGCACCGAAGCCCTGGTCCTGGAGGTCACCCGGTCTTCGGGCGCACCCGCTGTCCTGAAACTGCCCTATCCCGGCGCCGACCCCACAGACCGCGAACGCCGCGTCTTCCAGGCCGCCGCCGGCCGCGGCTACGCCACCCTCCTGGCCCACGACCCCGCCAGCCGCGCCATGCTGCTCGAACGTCTTGGCCCCATGCTCGACAGCCTCGGCCTCGCCCTCGACGACCAGATGGTCGCCATCTGCCAGACACTCCGCCAGGCATGGACCGCTGCGCTCCCTACCGAGCCGATGATGACCGGCCCGGAAAAGGCTGCTGATCTCGCAGCCTTCATCGAAGCGACCTGGCAGACCCTCGACCACCCCTGCCCTGAGCCCGTCATCGCCAAAGCTCTCGCCTACACGAAAACCCGCGCTGCCGCCCACGAACCCGCCAGGTGTGTCCTCGCCCATGGCGACGCCCATGGCTGGAACACCCTGGCTGACCCCACAAACCCCGGCGCCTACAAGTTCGTCGACCCCGACGGCCTGATCATCGAACCAGCTTACGACCTGGCCATCCCCATGCGCGAATGGTCAGACGACCTCCTCATCGGCGATCCGCTGGAACGCGGCCGCGCCCGCTGCCGGCGACTGGCGCAGCTCACAGGCCTCAGCGAAGAGCCGATCTGGCAATGGGGCTACATCGAACGCGTCTCGACCGGCCTCGCCTGTTTGCAATTGGGTCTGCCCGAGGGCCCGGCCATGCTGGCGGTCGCTGAAGCCTGGTCTCAGGCCGACGGCGGCCCATAGCGGTTCGCCTCAGCCTTCCCCTGCGTCACCAGGAAGACGAGCAGCAGGGCCAGCGCGGCGAGGTAGAGCACATTGTTGGCGAAGGCGATCAGGAAGGGGCGGAGGTCCGGATTGTCGCCGGTCCCCATGGTCTGCATCGCCCAAGGAAACACCACGAAAGCCGAGCCCAGCAGGATCAGCGGCAGAAACCCCCAGAACCCCGCCCGCCCGACGTCATGCAGCCGCCGGGTGAAGGCGGCGGCCAGCAGGACGAACATCCCGCCCATGACCGCCGCCATGCCGCCGAACATCTTGCCGAAGTCGGGCATCAGCTCGGGATGGTTGCCTTCGACGCTGACCTCCATGCCGCTGGTCGAATAGGTCACGTGGCCCCTGTCCGGGTTCTCCGCGACATACCGGCTCATCCGGTCGAAGCTGGCGTTCATCTCCGGCAGCATGACCATCGCCAGCCCGACGAAGGTCAGCGCGACGACCGCCAGCGCATAGGGCCAGAACAGGCCCCGCCGGTCACGCCCCTTGAACCGGGCCAGTCCGCCGATCCCGTGCTTCAAAGACTGCAGCATCAGCGCCCCCGACTCTCGCCCGCTGAGGCTAACCCATCAGTCCCACCAGGGGTATTGCGGCGGCATATCCCCCGAGACCTTGCCCGGAAACGCCGGCTTGCGCTTCTCGAGGAAGGCCGCCACGCCCTCCTTCACGTCCGGGCTCGCCCCCATCGCCATGTTGGCCGGGCCGTCGACGTCCAGCACCTTGAACAGGTCGGGCTCCCCCGCTGACCGCCACAGCAATTGCCGAACCATGGCGATCGACACCGGCGAGGTCTCCTCTGCGATCTCCCGCGCCATCTCCTGGGCCCGCGCCAGCAGGTCCTCCGGCGCAACCACTTCGCTAACCAGCCCGCCCCGCAATGCCTCCTCGGCCCCGAAGACATCGGCCCGATAGCACCAGCGCAAAGCCTGCGGCAGTCCCACCAGCCGGGGCAGGAACCAGGCTGAACCGGCCTCCGGCGCCAGTCCCCGTCGCGCGAACACGAACCCGAACTTGGCCTTCTCCGAAGCGATCCGGATGTCCATCGGCAGGGTCATGGTCACCCCGACCCCGACCGCTCCGCCGTTGATCGCCGCGATCGACGGTTTGCGGCAGGCATAGATCGCCCCGACGAACCCGCCCTTCGGCCCCGGCGCCTTGCGGGCCCCGAACAGCTTGTCGCCGTCACCGGCGAAACTGTCCGACCCCGACCCCATGTCGGCCCCGGCGCAGAAATGCCGCCCGGCCCCGGTCACCACGATGACCCGCACGGCGTCGTCCTCATCCGCCGCCACGAAGGCGTCGGCCAGGTCGATGCCCATCTGGGCGGTGTAGGCGTTGAGGTGCTCGGGCCGGTTCAGGGTCAGGGTCAGCACCCCGTCCTTCAGCTCGGTGAGGATGGTGTCATAGGCCATGGCGCGCTCCCGCCGACCTCTGCCGGGCCGGACAGGATCAGCCTGTCCGGGGTTTACCTGCGCGGCAAGTATGACGTTGCGTCAGTCCATCGCCCCGATGTAGGGCAGGCCGCGCATCGTGCCCGCCGCGTCCAGCCCATAGCCGACCAGGAACCGCGCCGGCGCTTCCCAGGCCACGAAGTCCGGCTCCAGAGCCCGCTTCTCGGGCCAGGGCTTGCGCGCGAACACCGCCGTCAGCACCTCCGCCGCCCCGGCATCCTTCGTCAGCCGCGCCGCCTCGCTGAGCGACAGGCCGGTGTCGAACACATCGTCCAGGATCAGGGTCTTACGGCCCAGGACCGGCCGCTGCAGGTCGGCGCGCACCTCGCACCGTCCATAGGAGGCCCGCGCATCCTTGTAGGACGACAGCCAGAGGGCGTCGAAATGGACCATCCGCCCCAGCCGCGCCAGGGCCCGGGTCAGGTCGGCGGCGAACCAGATGCCGCCGGTCAACAGGCAGATGGCCACCGTGTCGTCGTCGATGCGCGGCGCGATCTCGCGCGCCAGGGCCTCGACCGCCGACGCGATCTCGGCCTCCGAGATCAGAACGGTCGGCGCGGCATTCATCAGTGGTGTTCCTCGGCATGCGCGCCCGAGGCCGGCAGGGCGTTGGGATCTTTCGGATCGAGAGGCTTGGCCTCTTCGGCGCTCACCGCCTCGGGCTCGGCCGAACCGCGCAGGGCCGGGGCCTCGGGCTTGGGCGCCGCCACCTGTTTCGGCTTCGGACGGGCCGCCACCGTGCCCTTGTCGGTGACGAAGCCGACCTCGATCTCGGATGCCGTCTTCGGCGGGTCCAGCAGCACTACGGCGAAGTGGCGTGTCTCCCCGGCCGGAATGACCGGATCGGCCGCCTGGGCGATCTTGGCCATCACCCGCTTGTCCTGCTTGTTGATCAGGCTGATCTGCAGGGGCGGCGCGGTGACCGGATGGCTGCGGATGTTGCGAATGACCCCCGATACCGAAAGGGCCGCATGGCCGTCCTGCAGGGCCGGTTCGAAACGGATGTCCTCGATCTCGAGGCCGATGCTGTTGACGTCCAGACCCACCGCCGCGAAGGCCGAGGCCGACTGCGGCCAGATCTTCACCACGCCCTCGCGGCCGATCACGGCGCCGACGCCCAAAACGATGAGCATGGCCGTCATCCCGGCCCAGACGATGCCTGTCGTCGCCGCCTCGCGAACCCGTCGTTCGCTCTGGGCCTTGGCCCGGAACACCTTGGGGAGCTCCTCGCCGGGCAGTTCAACCAGCGGCGCGGGCTCGGGGGTCAGGGTCGAGGGCTCGACGCCGATGGCGCCTTCTTCCCCACTGATCGACAGGTCCAGATCGGGTTCCGCACGCGCAGTCCACCGATGACCGCAAGCCTTGCACTTGACAGTCCGGCCGGTCGCGCCGACCTGATCGTCGCCGACGAAATACCGGGTAGCGCACTCAGGGCAGGTCAGTATCATGGCCGGCGAATCGGTCCGCTCCCGCAACTCTATGTGAGGTCGCCGATTCCGGCTCCCATGTCCACTGACCGCAACGCCTACACGAGCGATTTGCCCGCCGGGCCGACCCTGCGCTTCTCCGGCGTAGGCATGCGCTATGGCCGTTCGGCCGAGGTGCTGAAAGACATCAATTTCGAGCTGCCGCCTGGGTCTTTCCACTTTCTCACGGGCGCCTCGGGGGCCGGCAAGTCCAGCCTGCTGAAGCTGATCTACATGGCCGAGCATGCGTCGAGGGGCCGCATCGAGATGTTCGGCCGCGACATCGACCAGATCGCCCCTGCAGACCGCCCCTTCCTGCGCCGCCGCATCGGGGTGGTGTTCCAGGAGTTCCGGCTGCTCGAACACCTGAGCGCCTTCGACAACTGCGCCCTGCCCCTGCGCATCGCCGGCGGCAAGCCGGACAAGTACCGCGCCGACGTCGCCGAGCTGATGAGCTGGGTCGGCCTGAAATCCCGCCAGCACGCCCTGCCCGCCACCCTCAGCGGCGGTGAGAAGCAGCGGCTGGCCATCGCCCGCGCCGTGGTCGGCCGGCCGGACATCCTGCTGGCCGACGAGCCCACGGGCAACGTCGACCACGGCCACGCCCTGCGCATCCTGCGCCTGTTCGTCGAGCTCAACCGCCTCGGCACCACAGTGCTGATCGCCACCCACGACGAGGACCTGGTCGCCCGCAGCGGCCAGCCCGTCCTGCATCTGGATGGCGGCCGACTTCTGGCCTACGGCCGGGGCGAAGGCCGATGAGCGACGCGATGTTCGACCCGACCCGCTGGAAGCCCGGCCCCCTGCTGCCCCGGCGCGACGCCCGTGACGGCGCCCTGATCTTTGTCGTCGCCGTCCTCTGCTTCCTCGCCTGCCTGACCGCCATCGGGGCCCTGGCCGCAGACCGCGCCGCCCGCGGCTGGACCAGCCAGCTCAGTGACAGCGCCACCGTCGTCATCCAGCCCCGCGGCCCCGAAACGCCGGACGCCGCCGCCGCTCGCGCGGCCGAGGTTCTCGCCGGGGTGAAGGGGGTCAGTGAAGCCCGCGCCCTGGAGAAGGAAAAGGCCGAGGCCCTTCTCGAGCCCTGGCTGGGTCGCGAGGCGCTGATCGACGATCTGCCCGTCCCCCGACTGGTCACCGTCGACCTCGATCCCAAGACGCCGGCCAAGGCCGGTGATCTCGATCGGGCTCTCAAGGCGGCCGGGGTCGACGCCAAGGTCGACGATCACAGTGTCTGGATCGACGACATCAAGCGGGCCGCCGGCTTCGCCCGCTGGTCGGCCCTGGCCATCTGTCTGCTGATCATCGCCGCCGCCACCGCCGTCATCGGTTTCGCCACCCGCGCCGGCCTGGCCGCGCATCGCGATGTCATTGAAGTACTTCACCTTTCCGGCGCGGAGACGGGCTTCGTCGCCCGCCTTTTCCAGACCCGTTTCGCCATCGCCGCCGGCATCGCGGGCCTGTTCGGGGCCGGCGGGGCCGCCGTCGTCGCGGCCCTGGCCCGACTGGCGGGCGGGGGACAGGGGCTGACGCCCGTCCTGCCTCTGGCCTGGATCGACCTGCTGGCCGTCTTGCCCGCCCCGCTCCTGGCCGCCCTGACCGCCGCCGTCGCGGCCCGGCTCGCCGCCTCCGCCATCCTGCGACAGCTGGGTTGAGCAGGCAGATTCCCGGGCGACCAGGACTGCACAAAAGCCGGACATCCGCCCAACAAAATCCCAACCACGACCCGACACAATCCCGACCAGAACCGACCAGAACGAGACTCCCAAGTCTCTGATTTAAAAGCGCTTGTTTTCCTCCCGGGGGCTGGCGCGTGACCCGGGCATGTTACAATGATCGTCCGCTTCGTTAACGGGCCTCGCCAGCCGGCCTTCCCACCCGGCCTCGGAACCCTCTAGAACAGCGTCATGCGCCGCCTTTCACTGCTGCTCATTGTCGTGCTCGTCTGGGTCGTGGGCCTGCTGGCCTTCGCCGGTCGGGTCGACAGGTTGACGCCCGCCACCGAGCCGCCGGTGTCGGATGCGGTCGCCGTGCTGACCGGCGCCTCGACCGAGCGCATCAAGGTCGCCGTCCGCCTGCTCGAGGAGGGCAAGGGCAAGCGGCTGCTGGTCAGCGGCGTCAACACCGAGGTCACCCGCGAGGACCTGCTGGAGGTCACCGGCGCCTGGAAGCCGATCTACCAGTGCTGCGTCGACCTGGGCTTCGAGGCCGCCGACACCAAGGGCAACGCCCAGGAAATCGCCGCCTGGGCCGAGAAGCACAGCTTCAAGCAGGTCATCGTCGTCACCGCCGACTACCATATGCCCCGCTCGATGCTGGAGCTGCGCGGCGAGATGCCGGGGATCAGGCTGATCCCCTACCCGGTCAAGACCGACGCCGTGGACGCCGCCAAATGGTGGCGCGACCAGACCCAGTTGCGGCGCATGACCCTGGAATACTGCAAATACCTGGCTGTGCTGGTGCAGGAATCTGTCATGGGGCTGGTCCGCAAAGCGCCGGACAGTCCGGCCAAGCCCGAGGCCAAGGACCCGACGAATTGAACGTCATCCGCTCTGTCGTCTTCCTGATCGCCTTCTACGGCGTGTCGGCCTTTCTCGCGATCGGCCTTTCGCCGCTGCTGCTCGGGCACCGCAAACCGCTGATGGCGGTGATGACCTTCTGGGGCAGGATGGTCACCTGGCTGCTGCGCGTCATCTGCGGCGTCAAGGTCGAGGTGCGTGGTCGCGAGCATCTGCCCCCCGGCGCCGCCCTGATCGCCACCAAGCACCAGCGGATGTTCGACATCTTCGGCGCCTTCGCCTTCCTGCCTGACGCCTGTTTCGTGCTGAAGAAGGAACTGCTCTCCATCCCCTTCTTCGGCTGGTGGGCCCTGCGCTCGCACATGATCGTCGTCGATCGAGAAGGCCATTCGACCGCCCTGCGCAAGCTGGTCACCGACTCCAAGGACCGCATGCTTGAGGATCGCCAGCTGGTCATCTTCCCTGAAGGCACCCGCAAGGAGCCGGGCGACGCGGGCGACTACAAGCCGGGCATCGCCGCCCTCTACCGCGAACTGGACCTGCCGGTGACGCCCCTGGCGCTGAACACCGGCCGCCACTGGAACGTCGCCATGGGTTTCGTCATGGCGCCCGGGACCATCGTCTTCGAGTTCCAGCCGCCGATCCCGCCCGGCCTCAAGCGCGCCGAGTTCATGCGCCAGCTGGAAACCTCGATCGAAACGGCCTGCAATCGCCTGCTCGAAGAAGACCTCTAGAGCGGGACCCGATTTGATGGAATCAAATCGGGCCCCGCTCTAGTTTCTTGGTGGTCGCGCGTTTGATCCGATAACCGGTTCCCACTTATCGGAACGCGCCCTAACCGCCCTCCACCATCTTCAGCAGCCGCTCCATCCCCTCGTCCCGGATGCCCTCGGCCCGCAGATGCTCCACGAGGTCGGTCAGATAGTCCTCGTTTCGCCCCGACAGCCCGACAGCCCCGTGGATCAGCTCCGCCTGCCGCTCCAGCGTCAGATTCCCGGCCCACTGCCGATGGCCCTTGTCGGACAGGAAAACCAGCGCCTGCTGCCGCTCCCCTCCAGCCAGGCGCACTTCGCGCCAGGCCTCGACATAGGTCTCGGTCGGCTGCTCGCGCTCACGCAGATAGGCGTAGACCTCCGGCCAGGCGTCCTCCGCCACCCGATAGGCCGCCCCCCGGGTCGCCCCGCCCGGCGCCAGGCCCAGAACCAGGCCCGGCCGCTCGTAGGTTCCCCGGTGATGCACCGAATAGATGCAGAACGCCCTTCTCCGCCCGTGGAGAACCGCGCCCTTTCGCTCTACAAAAGGGAACCCGGGACGCCACATCAGCGATCCATACCCGAACACCCAACGACCTTCGCCGCCCGCACCGTCCATATTACGCCGACCTGAAAGAGCGCCCCTTGTCCCCGACCCTGCCCGATCCCGCTCCGCGCCGCAAACGCCGCAGTCCTTTCATCCCCTTCCTTCTGGCCATGGTTCTCATCGCCGCCTGGTCGGGCGGCTGGTGGTGGATGCGCGGCGAGGCCATGCGGCGGATGGACGAGACCGCCAGGGTCATGGGCGACCGGGGCTATCGCCTGACCTGGTCCGAGCGGACCGTCAGCGGCTTTCCCTTCCGGCTGGACGTCAACCTGAAGGACGCGACGGTTTCCGAACCGTCGGGCTGGCAGCTCACCGCGCCGCTGATCAAGTCCGAGGCCTACATCTATCGCCTCGACCACTGGGTTCTGGTCACGCCGCAGGGCCTGACCTTCACCCGCCCCGACGGCGGCGCGGTCATCGTCCAGGGCAAGGCCATGCGCGCCTCGCTGGCCGATTTCGACAAGCGCCCGCCCAGCATCATGCTCGAAGGGGTCGAACTGACCTTCAACCCCGAGGCCGGCGCCAAGCCCTACTTCCTGTCGGCGGCCAGGCAGCTGAACATGAAGATCATGGCCGGGCCCGACGACCTCGGCGGTGTCCTGCTCCACATCGGCGGCGCCCGCATGGCCCTTGAGGGCCTCGCCGCCCGCGCCACCGAAGGCGGCCTCGTCGATATGGACCTCAACCTGACCCTGACCCGGATGTCGGCCCTCTCCGGTCAGGACTGGGAGGGGGCCGCCCGCGCCTGGGCCGCCAAGGGCGGTGTCATCCAGGTGCGCCAGGCCCAGGTCACCGGCGGCGCGGTCCGGCTTTCGGCCAAGGCCGGGACCCTGACCCCGGACGCCAACGGCCGCCTCGGCGGCGACCTCGACGCCACCCTCGGCGACCTGACCGGCAGCGGCCAGGCGCTGGAAGGCCGGGTCAGCCTGAGCGACGGCAAGGCCCGCCTCGGCCCGCTGGAGATCGGGCCTTCGCCGCGCGTGTGGTGAGGCGTCGGCCGCCATACCTAACTTTGATGATGCGGCGCCCCTTGCGCCATCGGACAGTGAGCATCCGGGCTCGCTGGGGGCGAGCCGTTCGCGGATTGGGGGGGCGTCATGTCTGGGTTTGCCGCAGGGGTTCCGGTGTCTGGCCTGAATGGCGCCAATGGGTTTCGAGACCTTCGGAGGGGAGCGAACTCAGGAGCGGAATGGTCGATTGCCGGCTGGGGAAACACTGACGGCGGCGGCGATAATGTCGCGAACGTCAGGGCGCACCGCCCCGCCGCTCTGGCTTCCCAATCCCCCTGTCACTTAGCGACGACGGCAAGTCGGAAGACCGCCTGGAGGCAAGCCTATGCCATTTGACGCAGTCCTTGAGCTGTCATCGCTCGACGGAACCACCGGCTTCCAGATCAATGGTGAGGCGGTTAACGACTACAGCGGCTCTTCCGTGGCCTCGGCCGGTGACGTCAACGGCGATGGCATCGACGACCTGATCATCGGGGCGCACGGGGCCGACCCGAACGGCGGCTTCTCCGGAGCCAGCTACGTTGTGTTCGGACGCACAACCGGCTTTGCGGCCAACCTGAACCTGTCCACCCTCGACGGAACCACCGGCTTCCAGATCAATGGCGAGGCGGCTGGCGACCGTAGCGGCATTTCCGTCGCCTCGGCCGGTGACGTCAACGGCGATGGCATCGACGATCTGATCATCGGGGCCTACCAGGCCGACCCGAACGGCTCCAACTCCGGAGCCAGCTACGTTGTGTTCGGACGCACAACCGGCTTTGCGGCCAACCTGAACCTGTCCACCCTCGACGGAACCACCGGCTTCCAGATCAACGGCGAGGCACTTGGCGACTTCAGCGGCAGTTCCGTCGCCTCGGCCGGGGACGTCAACGGCGATGGCATCGATGACTTGATCATTGGGGCAAGGAGCGCCGACCCGAGCGGCCCCTTATCCGGAGCCAGCTACGTTGTGTTCGGACGCACAACCGGCTTTGCGGCCAACCTGAACCTGTCCACCCTCGACGGAACCACTGGCTTCCGGATCAGCGGCGAGGCGGCTGACGACCGGAGCGGCTGGTCGGTTGCCTCAGGGGGAGACATCAACGGCGATGGCATCGACGATCTGATCATCGGGGCCCAGGGCGCGGACCCGAACGGCCTCGGCTCCGGAGCCAGCTACGTTGTGTTCGGACACACAACAGGCTTTGCGGCCAACCTAGACCTGTCCACCCTCGACGGAACCACCGGCTTCAAGATCAATGGTGAGGTGGCTGGCGACACCAGCGGCGTTTCCGTCGCCTCGGCGGGCGACATCAACGGCGACGGCATCGAAGATCTGATCATCGGGGCCTTCGGGGGCGCCCCGAACGGCTCCTTCTCCGGAGCCAGCTACGTTGTGTTCGGACGGACAACGGGCTTTGCGGCCGTCCTGAACCTGTCCACCCTCGACGGAACCACCGGCTTCCAGATCAATGGCGAGGTGGCTGGCGACCGGAGCGGCTTTTCGGTTGCCTCGGCCGGCGACGTCAACGGCGATGGCATCGACGATCTGATCATCGGGGCCTACCTGGCCGACCCGAACGGCGGCTTCTCCGGAGCCAGCTACGTTGTGTTCGGACGCACAACCGGCTTTGCGGCCAACCTCGACCTGTCCACCCTCGACGGAACCACCGGCTTCAAGATCAATGGTGAGTTGTTTGCCGACCAGAGCGGCCGGTCGGTGGCTTCGGCCGGCGACGTCAACGGCGATGGCGTCGATGATCTGATCATCGGGGCCTTGTTCGCCGATCCGAACGGCAGCAGCTCCGGAGCCAGCTATGTCATCTTTGGCCGCGCCTCGTCGGTCAACTTCGCCGGCACGCCGGGCGATGACGTTCGCAGCGGCGCCGGGACCAACGACAGCCTGTCGGGCCAGGGCGGCAACGACACCCTGAACGGCCTGGACGGCGACGACATCCTCGACGGCGGCGATCTCTCCGATGTGCTGAACGGCGGCGATGGCGCGGACGACCTTCTCGGCGGCGGCGGCGATGATATCCTCAACGGCGATGCCGGCGCCGACGACCTTGATGGCGGCGACGGCGCCGACGAGCTGTTTGGCGGGGACGGGGCGGATGACCTGATCGGCGGCCTCGGCAACGACCGCCTCGACGGCGGCTCGGACATTGACACCCTGGACGGCGGCGATGGCGAC
>VYLE01000051.1_pt1 | contig 106459 bp, 100 predicted proteins | sample 5114391 | NCBI WGS metagenome assembly VYLE01 (sample SAMN12291771, study PRJNA351875) | freshwater metagenome | isolation source: freshwater lake | place: USA: Michigan, Kent Lake | collected 2013-08-15 | reverse complement strand
GACCGCGCTTGCGCAAAGATGCCCATCGCCAGCATGACGACGAGCCCGGTCCTCAGACGCCCGTTCAACGCGCAGCCTCCCCGCAACCCGGCCGCCCCCGCGGCCGACGGCCGTCAGTCTAGCCGAGCGGTGGAACCTGCCGAGCGGAAAAACGTCAGCCACCCGTAGCCGACGCGGGTTGACAGCGGCGCGGATGCGGACGGAGCGGCGAGGGGCCCACCGCGCAGCCGCGGGTCCGCGACAATCGTCCCGGCATGCGGCGCGACAATCGCGTATCATCCTTGCGAGGAGCAGCCGGCGATGATGTCCAGATTTCTGCGATGGTTCCTTGTCAGCCGCGAGACCGGCCGGATCACGATCGCGCAGGCGCCGAACCTCGTACTCTGGATCGTCATCGCCGCCGGCGTGCTGCGCTGGCTGCTGCCGCTCTCCGGCACGCCGGCGCTCGTGCTGGACGTCGTGTTCAGGGGCGCCCTCGTCGTCTGGGCGCTCGACGAGCTGTTTCGCGGCGTCAATCCGTGGCGGCGCTGTCTTGGGGCCGCCGTGCTGGCCTATCAGGTGGCGACGCTGCTGTGAGGCGCGGCAGGAGGAGGGAGCGGGATCGGTGCCGGCCCTTGTGATGCGCCCCGGCGTGGAGCGGATGGTGCTGGCCGTGACGTGCCCGGCCAGCGTCACCCCCAGGCGTGTTGGACGGACTGATCCAGCCCGTGCGGGCGCGCGTTTCAACCACATCAGAAGCAGAGACATGATCACGCAGGCATGGCCTCCACCGACGACGAATGTGAATCCGTCTGGGACTACCCGCGCCCGCCGCGGGTCGAGCCCGTCAGCCGTCGCCTCAAGGTGATGTTCGCAGGGCAGGTCATCGCGGAGACCGTCGCGGGCTTCCGCGTTCTCGAAACCAGCCATCCGCCGACCTATTATTTTCCGCCGTCCGACGTCGATGCGGAGGCCTTGCGGCCCGCGCGCGGCAACTCCTTCTGCGAGTTCAAGGGCGTCGCCGAGTATCTGACGATCGTCGCGCGGGAGCGAACCTCCGAGCGCGCGGCCTGGCGCTATCCGGACCCGACCCCGGCCTTCGCCGACATCGCCGGCTGCGTCGCCTTCTACCCCAGCCGCGTCGATGCCTGCTTCGTCGGGCACCACCAGGTCGTTCCGCAGGACGGCGATTTCTACGGCGGCTGGATCACGCCGGACATTCGCGGCCCCTTCAAGGGCGGACCGGGAACGCGCGGCTGGTGAAGGTCTCTCCCGATGGGGCGGCGCATCCGGGCCGCCGCCGCGCGATATCGATGCAGCACGCTGCTGGCATGAGCCCGTTCATGGTGTGACGCCCCACGCGCGTCGCCGGCGATCCGAGCAATCTGAGGGTGGCTTCGACACGTGCGTGCCGCTTCTGCGTGGTCGCTCGCGATTGCAGCGCGCGGCAAAGCCGCGGGTCATGGATCGGCGTGGGTGCGAGAGGCTCTCCAACACGTCATGGCACGCTGCGGACAGCATTGGCGCGCAGCGGATAGTGCGACAAAATGATGCAAGAATTCGCCCGCCAGACCGTACTTCAACGGAGGCGAATGGCAACGTTCCGGCAATGCTTGCATGACAATTTCGAGGCGCCCGAAGCCGACGGCTCGGGGCCGTTGATTGCTCGCGTACCATCGATTTCATTTTTCGAGCACGCGAAAGACCGTGCTCTCAGCCCAGAGAATGCAGGTCATGTCCTTCCTCACCAATGTGAAGATCACCTTCAAGGTCTCGGCGATCGTGGCCTTGATGACGGTCGTGTTGCTCGGCCTGGTCGCTTTTGCGGGAAACCAGATGAGAGCGATCGACGATGACTACTCGTCCGTGATCGAACATCAGGACAAGGCGGCGTTGCTCGGTGCGCGGGCCGGCCGCTACATCGAGACGTTCCTCTCGGCCGCCTACCAGCTCGCCGCCGAAACCACCGACGAGGGCAATGTGGCCCTTGCGAAGGAGACCGCGGAGGCCAAAAAGGCTTATGATGGGTTGATGGCGGATGTCGGCAAGGCCTTGCCGGAGCATGCGTCCAGGCTCGATGCCGTGGTCACCAAGGCCAACGCGGCGTTCGAGGCGTGCGGCCCGGCCATCGCCTTTGCCGCAAAGACCAGCACTCCCGAAGATTCGGCGAAGGCGGCGCAGCGTCTCAAGGTTGAATGCAGGCCCGGCATCAAGGACGCGGTGGCCGGCCAGAGGAGCTTGGGCGACTTCCTGGCGGCCGAGGCAACCAGGAAATCCGACGAGCTATCCGCGATGACCAATTCCACGATCCGTCACTTGTGGATCGCCTCCGGGCTGGGCATCGTCCTCTCCATCGCGATTGCGCTGTGGATCGGAATCTCCGGTCTTTCGCGCCCCATCGGCCTGCTGCGCGATGTGATGGAAGCCTTCGCCAACAACGACCTCAAGCGCGACGTTCCCGGCATCAAGCGCGGCGACGAGCTTGGCGAAATGGCCCGCACCGTCGAAGTCTTCAAGAAGAACGCGCTGGAGGTCGAGCGGATGCGCGCCGAACAGCAGGCCCAGGAGAAGCGCAGCGCCGAGCAGCGCAAGGCCGACATGCACAAGCTCGCGACCGACTTCGAAGGCGCGGTTGGCGAAATCATCGAAACCGTGTCCTCGGCCTCGACCGAACTGGAATCGTCCGCCGGTACGCTGACCAGGACCGCCGAACGGGCCCAGGAGGTCACCACGACCGTCGCGGCGGCGTCCGAGCAGGCGTCAGCGAGCGTGCAATCGGTGGCGTCGGCGACGGAAGAGCTGAGTTCGTCCGTCAACGAGATCAGCCGGCAGGTGCAGGAATCCGCCAGGATGGCCCATGACGCCGTCGAACAGGCCCGCAAGACCAATGACCGCGTCGGCGAATTGTCGAGGTCGGCCGCCCGCATCGGCGACGTCGTCGAACTGATCAACACCATCGCCGGACAGACCAACCTGCTGGCGCTGAATGCCACGATCGAGGCTGCCCGCGCCGGCGAGGCGGGGCGCGGCTTTGCCGTGGTGGCATCCGAGGTCAAGGCGCTGGCCGAACAGACCGCCAAGGCCACCGGTGAGATCGGCCAGCAGATCAACGGCATTCAGAACGCGACCCAGGAATCGGTCAACGCCATCAGGGAAATCAGCGGCACGATCGAGAAGTTGTCGGAGATTTCGGCGACCATTGCCTCGGCGGTGGAGGAACAGGGGGCGGCGACCCAGGAGATCTCCCGCAACGTGCAGCAGGCCGCTCAGGGGACCCATCAGGTCAGCACCAACATCGTCGATGTGCAGCGCGGCGCCGGCGAAACCGGCTCGGCCTCCTCGCAGGTGCTGTCCGCCGCCCAGTCGCTGTCCCGTGAGAGCAACCGTCTGAAGACCGAGGTCGGCAAGTTCCTCGACACGGTGCGGGTCGCCTGATCATGCGCCCCGGCCCCGACGGGGCCGGGCGCCCCATGGCGACGGCCTCGGCGCGCCTGCGAGGGGGACGCGGCGAAACGGGGATGATCTCGGCGGTGCACTCACATCCGCCGCACCGGGCTGGCGAACGAGGGGGGCGGGGTCTCGCCGACCTCGATCATGCGCTGCGCGACGATGTCGTAAACCTTGCGCCAGGCCTGCTCCAGCTCATCGGTCCAATGTGGCCCGAGACCGCGCGCAAGGCTCCAGAGCAGGGCCTCGCCGACCACAGGATAATGCTCGGCCTTCGCGCCATATTGCTGGTGATTGCGGCCGAGAATTTCGGCGCCGCCCAAAAGCCCCGTCGCCGGATCGAGGCTGCCGACCAGCACGGCGAGCTTCGAAATGAAATCCTGCTTCAGGGCGCTCAAATCGGCTGGAAACATCGGCCTGACGTCCGGCGCAAGCTCGAAGATGCGGTCGTAGAACGCCGTCATGGTGTCGTTCGAATTGGCGAACACCATGTCGAACGAGGTCCTGACGCGGACGATTTCTTCTGCGGTCAACATGCGTAATTCCGACGGTGCCAAGTTCGACGTTTCCAGGTCCGAGGTTACCAGGTTCGAGGCTGCAGGTTTGATCGACGGCGCAACGCGCAGGCCCGGACTCGATGGCGCGCGTCATCGCCGATCTTCGATGTCCGGTTCGCCCGGCCCCGACATAGATGATCACAATGACATTACGACGCGCGCCCGCAGATTTCCAGACAGCCGGCGCGCGCGTGCAAGGAAGGGCCGGGCATGTCGCGCCAGGCCCAGGGCTGTTGCCGGTGGCGACCAATCAACGATCGCACATTGCTGCCCGCGCCATCTTGTCGCTGGACCGACCGGACCGGCGCGGCTCTTCTATTGGGCACAGCGGCTCTTCTGCTAGGCAGAGTTGGAGATCATTGATCGGCGATCGCGCCCGACCGCCCTGGCGGCGAACAAGTCGGGCGCACGTCGCAGGCACGATGGCACGTCGTCCACTGTCGGCGAGACGACATGGCCGTCCGTCTTGCTCCGCGCCCGGGCCTTCGCCCGCGATCGTCGCCAACGCTCCGACGGCGATGCCGCGACAGCGATCGTCTCCGGCGATAGGATTAAGGTGACGGCGCACTTCTCTCTGAGCGACATGGGCTGAATGAAGCCTCACCAGGAGAGGCCTGGCGGGAATTCTGCGCAGCCAAGACGACAGTGTCCGGTCCCGATCGCTTCCGCTGCGCACCAGCTCCGCCGGACGCTACGCTTCGGCGGGTACGAACGCAGCTACGCTTATCCACCAGGAATCGTTGCAATCGGATTGATATCATGCAGCGCTAATCGATCGTAGCTGCGGGCTCCTTGCGCTGACCGAGAGAATCGAGCGCCTGTTGGATTGGAATGTCCCCGTTCCAAATGACGAACAATCTGTTCAGTGCGACGTCCTGCGGAAGGCACGCGACCAAGGTTGCGGCGACATCACGGCGGGAGATGACGCCAAACCCAATCAGGTGGTTAGCGATGCTGATGCGGCCGCGTGCCGGTTGATCGTTGAGATAGCCGGGCTGGCAGATCGAGAAGGCCAAACCGCTCGCGCGTAGATGCAAATCTGCCGCCTGTTTGGCCAGCATGTACTCCCTCAGAACGTCGTGCTTCTGGGGGGCGTCGGCTCCCATGGCACTCAGCATGATGAACTTTCCGACGCGTGCTGCGGCGCAGGCATCGATGAACCGCTTCGCTCCCTCCTGATCGATACCGTGAAAATCGGAGCCAGTGCTGCCCGCTGCAAATATGACGCGACCAAATCCACTGGGCACGGACCTCACATCACCTTCGAGATCGCCAAAGACGCTCTCAATGCCGATCGCGTCAAACCTCTCGGCCTGGATCGGACGGCGCACCATCGCGACTGGGCGATAGACCGCGCTTCGTGCCAGGATCTCCATGATGTGAAAACCGGTTCGACCAGTTGCGCCGACGACAAGTACTCTTTCCATCATTCGCTCCGATACCCGGCCTGAGAAGCGCGCATTTGCCAAAGGCGCAGCCGCCACCGGATACTCGCTGGATCGTCCCGCACACCCAATCGTCCGAAACGACGAGAGTTCTGATTTTCCACTTCGCTAGGCCTTACCTGTCCCTTTGGCTCGTCCATTCAGACGAGTGCGCGGGCCTGGCTGTTCTCTACTCTCGCAAAATCCTGAATCGTCGATGTCGACCGTCAAATGCAGCTTTCGGCGTGTGTCTTCCAAGCATCCGCTATTTCACAACCATCGTTCTGGAGGGAATTCGATATGCAAGGCCACGCGCCGACTGTCAGCCGCTACATTCATGCTACCGAGTGGAGCACGGAGTCGCGACAACTGCAGACGTTCTTGCTGGAGAATCGTATGAAGGGCTTCTTCGCGTCGATTGTGGCGGGCGATGTCGATCCCGGAATGCTGAAGAGTGCCTTCGGCATGGACGACGTGCTGACGGCGCCTCCGGTGCCCCGCAGCTTTCTGGACTTCACGACGCTTTCAATTGATCGCATTGGAGGCCGTTCCATGTGGACGCTGAGGCCTAGGTCGGGTTCGTCAGAGCGGACCATTTTCTATCTCCACGGCGGCGGTTACGTGCTCAACTTGACGGTGCCACACTGGAATTTTCTCGAGCGCCTCGCGCGCCTTGCGAACGCAACGATCGTCGTTCCGGATTATCCATTGGCGCCAGCTTATACCTTCGCGGATGTGCATACATTCGTGGGCGCGGCCTACGCGCGTGTGCTTGAGGAGACCAATGCCGCGAGCGTGACGATCATGGGCGATTCCGCGGGAGGCGGCTTGGGTCTGAGCTTCACGCAGTGCCTCCGCGATTCGCGAGCGCCGCTCCCGGCTCAGGTCATCGTGATGTCGCCCTGGCTGGACGTTACGGTGAGCAATCCGGACATCGATGCCGTCGACGATCGTGATCATCTGCTCGGAACGCGCGGATTGCAGCGTGCCGGGCTGGCCTATGCCGGTTCGCGCGATCCGAGGAGTCCGTTGATCAGCCCACTCTACGGAAGTTTCGCCGGAATGCCGCCAATCGCCGTGTTTCAGGGAACACACGACATCTTCGTGGCGGACAGCCGGAAGCTGATCGACCGACTCGATTCGGAGGGTAGGGCCGATCGCTACTTCGAGTACCCGAACCAGATCCACGTCTGGGCGCTGTTCGATATGCCGGAAGCGACTTCGGCCGTCCAGCAGATGGTGGAACTTCTGCGCGCCTGACTTCGGAGACGAGAACGACGTGATGAAGCCGTCAGGCGGTGCGGCATTCAACGGATCATCGATAGCTTGCGCGCAATGGCAACGGCCTCGACCCGGCTTCTGGCCCCAAGCTTGGTGTTGATGTTGCGCAAGTGGGTGCGGATCGTGCTGTCCGACAGGCCCAACCGTCGAGCCAGGCCTGCGTTGGAGAACCCTTCGGAAACCAGCGCGAGCACCATCATTTCCTTGCGCGTCAAGGGCTCCGGAATGGAGAAGGACACTTCGGCTCGCTCATCTCTGGCTGGCCTCCGGAAGCTCGACACGAGCCTGGCAATGTACGCAAACAAGTTCCTGTCGACCTGTCGCACCGATAGATCCATCTGCTGTTGCAGAACCCGATTCGCGATCCGGAAGACATCATCGCCCTCGTCGGCGAGCAAGCGCAGGTACCCGCTGCTCATTCCCTGACGCAGAGCGACAAGCATAGCCTCCGCCGCACCAAGACCGTCGCCGGACCTCTGCAGCGCGATCGCCTCCAGCACCTTCACTCGGAGCGCACGGCGGATGCGATGCTCGGCGGAAGATTTTATGTACAGCCTTCCAAGCTCTGCGATGGTCGATGCTGGGTCGCCGAAATGAATGGTCCAGCGTAGCCGCGCGAGTTCCATGAAATCGGCCTCGTTGGCTGGAAGGCGCATGCGTTGAACACGCTCCCAAACCGATTTGTCGTCCGCCCGCTGCAATTCCTCCATGGCGGCCTGCGCGTGGCCTCGCAGGGTCAATTGGCGAGCCCTTTCGAGGCGGGCGTTGGCGACCAGTCGTGGCAGTCGGCGCCTATGCCCCAGGTCTTCCAAGGTGAGCAACATCGCAGCGCTTCGCTGGTGATCGTCCTTGACGAACGCGATGCTGGCGCATGCTGTGAAGACAGCGGACGTGTGGCCAGGAAGCGTGGCCTTCATCATCATGGGGAGGTAGGTGCGGGCGATACGTTCCGCTTCGTCGAGTTGGTCGTTCTCGTACAGGACGACGATGTGGCCGGCCGTGGCCCAGAGGTCGAACGTAAGATAGTCTTGGCCAATCTCGGTTCGCGCGGCCATGGCCGCCGCAAACTTCTCCGTGGCGCGCTGCATGCGGCCGGCCTGATAGTCTAGAAGTCCTTCCATCCCCTCCGAATACATCGTGATGAAGGTCGCGCCGGATCCTGCCCGCGCCGCATCGATGAAGCGCTGCGATTTGCCTGTGTCGGTCACGACGCTGGTCACGTTGGCCATGGCCACGCGGAGGAAATCGTCAGCGATCGGGCTCGCGCTCGGCAGGGCGGATAGGCTGGCTTGACCAGCGGTGTAAGCCTCGTCGTATCGATCGGCCATCGCCAGAATGAAGGGCCGCGCGGCGTTGAGATGGGCCCTGAGGTCGATGCTCTTGAAGCGCCTTGCTTCGAGTTGCTCGAGCCTTGGCTGCGCCGCAGCGGCTCCTTCGGTAAACAGGATTGACCAGAGATCAATTCCTTCGAGCCGATCGGAATGGGCCAAGGTCTCCTCCGGTATGCGCGTGAACCAGTGCCTGAGGAGGCGCATCTGTCCTTGCGCCAGCAGTTGCTCGGCTTCCTCGTCGAGCAACTCGATCGCCGTGGCGAAATCCCGCGCAGTGATCGCATGCCAGATTGCTGGCATTGGCCGGCCGAGGCGCCGCAGTGCCTCGCCAGCGCGTCGGTGAAGGTCGGGCACGATCGCCGGGTTCTGACGCTCGAGACGCTGTCGGAGGTAGTCGCGGAAGAGACGATTGAAGCGAAGCCTTCCCGGTTCATCTCCGACCGGTGCAACGAACAGGTTCTCGCGCTGCAACAGAACCAATTCGGCCGCGGCGTCGTAACCGGGCGCGACTGCTTCGCATACCGAGCGATCAAGATCCTCCAGGATGCCGATACGCAGGACGAAGTCCTGGACTCTCGGGGCCAATTGAGCGAACACGACCTCGTCGAGAAAGGCGTCGAGGGCGTTCGCGCTGCGCAACCTGCCCGTTTCGATTGCGGCAAGATCGTTGGTCGCGTCGGCCAGGCGCGCGCCCAATACGAGGCCGGTTGGCCAACCGTCAGCGCGCGCATGGAGTGCGATCAGCCCGTTTTCGTCCGGGGGCGCACCGTTGATGCGCGATAGCAGGGCGCGCGACTCATCCAGCGTGAATCGCAGCGCACCGGGACCTATCTCGATCAGTCGGCCGTAGGCCTGCGCGCGCGCCAGGGCAAGTGAGGGTTTCGTGCGTGTCCCGATCACGATCTGGCCTTGGGGCGGAAGATAATCGATGATCGATTGTACGATCTCGAGGATGTCGCCGTCACGGAGATGCTCGAATTCGTCCATGAACAGCGTGAAGGGTTCGTTCAGCGTGGCTATTAGCTCAAGCAGCGCCGGCGCCGGTCTTGCGATATCTGGCAGGCCGGCGCGGCGCAAGGCTGCGACGAGACTTGCAGTGAAGCGGAAACTGTCGTTGTCGCCGGAGTCGAGCTGCAACCAGACGGCGCGCCGCTTGGCTGCGGCAAGTGCCGCGAAATGCTGGGCCATGGTTGTGGTCTTGCCATATCCGGCCGGTGCCCAGACGATGACGACGGCGGGTGCGCCGTCACGACCTGCCGCCGGCCACAGTGCAAGGCGATCGACTGTCGCGGCCGGAGCGGCAGGCGGTATCAGCTTCGACAGGCGAACAGGGTAGCTCGGCAAATCATGGTCTCCTCGTGACGCTGGCTGTGCTTGATCGCTGTCCTGACCGCACGCAACCAGTGCTCTCCCGCATGACAGTTTCTCGGTCAAGCTGACGCAGGCATCATCGTCGCTTCCGACGATACGACGACCCGGCGTGATTTGGCACACTGGGCGGGCCCTCGCTTCAGCACCGTAGAGCGGACCGCGGATACAGGGACCGGTGATCGATCAAGTTCGTGCGCCGGGTTCACAATCGACGTCAGCAGGACCGGAGAACAACGGTGGATAGAGTAACGACGACCGACGGTGTCGAATTGTTCTACAAGGATTGGGGAAGCGGGCAGCCGATCGTGTTTCATCACGGCTGGCCGTTGAGCGCCGACGACTGGGACAACCAGATGCTGTTCTTCCTGCATCGGAGCTTCCGGGTCATCGCTTTCGACCGGCGAGGCCATGGGCGATCGACCCAGGCTTCGAGCGGTCACGACATCGATCATTACGCAGCCGATGCGGCGGTGCTGTGCGATGCGCTGAACCTGAACGATGCGATACACATCGGCCATTCGACCGGAGGAGGCGTGGTCGCCCGCTATGTTGCGCGTCATGGGCGCGGCAGGGTGCAGAAGGCCGTTCTGATTTCGTCGGTGCCGCCGATCATGCTGAAGTCGACCAGCAATCCTGACGGGGTCCCGATCGATGTCTTCGACCGTATGCGGGCCCAGCTTGCCGCCAACCGCTCGAAATTCTATCGCGACGTGCCGGCGGGACCGTTTTACGGCTTCAATCGTCCTGGTGCAGAGGCTGACGAGGCGATGATCCAGAACTGGTGGCGGCAGGGCATGATAGGCGGTGCCAACGCGCATTACGATGGCATCAAGGCATTCTCCGAAACCGACTTCACCGAGGATCTCAAGATGATCGACGTTCCCGTCCTCGTCCTGCATGGCGATGACGATCAGGTCGTTCCGTACGCCAACGCCGGGGTCAAATCGTCGAAGCTGCTGCAAAAGGGATTGTTGAAGATCTATCCGGGCTATCCCCATGGCATGATGACCACGCATGCCGACGTCATAAACGAGGACATCCTCAAATTCATTCGCGCCTGATCGAAGCGCTCGACAGCGTCTGGACCGTCTTCCGAGGGATTATCGCCATGAGCACTTCGTACGTCACTGACCTCAAGATCAACACGCGCAAGAGCATGATCGAGCTGCTCAATGTCCGATTGGCCGATGCCATCGACCTCAAGCTTGCGGTAAAACAGGCGCACTGGAACATCCGCGGATCCGCCTTCATTGCGTTGCACGAACTGCTTGATCGGATCGCAGCACGGATTGAAGAGCACGGCGACACGATGGCCGAGCGGATTGTCCAGATCGGCGGGATCGCGGGGGGAACGCTACAGCAGGTGAGCAAGGCCACCTCGCTGCCGGCCTATCCAGGCGAGATTGCCGCTCAGGCCGACCATCTCGCCGCGCTGTGTGACCGGTTTCAAGAGTTTGCGAAATCCTGTCGCGCTGCGATCGACCAGGCCAGTGATGCTGGCGACGCCGATACGGCTGATATCATGACGGGGGTATCCCGAAACACCGACAAGGACCTCTGGTTCATCGCTGCACATCTGGGATGAATCTGCCTGCGACCGACTGCCGTCCTTCAGGAGAGCCCGTGTGATGGTTTCATGCAAGAGCAGGTGAATGCGCCGACACGTCATTTTCTCCGTCGCGGTTTGTTTCGGTCCATCAAAGCGTCAATGTCTCGGCTCAGTCGATGGTCGGCAGAGAGCATGAGGAATTTGCCGCCGCCCAGCATCCAATCTGGGACCGGCCGATCCGCCTTCGCTCGTTTCGCTTGTCGGCTGTGGCACCGGCTCGCCGAGCCGAAGCTCGCGAAGCGAGCGAAGGCTGGTGGGCCCGGCAGGACTCGAACCTGCAACCAGACCGTTATGAGCGGCCGGCTCTAACCATTGAGCTACAGGCCCCGCCGCGCTTGTGGCCGCAGGGTGGGAGCGGCCGGCGTCGGTGCGCGGTTCGTTTACAGGGACGGGGAGAGGGGTGCAATGGCGGCGGTGCCGGCGCTGCATACGCAGCGGCCGCACCGTGTGAATTCCAGATAACCGAAATTCGGGATGCTGCCTGTATACGCCTGTTTTGCCCGACGGTGCAACCGGCGGCGGGCTGCGGGGCGGGTTCCCCGGGGGCGCCTTTGGGTCAGCCGCAACCCCTTGGAATTCCACGTGGCTTTACTTTGCATGGGGTTGTTTTTGCGATTGCCGTTCGGGCGAGCGGGCCGGCGGGGTCGCCGGCGCCGCCGCGAGGCCGCCGCTAGTCCACCGAGACGCCGGCGAACTCCACCACCTTGCGCCACTTCTCTGTCTCGTCGGCCACCAGCTTGCCGAACTCGGCCGGGGTCATCGGCTTGGGGATGCCGCCGGTCTCGGCGAGGCGGGCGACCAGCTTGGGGTCCTTCAGCGCCTCATTGACGGCCTTGTTCAGCGTCTCGATCACCTCGGGCGGCGTGCCCTTCGGCGCCGAGATGCCGTAGAAGCCGACCGATTCGAAGCCCGGCACGGTCTCGGCGATGGCGGGCACGTCGGGCACGCCCGGCCAGCGCTGCGGCGAGGTGACGCCGAGCGCGCGGACATTGCCGCCCTTCACCTGCTCCAGCGCGGAGGGCAGGTTGTCGAAGATCAGCTGCACCTTGTTGGAGATGATGTCGGGGAAGGCGATCGCCGAGCCCCGATAGGGCACGTGCACCATGTCGCATTTGGTCATCGCCTTGAACAGCTCGGCCGACATATGCACCGAGGTGCCGTTGCCGGAGGAGGCGAAGGAGATCTTGCCCGGGTTGGCCTTGCAATAGTCGATGAATTCCTGGACCGACTTGGCCGGCACGGCGTTGGAGACCACCAGCATGTTGGTGAGCTGCATGATGCTGGCGACCGGCACGGTGTCGCGCAGGAAGTCGTAAGGCAGCTTCTTGTAGAGCGAGGTCGAGATCGCGTTGTTGGGCGCGACGAACAGCAGCGTGTAGCCGTCGGGCGGCGAGGCGATCGCGGCGGCCGCGGCGATGTTGCCGCCGGAACCGGCCTTGTTCTCGACGATGAATTGCTGCCCGAAATGGTCCGACAGCCATTGCGCCATGATCCGCGCCACGATGTCGACCGGCCCGCCGGCGGCAAAGCCGATCAGCCAGCGCACCGGGCGGTCGGGATAACCCGCGGAGGCGGGCGCCGATGCCGCAAGTACACCCGCAAGGGCCGCGAGCCCCACAACGAATTGACGCAAGCCGCGCAACATGATGCCTCCCTCTGTCTTATTGTCTTGTACGACCATGCTTTCACAAAAACCGGCCGCTGCCTACATCGCCGCAAGTCGATGTTGACGTGGGGCCGCCAGGGAGGACCATGCGAGTCCCGATTGCCCATCTCATCCCCGTCCTGGCCGCGCTGCTCGCCGGTTCCGCGACGGCCCAGACCGGAGACACAGCCATTCCGACCGCGCCCCCGACGACGATCAGCCTCGGCACCGCGACGCCCGGCGGCGGCTTCCCGCTCTACGGCAACGCCTTCGCCGCGGTGATGAACGCGGCCGATCCGATGCTCGCGATCGTCCCGCGCAACACCAAGGGCAGCAACGAGAACATCCCGCTGCTGGAGCAGGGCGAGCTGGATCTCGCGCTGGTCGCGGGCGAGCCGGCCTATGAAGCCTTCGCCGGCATCGGCCGGGCGAAGGTCGCGCTGAAGATCCTCACCGCGATCTATTCCAATCCCGGCCTGTTCGTGGTGCGCGCCGACAGTCCCTACCGCACCATCCGCGATCTCGTCGGCCAGCCGGTCGCGTTCGGCGCCAAGGGCTCCGGCCTGCCGATCCTGTCGCGCTATGTGCTCGACGGCCTCGGCCTGAAGCAGGACGATGATTTCAAGTCGGTCTATCTCGACCGCGCCGGCGACGGCCCCGCGATGGTCGCGGACGGCCGCGTCGCCGCGCTGTGGGGTGCCGGCATCGGCTGGCCCGGCTTCAACGCCGTGGCGTCGAGCCCGTCAGGCGCGCGCTTCATCGCGCCCGATGCCGAGGAGATCGCGAACATCCGCGCCAGGCACGCCTTCCTGAAACCGATGACCGTGCCCGCCGGCGCCTATCCCGGCCAGGCCGCGCCGATCGCCTCGCTCGGCTCGTGGAGCTTCGTGCTGACGCGCGCGGATCTGCCCGACGATGTCGCCTATCGCTTGGCGAAGACGCTGCACGGCGCCGCGCCGGAGTTCTGCCGGCAGCTCCCCCAGGCCTGCGAGACGACGGCGGCGAACACCGTCGCCGCCGCGCCGAAGCCGGAGCTGATCCATCCGGGCGTGATGCGCTATTTCCGCGAGATCGGGGTGATGAGGTAGATTGCAGCCAGACAAGCAGCCGTCATGGCCGGGCTTGACCCGGCCATCCACGTGCATCGGCAGGTGAGGAGGACGTGGATGCCCGGGTCAAGCCCGGGCATGACGACGTTGATGGAGCTTGCCCCGATCCTACTTCTTCACCAGCGGACACGCCGGGTCGGGCGGGCCGAACGCCTTGTCGCCGGAGATCGTGGTGAGGATCTTGTAATAGTCCCACGGATATTTGCTCTCCTCCGGCGTCTTGACCTGCACCAGCCAGAGGTCGTGCACCATCAGATTGTCCTCGCGGAGCTTGCCGTTGCGGGCGAAGAAATCCTCGATCGGCTTCTCGCGCATCCTGGCGGCGACCTTCAGCGGATCGTCGGTGCCGGTCTCCTTGATGGCGTTGAGATAGTGCATCACGGACGAATAGACGCCGGCCTGCCACATCGACGGCATCTTGTTCATCTTGGCGAAGTAGCGCTTCGACCATTCCCGCGTCTTGTCGTCCATGTCCCAGTAGAACGAGGTCGTCAGCAACAGCCCCTGCGCGGCCTGCAGGCCGAGGCCGTGGATGTCGGTGATCAGCGCCAGCAGCGCCGCCATCTGCTGGCCGCCCTTGAACACGCCGAACTCCGCGCCGGTCTTGATCTCGTTCATGTTGTTGGGCGGACCCGCCGCAATGCCGATGATCTTGGCTTTCGAGGCCTGCGCCTGCAGCACGAAGGAGGACAGGTCGGGCGTCGCCAGCGGCGGCCGCACCGAGCCCAGCACCTTGCCGCCATTGGCGGTGATGACGGTGGAGGCGTCGCGCTCCAGCGAATGGCCGAAGGCGTAGTCGTCGGTGATGAAGAACCAGCTGTCGCCGCCGCGCTTCACGACCGCGTCCGCCGTGCCGACCGCGAGCGCGCGGGTGTCGAACACCCACTGGATCGCGTAGGGCGAACAGAACTTGCCGTGGAAGTCGGCGGTGCCGGTCGAGTGGGTGATGAACAGGCGCTTCTTCTCGTTGGCCATGTTCTGCACCGCGAGCCCGACCGCGGAGACCGGCACGTCGACGATCAGATCGACCTGTTCGACGTCGTACCAGCGCCGCGCGATGGCCGCGCCGATGTCGGCCTTGAGCTGGTGGTCGCCGATCACGATGCTGATCGGCTTGCCGAGCACGGTGCCGCCGAAATCGTCGATCGCCATCTGCGCCGCGGTGACCGAGCCCTGGCCGGTCGGCGCCGAGGCCGGGCCGTTCATGTCGGTGAGCACGCCGATCTTGACGACATCGTCCGACACCTGCGCCATCGCGGCGCCCGGCATCAGGGCGGCCGCCATGGCGGCAGCCATCGGCAGTCCAAATTTTCTTGGATTCACGTCTGTCCTCCCTCGTCCGGCGCGTTGGCCGTTGTGTCCGTCCGGGTATGCCCGGCTGGATTTGGTTTCTTTTGCAACTATTCGGGGGCAGGCGTCAATGTCAGGCCGCGAAGCGGATCTGTCCGGCGGGCGAGGGATCGTAGCCGGTCAGCTCCTCCGCCCGCTGGCGCAGTCGCCGTTCGCTGAGGAACCGGATCAGGGCCTGCATCGGCGGGCGGAAATAGCTGCGTTGCCGCATCGCAAGGTCGAAATTCTCCCAGACCAGCGGCACGAATTCCAGACCGGCCGAGCGAGCTGCCGCGCGCGTGGCGATGCCGCAATCTGCATGGCCCTTGCGGACCAGTTCGGCGAGGTCGGGCCCGGTCAGCGCCGGCGTCTCCACCCGTCTGAGATCGACGAGCGAGGCGCCGGCACGCTTGAGCAGCACGTCGAGCAGCATCTGCGCTCCGGTGCCCTGCTGGCGCATCGCCATCCGGACGCCGAGCGCGAGCACATCGGGGATGCCGCGCAGGTGCTTCGGATTGCCTGGCGGCAGCACGAGGCCCTGCTCCCGGCGCGCAAAGCCGACCAGCACCACGTCGTGCAAACCGGGCGCGTCGCGCAGCGCCTTCACGCTGGCATCGGATGAGGGCGTGCCGTCGGCATCGAGGCTGTGGAAGTGAACAGCGGCCGCCATCACCTCGTCACGCTGCAATCTCTCCAGCCCGCGCGCGCTGCCTTCGCCCATCGATCCGAGGCTGGAGCCGGATTCGCGCAGGCTCCAGTCCAGCAGTTCGTCCTGGCTGCCCCCCACCACCGGCGGCGGTTCCGCCGCGAGCATGCCGGCCGGGCGCGCCAGCCCCGACAGCACCCAGAGGTCAAGCTCATGACGGGGAAACAGCCATTTTCCAGTGACCTTGGTGCAGGGGATCGCACCGGTGGTGACGAGTTCATACAGCTTGCGTTCGCCGAGCCGGAGATAGTCGGCGGCTTCACTTGTCGTCAGGAATTCCATCCTGCATTCCTATGCAAATTCTTGCTTCTTTTTGACGTTCGACGCAGGTTGGAATTCTGCAGGTCAGAGTCAGTTACGATCGGAACCATGCCCGATCATTTCGACGTTTTGCAACACATCAGCTCTGACGATTTGTTGCTCGCGGCCGTCGCCATGCGGGGCGGGCGACACGCGAAATTGCCTAGATTTCCCGGGGATCGCGCGCGCTGGTTCTTCTGAAGCGCGTCGCGTCAGGTCTTGGCGTGGGAAGCGTTCGTTCTCCTCGCCGAGGCGGTCGATCCCCTGCCGGTTGCCAAAGCAGGTGATGCATGGTCCATCATGCCGCATGACCCAGCGTCTGCCGCCATCGCTGACTCCGCTCGACAGCGCGCTTGCCGCCTGGCTGCGCGGCTTGGGTCCGGTCGTCCCGTCGGATCTGCCGCTCGCCGACGCAGCCGGATGCATCGCGGCGGACGCGCCGCCTGTGCCGGCCTATCCGGCGCGCGACGTCGCGTCCGTGGACGGCTGGGCGTTCCGCGCCAATGATCTGGTCGGCGCATCCGCCTATTCGCCGCTGTCGTTGAGCGCGGGTCCTGCCTGGGTCGAGGCCGGGGAGCCCCTGCCGGAGGGATGCGACTGTGTCCTCGATGCCGATGCGGTCGACGTCTCGTCGCCGCTCGCGCAGGTGCTGGCGGAAGGCGTGCCGGGGCAGGGCGTCAGGCGCGCGTCCAGCGATATCGATGGGAAGGCGCCCATCATCGTGCCGGGACGCCGCATCGATCCCGCCGCGCTCCTGCTCGCGCGCCTCTCGCGTCTTGAATCGCTGAGCGTGCGGCGACCGCGGCTGCGCATCGTCGATCTGCCGGGCGCGGAGGCAACCGCGCAATTGATCGCCGACATCGCGCGCGCGGAGGGGCTGCACGTGACGGTGCAGTCAGCCGGCTTGCGTGACCAGGCTGCGATCGCGGCTGCGCTCGATGCGTCCGCTTGCGACCTTCTGCTGACGATCGGCGGCAGCGGCGTCGGTCGAACCGATGCCGCCGTCACGGCGCTGGCCCGATGCGGTGCCGTCATCGCCCATGGCCTTGCGCTTCAGCCCGGACGCACCGCCGCGCTCGGACGGCTCGGCGCGGTTCCCGCCGCGGTACTGCCGGGCTCGCCCGATCATGCGCTCGCAGCCTGGCTTGTGCTGGTGTCCCCGCTCGTCGAGCGCCTGACGGCACGGCAGCCGCGCCGGCAGATGTCCTTGCCGCTGGCGCGGAAAATCGCGTCGCAGGTGGGCATCGCCGAGCTCGTCCTGCTGGTGCAGGACGGACCCGCCTGGATGCCGCTGGCAACCGGCGAATGGCCGCTCCATGCGGTCATGCGGGCCGATGCGTGGCTGATCATCCCGGCCAGCCAGGAGGGCTTCGCGGCGGGCACGCCGGTCGATGCCTCTCTGATGCGCGAGTGACGAGTCTTCCATGACGACATCCTCACAATTGCCGGACCGCAGCGCGCTGGAGCAGGATCAATTCCTGACCATCCTGTCGCGCGAGGAGGCGCTCGCCCGGTTCGAGGCCGCGCTGTTTCCGCGCGCGCTTGCCAGTGAAACGCGCAAGCTCGCCGATGCGCTCGGTGCGGCGCTCGCCGACGACGTCACGGCGCCGATCGACGTGCCCCCGTTCGACCGGTCCAACGTCGATGGCTTCGCGGTGCGCTCGGCCGATTTGGCTGCCGCGAGCGAGGGCGCGCCGGTTCGCCTGGCCCTGAACGGCGAGACCATCCATTGCGGTGTTGCGCCGGCCTTGCATGTCGCGGCGGGCACCGCAACGGCGATCGCGACCGGCGGTCCCCTGCCGCGCGGCGCCGATGCCGTCGTCATGGTGGAGCACACCCAGCCGGCTGGCCTTGATGCGATCGAGATCCGCCGCGCCGCCTCTCCCGGCCAGTTCGTGTCCTATGCCGGCTCGGACATCGCCCGCGGCGAGGCGCTGCTGCGCGCCGGCACGCTGATTGGCTCGCGCGAGATCGGCATGCTTGCGGCCTGCGGCATCGACGACCTGCGCATTGTTCGCAAGCCGCGCGTCGCCGTGATCTCCACCGGCGATGAACTGGTGCAGCCGGGCCAGCCGCTGCGACCGGCTGCGATCTACGACACCAACGGCGCCATCGTCGCGGCTGCGATCGACGAGAATGGCGGCGAGTCTGTTTTCCTCGGCGCCATTCCCGACGACGAGGCCAGGCTCGAAGCGGCGATGCGCAATGCGCTGACTGAAGCCGACATGCTGGTGCTGTCCGGGGGAACCTCGAAGGGCGCCGGCGACCTGTCCCATCGCATCATCGGTCGCCTCGGCATGCCCGGCATCATCGCACATGGCGTTGCGCTCAAGCCCGGCAAGCCGCTGTGCCTTGCGGTCTGCGACGGCAAGCCGGTGGTGATCCTGCCGGGCTTTCCGACCTCGGCCATGTTCACCTTCCACGACATGATCGTGCCGGTGCTGCGCCGGATGGCCGGATTGCCGCCGCGCTCCGACGCGCGGGTCCATGCGACCGTGCCGGTGCGGATAGCGTCCGAACTCGGCCGCACCGAATTCGTCATGGTCTCGCTGGTCGGGGGCAGCAATGGGCTGATCGCCTATCCCTCCGGCAAGGGGTCGGGTGCGATCACCTCCTTCGCACAGGCCGACGGCTTCCTGCGCATCGATGCGCTGGCCGACCAGATGCCGGCCGGCACGGAAGCCGAGGTGACCCTGTTCACGCCGCATTTGCGGGTGCCCGATCTCGTCATCGTGGGCAGCCATTGCACCGGCCTCGATCTCGTCACTGGACGGCTCGCCCATGCGGGCCTCACCGTGCGCTCGATCGCGGTCGGCAGTCTCGGCGGCCTCGCGGCCGCCAAGCGCGGCGAATGCGATCTGGCGCCGATCCATCTGTTCGACGACAAAAGCGAGACCTACAACACGCCGTTTCTCGCGGACGGGCTCGAACTGGTGGCGGGCTGGCGTCGGATGCAGGGCATCGTCTTTCGCAAGGGCGACGCACGCTTCGAAGGGCGCGAGGCGAAACAGGCCGTTGCAGCCGCGCTCGCCGATCCCGCCTGCATCATGGTCAACCGCAACCAGGGCGCCGGCACCCGCATTCTGATCGACCGCCTGCTCGGTGGCGCGCGGCCGGATGGCTATTGGAACCAGCCCCGCTCGCACAACGCCGTGGCTGCTGCCGTCGCTCAGCACCGCGCCGACTGGGGCATGACGATTGCGCCGGTCGCGCATGCGGCTGGTCTCGGCTTCATTCCGCTGGCGGAAGAGCATTACGACTTTGCGCTGGTCACGGCGCGCAGGCAGCGCCCGGCCGTGCAGGCCTTTCTCGACGCGCTCGGCTCGGCCGAGGTGCGCACGGCACTCGAGAAAGCCGGCTTTCGCCCCGCCTAGTCTGAAGCTGCCCGTCGCGCCTCGGCCTCCGCGAGCGCGCGCTGCGCTGCCGGAGAGAGCGGCCTTGGATCCGGCGGGACCTCGACGAGCCTGTCGCTGCCTGTGATGAGGCGCGCGGCGTGCTGGAGGCGGTCAATCGTGACGAAAACCTCCAGCACGGCGTACAATGCGCGAAAGATGACGGTCAGTATACTGGCAAGGAAATCGCTCATGCCTGAAGACCTTTCGGGTGCAACCCTATGGTCGCCCGGCGTAGCCCCACGGTTCACCATGGCCTTTGTCAGCCTGTAGCCGCGTCCATTGCGGCAAACCACTCGGCTTCGCGGATTCCTCGATGTCGGATGGGGTCGACGGCTCAAAAGAAGGTCATGAACCTCGCGGGGCTCCGCTGCAACCAACGCAGATGAGCGTAGCCATGACAGCATCTATCACGCCAAAATTCCGCACGATCGCCGTCGGCGTCGCGATCGTCGGCACGCTGTTCTGGGTCTATACTTTCTACGCGATTGCCAATGTCCCGCCGGGCGACGGCAGTGGCTTTCAGTGGCTCGCGGTGTTCCCGCTCGGCGTGATCTACGCCATTTTTTTCTTGCCGGTCTGGCTGCTGGTCGCGACCAACAGGTTGCCGCGACTGAGTATCTTCCTCGGCCTCTGCGGCCTGACTGCCTTCGCCATCGTCTGGATACAGCTGCTCGGTGAGTTTCCGAAATCGTAGACCGCTAGAGCGTTGCGTCCAGCGCCGCCAGGCGCTCGGCTTCTGCGATGTCTTCCACCGTATTGGCATTGAAGAACGGATCGAGCGGCGCGATCGGCCAACTCACCGTTGCCAGCGGATAGCGCGCGGTCCAGCGGTCGATCTTGCGAATGTCCTCCACCACCAGCGCCTGGCGCAGCGCGTCGCGCAGGGACACCGGCCACAGGCCGATCACCGGATGCGACTGGCCGGCGGAAGCCGCGACCGCCAGTTGGGCATGCTCGCGATCCCGCGCCTCGTGCAGACGCGCGACGAGATCGCGGGGCAGGAATGGGCAATCGCCGGCGGCGCTGAGCACCCATTCGATCTCCGGCCGGTTCGCCGCGGTCCAGTCGAGCGCGGCGAGGATACCGGCGAGCGGGCCGGGAAAGCCGGGGACGTCGTCGGCGACGACCTCGAGGCCGAACGCAGCGAACCGGGCGGGATCGCCATTCGCGTTGAGGATCAGCCCGCTGCATTGCGGCGACAGGCGCGCGATCACGCGCTCCAGGATGGTGCGGTCGCCGATCGTGCGCATCGGCTTGTCGCCGCCGCCCATGCGTCGCGCCAGGCCGCCGGCGAGCAGCACGCCTTGCGTTGTCGGGAAACTAGTCGTCACCACCTTCGCCCTTGCGCTTGTGCTTCGCTGACTCGTCCTCGACGTAAGCGAGGTTCTGGTCGTAGACGATGCGTTCCTCGCCCGCGAGTGCGATGAAGCGTTTTCCGCGCGCGCGTCCCACCAGCGTCAGACCCACCTGCCTTGCGAGATCGACGCCCCAGGCGGTGAAGCCGGAGCGCGACACCAGGATCGGAATGCCCATCCGCACCGTCTTGATCACCATTTCCGAGGTCAGGCGTCCCGTGGTGTAGAGGATCTTGTCCGAGGCGTCGACGCCGTGGCGGTACATCCAGCCGGCGATCTTGTCGACGGCATTGTGACGGCCGACATCCTCGGTATAGCAGAGCGGCGTGCCCTCCCTGCACAGCACGCAGCCATGGATCGCACCCGCTTCGAGATAGAGCGAGGGCATGGTGTTGATGGTCTGCGTCATCTGGTAGAGCCAGGAGGTTCGCAATTCCGCCTTCGGCAGCGCGACGCTTTCCACCGCTTCCAGGAGGTCGCCGAAGGCGGTGCCTTGCGCGCAGCCGGAGGTCTGGGTGCGTTTCTTCAGCTTGGCCTCGAAATTGGTGTGGTGCTCGGTGCGCACCACGACGACCTGGAGGTCGTCGTCATACTCCACCTCGGTGACGACGTCGCTGAACTTGAGCATGTTCTGGTTGAGCAGATAGCCCAGGGCCAGATATTCCGGATAGTCGCCGATCGTCATCATCGTGACGATCTCCTGCGCGTTCAGATAGAGCGTGAGCGGGCGCTCCATCGGCACCTTGATCTCGACCTTCGCGCCGGTCTGGTCGATCCCGGTCACGCTCTGCGTCAGGCGCGGATCGGCGATGTCGGGGACGATCAGTGGGGCCGGGGATTTCTCGATCTTCATCATGGCCAAGAGGTTAGCATGACATTCGGGTCAAGCCGATATAAGCATGGCCAGGCGAGGGCAGAAATGCCTCCGGCCGTCATTGCGAGCGGAGCGAAGCAATCCAGGAATATATCGGCGGTGGCAGTCTGGATTGCTTCGCTGCGCTTGCAATGACGGGGTTAGGCCGGAGGTTCCATCGACCGGTGAGGCGTTAGCGGAGATTCGATTGGGCATGAAAGTCATCGGCCTTGCAGGCTGGAGTGGTGCGGGCAAGACCACGCTATTGACCCGCCTGATCCCGCATTTCAGGGCGCAGGGCCTGCGCGTCTCCGTCATCAAGCATGCGCATCACCAGTTCGACGTCGATGTGCCCGGTAAGGATTCCTGGCGGCACCGCGAGGCGGGCGCGGTCGAGGTGCTGGTGTCCTCGGCGAACCGCTGGGCCCTGATGCATGAATTGCGCGGCGAAGAGGAGCCTCGCCTGCCGGAACTGTTGAGCAAGCTGTCGGCGGTCGATCTCGTCGTGGTCGAGGGCTTCAAGCGCGAGCCGCACCGGAAGATCGAGGTGCATCGCGCCGCCAATGCCAAGCCGCTGCTGTTCCCGGACGATCCCGGCATCGTTGGAATCGCCGCTGATGGTCCCGTTGAAACCCGGCTGCCGCGCGTCCATCTCGATGATATCGAGGCTGCCGCGGCCTTGCTGCTGGATGCGGCGATGCCGGCCGACGAGGCGGCGGCAAGAAGCGCAGCGATGCGCTGATACGAGGCACCATGGCGCAACTGTCCGACGATTGCTTTGCCTTTGGCGGACCGATGATGTCGGTCGACGACGCCGTCGCTCTGATCGCGACGCGGGTCAGGGCAATCACTGATCAGCAGACCGTGGCGCTCGGCGAGGCCGATGGGCGCGTGCTCGCGCGCGACATCGCCGCGCCCTTGCCGCTGCCGCCCTTCACCAATTCCGCGGTCGACGGCTACGCCGTGGGCAATGCGGACCTGCCGCAGGCCGGGGAGCGCGCGCTGCCGCTCGACGGCCGGATCCAGGCAGGCGGCCTCGCGCAGGCGCCGATCAGGCCGGGCCACACCGCGCGCATCTTCACCGGCGCGCCGATGCCGGCGGGGGCCGAAACCGTGTTCATGCAGGAGGATGTGCGGATCGAAACCGATGGCCGCATCGTGCTGCCGCCGGGATTGAAGCCGGGTGCCAATGTGCGCCCCGCCGGCGAGGACATCCCCGCAGGCCATGTCGCGCTGCGTGCCGGGCAAAGGCTGTGGCCGCAGCACGTCGCGCTTGCCGCCGCCTTCGGCCTGACCAGCCTCGATGTGGTCAGGCGCATTCGCGTCGCAGTGTTCTCCACCGGCGACGAACTGGCCTCGCCAGGCGAGGAGCGTGCGGCCTCGCAGCTGTTTGATTCCAATCGCTTCATGCTGATGGCGATGCTGCGCCGGCTCGGCTGCGAGGTCTCGGACCTCGGCATCCTGCGCGACGAGCGGGCTTCGCTTGCGCGTGCATTGAAGCAGGTCGCAGGCGACCACGATCTCATCCTCACCACCGGCGGCGTTTCGACCGGCGAGGAAGATCACGTCAAGGCGGCGGTCGAGAGCGTCGGCTCGCTGGTGCTGTGGCGGATGGCGATCAAGCCGGGCCGGCCCGTGGCAATGGGAATCATCGCCGGCACGCCGCTGATCGGTCTGCCCGGCAATCCGGTCGCGAGTTTCGTGACGTTCGTCCACGTGGTGCGACCGACGGTGCTGGCGCTCGCCGGCAGCCTGCCGGAGCCGCTGTTGCCGATCCCGCTGCGTGCGGCCTTCACCTACAGGAAGAAGGCCGGGCGGCGCGAATATGTCCGTGTCTCCCTGCGGCGCCGGGCGGACGGCGGCCTCGAGGCGGTGAAGTTTCCGCGCGAGGGCGCAGGCCTGTTGTCCTCGCTGGTCGAGACCGACGGCCTCGTCGAACTCGGCGAAGAGGTCAACCTCGTCGAACCCGGGCAAGCGGTCGGCTTCCTGTCCTATGCGGACCTGATCTGATCGCGCCCGCGTTGACGGCGTCGGTCGCGCCCGCCATGTTGCCGCCATGACCAGGACGATCCTCGATCTCACCGGGCTGAAATGCCCTTTGCCGGCGCTGAAGACCCGCAAGGCGCTGAAGCCATTGCAGCCGGGCGATCAACTCGAAGTCTGCTGCACCGATCCGCTGTCGGTGATCGACATTCCGAATCTGATTCGAGAAACCGGTGACAAGGTCGAGATCACGGAGCGTAACGAGACGCGTATCGTTTTTCTGATAGAGAAAACGAATGGCGCGATTGGCGACGCCAATGGTGCGCCGCGATCCTGACCACGTTACCGCGCTCTACTCGACCTATTGTCTATCGACATCGTTGGCTGCTTCTGAGCAATTGACTTTCTTCGCGCGGGCGCGAAGGTTGCGCCTTGTCTGCGATACGCGGATCAACAGGCCATCCAGAAGCCTGCATGCCGTATCGGCATAGAGTCCCGCGCGAGGGGTTAACCTCTCGGGCACGCGTGACGATCCTGGCGCGTGTCGGGTGATTGTGCGGAGCAGCAGGGACAGCTGCCCGCACCGGAATGACTGAGGTGCAGGATCGTAGCGGCAGGCCGTTCAGAAGGATGGCTGCAGGGGAGGACTCTATGACGACAATCGATGGCGCTGGGAGCATCACGGGCGCTGGCGCGGGAATTCTTGATCGCGAGCACACGGTCGCGAAGGCCGGCTTCAATCGCTGGCTGGTGCCGCCGGCGGCGCTCTGCATCCACCTCTGCATCGGCATGGCCTACGGCTTCTCGGTGTTCTGGCTGCCGCTGTCGCGCGCGATCGGCATCACCCAGAGCAAGGCCTGCGCGGACATCACGCTGGTCCAGGAACTGTTCACGACGACCTGCGACTGGAAGGTGGCCAGCCTCGGCTGGATGTATCAACTGTTTTTCGTGCTGCTCGGCTTCTCTGCTGCATTGTGGGGTGGTTGGCTCGAGCGCGCTGGCCCGCGCAAGGCGGGTTTTCTCGCTGCCTGCTGCTGGGGCGGCGGTCTCCTGATCGGAGCGTTCGGTGTCTATGTGCACCAGCTCTGGATCATGTGGCTCGGCTGCGGCGTGATCGGTGGCGTCGGCCTCGGCCTCGGCTACATCTCGCCCGTCTCCACGCTGGTGAAGTGGTTCCCCGATCGCCGCGGCATGGCGACCGGCATGGCCATCATGGGCTTCGGCGGCGGCGCCATGATCGGCGCGCCCTTCGCCAATCTCCTGATCAACTACTTCAAGACTCCGACCGATGTCGGTGTCTGGCAGACCTTCATCGTCATGGGCATCGTCTACTTCGTGTTCATGGTGATTGGCGCGTTTGCCTATCGGGTCACGCCCACGGGTTGGCAGCCTGAGGGCTGGACCCCACCTGTTCAGAAGAAGTCCATGATCTCCGAGCATCATGTGCATTTGAAAAATGCGCACAAGACGCCGCAGTTCTGGCTGATCTGGTGGGTCCTCTGTCTGAACGTCACAGCGGGCATCGGTGTCATCGGCATGGCCTCGCCGATGTTGCAAGAGATATTCGCGGGCAAGCTTATCGGTCTACCCGATCTCACCTTCAATCAGCTTTCGACGGAGCAAAAGACCGCTATCGCTGGTATCGCTGCGGGCTTCGCCGGCCTGCTGTCGCTGTTCAATATTGGCGGCCGCTTCTTCTGGGCCTCGCTGTCGGATCACATCGGCCGCAAGAGCACCTATTACACGTTCTTCCTGCTCGGCATCGTGCTCTACGCGCTGGCGCCGACTTTCGCGGCGATGGGCTCGAAGCTACTGTTCGTGCTCGGCTTCGGCATCATCCTGTCGATGTATGGCGGCGGCTTCGCGACGGTGCCGGCCTATCTCGCCGACATGTTCGGAACGCAGTTCGTCGGCGCCATCCACGGCCGGCTGCTGACGGCGTGGTCGGCAGCAGGATTGGTCGGCCCCCTCGTGGTGAACTACATCCGCGAGTTCCAACTCGCGGCCGGCGTTCCCCGCGACCAGCTGTACAACACGACGATGTACATCCTCTGCGCCATGCTCGTCGCCGGCCTGGTCTGCAACTATCTGATCAAGCCAGTCGACCCGAAGTGGAACATGAGCCCCGAGGAAGTCGCGCGTCTGCAGGCGGCGAGCGCCAAGAGCGAGGCGGCGATCCAGCATGGCTCGTTCGGCATCGGCACCGGCGGCCTCGATGCGCGGGCGGCGCTGTTCTGGGCCTTCGTCGGGGTTCCCCTGGCCTGGGGCGTCTGGAAGACGCTGGAGAGCGCGGTCAAGATTTTCTGACCGCCATGCACGCGGCCGGGAGCGGATCGACCGTCGATCCGCTCCGGCCCTCGCCTGTTCGACCGATCACGAAATTTGGGGGATGACCATGTTGCGCACCAAGATCTGCCTCGCTGCCATGTTGCTGGCCGCGAGCGTCCACACCGCGTCGGCCCAGACCGCCACGGCGCCCGCGGCCGCAGCGACGACCGACGCCAAGCCGCCCGGCAAGATCAAGCTGACGATGCAGAAGCTGAAGGACATGAAGGCCAAATGGTCGGCCAACAAGCCGAAGCTGAAAGCCTGCCGCGCCGACGTCAAAGCCAAGGGCCTGACCGGCGACGACCGCTGGTTCTACATCGAAGATTGCATGGGCAAGAGTTGAGGGACGGGTTCCGCGTGAGGCACGTCCTGGGAAGATGGCGGGGCGGCCGCCGTCTTCCCAAATGCTTCTGGAGTCGTTCTAGTTTTTCTTGCATCTGGCATGCCAGAGACTAGAGTTGGGCGCCGCGTGGTGCGATCCACGAGACGCCGCGTTGCAGTCACGGGTCACCGTTACCAGGCGGCGGATCGCCTTCTGTCTTCGGATCATCACGGCTTTGAGGAGAACGCGACGTTTCCATGAGCAGCAACGACGACGTTCACAAGGTCAGGGACTTCGAGCATCCGGGCGAAGGGCGGCGGCGCGCCAAGGCAACGCCCAAGGGACGCCAGGTCGATCCGACCGCCGCGCATGAGATCGAGCAATTGCTCGGCGACCGCCCGCGGCGGCGCGATCTCCTGATCGAATATCTGCACCTGATCCAGGACAGATATCACCAGATCTCGGCCGCGCATCTCGCCGCGCTCGCCGACGAAATGAAGCTCGCATTCGCGGAGGTTTTCGAGACCGCGACCTTCTATGCGCATTTCGACGTGGTGAAGGAAGGCGAGGCGAACATTCCGCCGCTGACGATCTGCGTCTGCGATTCACTGACCTGCGCGATGATGGGCGCCGAGCAGCTCCTCGCCGACCTGCAGAGCCAGGCGGGTCCGGGCATTCGCGTCGTCCGCGCTCCTTGCGTCGGCCTGTGCGATGCGGCGCCGGTTGCCGAGGTCGGGCATCATTTCGTGCATGAGGCAACAGTCGATGAGGTGCTCGCGACCGCCGGGCGCGGCGACACGCATGCGCATATTCCGCCCTACGTCGACTACGATGCCTATCTGAAGGATGGCGGCTACAGGTTGCTCGGGCGCCTGCGCTCGGGCGAGATCAGCAAGGAAGACATTCTCAAGCCTCTGGAGAACTCCAGCCTCCGCGGTCTCGGCGGCGCGGGTTTCCCGACGGGGCGCAAATGGCGCGCGGTGCTCGGCGAGCCCGGTCCGCGGCTGATGGCGATCAACGGCGACGAGGGCGAGCCCGGTACTTTCAAGGACCGCCATTATCTCAACAGCGATCCGCATCGCTTCCTCGAAGGCACGCTGATCGGCGCGCATGTCGTGGAGGCGTCCGACGTCTACATCTACATTCGCGACGAATATCCGGCGGCGCGCGAGATCCTGGCGCGCGAGATCGCCAAGCTGCCCCCGGGCGGACCGACGCTGCACCTGCGCCGCGGCGCCGGCGCCTATATCTGCGGCGAGGAATCCTCGCTGCTCGAGAGCATCGAGGGCAAGCGCGGCCTGCCCCGGCACAAACCGCCTTATCCGTTCCAGGTCGGGCTGTTCGGGCTGCCGACGCTCATCAACAACGTCGAGACCCTGTGGTGGGTGCGCGACATCGTCGAGAAGGGGCCGGACTGGTGGACCAGCCATGGCCGCCACGAGCGCCACGGCCTGCGCAGCTTCTCGGTTTCGGGACGCGTGAAGAACCCCGGCATGAAGCTCGCGCCCGCGGGCATCACCGTGCGCGAGCTGATCGACGAATATTGCGGCGGCATGGCCGACGGGCATCAGCTCTACGCGTATCTTCCGGGCGGCGCCTCGGGCGGCATCTTGCCGGCTGCGATGGACGACATCCCGCTCGATTTCGGCACGCTCGAGAAATACGGCTGCTTCATCGGCTCGGCCGCGGTCGTGATCCTCTCGCACAAGGACAGCGTGCGCGCGGCTGCCCTGAACCTGATGAAGTTCTTCGAGGACGAGAGCTGCGGCCAGTGCACGCCGTGCCGGGTCGGAACCCAGAAGGCTGCACTCCTGATGCAGCAGCCGGTCTGGAACCGCGCTTTGCTGGACGAATTGAGCCAGGCGATGCGCGATGCCTCGATCTGCGGCCTGGGACAGGCGGCCTCGAACCCGCTGTCCTCCGTGATCAAATATTTCCCTGACGAGTTCAAGGAAGCGGCCGAATGACGAAGATCATTTTCGAGCTCGATGGCAGGCAGGTCGAGGCCAGTCCCGGCGAGACCATCTGGCAGGTCGCCAAGCGCCAGGGCCGCGAGATCCCGCATCTGTGCTATTCGCCGGCCCCCGATTATCGGCCCGACGGCAATTGCCGCGCCTGCATGGTCGAGATCGAGGGCGAGCGCGTGCTGGCGGCGTCCTGCAAGCGCACGCCGTCGGTCGGCATGAAAGTGAAGACCGAGAGCGCCCGTGCCGTCTCCGCCCAAAAGATGGTGATGGAGCTCCTGGTCGCCGACCAGCCGGCGCGCGAGACGTCTCATGATCCGGACTCCAAATTCTGGCACTGGGCCGAGACCACCGGCGTCACCGAGAGTCGTTTCCCCGCCGCCGAGCGCTGGGAGACCGATGCGAGCCATCCGGCGATGCGCGTCAATCTCGACGCCTGCATCCAGTGCGGCCTGTGCGTGCGTGCCTGCCGCGAGGTCCAGGTCAACGACGTCATCGGCATGGCCTATCGCAATGCCGAGTCCAAGATCGTGTTCGACTTCGACGATCCCATGGGCGAGTCCACCTGCGTGGCCTGCGGCGAATGCGTGCAGGCCTGCCCGACCGGCGCCTTGATGCCTGCCGTGATGCTCGACGATAAGCAGACACGCGTCACCTATGCCGACCGCAAGGTGGATTCGCTCTGCCCGTTCTGCGGCGTCGGCTGCCAGGTCACCTATGAGGTCAAGGACGAGAAGGTGATCTACGCGGAAGGCCGCGACGGCCCCGCCAACCACAACCGTCTCTGCGTCAAGGGCCGCTTCGGCTTCGACTACATCCACCATCCGCACCGCATCACCAGGCCGCTGGTGCGGCTGCCCAATGCGAAGAAGGACGCCAACGACCAGGTCGATCCCGCCAATCCCTTCACGCATTTCCGCGAAGCGTCGTGGGACGAAGCGCTCGACATCGCCGCGAAGGGGCTCGTCAGGATTCGCGACGAGCAAGGCGTCAAGGCGCTGGCCGGCTTCGGCTCGGCCAAGGGCTCGAACGAAGAGGCCTATCTGTTCCAGAAGCTGGTGCGCACCGGCTTCGGCTCCAACAATGTCGACCACTGCACCCGCCTGTGTCACGCCTCGTCGGTTGCGGCGCTGTTCGAGGGCCTGAGCTCGGGTGCGGTGTCGGCGCCGTTCGCCGCCGCCATGGATGCCGAGGTCATCATCGTGATCGGCGCCAACCCGACCGTGAACCATCCCGTCGCCGCGACCTTCATCAAGAATGCGGTCAAGCAGAACGGCGCCAAGCTGTTCGTGATGGATCCGCGCCGGCAGACGCTGTCGCGTCATGCGACGAAGCATCTGCAGTTCAAGCCCGGCTCCGACGTCGCGATGCTGAACGCGATGATCAACACGATCATCACCGAAGGCCTCACCGACGACCAGTACATCGCCGGCTACACCGAGGGCTTCGAAGACCTCAAGGAGAAGATCAAGGAATTCACGCCGGAGAAGATGGCGCCGATCTGCGGCATCCCGGCCGAGACGCTGCGCGAGGTCGCGCGCACCTATGCGCGGGCGAAATCCTCCATCATCTTCTGGGGCATGGGCATCAGCCAGCATGTCCACGGTACCGACAATGCGCGCTGTCTGATCGCGCTCGCCCTGATCACCGGCCAGGTCGGTCGTCCCGGCACCGGCCTGCATCCGCTGCGTGGCCAGAACAACGTGCAGGGCGCCTCCGATGCCGGCCTGATCCCGATGTTCCTGCCCGACTACCAGCCGGTCGGCCGCGACGATCTGCGCGGCAATTTCGAGAGACTGTGGCAGCAGGATCTCGATCCCGTGCGCGGCCTCACCGTCGTCGAGATCATGAACGCCATCCACGCCGGCGAGATCAAGGGCATGTATATCGAGGGTGAAAATCCCGCGATGTCGGATCCCGACCTGAACCATGCGCGTCAGGCGCTGGCGATGCTCGATCATCTCGTGGTGCAGGACCTGTTCGTCACCGAGACCGCATTCCACGCCGACGTCATCCTGCCGGCCTCGGCCTTCGCCGAGAAGGACGGCTCCTTCACCAACACCGACCGCCGCGTGCAGCTCGCCCGCCAGGTCGTGAAGCCGCCGGGCGATGCGCGCCAGGATCTCTGGATCATCCAGGAGATCGGCAAGCGCATGGGCCTGCCCTGGAACTATGCCGGCCCCGGCGACGTCTTCACCGAGATGGCGCAGCTGATGCCGTCGCTGAAGAACATCACCTGGGAGCGCCTGGTGCGCGAAGGCGCCGTCACCTATCCGGTCGATGCGCCGGACAAGCCCGGCAACGAGATCATCTTCACCACCGGCTTCCCGACCGCGAGCGGCCGCGGCAAGATCGTGCCGGCGCACGTCATCCCGCCGGACGAACTGCCGGACGCCGAATATCCCATGGTGCTCTCCACGGGGCGCGTGCTCGAACACTGGCACACCGGCTCGATGACCCGCCGCGCCCATGTGCTCGACCAGATCGAGCCCGAGGCGGTCGCCTTCATGTCGCCGAAGGACATGCGCAGGAAGAGTCTCGCACCGGGTGATTTCATTCGCCTGGAGACCCGTCGCGGTGCCATCGAGGTCAAGGTCCGCTCCGACCGCGACGTGCCGGAGAACATGATCTTCATGCCGTTCTGCTACGCGGAAGCGGCAGCGAACCTGTTGACCAACCCGGCGCTCGATCCGTTCGGCAAGATCCCTGAGTTCAAGTTCTGCGCGGCACGCGCCGAACGCGCGGAGATGCGCGACGCGGCGGAGTAGGGAAGTCTCGTCGTCATCGCGGACGAGGCTTGGCACAAGACGCCGTCATTCCCTGCGAAGGCGGGAAATCCAGTACGCCGCGCCCCATCGATTCCATCGCTATTGTCTCGGTGTACTGGATCGCCCGGTCAAGCCGGGCGACGACGGTGAATGTTTGGTATCGTCTTGCCCGCAGTCCCTTCGCTCCTCGCAACACCGATGCTAAAGACCACCCATGTCCAAGGTCACCCCAGCCACCCGGGCGCTCACGGCCGCCGGTGTCGCCTTCACCGTTCACGCCTATGACTACGATCCCGATGCCGAGAGCATCGGGCTGCAGGCGGCCGCCGCGCTGGGCGAAGATCCCGCGCGCGTGCTGAAGACCTTGATGGCGCTGGTCGACGGCAAGCCGGTCTGCGTCGTGGTCCCCTCAGACCAGGAAGTCTCGATGAAGAAGCTCGCCGCGGCCGCGGGCGGCAAGTCGGCGCAGATGATGAAGCCGGCCGAGGCCGAACGCGTCACCGGCTTCAAGGTCGGCGGCATCAGCCCGTTCGGGCAGCGGAAACAGGTCTCCACCGTGCTCGAGCAGAGCGCGCTCGGCCATGACCTCGTCTTTCTCAATGGCGGCCAGCGCGGTCTGCAGGTGCGGATGAAGCCGGGCGACGTACGGGATGTTTCGAAGTCGGTCGTGGCGGACGTGCTGGCGTGACCACGTCGCTCAAGCAAGGCTGATCTACGGCGGAGCCGCTGGCTGCCGGCCCCGCTGGCGGCTATTGATGCCCCTGCACGCAACGACGTGCGGGGAGGATGTCCACATGCCTGAAGCAATCGGGTTCATTGGTCTCGGCGTCATGGGCGAGCCCATCTGCCGGAATTTGTTGCGCAAGAGCGGACGCAAGGTGCTCGCATTCGATCTTGCCGCCGAGCCGCTGGCGCGGACCGTGGCCGATGGCGCGAGCGCCGCTGAATCCGTCGCCGACGTCGTCGGCGGCAGCGATGTCATCTTCCTGTGTCTGCCCAGCGCCAAACACGTGCTGTCCGTATTCGAGTCCGGCATTCTGCCGGCGGCCCGGCGCGGCCAGACGATCGTCGATCTCGGCACGTCCGAGGTGAGGATGACGCGCGAATTCGCCCGCCAGCTCGCCGACAAGGGCGCTGTGTGGATCGACGCGCCGATTGCCCGCACCCGTCAGGCTGCGCAGGATGGTACGCTCAGCGTGATGGTCGGCGCGACACCGGAGCAGTTTTCGCGGGTCGAGTCGCTGATCCGGCATTTCGCCACAGATGTCACGCTCTGCGGCGGCACCGGCGCCGGACAGATCACCAAGATCCTCAACAATATGGTGTTGTTCGAGACCGTGAACGCCCTGGCCGAGGCGGTCGCGGTCGCGAGGCGCAGCGGCGTCGAGCCGAAGCTGCTGCTGGAGACGTTGTCCAAAGGCTCGGCCGACAGCTTCGCACTGCGCAACCACGGCATGAAGGCCATCGTTCCGAACGAGTTTCCTCTGCGCGCCTTTTCGACCGAATACGCGATGAAGGATCTGTCCTATGCGCTCGAGCTGGGCAGGCAGACCGGTGTCAACATGCGCGGTGCGGCGTTGATCCGCGGGATATTCGAGGAGGCGATCGGAAAAGGCTTGGGCGATGCCTACTTCCCCGTCATCGCGAGGCTGCTCGATCCCGACCAGTAAGCGGCGCTACTGCTTCTGCAACAGCTTCAGCCGGCAGCGTAGCGCCTCGCGGATGTGAGCGCGCGCGAGTTGTTCGGCCCTGTCGCCGTCGCGCGCGGCGATGGCGTCAATGATGGCCTGATGCTCGGCGTGACTTGTCGAGGGACGGCCGGTCACCGTGAACGTCGTCGGGCCGAGCAGGGCGATCCAGTCCTGCAATTCGCGCGAGGCGTTGTCGAGATAGCGATTGCGCGCGGCACGGCAGACCGCTTCGTGGAAAGCGCGGTTGAGGCGCGCCATCTCGGCGGCGTCGGTTCCCTTGATCTCGACGGCGGTCTGCTCGAGATCGCGGAGCGCATCGATCTCCGTGCCTGACGCGTGCTCGGCGGCGAGCCGGGCGGCGGCGCCCTCCATGATCTCGCGCATGGCGTAGAGCTCGAGGACCTCGGAGATGTCGAGGCTGCGCACGATCAGCCCGCGGCCGGCGGCGGGTTCGACGAAGCCGCGCGCCGCGAGCCGGCCCAGTGCTTCCCGCACGGGGGTCCGGCTCACCTTCAACCGCTGCGCCACTTCCTCCTCGCGCAGGCGGTCGCCGGCACGGTAACTGCCGGCCTGCAGCGCCTCGCAGAGCGAGCGGAACACCGCTTCGCCGAGCGCCAGCCCGCCGCCGCGCGCGATCGATCCGCCTGGCTTCGCTGGGCGTCTGGCCATGTCCCTCGTTCCCGCAACGCGCATCCTGCCCATGCAGGGATGCCGCTTGCATCGCTTATGTATATCTTTGTATACAAAAGTGTGCAATGGCGGCGGTGGCGAAGGATGGCCGCCGAAGACTGGAATCTATCGAACTTCGTTGCAGCGGACGAGGGCATGAGCAGCAAATACGACGTGCTGGTGATCGGCGGCGGCAACGCCGCCCTGTGCGCGGCCATCAGCGCCCGGCGCGGCGGTGCCTCGGTTCTCGTGCTCGAGGGCGCGCCGAAATTCTATCGCGGCGGCAACACCCGCCACACCCGCAACATGCGCTGCGCCCACGATGCCGCAACGGAGATCCTGACCGGCCCCTATACCGAGGAGGAATTCTGGGAGGATCTGTTGCGCGTCACCGGCGGGCAGACCGACGAGGTGCTCGCACGCCACATGATCCGGGAGTCCAAGGACATCCTGAACTGGATCGTGCAGCAGGGGGTACGCTGGCAACCCTCGCTCGGCGGTACGCTGAGCCTCGGCCGTACCAATTCCTTCTTCCTGGGCGGCGGGCGGGCGATGCTGAATGCGCTCTATCTCACCGCGGAGCGGCTCGGCGTCGATATCGCCTACGACGCCGAGGTGATCGATCTCGTGATCGAGGACGGCATGTTCCTCGCCGCACGCCTGAAGCGGCCGGTGAACGGAGAGACCGAGATCCGCGCCGGCGCGCTGGTTGCCGCCGCCGGCGGCTTCGAGGCCAATATCGAATGGCTGAAGCAATATTGGGGCGAGGCCGCCGACAATTTCCTGATCCGCGGCACGCCCTACAATCGCGGCTCGATCCTGAAGATGCTGCTCGACAAGGGCGTGCAGCAGGTCGGCGATCCCACCCAGTGCCATGCGGTGGCGATCGACGCCCGCGCGCCGAAGTTCGACGGCGGCATCATCACGCGACATGACTCCGTCGTGTTCGGAATCGTCGTCAACAAGCATGCGCAGCGCTTCTATGACGAGGGCGAGGACATCTGGCCGAAGCGTTACGCGATCTGGGGCCGGCTGGTCGCGGCGCAGCCCGACCAGATCGCCTACATCATCTTCGACTCCTCCGTCGTCACCAGCTTCATGCCGACACTGTTTCCGCCGATCGCCGGACAGACCGTGGCCGAACTGGCCGGCAAGCTCGAACTCGATCCTGGCGCGCTGGAAAAGACCGTGACCGAATTCAACGCTGCGGTGCGGCCCGGCACGTTCGACCACACCATTCTGGACGACTGCCGCACGGAAGGCATCACGCCCGCGAAGACGCATTGGGCGCGGCGGATCGAGGCGCCGCCTTATCTCGCCTATCCGGTGAGGCCTGGCATCACCTTCACCTATCTCGGCACCCGCGTGAACACGGACGCGCGGATGCTGATGGCCGACGGCAGGCCGTCCGCCAACATGTTCGCGGCGGGCGAGATCATGGCGGGCAACGTGCTCGGCAAGGGATACGCCGCCGGCATGGGCATGACCATCGGCAGCGTGTTCGGACGCATCGCCGGACGAGAAGCCGCGCGTCACGCGAAGAACTAGAAAGAAGGCCAGACACAGGGAACGCCATGCATCGCACCGTCATCGCCTCACTCACAGCATTGCTGGTCGCCGGCCCAGTCACGGCCGCCGAGCCGATCGCGCTGCGCGACATGGGGTCGTTCCATGTCGGTGGGCGCCTGGTCGAAATCTCCGGCAAGCCGGTGAAGGAGGTCACGTTCTCCCCCGGCGGCGTGCCGGCCAAGGTCGATCCCAACGGCACCTATCAGGTCGAGCAGATGTACGTGCAGTATTTCCTGCCGGCGAACGAAAAGGGCGCCTATCCGTTGCTGCTCTGGCACGGCGGCGGACTGACCGGCGTCACCTACGAGACCACCCCGGACGGCCGCGAAGGCTGGCTGAACTATTTCCTGCGCAAGGGCTGGGCGGTCTACAATTCCGACGCGGTGGAGCGCGGCCGCGCCGGCTGGGCGATGTATCCCGACATCTTCAAGGGCGAGCCGGTCTTCCTGACCACGTCCAATCCGTTCGACCGTTTCCGCATTGGGGATGGTCCAAACTCCTATGACCCCGATCCCGCCAAGCGGAAGGTGCTTCCCGGCAACCAGTTCCCCGTCGAAGGATACGACAATTTCGTCAAGCAGAACGTGCCGCGCTGGACCACGACGGACGACGCCACCATCGCCGCCTACATTGCCGAGATCGACCGTGTCGGTCCCTCGGTGATCCTGTTCCACAGCCAGGCCGGCAGTTTCGGCTTCAAGGTCGCGCAGGCCCGGCCCGACAAGGTCAAGGCGCTGATCGCGATCGAGCCGGCGGGCGTCGGCGATATCGCCAAAGCGGATGTGCTGAAGACCATTCCGACCCTGATCGTCTATGGCGACTATATCGAGCAGGATTCGCGCTGGCCCAAGATCCGCGCCAACGGCATCGCCTTTGCCGACGCGATCCGGGCGGCCGGCGGCAGCGTCGATGTCGTCGACCTGCCCAAGGCAGGCATCACCGGCAATTCGCATCTCGTGATGATGGACAAGAACAACCTCGAGGTCGCCGCGCTGATCCAGAAATGGCTCGAGGGGAAAGGCCTGACGAAGTAACGCCATGCACGGAACAAAAATCCTCGACGAGGCCGACCGTCTGATGACGGTCTGCAATTCCTGCCGCTACTGCGAGGGCCTGTGCGCGGTCTTCCCGGCGATGGAGATGCGCCGCGCCTTCTCCGACGGCGATCTCAACTATCTCGCCAATCTCTGCCATGCCTGCGGGGCCTGCTACGTCGATTGCCAGTTCTCGCCGCCGCACGAGTTCAACGTCAACGTCCCCAGGACGCTCGCGGTGGCGCGGGCCGAATCCTATGCGGCCTATGCCTGGCCGCGGGCGCTGTCCGGCGCCTTCGCGCGCAATGGACTCGTCATCTCCGTCGTCGCCGCGCTCAGCATGGCCGCCTTCATCCTCGGCTTCGTCGCGCTGAACGACCGCGGCGTGCTGTTCGGCGTCCAGACCGGGCCGGGCGCCTTCTACCGGCTGATGCCGCACAACGCGATGGCGGCCCTGTTCGGCGCCGCGTTCCTCTATGCGATCCTGGCGCTGGCGATGGGCGTGCGCGCATTCTGGCGCGACATCAGCCCGCCGATCGGCGGCCGCGCCGAGGCCGGCTCGATTGTCCAGGCGATCCGCGATGCCGGCGAGCTGCGCTACCTCCATGGCGGCGGCGTCGGCTGCTACAACGAGGACGACAAGCCGACCGACCGCCGCAAGAATTTCCATCATTTGACGTTCTACGGCTTCCTGTTGTGCTTCGCCGCGACGTCGGTCGCCACGCTCTATCATTATCTGCTGGCACGCGAGGCGCCGTATCCGTGGTGGGATTTGCCGGTGGTGCTCGGCACGCTCGGCGGCATCGGCCTCATCGTCGGGCCGGTCGGGCTGTTTCTCGCCAAGACGCAGCGCGATCCCGCGCTGCTTGATGAAGCGCGCTACGGCATGGATGTGGGCTTTATCGCCATGCTGTTCCTGACGGGTCTCAGCGGCATGGCCTTGCTCCTGCTGCGCGAGACCGCGGCAATGGGATTGCTGCTCGCCCTGCATCTCGGCGCGGTGTTCGCGCTGTTCATCACCATGCCCTACGGCAAGTTCGTGCATGGCATCTATCGCTTCGCGGCGCTGGTACGCTATGCGCAGGAGCGGCGCATGGAAGCCGGCTCTTGAGGGGCGTGCGGGCCTGACGTATCTCTTGGGCCCGTTCGCGCCGGGCGCGAATCGCACGAGGAGCCCGTGCTCATGTACATGTTTCTACCCTTCCTGCTTGCGCTCGTGAACTGCGCCTGCGTGGGACGGTCGCACGCGGCATTGAGCTATGTCCTCTGGGGAACGACCATCGTCGTGACAGTCGCATGGTTCTTCCACCATGCGACTGACCCGCTGAAATTGTCATTTTGACGCGCAACACGGATCCATCGATGTTGAGCGAGCAGCGATCTGTCGGCGCGATCATGAACATGCTGGGACTGCTCGGGATCACGTCCATCCTGGCGGTGGCCTTCTTCTATCAGCTTGCGCTCGGCGAGTTGCCGTGCCCGCTCTGCCTGCTGCAACGGGCCGGGTTCATTGCGATCGGCATGGGGTTCCTGTTCAACATGCGTCTCGGTGAGCGCGCGTCGCACTATGCGATGATTCTCGTGAGCAGCGTCGTCACCGGCATCGTCTCGCTCCGGCAGGTGTCGCTGCATCTCACGCCGGGTGATCCTGGATATGGTTCGACGCTGTTGGGATTGCATTTCTACACATGGGCGCTCATCGCGGCGGTCGGCGTCGTCTGCTATGTGGCGCTGGTCCTCGTCGTGACGGATGCGGTTGCGAGCCGCAACGGCGCCGGCGCTGAGCCCGGGCTCGGACCGGCGTCGAACACGGTGTTCGCGATCTTTGCCGTGTTGGTTGCCGCCAACCTCCTGTCCACCGTGCTGGAGTGCGGTGCGGGGCAGTGCGACGACAATCCGGTCCGCTATCTCCTGCTCAAGTGAGCGGGGCGTTGCCAACAAGCCGAGTGGCCGTCAGACCAGCACCGGCTTGCGCACCCGCCCGGCGTCACCGAACACGCGCAGATAGCGCTCGATCTCGGAGGGAATCCCGGTCGCCTTCTCGGGATTGTCGGACAGCTTGACCGCGGGATGTCCGTCGACCGACGACACCTTGCAGACCAGCGAGATCGGATCGAGGTTGAACGTGCCGTCCGGTGCGCAGCCGACGAAGTCGTTGGTGAGATTGGTACCCCAGCCGAACGACAGCCGCACGCGCCCCGCGAAATGGTGATAGGTCTCCTCGATCGACCCGACATCCATCGCGTCCGAGAACACCAGCAGCTTGTCCCTGGGGTTGCGGCCCTTCTTCTCCCACCAGGCCATGATCTCCTCGCCGGCCTGGATCGGTGGCGCGCTGTCGGGGCGGAAGCCGGTCCAGTCGGCGACCCATTCCGGCGCATCGCGCAGGAAGGCCTTGGTGCCGAACGCGTCGGGCAGCGCGATCAGGAGGTTGCCGCCATAGGTCTGGCGCCACTGGTCGAGGATGCGATAGGGCGCCCAGCGCAATTCCTCGTCGTCGCGCGCCAGCGCGGCGGCCACCATCGGCAGTTCATGCGCGTTGGTGCCGATCGCCTCGAGATCGTTGTCCATCGCGAGCAGCACGTTCGAGGTGCCGATGAAGGACGACCCCAGCCCTTCCTTCACCGCCTCGACGCACCAGCGCTGCCACAGGAAACCGTGCCGGCGGCGGGTGCCGAAGTCCGAGAGCCGAAGGTTGTCGAGCTTGCGCAGCCGCTCCACCTTGGTCCACAGCTTGGCCTTGGCGCGGGCATAGAGCACGTCGAGCTCGAAGCGGCCGCGGCCCTTCATGGCGGCGCGCGAGCGCAGCTCGTTCAGAATCGCGAGCGCCGGGATTTCCCACATCGTGGTATGCGACCAGGGCCCGTGGAAGTGCAGCTCGTACTGGCCTTCGACCTTGCGCAGCTCGTATTCGGGCAGGCGGAATTCGGCGAGCCAGCGGATGAAATCCGCCGAGAACATGTGGGTCTTGCCGTAGAACGTGTTGCCGGCCAGCCAGATCAGTTCCTTCTTGGCGAAGCGGATGGTGCGGGCATGGTCGAGCTGGGCGCGCAGCTCATTCTCGTCGATGATTTCGGCGAGCCGCACATGGCGCGAGCGGTTGATGACCGAGAAGGTCACCTGCTGACTCGGGTAATTTTCCCGAATCATCTGCAACATCAATAGCTTGTAGAAGTCCGTATCCAGCAGGCTGCGGATGATCGGATCCAGCCGCCAGCTGTGATTGTAGGTCCGGCTCGCAATGTCGGTCACTGTCATGAAGCAAGTCTAGCGCGGTGACTGCGGCCCAACCAGTGGCTTTGGCGAAGGACAGGGGCACGCGCGATGCGCAGCGGGGGCCAAGCCTTCCGCGTCAGCCGCCCCTGAGCCGCTCCACGGCCCAGCGCAGCGGCGCGGTCACGCGCCAGGACGTGGAGCTGCGCAGCGCCGCAAGCTGGGCCCGGGCATCGTCGCGCTCGACCAGGAATTGCTGGCGCTCGGCGGCGACGGGCTGAAATCCGGCCAGCGCGGCGTTCCGCTCCGCCGTGATCCAGTCGCGCATGAAGGCGTCCTCGCGCCACAGGCTGAGCTGCCGCGCAAAAGCCTGGCGCACCTCGATCGGCGCCTGTGCCCGCGCGTCCGCGCTTGCAGCATCCATTTGCAGCAGGCGCAGACGCGTCGCCGGATTTTCGAGCCCCGCATAGTGATGGACGATCGGGTCGGGCGCCATCGCGAGGCCGGGAACCGAATTCCAGGCGGGGTCCAGACGGGCGAGATGAAGGCGGTCCGGTGCCTCGGGGCGGCTCGGCCCGAGCCCGAGGCATTCGTCATGGCCGAGCAGGTGGAGGATCGTCGCCTGGTCCGACCAATGGTGCGGCAGCTGGCCCGTGTCCCAGACGCGCCGGAAGAAATCCCGCGACCAGTCGTTGACCCTGACCAGCATGACGCCGCAGTTGAAGTGCGGAATGAAATCCGGTGCCAGGATTTCCACCGTATCCGGTCCGTGCCAGGCCATCTGAAGCGAGGCGTTCTCCACGAGCGCCGTGCGGATGTCGATGTCGTGGCGCAGGACGATGGCGTCGACGTCCATCCACAGCACGACATCGAAGTCCTGCGCGAGGACGGTGCCGAGCGCTTCGACCTTTGGCCAGGCGCGGGGACGCGCCCACGTATCGGAAAGGATGAACCGGTGTTCGTATCCGTGCGTCCCTGCGTAAGCCTTCATGCGCGGAACGGTGATTTCGGCCAGCGGCAATTGAGCGGAATTGCACGCGGACAACAGGCACACACGGGATTTCAACAGATGGTCTCCGCACTTCTCGCGCCGGCTTTCGCGCGCCGGCGTTTCTATCCCAGTCCGTCCGGCACAACCAGTGGGCTTTGCCGCCGGAGTCCTCGCCTGGCCCGCTGCTCAGCGCGCCGCCATCGCGGCTACGGCCTCGAGCTGGGTCCGGATCCAGCGATGGGCGGGATCCTTCTGGTAGCGCTGGTGCCAGACCATGAACATCGGCAGTTCCGCGAGGGTGCGCGTGCGCGAGGCCAGCGGAATCCGCGTCTGCGCGAATCCCTGCATCACGCCGGGTCCGAGCAGGCTCGGCATGCTCGCCAGCATCCGCGAGCCGCGCAGGAAGGCGGGTACGCCGGAAAAGCTCGGCACCGAGATCGCGATGTCGCGATGATAGCCGTGCGCCGCCAGCCGCCGGTCGAAATCGAGCCGCTCATTGTCGGTGTAGACCACCGTGATGTGTCGGGCGGCGAGATAGTCGCCGCGGCCGGCCGGCGCGCTGCGCGTCTTCGGATCGAAGTAGCAGACATAGTGATCGCTGAGCAGGCGCTTCTGCACGATGTCGACGCCGGACGGCGGCAGCGGCGTGATCAGGAGGTCGCAGCGGTCTTCGCGCAGCATCGCGGGCGAGGGCGATTGCGAGGGGATCACGCGCAGATTGAGCTTCTTCACCTGCGCTGTGACATGCGTGACGAAGCGCGGCAGCAGCAGGTCGCGCTGGAAGTCGTTGGCGGCGATCGTCAGCGAGAGCTGCGCCTCTGCCGGCACGAAGCTGACACCGCCGGCGAAGCCGCGCATGTCGTCGATCAGCCCGCGCGCCTTCGCGGCCAGCGCCTGCGCATGCGCGGTGGCGACGATGCCGCGGCCGGACTTGGTGAACAGCGGATCGCCGGCGATCCGGCGCAGCTTGTTCAGCCCATGGGAGACCGCCGATTGCGTCAGGCCGAGCCGCGTCGCGGCGGCGGTGACGGAGCCTTCCTCCAGCACCGCGAGGAACAGCGCCAGGGCGTGGCCATCGAGTGCCAAATGATCGATTTCCTTCATGCAATTGATTATAATCCATCCATTTATCTTGAGAATAGGCCGGCCCATGATCTCCGCCAAAGCTGCGCCCGGTCCGGGCGCCCCAGGGAGAGACAACGCCGATGAATGCCCAGGCGCCAGCCTTGCAGGATCCCCGCCTCAACCGTCCCGAACCGTTCACGCCGCCGCTCGGCGATGGCGGCTTCTTCCAGCGCGACCGCGCCATCCATCCGCCGGCGCATGCGCCCGGCTACAAATCCTCCGTGCTCCGCTCGCCGCGCCAGTCGCTGCTGTCGCTGGAGAACTCGGTCTCGGAAATCACCGGGCCGGTGTTCGGCCACAACGATCTCGGTCCGCTCGACAACGATCTGATCCGCAACTACGCCAAGGACGGCGATCCCGTCGGCGAGCGGATCATCGTCCACGGCCGCGTGCTCGACGAGACCGGCCGCGGCGTGCCGAACACGCTGGTCGAGTTCTGGCAGGCCAATGCCGGCGGCCGCTACCGGCACAAGAAGGACACTTATCTCGCGCCGATCGATCCGAACTTCGGCGGCTGCGGCCGTGCGCTGACCGACGACACCGGCTATTACTATTTCCGCACCGTGAAGCCGGGCCCCTATCCCTGGCGCAACTACGTCAACAGCTGGCGTCCTGCCCACATCCACTTCTCGGTGTTCGGCTCGGGCTTCGCGCAGCGGCTGATCACCCAGATGTATTTCGAGGGCGATCCCCTGATCCCGATCTGCCCGATCCTCACCACGATCCCGGACAAGGACGCGATCGACCGTCTGGTGGCGCCGCTCGATCTCAACGCCTCGGCGCCGTTCGACTCGCTCGCCTACCGCTTCGACATCGTGCTGCGCGGCCAGCGCTCGACCTATTTCGAAAATCGCACCGCGGGGAACTGACACCATGCCGCAGCCGCTCAATTATCTGAAGGAAACCGCCTCGCAGACCGCCGGTCCCTACGTCCATATCGGCCTGATCCCGGCGATGGCCGGCTTCGACATCTTCGAGAAGAACTTTTCCAACGTGCTGGTGAGCCCGGACACGAAGGGCGAGCGCATCACGCTGGAAGGCAGGGTGCTCGACGGCACCGGCACGCCGCTCCGCGACGTGCTGCTGGAGATCTGGCAGGCCAATGCGGCCGGCCGCTACAACCATCCGGCCGATCGCTCGGCCGGCGCGCTGGACGAGAGTTTTCGCGGCTGGGGACGGGCCGGCTCGGATTTCGAGAGCGGCCTCGTCACCTTCGATACCATCAAGCCCGGCGCCATCATCGACAAGGCAGGGCGCACATGCGCGCCCCACGTCAATCTCTGGATCGTCGCGCGCGGCATCAATATCGGCCTCAACACCCGTCTCTACTTCTCGGACGAGGAGGCCGCCAACGCCGCCGATCCCGTGCTGGGTCTGATCGAGCAGCCGTCGCGCCGTTCGACGCTGATCGCCACGCGCGGCGAGCGCGCCGGCAAGGTCGTGTATTCCTTCACGATCAATCTGCAGGGACCGAACGAGACGGTGTTCTTCGACGTCTGACCGATACAGCGGCAAACGAAAAACCAGCGGCCCCATCGACGACGGGGCCGTTGGCGTTTCGATCGTGCCGCGGCGTCTGATCCGCGTCAGGCGGAATTGGCCAGGGGGACGAGGAACATCGTCGAGGCCAAGAGCGTCCAGTCGTTGATGATGTGCGCGCGGTGCTGACCCAGATGTTCTTGGACCAGATGTAGGCCCAGGTGAGGACCAGCCGTGCGCTGCCGATCACGACCAGGCATTGCATGACGTTCCAGTCGTAGGTGGGAAGATGCACCAGGCCGAATGCGACGGCCGATGCCAGCCAGGCGACGAGGACCGAGGCGTTGCGGCCGAGCCCGGTCCGGGCATGACAGAGTGTCAGCACCGCGAGGAAGGGCAGAATCGTGATCAGCTCCTCCCCCAGTAATTGCAACGCGACCTTGGCGAAGAAACTTGCAGCCTGCGGCCCGGCGAGCCGTGCCGCGTCCGTCAGGGCCGCGTTGGGAGCGACCGTTCCGTAGAGCTTGACGAGGCTCCCCACGGCGAGCGTGATGATGATGTTCAGGACGGCGAAGGCGACCATCAACTTCACCTCGCGCCAGCCGACCCGTGCGAAGATCGCCGTCCAGCCGCCGGGCGTCGCGACCCGCAGCCCGAGCAGCGGCAGGCCAACGAACAGGAGCGCGCGCAGCCAGCCGGTCAGGGCGTTGTCGGTCATCGGCAGGGGCGTGACCAGAGCCGCAAAGCCGGCGGCCACGCTTGCGAGAACGATCAGCCAGCCGGCCGTCGAGACGCGCCCCGGGCCACCGCGATAATAGGGAAAGTCCGGTCCCCGCGGCTCCAGCGGCAGTCGCACGTCAGCGATGGTTGCGGCGTGTGCCATGGCAGTCACCTCGTCGGAGCGGGGGCGGTCTGTGGTCTGCGATAGCAGCGCTCGCGACGATTTGCACGAGATCAGCGCAACACCATGAGGCCAAGCCGACGTGTGCCTTGGTCACCCGACGGTCGAAAGCGGGTCATATTCCGGCGCCGACAGGATGTCCTGCAACTGGCGCCGCCGTACGCCATTGTTGCCGCCGTCGAACAGCGGAAAGGCCATCGCGTCCTGCAGCCATCCGGCCAGCGGCAATTCGTGATCGTAGGAATCGATGCCCACCACCCGCATCAGATCGACGATGACGCTCACCGCCGTCTCCGAGCAGAACACCTTGGAGTGCAAGGCGAGTTCGGCTGCGCCGGGCAGGTTTGCGTCCGCAGCCCAGCAAGCCCGCCAACTCAGCGAGCGCGAGGCCTCCAGTTTCCCCTTGGCGTCGGCGAGCGCAAAGGCGACGGCCTGATGGCCTAGGATCGGGTGCCTGCCGCCGCGCGTCTCCTTCGCCGCGAAGCCATGCGCGAACTCGAACGCGGCGCGCATGACCGCCGTTGCGAACACACCCACCAGCGCGGCCGTGGCGATGAAGCTTCCCGCGACCAATTCGCGCGCGCCGCCGATCGCGCCGATGGTCGCGGATTCCGGAGCTTTCACATTCTCCAATCGGAAACGCGGCGTCAGATGCCCCTTGAACCCCAGAGAATCGTGCGCCCGCTCCAGCACGATGCCGCTCGTCGGTCCCTCGACGCCGATCAGCGTCAGGCCTGCGCCGCCTTCCGGCGTCCGGGTGCGGGTGACGACCGTGAGGATGTCGGCCCCTTGGCCGTCCCATCCGGTCGCCGCGGAGACCCATTGCTTGCGACCGTTGATCGTCCATTGTCCGTCGGCAAGGTCCGCCGTCGTGCGCGTGCCCTCGGGCGCGTCGAAATTCGCGCTGCCGCCGGGTTCGCTGTTGCAAAGCGCGGCAAGCGGCGCTCCCTTCTGCGACGTGAATGGCGAAATCCAGCGCCTTTGCTGCTCGGGCGTGCCAGCCATGAAGATGGGAGTCAGTCCCAGAAGATTGGCGAGCATCGTCAGCGTCACATTGACGTCGACGGCGTGGAACTCCTCCGCGACCACCGCCATATCGACGACGCCTGTTCCGCCGCCGCCAAACGGCACCGGCACGAGCCGGGCGAGAAATCCCTCGCGGACGAGGTCTTCGTAGACGGGCCTGGTCGCCCTGAAGCGCGTTTCGGGCGTCGGTTCCTTTGCCAGCAGTGACGGAACCTGTGACAGCCGGGATTTTGCGAACGCGCGCGCCTTTGCGCGCAAATCGGCCTGGGCGGGCGAAAGCGAGAAGTCCATCGGCGCCTCCTTGAGCGGGATGGCTCAAGCTAGCGCACCGGCGCGCCCCGGCTATGGCGTGGAGCGAACGGCGAGTGGCGGCAGACGAACCCGTGCGGCGCGGTAGGCCGCAGGCGTTTCGCCGAAGCGCGCCTTGAAGGCGCGATGGAATGTCGACAGATCGCTGAAGCCACAATCATAGGCGACTTGGCCCACCGGTCCGCCACCAGCCGCAAGCGCTTGCGCCGCTGCCTCCAGGCGCAGTCCAGCCAGCGTCTCGCTGAACGACGCCCCGCCGCTCGCCAGCAATTTTTGAATATGGCGCTCGGAAACCCCGAAGGCGCGTGCCGCTCGCGCGGCGCTCAGCATGGTATCGCGGAAGTTCTGGCCGATGTAGTCGCGGACGAGCGCTCCCGTCAGCCCGCGCACTGGCGTCTCCTCGAGTCTGCCGGTCGCTGAGGTCAGCAAATCCAGAAAACAACGCGCGGCAGCATCGGCGGCTGCGGGCGCGCTCGCTGGATTCAACGCCACGCAGGCACAACCCAGCAGGAGTTTGGCGATCTCGCGCGCCTCGGGCGTACGCGACAAGGCGGCCCCTCCGCGCACCATCAGTTCGGGCGGCGCCAGTGCGCGCGGCAGAGCGGCGCAGATCAATTCGAAGGGTTCGCGATGGGCGATTGCAAATGGTGCGAGCGTGTCGGCGACGGCCAGATCGAAGGGCGCAGTCCTGCGTTCTCGTCCCCCCTGGGAGGTCACTCCGATACCCGCCACCTGCAAATTGACGAAAATCAGATCGGCTCCGGCGCTGCGGGCATGCTCGGCGCGCCGCCGCACGCCATGTGCGCTCGCCCGAACGCGCGACAACTTGAGATCGCCCAGATCCGCCTGATCGATGACACCCGCAAATGGCATCCCGCGCGGCGCGTCGAAATCGAGCCTCACGAAAGCATGGGCGAGCCCATCCGCCCAGGTGCCCGCCGGATCGACGTCGTGCGCGCCCGCGCGCCAACTCTGCCGCATGGCCATACAAACCTCCTCGGCCTCCCTCGGCTCTTGCCGTTCTGGGCCTCAGGCTAGTCCTCTCGCGACCTGTCCTGCAAGTTTCGTGCAGGACACCGCAATGGCTGCAATGTGCCGCGCTGTTCGGATGCGGCGATCGGCGCCTTCGACCGGTGCAAGGATGATCATGGACATCGCTGGTCTAGTCCCTTTCCCCGCCATGAAGCCTCGCCCGAAACGCCCTCGGCGACAGGCCCGTCGCCGCCGCATAGATCCGGCTGAAATAGGCGGGGTCCTCGAAGCCGAGCGTGTAGGCGATCGTGGAGACCGGCAAATTGGTATAGACGAGGTTGCGCCGCGCCTCGCGGATCAGGCGGTTGAGGATCAGATGCGAGGCGGTGTCGCCGGTCGCCGCGCGCGTCACCCGGTTGAGGTGCGTGGGCGTGATCGACAGCGCCTTGGCATAGTCGGCGACGCTCCAGCGCTGCAGATGGTGCTGCTCCAGCAAGGTTTCGAAACGGCGGAACAGTCCGGTCTGCGCCGTGCCGCTGCCGCGGCTCTCGCCTTGAAGCGCGCGGGCGACCAGCCCCATCATGGCCGATGACAGCGCGCGCAGCACATGGGCGCGGCCGAACTCGCGCGCGGCATGTTCGGCGAAGATCTGCTTCATCATCGCGCGGATCTGCGGCGTGCCGCGCACCACGGCCGATTGCGACAGGGCCCCGCGCAGGCCCTCGGCGGCGAGCAGCGCCTCGTCGAGGATTTCCGCGGCGATCGTCAGCACCCAGCCCTGCGTGTCCGGCTCGAAGCCGAAGCCGTGGACGTGACCGACCGGCACGTTGACGATCTGCCCCGGCTTCAGCGCCACCACGCGCCCGTCCAGCGTCGCCTCGCCGCCGCCGCGCTCGATCAGCAGCACCTGGTGCAATCGGGCATGGCGGTGCACGGCCAGCGTCCAGTCGTGCAGCACCGAGCGGGCCGCGATGGTCTCGCAATGCACGACGTCGGGCAGGTCGCCGGACTCGCCGAACAGATTGTAGACCCGGATCGCCGGGGCGGGGGAGGAGGCCATTTTCATGTTCGAATTGTACAAGACATTGGCAAAAGCCTCCATCGGTTTGCGGCGTCATTTCTGCAAATAACCTCGCGACGGGAGGACGTAAAAATGAAGGTTCAGGTCTGCATCATCGGCGGTGGTCCTTCGGGATTGCTGTTGTCCCAGCTGCTGCACCTCAAGGGCATCGACACCCTCGTGCTGGAAAAGTACAGCCGCGAGCACGTGCTGGCCCGCATCCGGGCCGGCGTGATCGAGCACGGGATGGCCAAGCTGATGCGCGAGGCGCAGTGCGGCGAACGCATGGACCGTGACGGCGAGATCCACAACGGTTTCCACATCGCCCATGACGGCGTGCTCTCCCATATCGATCTCCACAAATATTCCGGCGGCAACTCCGTCGTGGTCTACGGCCAGACCGAGTTGACCCGCGACCTCTACGAGGCGCGCGATCGCGCCGGCGGCAAGGTCGTGCACGAGGCCGCGGACGTGACGCCGCACGATCTGACGTCGGACCGGCCCTACGTCACCTATCGCGTCAACGGCGATCTCGTCCGCGTCGATTGCGACTATGTCGTCGGCGCCGACGGCTTCCACGGCGTCAGCCGCAAGTCGATCCCGAAGGACGTGCTGCGCGAATACGAGAAGGTCTATCCGTTCGGCTGGCTCGGCGTGCTTTCGCGCACGAAACCCGTCTCGCCCGAACTGATCTATGCGAAGCACGAGCGCGGCTTCGCGCTGTGCTCGCTGCGCTCGCAGGTGCTGAGCCGCTACTACATCCAGGTCCCGCTGACCGACAAGGTCGAGGACTGGTCCGACGATGCTTTCTGGGCCGAACTGAAGCGGCGCCTGCCGGCCGAGGTTGCGGGACGCCTGGTCACGGGTCCGTCGATCGAGAAGAGCATCGCGCCGCTGCGCAGCTTCGTCGCAGAGCCGATGAGCTACGGCCGGCTTTTCCTCGCAGGCGATGCCGCCCATATCGTGCCGCCGACCGGCGCGCGCGGATTGAACAGCGCTGCTTCCGACATCTATTATCTCTACCACGCCATGGTCGCGCATTATCAGCGCGGCGATGATTCCGGTCTTGCCGGGTATTCGGCCAAGGCGCTGGCGCGGGTCTGGAAGGCGCAGCGTTTCTCCTGGTGGCTGACGATGCTGCTGCATCGCTTTCCCGACCGGCTCGATTACGAGGACCGGTTGCAGCAGATCGAGCTCGACTATCTGTTCTCCTCCGAAACCGCCCAGCGCCTGCTCGCGGAGAATTATGTGGGGCTGCCGTTCTGACGCCGGCCGGCTCGCCCCCAGGTTGCCTATCGGATTTCGGCAGCTTCATGCGTTATCCGGCGTAGGCGACGGGCGAAATCGCCCGGCCGGTCCACACGAACCGTTAAGCGTGGCACGGGTTTCGTGCCCTATCCGGTGCGCCGGGCCGGCCGGAGCCCGGAAGTTTACGGTTCGGTTGCAACTTTTTCCTAACACAATGGGATTGGTCTCACAGTGTGAGGAGCTGCAGACGTGCGGCACCGCCGGTCCATTCGGGGCATTGGACGTTCACGACATGCCGGCGTCGCGCTGATCTGCGTGCTTGCGCTCCTCTGCCTGGGGGGCAAGGTTCGCGCGGAAAGCGGCTACCCCGCCAAGATCATCACCCTGATCGTGCCTTTCGCGGCCGGCGGTCCGACCGATGTGGTCGCGCGGATCGTTGCCGAATCGATGTCGACGACGCTCGGACAGCCGATCATCATCGAGAATGTGGTCGGCTCTGGCGGGACCACCGCCGTGATCAGGGCCAAGCGGTCCTCGGCCGACGGCTACACCATCGTCATGGGCCATATGGGAACGCACGGCGCCGCGGTCGCGCTCTACCCGCATCTGGCTTACGATCCGATCCACGATTTCGTGCCGGTCGGGATGGTCGCCGGCATGCCCGTCCTGATCCTGGCGCGCCGGGATCTGCGGGCCGTGACGCTCCAGGATTTCGTTCAGCTCGCGCGGACAGACGGATGCAGCCTCACCATGGCGCATGCAGGTGTCGGATCCGTCTCCCACGCGACCTGCCTCATGCTCAACGCGATTGCCGGATCGCATCCACGGATGAAGGCGTTCCAGGGCACGGGTCCCGCGATGAACGCGCTCGTCGACGGCCGGGTGGACTACATGTGCGATCAGGTCGTCAGTGCCGTGCCGCAGCTCGCGGCCGGCGCCATCAAGGCCTATGCCGTCGGCACCGAAAGCCGCAGCGCGGTCCTGCCGGACATCCCGACCTCAAGCGAGGCCGGTGTTCCCACATTCCGCGCCTCGGCCTGGAATGCGCTCTTTGCGCCGAAGGGCACGCCGAAATCCATCGTCGAGCGCCTGAACGCGGCGCTGGGCAAGGCGCTGGACGACGAGACGGTCCGCCGCCGGTTGCAGCAGCTCGGCGGCGAGATTCCCGATGCGAACGCGCGGACGCCCGCCGCTCTGGAAAGACTGGTCGAGACCGAGGTCGCCAAATGGACGGCGGCCGTCGGGCCCTCGGACCCGGATCATTAGGCGAGGCCGGGCAGAACCATGATGCAACGCTACCAGCGCTCCCTGCCGACGATCGTCGGTGCCAGCCTCGCCCTGATCGTCACGATCGTCGGCGGCAATCTGCTGTTCCTCAGCCATTCCAGGGAGAGCGCGCTGGCGGCTGCGGAGTCCGATCTCGCCCGCTACAGCCTGACGCTGGCGGAGAACTCCGACCGGTCGTTCAAGTCGCTCGATCTCGTGCTGTCGAGCGTGGGCGACTATCTCGGCCGCAAGGGCGTGACCGATGCCGACTCCTACCGCCGTCTGATGGCCGACCATGAAACGCATCTGTTCCTGCACGAGAAGATCGCCGGCCTGCCCCAGGTCGACGCCCTGACCATGATCGATGCGCAGGGCAAGCTGATCAACTTCTCCCGCTATTGGCCGATCCCCGAGGTCAACGTCTCCGATCGCGACTACTTCAAGGCGCTGAGCGCGGACGAGACGCTTGAGACCTTCATCAGTGCGCCGGTCAAGAATCGCGGCAGCGGCACCTGGAATCTCTACATCGCGCGGCGCGTGAACGATCCGAATGGCAAGTTCATGGGCCTCTTGCTTGGCGCGATGTCGCTGCAGTACATCGAGAACTTCTTCGGCTCGACCTCGCCGGGGGCGTCCACCACCATTGCGCTGATGCGCGAAGACGGCGTCATGCTTGCGCACTTCCCGCACACCGAAAGCATTGCCCAGGCGTCGCCGGCTGGACCGATGCGCGCGCTGAAGGCCGGCGGTTTGCTGCGCGAATTCAGGGCGAGCGATCAACAGCAGGTGTTGCGTTCGGCGCGCATGTTGTCGAACTATCCGGTGTTCGTGTCCGTCAACCAGACCGAGGACAGTGCGCTCCGCGGATGGCGTGACCTTGCCGCGCTGCTCGTCGTCATGTCCCTGGTGAGCGCGCTTGTCGTCCTGGCCGCTGCAATCGCGATCGGCCGCTGGTGGAAGAAGCAGGAACAGCTGACGAAGGCCGCCGAGGCGGCAAACGCCTCGAAATCGACCTTCCTGGCCATGATGAGCCACGAGATCCGCACGCCCATGAACGCCGTTCTGGGCCTCGCCGCAACGCTGCTCGACACACCCATGACGCCGGAGCAGCGCGGCTTCGTGAAATCCATCCACGATGCCGGCGACAATCTGCTGGAGATTCTGAACGACATCCTCGATTTCTCGAAGCTCGAATCCGGCCAGTTGTCGCTCGAGAGCACGACGTTCTCGCCCAAGGTCGTCGTGGACAACGTGCTCGGCATCATGGGGCCGCGGGCCACCGCCAAGAATCTTCGCATCGGCAGTGTGGTGGAGGCCGGCGTGCCTCCGTCGCTGCTGGGCGACGCGGGCCGCATCCGCCAGGTCCTGATGAATCTGGTCTCGAATGCAGTGAAGTTCACCGCCGAGGGCGAGATCGTGATCTCAACCCGCTGCATCGCGCGCTCCGGATCCGACGCCACGATCAAATGGGAGGTGAGCGATACCGGCATCGGGATCGCGCCGGACAAGGTGGGGACGCTGTTTTCGAACTTCGTCCAGGCGGACAGCTCGATCAATCGACGCTTCGGCGGATCGGGCCTCGGCCTCGCCATATGCAAGCGCCTGATCGAGCAGATGGGCGGCAGCATCGACCTGACATCGACGCCCGGCCGCGGATCGACCTTCAGCGTGATCCTGACGCTTCCGGTCGCCGAACACGCGCCGCAGGCCGATGCCGGTGAGCAGGACGGCGATGCGCAGCTTCAGGCCCTGATCGGCGGCCTTGGACGGCCGCTGCGTGTTCTGATCGTCGACGACAATGCGACGAACCGCGTCGTGGCGGCCAAGATGCTCAAGGAGTTCGAGGTCCAGATCCAGACCGCCGGAGACGGCGTCGAGGCAATCACCGCGGCGCGACAGTTCGGCTTCGACGTGATCCTGATGGACGTCCGGATGCCGGAGATGGATGGGCTCGAGGCCACGCGGGAATTACGCACGCGCGGCGACAGGCCGCTCCAGACGCCCATCATCGCGTTCACCGCCAACGCCTTCGCCGACGACATTGCCGCCTGCCGGGAGGCGGGCATGAACGATTTCGTGGTCAAGCCGGCGCGGAAGAAGGCCGTGGTGGAGGCGATCCTGCGCGTGCTGTCGGCGCCGGCAGGGCGGCAGCAGGCACCTGCCTGGGTGGCTGCGCCGCCGCTGTCGCCGGAGGTTGATGCAGACCCGGCGAAGTCGGACGCGGACTTGGCCGGGACGAGGCCTGTGTCCTAGTCGGGCAAGGCGGCAAGGCTGCTGTTTTGCCCGACGTGTCAAGTTTTCATGCCGCGCCGCGCGATCGAAATTCCTACTTTGCATGGGGTTGTTTTCGGCGTTCGTTCCGTGAGCGGCCGTTCGGCCTCATTTGCCCTCCAGCACGCGGACCGGCGTCCATCCATCCGGCGGCGGGCTGGCGGCGAGATCACGAGCGCGCGCGGCGAACAGGGACGAGGCCGGATCGATCTCCGCCGCACGGGCGAAAGCCTCGGCTGCCCTGGCGAAGTCCCGCGCCCGCCAGCTTGCGAGGCCTTCGGCATAGTCCGCGGCGACCTTCGCCTGCGCCGCGCTTTCGCTGCCCTTGGCGGCCAGCGGTTCGAAAACCCTGATCGGCTCGCCCCGTCCCATCACCCTGATGGCGTCGAGCTCGCGCCAGGCAAAGGCCTCGCCGGTCTGCATGAAGGTGGCCTCGGAGGCCATGATCGCGGTGCCGTAATATTTGTTGGCACCCTCCAGCCGCGAGGCGACGTTCACGGTGTCGCTCATCACGGTGTAGTTGAAGCGGCGGCGCGAGCCGATATTGCCGACCACGGCTTCGCCGCTGTTCAGTCCGATCCGTTGCGACAGGCCGTGGCCGGCGAAGGCGGGATTGCCGGCGTTGAGCTCGGCGAGCCTTTGCTGGCATGTCAGCGCGGCGCTGACGGCGTTGCGCGCATGGGCGGGATCGTCGGCCGGGGCGCCGAACATCGCGACGATGGAATCGCCGATATATTTGTCGACATAGCCGCCATGGCCTTCGATGATGTCGGTCATGGCCGAGAGATATTCGTTCATCAAGGTCACGAGTTCGCCCGGCGTCATGGTCTCCGCGATCGAGGAGAAGCCGCTGAGGTCGGAGAAGAACATCGTGACGTTGCGCATCTCGCCGCCGAGCGCCGGCATCTTGCCGGAGGCGACCATGGTGTCGATCACTTCAGGCGCGAGGTAGAATGCAAAGCTCCGGCGCAGGAAGCGTTCGTCCCGGTCGGCCAGCACGAAGCGGTAACCGACGGTCAGGGCCAGTGCCGCAAGGCCGGCCAGAGCGGGCTCGGTCAACGGCAGGGCGAGGCCACGGGCGAAGGCGCCGACGGCTACGGCCGTACAGAGCAGGGTGAGGGCGAGCCACGTGGCAAGTGCGAGCCCCGGCGCCAGCACGCACGCCGCGACGGCGACGATTGCGGCAAACGCGATGGTGAGCAGAGCCCGCTGGGGAGAGCCCAGCTCGGTCACGGCATCGCGCTCCATCAGATTGCGGACCGCGGTGGCGTGGACGAGGACGCCGGCGACGTCGCTGCGGGCCTTGCGGGCGCCCTGGGCCGGAGCAGGCTGGACGCAGCGTGCCGCCGGCGTTCCGTCCTGGGCGCCCGACAGGCGCATCGAGGTCAGCTTGCGGTCCTCGAAGCCCAGCACCGTGCCGAGCAGCACGACCTTGCCGTCGAAGGCGCGGCGGAAATAGTCGCGGTCGCCCTTATCGAGGCAGGCGCGCAGATCCGCGAACGAGTAGGTCGGGATGTCGCGGCCGAGGCCGCGGAAATTGAGCGTCAGGGTGTTGGCCACCGCGCCCCGCGACGGCATGTCGGGCCTTGCATCGCTCGCCCGCGCGGCCAGCTCGGCCGCCATCGCGGGCACCGGCTGGCCGTCGATCGAGAAGCTCAGCGGCATCCGCCGGATCACGTCGTCGCGGTCGGTATGGACGTTGAGCGCGCGGATGTTGTTGCGCACCGCCAGCTGCTGCGCGCGATAGGGCCTGTCGGGATGGTCGTTGCTGAGGATCTCGCCGAGCACCAGCTTGCCGCCGTCGGAGAGCTGCCTGAGCGCGATGAGATAGTCGCGGTCGAAACCCTTCAGCCGCGCTCCGAGCGGTCCGTCGCCGAACGGGATTTCCGATTGCTCGATCGAGCTCGGGAAGATCACGTCGAAGCCGATCACCTTCGCGCCGCCGTCGGCGATGCCGCCGAGCACGCGGCCGATCTCGCGCGTCCAGGTCGGCGTCGGCGATCCCTTGAACGGTGGTGTGTCGTAGGTCTCGCCGTCGATGGCCACGACCACGACCGGCGACGTCGCGGGATCGCGGCTGTCCCCGATGAGGCGTCCACGCAGCGCGGTGAGGATGTCGAGCGAGAGGCCTTGCAGGATGTCGAGCGGCCGGGAGGTGAAGACGGCGCCCACGACGAGCGCAATCAGCATCGTCGCAATGAGATCCCGCCTGCCGATCCGCCTCATCACGCCGCTGCTGGGCCGGCTATTCCAGCCGGAGCAGGCGGCCGATGATCGGCGTCGTCGACGTCGTGGCGCTGGCGTCGACCTGGAAGGCGTATCGCTTGGCGCCGAGCGTGGCGAGGTAGCTGCCGCCCGGCGTCAGCGTCTTGCCGGCCTTGGCGAAATCGTAGAACTTGCCGCCGACCATGACGTCGTTCTTCAGCGGCACGCTGATCGTCGGCTCCTTGCCATCGGTCCGTTCGATCACCAGCGTGCTGCCGCTCTTGGCCTGCACCAGCGGCGCGACGCCGTAGAGCGTCGGCAGCCTGGACGGCGCGGCCTTCCCGTCCGATCGCATGGTGCGGAAGGTGGTCGCGGCGCTCTGGTTGGCCTCGCGTTCGGAGAGCTGCGCCGCCTTGGCATCGCACGGCACCTTGACGCGCTGGACCTCGCCGAGCTGGACGGTGCTCTGTTCGGCGCCGACCAGAACGACACCCTCGCTGATCGTCTCGCGCAGGCAGGATTTCAGATAGCTGAGCGTAATGGTCGCCTTCGGGCCGAGCTTGATGATCTTGCCGGGTGCCACGTAGTCCATGAAGGCGATGCCGTCGACCTTGCCCTGCACGTCCTCCACGATCGCGGCGGGCGTTTCCGCCAAGGCGGGGGCAGTGATGCAGAGGGCGCCGACGAGGACGCCGAGCAGGCTTTTCATGGGGATACTCATTCAGTTCGACCGATGCTCCACCGGTCCCCGTCCTGGTCCGGTGCTTAGCAGCGTGGCGGCCAGGCAAATGTGACTAGAATCACTCTCTGTTGTTGGTGTAATTTAGCAGCAACAGGTTCAAACCGGCGACCGGTGATCGCCGGGCTGTCGGAGCAGCCAACCTCGGACCGCCGGTGCTTCATGGGCCGGCGGACCTGACCGGAAGCGGTTCCTCGGCTTGCGCCATGTCCGGCGCCAGCGGGGCCTCGGCCTTGCGGAACGGGATCACCCGAGGCCCTGCGGCGATCGCCACCACCTCGTCCCAGCGCGACAGAAAGGCCGCGACACAGGCCGGGTCGAACTGCTTGCCCTGGTTCTCGGCCAGATAGGTGCGTGCGTCCTCGAGCGGCATCGGCTCCTTGTAGGGCCGGCGGGTGGTGAGGGCGTCGAACACGTCGGCGACTGCCACGACGCGGGCAGCGATTGGAATCGCGTCGGCCTTGAGACCATGCGGATAGCCGCCGCCGTCCCAGCGCTCGTGATGCCCGGCGGCGATCTGTGCGCCGAGCTGGATCAGCTCGCAGCTCGAACCGGCCAGGATCCGTTCGCCGATCTTCGCATGGGTCCGGATCACCGCCATTTCCTCGTCGGTCAGCCGGCCCGGCTTGAGCAGGATGTTGTCGGGGATCGCCACCTTGCCGACATCGTGCAGCGGCGCGGCGAGATAGATGTCCCGGCAGAGCCTTGGCGGCAGGCCGAGCTGCTCGGCGATGATCCGGCTGTAGCGGGCGACCCGCAGGGTGTGCTCGCCGGTGTCGTTGTCGCGATACTCGACCGCCAGCGCCAGCCGCAGGATGATCTCCTCCTCGCGTTCGCCGAGCTTCTGCGTGGCGGCCGCCACGGCGCTCGCCAGATCGGCCGCGCGGTCGTTCTGCTTGCGTACGGCTGCACCTAGCCGCACCAGGTTCCGAAGCCGGACGGCCATTTCAAGGCTCTGAGGCTGCTTGGGCAGAAAATCGGTTGCGCCGGCCTGCAGCGCTTCCATCTTCACGTCGTCGGTCTGGCGCGATGTGATCATCGCGATCGGGATGTCGCCGCAGCCTGGCAGGGCCCGAAAGGCGCGGATGAAGCTGATGCCGTCCATATGCGGCATCTCGTAGTCGACCAGCACGAGGTCGAACACGCGCTCCCGCGCGCAGGCCAGCGCCTCGACGGGGTCGAGGAATGCAGTCGCTTCGACGAGGCCATCGGCTTCGATATGCCGCTGCAGGTATTTGAGGACAGAGCGGCTGTCATCAACCAGAAGTGCTTGGGTCAGCATCGGCCGGACTCATCAAGGAAGGCGAGCATGGCCCTGACGAATAGCCTGTCCGATTTAACGGCATGCAAACATGAGCCCGACACCCTCCTGCCTGCGGAATGCGCAGCGCCCGGTGGGGCGGGACGGGATGCGAATCCCTGCATGAATACGCGAACTGCCCCGTGATGTGACCCGTAGTTGTACGGACCGTTTCATTAGGATTTTGAACACTCCCCACCAAGATAGTCGTCGCGCGGGGTTCAGGTCGTTCGTGCATCGAATCCCTGGGAAATTTGGGGGACGAATGTCGTCTGATCTGACCGAACCGAAATGGTCCCTGCGGTTGCCTGCGGACTGCAGCGTCGCGGCGATCCGCAGCGTCTATGACCTGATTCGCGAAGCCTTTGGTCGCCAGGACCGGCTCGAGATCGACTGCTCCAGCGTCGACAAGGCCGACGTGACCTCGATCCAGCTGCTGCTGTCGACGGCCAGGACGGGCGAGGCCCAGGGCCGGCCCGTCGTCCTCACGTCCTTCTCCCAATCCCTGCGCAATACCCTTCGCCGCGCCGGCTTTGCCAGCGAGGCGATGATCGACCAGCACTTCCCGCAAAAGAAAGATGGCGTCTAATGGCCACGATCCTGACCGTCGACGATTCCCCCAGCATCCGGCAGATGATCAAGGTCGTGCTCGAGCCGGCCGGTCACAACGTGATCGAGGCCGGTGACGGCGCGCAAGGGCTCGCCAAGGCGCAGGCCGGCAAGCTCGATCTCGTCATCACCGATCTCAACATGCCCGTCATGAACGGGCTGGAGTTGATCCGCGCGCTGCGCAAGCTGCCGAGCGCGGTCGGCATGCCGATCGTCTTCCTGACCACCGAATCCAACGAAACCGTCAAGCAGGAAGCCAAGAGCGCCGGCGCCACCGGCTGGATCACCAAGCCCTTCAAGCCCGAGCAATTGCTCGCGGTCGTCGCCAAGCTGGTGCGTGCATGAGTACGATGGATCCGACCGAGGTCTTCCGCCAGGAAGCCAGCGAACTGTTCGAGGTCCTGGAAGGGGCCTTGCTCGATCTCGGCCTCCGCCCGGACGACCGTGAACTGGTCGATTCCGCCTTCCGCGCCCTGCACACGATCAAGGGATCGGGCGCGATGTTCGGCTTCGACAAGGTCGCCTCCTTCACCCACGAATTCGAGACCGCCTTCGACCGCGTGCGCAAGGGCGAGATCAAGCCGACGCAGGACCTGATCTCGGTCGCGCTCGCCGCCAAGGACTATATCCGCGCCCTGATCGAGGATCCCCAATCGACCGACGACGTCATCGGCGAGGCCATCCTCGACGATCTCAAGCGCATCGTGTTTCCGGACCAGGCCCATGCGCCCGTCGCGGAGATCAAGGATGCGCCGCCGCTGGCTCCTGCCGAAAGCAAGCAGGCCGGCTGGCATCTGTATCTCGAGTTCGAATCGCAGATCCTGCGCAACGGCTCGAACCCGCTCGACCTGCTGGACGACCTCTGCAAGCTCGGACCCTGCTTCGTCGTGCCGATCACCGACGGCGTGCCGTTCCTCGACGAGCTGGAGCCGGACGACTGCTATCTGAAGTGGGACGTCAAGCTGCACGCGGCCTGTGGCAAGGATGCCATCGACGACGTCTTCATGTTCGTCCAGGACGAGATGAAGCTGACGCTCTCGCCGCTGGAGCATGTCGAGGCGCCCGCGCCGCAGGCGCCGTTCCAGCTGCTCGACGACGAGCCGGCTGCCGCCGACATTCCCGCACCGCAGGCCGCCGCCGTGCCGCCTGCTGCGGCGCCCGGCCCGTCCCCCCAATCCACGCCCGACATCAAGCCTGACGCCAAGCGCGAGGCGCCCGCGGCGCGCCGCGAGGATGCCAAGCAGGAGCGCGGCATCGCCACCGTCCGCGTGCAGGCCGAGCGCCTCGACGAGTTGATGGACCGCGTCGGCGAACTCGTCATCGCCCAGGCGCGGCTGACCCAGCTTGCCGCCTCCGGATCCGATCTCTCGATCAAGGTCATCGCCGAGGAAATCGAGCGGCTGGCCTCGTCGCTGCGCGATACCACGATGGGCGCCCGCATGGTGCCGATCGGTTCGCTGTTCGGTCGCTTCCGTCGCCTGGTCCACGACCTCTCGCGCGACCTGTCCAAGCCGGTCGAGTTCGTCACCACGGGCGAGGATACCGAGCTCGACAAGACCATGATCGAGTGCCTCGCCGATCCGCTGGTGCATCTGATCCGCAACGCCATCGACCACGGCATCGAGGATACCGCGACGCGGGCCGCCAACGGCAAGACCGAGCAGGGCCGCATCGAGCTCGCCGCCGTCCATTCGGGCGCCCAGGTCCTCGTCACCGTCAAGGACAATGGCGGTGGTCTCAATACCGCGCGCATTCGTGCCAAGGCCGAAGAGCAGGGGCTGATCGCCGCCGGTGCGGTTCTCTCCGATCACGAGATCCACCAGTTCCTGTTCCATCCGGGCTTCTCGACGGCGCAGACCATCTCGGCCCTGTCGGGACGCGGCGTCGGCATGGATGTGGTCAAGCGCACCATCGAGAACATGCGCGGCTCGATCGACCTCTCGACTCGGCCTGGCCAGGGCACCACGGTGACGCTGCGCCTGCCGCTCACGCTCGCCATCATCGAAGGTCTGCTGATCCGGGTCGGCGAAGGCCGCTACATCATTCCGCTGTCGGCGGTGGAGGAATGCGTCGAGCTGACCGCCGAGGAGGAGCGCTCGCGCAGCCGCAACTTCCTCAACATGCGCGGCAATCTCGTGCCGTTCCTGCGCCTGCGGGACATTCTCCTGGTGGAGGGTTCGCCCGATCAGCACCAGAAGACCATCATCATCTCGACCGGCGAGACCCAGGTCGGCCTCGTGGCGGATGCGATCATCGGCAACCACCAGACGGTGATCAAGTCGCTGTCGAAGCTGCATTCGGACGTGACCATCTTCTCCGGTGCGACGATCCTCGGCGACGGCACGGCCGCGCTGATCCTGGACGTCGCCCAGCTCGTCGCGCTGGCGCAGTCGAAGGTCGAGAAGCACATCAGCGAGGCAGCGTGATGAACGAGCATCAGGCAGACGCAATGCAGGTCGTCATGATCGGCCTCGGCGACGAGAAATTCGCGCTCGACGCCGGTCTCGTGCGCGAGATCATCGATCCGGTGCCGGTCACGAAGGTCGCCGGTGCGCGCGCCTTCGTTCCCAGCGTGATCAACGTTCGCGGCAACGTCATTCCGCTTGCCGACCTGCGCATCCGCTTCGGCATGCCGCAGACCGACAATTCCGCCGACTCACGCATCGTCGTGATCGAGATCGAGATCGAGGGCGAGCCCGTCCTGGTCGGCGTCACCGCCGACAAGGTCTACGAGGTCACCGAGATTTCCCAGGCCGACGTCCAGCAGACGCCGCGCGTGGGGATGCATTGGAAGCCGGAATACATCCGCTTCATCACCAAGTGGCGTGAAGAGTTCGTCATCGTTCCAAACATGGAACGCATTCTAAATTGAGCCGACCTGCGGGGCGGGTCGTGACTAATAGGGGCAAGAATATGCGGTTTACGGTCAAGGCAAAGCTGGCGAGCGCGTTCGGCCTGATCATCATTCTCTCGATGATCGCGGGCGGCGTCGCCTATCTCAAGCTCACCGACATGATCGTCGGATCCGAGGCCCTCATCTCGCGTGCAAACCGCATGCAGATGGGCGCGCAGATCGAGATCAATCTTCTGTTGCAGGTGCGCGCCGAAAAGAACGCGATCATCGCACCCGAAAACGAGACCGACATGTTCCTCGCCGATATCCCCAAATTCCGGGCGATGAACAACAAGCTGAAGGAAGAGGTCTACGCGCTCGCAAGCGAAGGCGGCAAGCGGCTGCTCGAGAAGTTCCAGGTCGCCTACGACAAGATGAACAACGAGCAGGACCAAACGATCAAGTTCATCAAGACGGATCGCCCAAAGGCCGCAGATCGCACCGTCCATGAGGGCCGGAAGGCGATTTCCGAGGCTATCGACGCCATCGATGCCTACGTCGTATTCACGAAGAAGGCCATGGCCGAAGAGGCCGAGAACACCAGGGCCGAGGCCGCCAAGGGCCAGATGATCGTCATCGCGCTCGTGGTCGCATCGCTCGTGATTGCCGTCCTCGCGGCGCTTTGGATCGCCATCAGCATCAGCCGCTCGCTCAGCCGTGCCGTCGGCCTCGCGGGAGCCGTCGCCAACGGTGATCTCACCCAGACGATCCCCTCGGCCAGCAACGACGAGATCGGCGATCTGATCCGTTCGCTGAACGGCATGGTGGAGAAGCTCCGTCAGGTGGTGTCCGAGGCTCTCACCGCCGCGCAGAACGTGTCTGCCGGCAGCCAGGAACTGTCCTCCAGCGCCGAGCAGCTCTCGCAGGGCGCCACCGAACAGGCCTCCTCCGCGGAAGAAGCCTCCTCCTCGATGGAGGAGATGGCCTCCAACGTGAAGCAGAATGCCGACAACGCCAATCAGACCGAGAAGATCGCCGCCCAGTCGGCCCAGGATGCGGAAGCCTCCGGCGCCGCCGTCGGCCGCGCCGTGGATGCGATGCAGACCATCGCCGAGAAGATCACCATCGTGCAGGAGATCGCCCGCCAGACCGACCTGCTCGCGCTGAACGCGGCCGTGGAAGCCGCCCGCGCCGGCGAGCACGGCAGGGGCTTCGCCGTGGTCGCCTCCGAAGTGCGCAAGCTCGCCGAGCGCAGCCAGGCTGCCGCCGCCGAAATCGGCACGCTCTCGACCGAGACGGTCAAGGTCGCGCAGGAAGCCGGCGAAATGCTCGGCAAGCTCGTGCCTGACATCAAGAAGACGGCCGAACTGGTCCAGGAAATCACCGCCGCCTGCCGTGAACAGGACGTCGGCTCCTCCCAGATCAACCAGGCGATCCAGCAGCTCGACAAGGTTGGCCAGCAGAATGCCAGCGCCTCCGAGCAGGTTTCGTCGACCTCGGAAGAACTCGCCTCCCAGGCCGAACAGTTGCAGTCGACCATCTCCTTCTTCCGCATCGACGACGCCGGCCGCAAGCCAAAGGCCGCGCCGCAGGAGATTGATCGCGCCGTCGGCCAGCTCCGCGCCAAGGCCGCGAAGATGGCGGCCGTCGATCGCGGCGGCAAGGCGCCAGCGGCGAAGCCGGTGCGCGCCAAGAAGGTCGCGGGCGGCGGCGGTTTCGCGTTCGACATGGATGACGGCGGCGATGACCGCGACGCCGAGTTCCAGCGCTAGATAGAAGCAAGAGGAGCGCAACAGCGCTCCTCTTGAACACCAAACCGCGCTGAACCCGAGGGATCCGAACATGAGATTCACCGTCAAGGCTAAACTGGCGTGCGCGTTCGGAGTTGTTCTCCTGCTGTCCATGCTTGCCGGTGGCATCGCGTCCTGGAAGCTGAGCAATATGGCATCCACGACCGAGGTCCTGCTCGGAGCTGCCGGGCGCTCGAGCAAGGCCGCCGAACTGGAGCGGGGACTCCTGCTTCAGATCCGGGCCGAGAAGAACGCGTTGCTGGCCCAGTCCGATGCCGATCTCGAGCGATACAGTGCCGAAGTCCGCAAGGTTCGCGAGGACATGGCGAAGATTCGGGACGAGATCTATGCCGTGGCGTCCGAGAACGGGCGGAAGATGCTCGACCGCTTCTCGGCCGTTCACGCCATCATGAACACCGCCGAGGATGAAACCCTCAGGCTAGCGCGCACCGATCGTGCCAAGGCAACGGAACATTCGGTCACCGAGGTCCGTCGTCATCTCCTGGACGCCACCCACGTCCTCGACGAATATCTCGCCTATCTCAAGAAGACGATGGCCGACCGCTCGGAGGAGTCTCGGCTCGAGAGCAGCCACGCCCAGATTCTCCTGATGAGCATTGTCGGCGTCTCGCTGCTGTTCGGCGCCGGCGCGGCGATCTTCATCGCACTGAGCATCAGCCGCTCGCTGATGCGCGCTGTGGGCCTTGCCAACGCCGTGGCGATCGGAGACCTCAGCCAGACGGTCGAGGCCAAGACCAATGACGAGGTCGGCGATCTCCTGAAATCGCTCAATACGATGACGGCAAACCTCAATGCGACGGCGGCGGTCGCCAACGAGGTTGCGCAGGGAAATCTGTCGGTCGAGGCGAGGCGCCTCTCGGACAAGGATACCCTGGGCATCGCGCTGGAGCGCATGATCGCGGCCCTCAACGTCAGCGCCGACGTCGCCAACGAGATCGCCCGCGGCAATCTCACGGTCGAGGCCAAGCGTGTTTCCGACAAGGACAAGCTCGGCATCGCGTTCGAAACCATGGTCGCAAGGCTGCGGCAGATCGTGTCGGAAGCGCTCACGGCGGCGCAGAACGTCTCGGCCGGCAGCCAGGAGCTTTCGGCAAGCGCCGAGCAGCTGTCTCAGGGCGCCACCGAGCAGGCCTCGTCAGCCGAGGAGGCATCCTCGTCGATGGAACAAATGGCTTCCAACGTGAAGCAGAACGCTGACAACGCCAACCAGACCGAAAAGATCGCCGCGCAATCGGCCAGGGATGCCGAGGCCAGCGGCGCCGCCGTCGGTCGCGCGGTCGAGGCGATGCAGACCATCGCCGAGAAGATCACGATCGTGCAGGAGATCGCACGGCAGACCGATCTGCTGGCGCTCAATGCCGCGGTGGAAGCCGCCCGCGCCGGCGAGCACGGCAAGGGCTTCGCCGTCGTCGCATCCGAGGTGCGCAAGCTGGCCGAGCGCAGCCAGGCGGCAGCCGCCGAGATCGGCACCCTGTCCGCCGACACCGTCAAAGTCGCGCAGGAGGCCGGTGGGATGCTGTCCCGGCTCGTGCCCGATATCAAGAAGACCGCCGAACTGGTTCAGGAGATCACCGCCGCCTGCCGGGAGCAGGACGTCGGTGCCGCCCAGATCAACCAGGCGATTCAACAGCTCGACAAGGTCGGACAGCAGAATGCCAGCGCCTCCGAACAGGTCTCCTCGACCTCCGAGGAACTGGCTTCGCAGGCCGAACAGCTGCAGTCCACGATCTCGTTCTTCCGGATCGAGGATGCCGTGGATCAGCCGAAACAGGCACCACACCACATCGACCGATCGGTCGGACATCTGCGCGCGAAGGCCGCGAAGATGTCCGAGTTCGACCGGCGAGGCAAAGCCCCGGCCGTTCGGCAGGTGCGTGGCTCCAAGGTGGCGAGCGGCGGAGGCGGCTTTGCCTTCGACCTTGCCGATGGCGACGACGATCGAGACGCAGACTTCCAGCGCTAACCGGCTGGTCCGGCGTCGTGCCGGACCTGTCATTTTGAGTCCTTTTATCGGGTGAACTGCACATGGCCGCGACCTCGCAATATCTGACGCTCGGGCTTGCCGGCGAGACATTCGGCATCAGCATCCGCAACGTCCGCGAAATCCTCGACATGCGGCCGATCTCCCGGCTGCCGCACGCACCGGACTTCCTGCTCGGCATGATCGACGTGCGCGGCAGCGGTTATCCGATCGTCGACCTCAGGACCAAGCTCGGCCTGCCGGCCGTCGCGGCCACGGAAGCAACCCGCATCATCATCCTCGACGTGCCGATGAAGGATCGCCTGGTCGGCGTCGGCTTCGTCGCCGACTGCGTGTTCGAGGTCACCGACATCGACGACCAGTCACTCGAGCCGATCCCCGAAGTCGGAGGGCGATGGCAGTCCGACTACGCCGCCGGCATTGGCCGCAAGGGCGAGAAGTTCGTCGTGATTTTCGATCTCGCCAAGCTGATGGCACATGACGAGATTCCCGGCGGCACCGACGCGGAGACCCCGCGCGCCGCCTGAGTTCGAATGGGACGCGTAGTTGTTCGTGCACCGACAAAGAATGAGACCAAACATGAGATTCTCCGTCAAAGCCAAGCTTGCCAGCGCCTTCGGCGTTGTCATTCTCCTTTTCATCGTCGCGGGTGCCGTCAGCTATCTGAAGCTGTCCGAGATGGTATCGACGGCAGAACAGCTCGTCGCCCGGGCTGGCCGGATGGAAAAGGCATCCGAGCTGCGTGAGGGCGTCCTCGAGCAGGCACAGGCCGAGAAGAGCGCGCTGCTGGCATCGGAGGCCGGCTTCGATCATCACGTCGCTGATATCGCGAAAACCCGCGAGCATTCCTTCAAGATGAAGGACGAAATCTATGCTGCGGCTTCGGAGGCCGGGCGAAAGCATCTCGATGCGTTCGGGGCCGCCTACACAAAGCTGAATGCCTTCCAGGACGAAACCTTGAAGATTGCCAGGACCGACAAGGCAAAGGCGACCGAGCGCTCGATGACCGAGGGCCGGAAGGTGACGATCGACGCTGTCGATGCGGCCAACGCTTACATCGGCTTCGTGAAAAAGGCGATGTCCGACAGCGCAATCCAGGCCAAGGAGGACGGATCGCGCGCCGAGTTGCTCGTGATCTCGCTGGTGATCGTGTCGCTGCTGGTTGCGGCTGGTGGCGCGATCTGGATCGCGATCAACATCAGCCGCTCGCTGGCAAAGGCCGTCGGTCTTGCCGATGCCGTGGCCATGGGAGATCTCAGCCAGAAGATTGAGAAGTTCAGCAACGATGAGATCGGGGATCTGATCAAGTCGCTGAACACCATGACGAACAATCTGAACGCGACGGCCGAGGTTGCAAATGAGATCGCCCACGGCAATCTGACGGTCGAAGCAAAGCCGCTGTCGGACAAGGATACGCTGGGTCTTGCGCTGGAGCGGATGGTCGAGAAGCTTCGCCAGATCGTCTCCGAAGCCCTGACCGCAGCCCAGAACGTCTCGGCCGGCAGTCAGCAGCTTTCGGCGAGCGCCGAGCAGCTCTCGCAGGGCGCCACCGAGCAGGCCTCGTCCGCGGAGGAAGCCTCGTCCTCGATGGAGGAGATGGCTTCCAACGTGAAGCAGAACGCCGACAACGCCAGCCAGACCGAGAAGATCGCGGCCCAGTCGGCCAAGGACGCCGAAGCCAGCGGCGCGGCCGTGGGCCGTGCCGTCGACGCCATGCAGACCATCGCCGAGAAGATCACCATCGTCCAGGAGATCGCACGCCAGACCGACCTCTTGGCGCTCAACGCGGCGGTCGAGGCCGCGCGGGCCGGCGAGCACGGCAAAGGGTTCGCCGTCGTCGCCTCCGAAGTGCGCAAGCTCGCCGAACGCAGCCAGGCTGCTGCCGCCGAGATCGGGACCTTGTCCGGCGAGACCGTGAAGGTCGCGCAGGAAGCGGGCGCCATGCTGGCCAAGCTGGTCCCCGACATCAAGAAGACCGCCGAACTGGTCGAGGAGATCACCGCCGCGTGCCGCGAGCAGGATGTCGGCTCCGCCCAGATCAACCAGGCGATCCAGCAGCTCGACAAGGTCGGCCAGCAGAACGCCAGCGCCTCCGAGCAGGTCTCGTCCACGTCGGAAGAACTCGCATCGCAGGCCGAGCAGCTGCAGTCGACGATCGCCTATTTCAAGATCGATCATGATGCCAAGAAGCCGGCAGCTGCGCCGGTCGAGAAGGCCGTCCATCAACTGCGCGCCAAGGCTGCAGCCATGGCGGCGGTCGACCGGACCGCGAGGAAGCCGCAAGCCAAGCCTGCGCGCGCCCTCAAGGCGGCCGGCGCCGGCGGCTTTGCTTTCGACCTCAATGACGGCGGCGACGACCGGGACGCCGATTTCCAGCGCTGAAGCTGTGTGCCGGGCCGATCGTGGCCCGGCCATCGCGTAACAGGACAGGATCCAAGATGGCCCGTATGGCCCAAAATTCGATGCAGGCGGCCATCCCGGCGCAGGACTGGTCTGCCGGGATTCCGGCCGACCAGGACACGGGCGTGCATCTGTCGGACCGGCATTTTCGTACCATCGCCGAACTGATCGAAAGCCAGGTCGGCATCAGGCTGCCGCCGGGCAAGCGACTGATGCTGGAAGGGCGGCTGCACAAGCGGGTGCGCGCGCTCGACTTTGCCGACCTCAACGACTACGTCGATCATCTGTTCGAGGCCGATCTGTTCGAGAACGAACTCACGCACCTCATCGACGTGGTCACGACCAACAAGACCGACTTCTTCCGCGAGCCGGCGCACTTCACGTTCATGCGTGAAATTGCCATTCCTGCGCTGCTCAAGGTGCACGGTCGGCGCAACGCGAATCTGAAAGTCTGGAGTTCGGCGAGCTCGACCGGCATGGAGGCCTATACGGCCGCCATGGTCATGGACGACATGACGCGGACGGGATCAGCGTTTCAATACCGCATCCTCGGTACCGACATCTCGACCGCCGTGCTGCGCCTCGCCCAGACGGCGATCTATACCCGCGACGTGCTCGCACCGGTGCCGGAGCCGTTCCTGAAGCGCTACTTCCTGACCTCGCGGGACAAATCCCGCGGCGAGGTTCGCATCGTGCCGGAACTGCGGCGTGTCACCCATTTCATGCGGATGAACCTGATGGACGCGGCGTATCCGGTCGATCGCGACGTCGACATTATCTTCTGCCGGAACGTGCTGATCTATTTCGACAAGCCGACACAGCGGAAGGTCGTTGAACGGCTCTGCAGCCATCTGCGGCCGGGAGGATATCTTCTGGTCGGGCACTCCGAATCGATGGTTCACAGCACCGTTCCGGGTCTGAAGCAGGTTCAGCCAACCATTTTCCAGGTTTGACAGGGGAGGCATGGGGATGCCGAGGGAGAAAGTTCGCGTTCTGATCGTGGACGATTCGGCGTCAGTGCGCCAAATCCTGCAGACGATCCTGAACGAAGATCCCGACATCGAGGTCATGGGCACGGCGGCCGATCCGTTCGTGGCGGCAAAACGCCTCCAGGAAGAGATTCCTGACGTCATCATCCTGGACCTGGAAATGCCGCGCATGGACGGCATGACCTTCCTGCGCAAGATCATGGCGCAGCGGCCGATCCCGGTGATCATCTGCTCCTCGCTGACCGTGGAGGGATCGAACCTGATGTTCGAGGCCTTCGAGGCCGGGGCCGTGGACATCGTGCCGAAGCCGAAGATCGACACCCGGCAGGCGCTGCTCGAATGCTCCACGCGGCTGCGCGACGCCGTCAAGTCGGCGGCGCGCGCGCGTGTTCGTCCTCGCGCGGCGCGCCGCGAGGTCGAGAAGAAGCTCACCGCGGACGCCATCATCCCGCCCCCGGTGCAGGGCAAGGTGCGGCCGACCACCGAGCGGATCGTCTGCATCGGCGCATCGACGGGCGGTACAGAAGCGCTCAACGACGTGCTGGAGATGCTGCCGCCGCATTGTCCGCCGATCGTGATCGTGCAGCACATGCCGGCCGGCTTCACCGCCGCCTTCGCCAAGCGTCTCGACGGCATTTGCCCGATCCGGGTCAAGGAGGCCGAGGATGGCGAGCCGGTGCTGCCCGGCTGGGCCTATATCGCGCCTGGCGCCCGCCACATGCTGCTGCAGCGGATCGGTCTGCGCTATCAGATCGTGATCAAGGACGGTCCTCCCGTGTCGCGGCACCGTCCCTCCGTCGACGTGCTGTTCCGCTCGGCGGCCCAGCATGCCGGCGCCAACGCGCTCGGTGTCATCATGACGGGCATGGGCGATGACGGCGCGCGCGGAATGCTGGAGATGCGCAAGCTCGGCGCCGCGACGCGGGCGCAGGATGAAGAAAGCTGCGTGGTGTTCGGCATGCCCAAGGAAGCCATCGCTCATGGCGGTGTCGAGAAGGTGGTCTCGCTGCAGCAGATCCCCCGCGAGATCATGCACTGGTATCAGGCCGGTCAGCCCGCCGTCGTGGGTTGACCGCCATGTCCGTGATTCCGGCCAGCCTGCTGACCGAGGCGATCGCCCCGGTCGAGAATCTCTCGTCGCGGATCGAGGCCGTGTTCGCACGCGTCGGTCACGAACTCGGCCGCGGCCATATCATCTTCAAGGACCTGAACCGGGGTCTCGCCGCGCTGTCCGGAGAACTCTCCGGAACCGAAATCGAGGGCGCGGCCACCGCCCTGCAGGAGATTTCCGCTCGGCTGGGGGAACTGGCGGAGTCCCTGCCGGCCGAAAGCGCGCTGCTTGCGACGATCGGCACCGATACCGCAGAAGCCTCGTCGCTGATCAAGCCGTTGTTCAAGCATATCCAGATGATCACCATCATCGCACGCAGCGCCCGGATCGAGGCCGCGTCCCTTGATGGCGATCGCGAGGGGTTCCTCGCCTTCACGCAGGAGGCTTACGATCTCGGCAAGGCCGTGCAGGGCTCGATCGAGGGCTGCGCGCGGGATCAGCAACGGCTCGCGGAGGCCGTTTCAACGGCGTCCGGCCGCCAAAAGGATTTCGAGAGCCGCTATCGCGGGCGCCTGGTCGCGGAGAGCGCCGAACTGGGATCGGCCTACGCCGGATTGCGCGACCAGCGTGGCAACTCGAGCCAGCTTGCCGACCTCGCCGGTGCGAGCACCCTCAAGATCGCCGAGGCGGTCGGTAGTGCGATCATTTCACTGCAGGCTGGCGACAGCACGCGCCAGCGTCTCGAACATGTGTGCCATGGTCTCGCGCTTGCCCGGGGCGCCGAGCCCAGCCTCGTTCCGCAGGACGTCGCCAGCGACGACGGCGCCCGGGCGATCAGCCAGCTGCAGGCGGCTCAGCTCAGGGACGCCCAGCGCGAATTCGGTGGTGACATCGGCCAGATCGTTCACGCACTGTCCGCGATCCTGCATGACGCGAGTGGTGTCGTCGGCCATGGCCGAACACTGGCTGGCGGCAAGGACGGCGGCTTCCTGACACGGATCAATCAGACGCTGGCACAGGCTTCTTCGCTGATCACCACCTGCGAGAGCGCCGGTCGATCAGTCGATGAGGCGCTCGGAATCGTCGAGGAGACGCTGGCGAAGTTCCGCGAGGCGATCGCCGGGCTTGCCGAGGCGACCGTCGACATCACGCTGATCGGCATGAATGCCGGCCTCAAGGCGAGCCATCTCGGCAGCCGTGGCGCGGCCTTCGTCGTGATCGCCAATGAGCTGAAGGCGACGGCCGATCAGGTGTCTGCCGGCGCGGGGCGGTTGCGGCCGGTGCTGGACAAGATCGAGCGATCGGCAAGGGCGTTGAAGGAGCTGCGCGCGAAGGGCGATTCCACGCAGCTCGCAAGGCTCGAGCCGCAGATCCTGACGGCGCTGCGCGAGGTCGAGGCCGGCAACCAGCGGCTCGGCAAGCTGATGAGCCGCCTCGTGGATGAAGGCGCGGAGTTCGAGCGTCTCCTGAACTCGGCACAAGGTCTCATGACGACGCTTCATGAAAGCTCCGCGACGCTGCCGGCGATCGCCGCGCGGATCGAGCAGGCTGCCGGTATCGATGAGCAGCGACCGCAGCTCACCGTGCAGGACAATGCGCTGCTGGACGGCTTGTTTGCGCGCTACACGATGGAGCGCGAGCGCGACGTCCACAGGGAGGTCCTGCAGAAGCTGGGGGTTGCCTCGACGGCGGCCGCTCGGCGTGTCGAGCCGGTAGAGGCCGTGGACGACGGCATCGAATTGTTCTGAGGCGCCCGCCGCCGCCCGATGCGTCGTCCGCAATTTGACGGATCGGGCTTTCACTTCATTAACCGCAATCGAAGGGCCTGCAGCCCGGTCATTGTCGCGCCCCAGAGTGGGCCGCACATACCAGCCAATCTTGAAATCGAGGCATGTCCCATGCTCAGAGACGGCAGATATGCAGCCTGGTTCAGAACCCCGCGCGGGCAGGGCACCGGCATGGTGAACCTGACCAAGGGGAGCATCTTCGGACGCGACGGCTTCTTCACCTACAGCGGTTCCTATCAAATCGAGGGAGAGCGCTTCTCGGCCGTTCTGAGCGTGGAACGGCACGCCGAGGGTGCGCCCGGTCTGTTCGGGCCTGACAAGGTCGAGATCAGCCTTGCGGGCGCCTGCAACGGCTCGGTCGCCACCTGCTCGGGAGCAGCCCGTGAAGTCCCCGACGTGGCTTTCGAGGCGACGCTGATCTACAGCCAGGAAGAGCCATCATCGCCCGGCAACAGGCATTCTGCGCCGCGCTTCAATAGCGGCGATTCGTTGACGGAAGACGGATGGCCGGTTGCAAGCGCATCTCCTGCGCGCCTCAAGGCGTCGTCGTCATGAGGCGCCGGAGGTTAGGTTTGCTTTGACACTGTCGGTACAAAAACATCGTCGATCGAAGATCGGTAACGGCGCTTTCAAGGCTGGGTCCTAGGTTCGGATCATAACAAATCATGGACGGGACATGCCTCAGATCTGGATGACCTATCAGGAGCTCGCGATGCTGTGCGGCTATCCCGCTGAAGAAGCGAGGTCGCATGCGGAGCAATTGTTGCTCGATCGACGACGGAGCCGGGATGGTCACACCCGCGTCAAATTGAATGCCGAGCTGATGGCCCGTTTCCTGGAAGCAATCCGCGAATCTGACGCCGAGCTCGACGCCGCGATCGCGGCGCTGCGCGATACCCACCGGCGAATGTCCGGTGTGTTCAGCGCACGAAGGTTGGACGACGAGCGCGGAGCGGCCTAGCCTGCGGCGTCGCCCATTCCCGCTATTGACTGAGTGCTTCGGCCGCAATCGCGTTCTTGACGGCGGCTTTCTTGGCGCCGCGGCAGCCTAGTTTGGCGGCCTCGGCAAGAACGTCAGGATCGTTTGCGCCAGCAGGACGCCGAAGATACCACCCGCCGCCTTCGGCAGGACGTCCAGCAATGCCGGATGTTGAACCGAGATCAGCTCCTGGGCGAGCTCGAGGCCGATCGCGACGGTGACAACGAGACTGCATGCGGCGAAGATGCGCCCGGGGAGCAGGAAAGACAGAAGAAAGCCGAGCAGGCCGTAGACGCTGAAGCGCTCGATCACGATAAGCCAATAGGCTTCAGCGTGGCCCGCGAACACCGATCTTCCCGCGAGTCGCGCAAGCGCGGCGTAGGCGATGATTGCAAAGGAGAAGGCCGTGGCCGTGATGAGATGTTTGCGGCGCATTCCGGTAGTATAATCTGCCGTGTTGGTGTCGGTTGTGAAACGCGCCAACATCGTTAAGGGAACGGGACCACCCCGCATCATGGGCCGGAACTTCCGCCAGGAGCTCGAGGTCTCGGCGCGGAAGCGCCCATCTGGCCGGCCTCGCGATATTTCCCCGCTAGCTCTTCTTGACTGCCTTTGACTTCAGGGAGAGGCCGAGCCGCAACGCCATCCGTCTGATTGCATCCGGCGATCTGCCGAGTCTCTTTGCAGCCTCCTCGACGGTGGTGGACGACTTGGCCAGTTCCATGAGCCGGCGGTCTTCCTTGAATGACCAGGGCCTGCGCGCCATATCCGAAAAATTCCTCTGCGTGACACAACGACAAAGCCGCCAAGCGGACCCATGTTCGCTCGACGGCTTTGCTTGGGTGGGGCCGGGACTTTGGGGGAGACCCGGTATGGGTAGGGATAGGCAAATGCTGGGATCGTGCAACGATAACCGCCGATTAAGATAACTCTTCAACCTTACCGGCGTTGGCCCCTAGAGTGGGCCAGGCCGCTCGCCTGCGATTGGCCCGGATTCAGGACTTGTTAACCAAAGCCTTCCAGTATGAGGTTCCTCTGCCGGAAAGATTTTGATCATGTTCCAGCTTTTCTTGAGAGCGCGGACACACAAGCTGCTGAACGGCAGACCCAAGGTCGTTCCATTCAAGGTACGATCGGCGGAGCGCGACAACGAGACCGACAGGGCGAGAATTGGCGCCATTCTTTCCTCGATCGAGGACGCGCTGGCGGCCGCTGAACGAGAGCAGGCCGGTCTGAGCGGGCGAGTAGATGAAGCCCTCGCCAGGGCTGCGGTCACGATCGGCAACGGAACCGATGAATATCTCGTTCGTGACGCTGTGGACGACGAGCATCAGAGTCTGCTGGCATCGTACATGGTGAGCGGGCAGCGCAGGCTTGAAAGCCTGGCGAAGACGATTGCCCATCTTCGGTTTCTCAAAGCTGCATTGGTCACGAGATTCCCGGACGTCGTCCGCGAAGCTGAAAAGACCAGTCTGTCCTAGCAGCCAGCCCGCTCTTTCAGGACGGGGCACGGCCACACGCAAGGTATTTGCGGTGGCCCATTTCTTCATGCGCGCGACGTCCCCTCAGGAACGGTTGTGTCCGTTGCGAATTGCCAGACAGGACACCGGGCTTAACCCTTCGTTGTCCATACCGAGGCGAACCACCGGCGGACACACCAAACAAGGGCAGTCGTTAAAACTCTAGTATTCGGTTTGAACTCACCGAAACTGGCAAGAGTTGAGATGTCCCCATTGGAGCCCGCGAGAGGCTCTTGACGGGGGCTCTAATGCGCGCGAACGGATGGAACTATTCGAGCGACTTTGCCGAAGATCCGAGCCGGGATTCGATCGACGGTCTTTCGGCCATCGCATTGGCGCTGGATGACGGGCTTGGATCGAGCGAGCGCAGCGGCGGATCCATGTTGCTCGACGGCATCGCAATCCTGCTCGGTTGGGCCGTGCTGATCGCCGTCATCCTCTATCCTGCGCTGCAGCTCGCTGCGATCGGAGCATGTGCGACGTTCATGCTCGGACGGGCCTTGCTGTTTCCGCGTCCGCCACGGCCGATCCGTCGTGCTTCCCTGACCGCATGAACTCCACTTGGCTCGGCGGCCGTTCGTCGAGCCCGGATCGCGAACGCGATCCGCACCTCTCCTTGAGGGCCATTCGTCAATCCTTCGACGAGATCGCCTCCGGAGGCCTCTGCAGAGGCAGCGAGAGCTCGCCCATGTGCACGGGATAGGAGTGGGAGGTCTTGTCCCACTTCAGTGGTGTGCCCGAAATGCTGTGGCCGAGATAGATGCGAACCGCTCGCCATGTCGCGAAGAAGTTGACGAAATTCCCGACGACGAGACGCGGCGCCGACATCAGGGCGTGGCGGAGATTGTAGATCATTCCGGTGAAAATCATCCGGCTGATCAGTCGCCATATGAGGAAGCAGAACGTCACGAGGAACAGGATTCTCGCCCACTCCGTCGACAGGAGCGTGTAGGTGAATTGACGCTCGGGATCGAAGTAGCCCCGATAGAGCTCGAAGATGACCAGGTTGGCCATCGCGAAATAAGCGAGCATGACGGCCGGGCTGGTGACAACGCCCTTCCGGTCGCGCGCCAGGAAATATTTCGTGCCGAGCGATCCCTTCCAGCCGTGCTCTCTCAGTCCCTGGAATACGATGCCCAGCAACCAGCGCGCACGCTGCCGATAGGCCGCCTGGAGTCCCGAGGGGAAGAACTCCCGGGTCGCGATCGGAAGCGAGCGTCTCACGATGCTGGGGTTGTTGGTGTCGATGTTGATGTCGATCGCGTAGTCGATCGGCGATGAAATGAAGGCCGACTTGAAGCCGAGCTCCGATACGCGGAAGGCGATGTCGTAGTCTTCGGTGAAGGACGAGGTCCGAAACGCTTCGCCTTGATTGTGATCGATCAGGTGTTGAAGAGCCTCACGGCCGAAACAGGCCGAAACGCCCGCGCAGGGAATGACGCCGCTGATCCGCTGCCGGACGTCCAGATCCTTCGTATGCATCTCCGCGAATTCGTCCATGTACAGGCCGGCGACCACCGACAGGATCGGGCGCGAGAACGAATAGACGGGAAGCTGCACGAAGTCGTAATGCTCCGCCAGAAAGTTGAACAGCTTCAACTCGTGGGGATGGATGAGGTCTTCCGAGTCGTGCAGGACCACCGCGGCGAAGTGCAGATTGTGCTCCGCCTCGTACATGAAGATGTCGGAAATGATCTGGTTGAGGCAGTCTGCCTTGCTGGTCGGGCCATCGCGCGGGACGAGAACCATCCGAATCCGCGGATACAGCTGTTGTGCCTTGCGGACCTCGTCCTGGGTGAGGGTATCGTTCAGATACACGCCGACGAAGTAATATGCCTTCTCGTAGCGAACCAGCCGCGAATTCGACGACAGCATCGAGAAGATGACATCGTGCTCCTTCCAGCACGGGATCATGATTGCGATGGGCTTTTCGGGAAGCTGATCGAGCGTCTCGACATCCGGGACGATGGAGGCGCGTTCATTGGCACGTCCCGACAGGCGGCTGAGCCAATAGAGCACGTCGACGAACAGATCATCCAGGCTCGATAGCGCGATGATGATCCCCGCGACGAGCATCATGACTTCGATCACGTAGAGATAGGATTCGAGATATGTCATTTCACTGCTGAATTTTGATTTGCAGGCTAGCCGGGCTGCAGATCGAACTGAAGGTTGACGTCGACGTCGCCGCCCTGATGGGCGAAATCGAAATGCCGCCTCAGTGCGTCGACAATGCGCATGCTCGCATGGCCGTCGCCGTAAGGGAACACGGAGCGCGCCATGCGGGCATATTTTTGCGGCGAATTGTTCAAGTCGTAGAGTGCCCGAAACACCCGGCTCTTGGCGGTGCCAACCAGTTCGACGACGCCGGAAGCCACGGCCTCGGGCCGCTCGGTCACGTCTCTCAGCACCAGAACCGGTTTGGCCAGGGCGGGTGCCTCCTCCTGAAGGCCTCCGCTGTCGGTGACGACGCACCAGGCGTTCTGAATGGCTGCAACCATGTCGCGATAGCCGAGCGGATCGACCAGCTTGATCCGCGGATGATCCGACAGGATGTCCCGAGCCGCCTCGCGGGCGTTGGGGTTGGGATGGACGGGAAAATACACGGAGACATCGGGGGTGACGTCCACGAAGGCGCGAATGGCGGTGAATGCCTCCCGAAGCGGAGCGCCGAAGTTCTCGCGCCGATGAGCGGTGAGGAGAATGGTCCGGCCGGCCGGATAATCGGGAGGCCGCGCCGGCCTCGCCGCCGCCGTTTCGAGCAGCGCATCGATCACGGTGTTGCCCGACACGATGATGCGCTCGCGACCGACGTTCTCCTTGATCAGGTTCCTGGCGGCCGCGGATGTCGGAGCACAATGAAGGGACGCCGAAACGGCGATGGCCCGCCGGTGAAACTCTTCCGGAAAAGGCGCCGACATGTCGTCGGTGCGAAGGCCGGATTCGATGTGGACGAAGGGAATCTGGCGATAGAAGGCCGCCACCGACGCCGCATAGGCCGTGGTGGTGTCGCCTTGCGCGATCACGCAGTCCGGCCGGTCCTGTTCGAGAAGCTGGTCGAGCCGCTGGATGAGATGGCTGGCGAGATGGGCCGGTGTGTGGCGGGATTTGTCGTGGGCGATCGTGTGATCCGAGGTCAGCCCGAACTCTGCGAGAGTTGACGTCAGCAGATCACTTTGCTGGCCGCTCGTGATGATCCGCGACACGGCCCACGAGGCCGGCAGCCGCTTGATGATCGGCGCGACCTTGATGACCTCGGGACGCGTCCCGATGACGAAGGCAAATGATCGAACGGGATTCGACGAGGAAAACTGCTGGCTGGTCGGCTGGTGCATGACGGCCCCTGTCTGCGCGGCCGCCGCTCACCGACGTTTCGCGCGGAGATCGGCAAGACGTTCGGTGCCATTCTCCAGGTTGGTATTCTATCGTCAGGCGGACATCCGCACAATTGTCGGAGGGTTCTTTTTCGCAAGGAGAATCAGGTAATTGGAGCCTTTCGCGCGCTAGGGTGAATCGATCTGTCGCGCAAGCCCCTCGGCTTTCCTGCTCCAGCTCCTGCTCTAGCTTCGGGGGGCGGGCGTTCTCCGTCCCCGACGCGCTAGCCGATTGTCTCGCTGTCGCGCCATACGCTGGCTTCGTAACCATCGATGACTTGTGTCGTGTGCGCGAATTCCTCGAGCTGCCGGAGCGGCTCGATGATCTTCCGGGCAACGAGAACCGTGTTCGGCTCGGCATGCTTCTGCATGTGTCCGGCGACATCGATGACGCGGTCCGAGATCGTCTCGAGCGGGGTCGAGTCGTCGAAGTAAACGAGCCCGGCGTTGACGCCGCACCTGACCGCGAAGTCCGCCTTGGAGATCTTAACCTCGCGGTTGAAAACCTTGAGGCTCTTGATGACATCCTTGCCGGCCTGGCAGGCATCCTCGACATGAGCAAAGCAGGACATCACGCCGTCTGGCGTCCACGCTGTCTTGAGAACGCCCCGGGCCCGGAAGATGCGCTCGACGAGCTTTCGGTATTCCTCGAAGTCATACTGAACCGAAGCCGGGTCCTCGCCTGCCTTCATCTGAGCGGACCCAACGACGTCGATTGCGAGGAATGCGACCTCTCGCCCAAAGGAATCCAGCTTCTTCTTCGTTTCCGCGAACAGCCGAAGCAGGTCCTGACGGTTGACGGTGTTGCTGCTTTCTGCAGCCTTCAGCGTGGTTTCCAGCTGCCGGTCGAGTGTCGAGCCCGGCTTGATGCCTTCTTTCCTCCGCCAGGCCTGCGCGGATTTGCGCAACAATCGGCGATTGGCGGCCTGTTGGCTGCGATTGGCCAGCGAGCCGACGAAGAAGGTCAGAACGACCGCGAGAGCGATCAGAATCCAGTCGGAGCGGTCGGCCCCCGCGACGTTGGTCGGCACGTAACGGTGCAGCACGGGCACTGAATGCTTGAGGACCACGTCCCGGGCGTCGAACAGAACGGCCGAAAATGAAGCGCTCCTGGGATTGTCGAAGAGCACCAATAATTTCGGAGCCACCAGCACCACGATCAGTGCGAATGTTGCGATCCCCAGAATTCTGCGGAGTGTAAACAGGATGCCGACCAGGAACGACGTCGGAGCTTCGCGATTGACCACAGAGATGCCTCCAAAACGGCTCTGGTTAACCAAAAATCGAGAGGAAAATCCAGAAGTTCCGGTTGGTTGGCCGGATCGGCTCGCAACAATTTGCGATTGAGCGGCGGCTCGTCGCGCAAGCCAGTGGCTGGAAGCGCCCGAACAGACCGGATGAGGGGGCTAGATTCGCTTCGACTGCCGAATTTTCATGCGAGACATGAATTGGGCGACCGGCTCGCGGGCCGTCAGTCCCAGCATGTAGCCGGCCTGGCAGACAAAGATGTTCAGGATTGCCCAGGTTGCGCCATCGAAAAGGCCCGCCCCCGATGAATAAGCCACCAGCCCGAGCAAGATCGTGCAGGCCAGAGACGCGGCTGCCAGGACGACGACGTTGAAGTTCATCCCGAGGTAGATGCCGAATGCGCACGCAGCAAGAGGCAGCATTCCGGCACACTCCATACGCAACAAATCGGCGCGCCATAATCATGTTGCGCCGCACACAGAATAAGCGTAGCTTTAATTCGATTAACGAAGAGTTACATTGCCGTTTGTCAGGCGCGCCTTTTTGTGGTTGCTCGGCGAGGGTTAATCAATAGTTAGCGACTGGTGACGTGTCATGTCGATCGGGACCGATATTGGCGAGGAGGCACGTCAGGTCGATCAATCAAGCGGCCAGGGACGGCTGCTGTTGTCGTCGGACGTAATTCCGTACGTCTTGTCGACGTCCGACGCCCTGATGATCATGCTGGCCAGCGTCGTGGGCGGAATCGCGTACCACATCGCAACGAACAGCCCCATTCCGAACCTGCTGCCCTATTGCGCCGTGGGTCTCATGGCGAGCTTCATCCACATTCTGCGCATGAGCGGCTCGGGATATTACGATCTCGCGGATGCCGCCAAGCCGCGGGTCGAAATCACGGCTATTCTGGTTTGCTGGTTTACCACGGGCATCCTGCTGGCCTTCTTTGCATTTCTGCTCAAGATCGGTGGACGCTACTCCCGCGGTGCATTCTTTGTCTTCTACATGATCGCGCCAATAGGTCTGCTGGCGGCCCGGAAGATCACGAAGTCTGCGCTCGCCTCGGCTGTTGCCAAGCGCGGGATCGCCCGGCGTGATGCCGTTCTGGTGGGCGTCCAGGAGGAGTTGAGCGCCTTGAGTTCCCGGGATCGGCTCGCCCTCGTCGGCGCGACGGACCTGCAGGAGTTCAAGCTCAGCGAAGTTCACGACCGCAGCGAACGTGCAGCCGCGGACAAGGGAGTTTTCGACGCCGTCGGGGCCTATGTCAGGCGCAACAACTGCCGCGAAGTTCTCTTCGTTCTGCCCTGGCACGACAGCGACCGGATCGAGTTCGCGCGAGACAATGTCAAAAACCTCCCGGTCATGGCGCGCCTCCTGCCCGATACGCATGTCCGGTCGCTTTCCAACTTCGTTTCGTCCGCGCGTGAGCGGGTCCTTGCGATCGAGATCCAGCGCGCGCCCCTGAGCGCCGCCGAACGCTTGGTGAAACGAGCGATGGACATCCTGGTCGCGTTGGTCGCGCTGGCGGTGCTGTTTCCCGTCTTCGTGTTTACGGCCATCGCCATCAAGCTCGACAGCGATGGCCCGATCATTTTCCGGCAGCGCCGAAAGGGCTTCAACGGCAAAGAGTTCGTGATGCTGAAGTTCCGCACCATGAAGGTGCTGGAAGATGGCCCGGTCGTCGTTCAGGCGACGCGGCAAGACCCGCGGGTCACGCCGATCGGTCGCTTGCTGCGTGCAGCCAGCATCGACGAGTTGCCTCAGCTGATTAACGTCCTCAAGGGTGAGATGTCGCTGATCGGGCCGCGTCCGCATGCGCTGGCCCATGATAGCCACTTCGAAAAGATCCTCGAGGATTATGCCTTCCGGAACCATGTCAAGCCGGGCCTGACAGGGTGGGCGCAGTGCAATGGGTCGCGCGGAGCGACGCCTACGGTGGAAGATATCGCCGAGCGGGTGAAGCTGGACCTTTGGTACGTGAACAACTGGAGCCTGTGGCTCGACGTCCAGATCTTGATCAAAACGGTGTTCGAGGTCGCCCGCAAGCGCAACGCGTATTAATTAGGCAACTGGCGCGATTTCGAAATTCTAGCTTATATTCAATTACTTGGTCATTTATCGCGCTGCGAGCGCCGGCGCTGTGTCATTAATTATCGGTTGGAAAAATTCAAAAAGCTGCAACACTGTTCCCGAATCGGTCGAATCAAAGTTCGTAGATTGTTCGACTCCCTCGGACGCAGTGATGAAAAAGATCAATCTGGACAATCTCTCCATAGATGAGCTTTGGCAGCTTCATGAAGAACTGAACCAATTGCTCTCTGTGCGGTTGAGTGCCGAGAAGCGTGCGCTTGAGAAGCGATTGGCGCAGCTGCGGCGCGAGAATGAAGCCACCCTGATCACCACTCCTGAAGCATCGAAACAACGGCGGGCCTATCCGCGGGTGTTTCCGAAGTACCGCAATCCCAACGTTCCGAACGAGACGTGGTCCGGACGGGGAAAGCAGCCGCGGTGGCTGACGGCAGCGCTCAAGACTGGCCGTTCCCTGGATGATTTCCTGATCACGAACGGTTAGGGCGCAATTCGGCTTTTGACGGGTGGATGACATGAGACGCCTTGCAGTTCTGACCGTTTGCCTCCTGTTCACCCAGGCTGCGTGGGCTAGCGAGACCATCAGGCCGTTCAAGTTCCGCGTGGCCGATGCGGCGACCGATGCCTGCATGGCCAGCTGCGACAATCAGAACGCCGCTTGCCGGCGGGTCTGCCCGACGACCCTTGCCACCCCCTGCTACATGTCGTGTGACAGCCAGGCGCAGACCTGCCGTCTGGGCTGCCGAAGCAAGTAGCCGGGGCGCCGGCCAGTCTTCTCTCCAAATCTCTTGTGACCGGAACAACATCGGGGCCCTGGGCCCCGATGTTTTACGTTGGGTTAACCATGATGATTTACCCATTCTTTACGCTCAATCGCCGAGCGCGCGTTTCCGTCTCCGGAGTCTTCCTTGTTGGACTATCGCAGTTTTGCGACGGCTTTTACCGTCTGCGCTCTGGCAAGCGCCGTGTCCGGCTGCGGTGCTCCCAGCCTGTCGGGACCAGCGCTGATGAGCCAGGCGCAGCCGCGGCTTTCGGGGCAGCCGGTTTCGCTTGAGGCAAATGCCTACGAGGCGATGCCCACAGGGGCCATTCCTCTTCCTGGCCCCTCCTCCAAAGCCGTAGCGGCCTACGAGGGAGGCGATGGTCGCATGATTGGTGGATCGACGGGCAAGGGAAATGCGACGTCGGCGGGCGGCAATGTGGTTCTCAATCTCGCCAACGTCCCCCTGCAGCAGGCTGCGAAGACCGTTCTGGGCGATCTCGTGGGCGTCAATTACGTCGTCGATCCCCGCGTCGATGGCGTGGTGTCTGTGCAGACGACCCGCCCGGTCCCCAAATCGGAAGCTCTGGAATTGTTTCAGACGGCGCTGGCTCCGATCGGCGCGGTTCTCGTTGAAAATCGCGGCATCTACCGCATCGCGCCGGCAGACCAATCCGCCACCGGCGCGGTGACGACGGTCCGCGATGCCGCCAATCAGGGGATCACTGGCACGGGTGTGCGGATCGTTCAGCTCAAATACGTATCCGCATCCGAGGTGGCCCGCGTTCTCGAGCCGATGGTTCCAAAGGGCGCAATCGTGCAGGCGGACGACGCGAGAAACATCATCGCACTGAAAGGGTCTCCCGCCGAAATCGACAACATGCTCGACTCGGTATCGATTTTCGACGTCGATGTCATGAAGGGCATGTCGTTCGCAGTCGTTCCGGTCAAGGCGGCGCAGCCCGAGAAGATGGTCGACGAGTTGAAGGCGGTCTTTGCCTCCGACAAAGAGGGCCCCTTGAAGGGGCGGGTTCGGTTCATCGCCAATACGAGGTTGGGGGCGATCCTCGTCGTGACGTCCAACCCGAGCTACCTGCCTCGCGCGCAATCCTGGATCCGCCGGCTCGATGCGCGCGCCAGCGGATCGGATCCGCAGCTTCACGTCTACCAGGTCCAGAACCGCCCGGCAGCCGAACTTGCCGGCATCCTGCAGTCCATGTTCGCGCAGGAAATGAAGGTCGTGGTGCGCTCGTCCGGCAAGAACGTCGCTCCCCGCTCCAAGCAGACGTCCTTTGGCAGCGATGCCGGCAAGACGTCGGGCAATGGCGTTGGCATGACGGATGCAAACTCCCAGACGGGGTTTGGCAGGTCGGGTGACCCGTCCCTGTCGCGCATGTCGGCGAGCGACCCCGATCTCCAGGCGATCGATGCGCCGGACACCAACTCCAACTCGGGACCAAATGCCGAGCCGCTTATGAAGATCGTCGCTGACGACACCAAGAACTCGCTGCTGATCATGGCCAACGACCGCGACTACCAGCGCGTCCTGCGTGTCATTCAGGGGCTCGACGTCGTGGCCAGCCAGGTGCTGATCGAGGCGGTGATTGCCGAAGTGGCCCTCACGGACGATCTGCAGTTCGGCCTGCAATGGCAATTCGCCAAGAATGGCACGCCGACCGCCACCTTCTCCAACGCGTTGACGGGCGGCGTTGCGGCGACATTCCCCGGCTTCAACTATGCCGTCAACACGGCGAACATCGCCGCCACGCTCAGCGCACTGAATGCCCTGACGCATGTGAACGTGATCTCGACGCCGTCACTGATGGTTCTGGACAACAAGACCGCGCGCCTGCAGATCGGCGACCAGGTGCCGATCACGACCCAGACCGCGACGAGCACCGTGACGGCGAATACGGCGATCGTGAACTCGATCACGATGCAGGATACCGGCGTCATCCTTTCGGTGACACCGCGGATCAACGAGAGCGGCCGCGTCCAGCTCGACATCGAGCAGGAGGTCAGCAGCGTTACGAAGACGACGTCCTCCAACATCGATTCTCCGACCATTCAGCAGCGCCGCGTCAAGACGACGGTCGTGGTCAGCGATGGCGAGGTCCTCACCCTCGGCGGCATGATCCAGGACAACGTCAACAAGACCAGCAATCAGCTCCCGATCCTGGGCGACATTCCTGGTCTCGGCGCGGCATTCTCGAACCGCAAGGACACGACGAAGAAGACGGAGTTGATCATCCTGATCACGCCGAAGGTCGTTCGCGACGGAACGGAAAGCCGTCTGATCACCGAAGAGTACCGGCGGAAGATGAATGTCTACATGCCGCACGCCACGACCCGAATCCGCACGCCGGTGACGACCGCCCAACGCATGCTGGGGCAGTGATGAGGGCGGCCAGGACGACGCAGATCATCTGTGTGGGCGCGGTCCTTGCGCTCACGGGGTGCGTAACGCAACCCGTCTATGTCGTTGGTCCGGCGCCGCCATACAGTCTGCTGCCGGTCGACGAATCCATGTCCTGCAGCGCCATCGCCGGCTCGTTCCGTTTTGCGGTCCGAAGGGCGGCACGCCTCGAATACTGGTTGGCGGCTGGTCCGCTGGCAGGTTATGACTCAGATCGCTTTCCGCTCGATGCGCCCAAGCAGCTGGAGGACGAGCGCCGCAGGCTGGATGCCCTGACCGATCTGCAGCGAACCAAGGGCTGCACCGTGATGGAGCCGGGACCCGCGGTCGTGGAGGAGCGCGAACGGCTCGAAGAGTCGGCCCGCAATTCGCGGCCGCAGCCGATCCTGAACTCGAAGGGCTGAAGTTCAGCTTGCGGTCCGGTCGGTCGGCCCGACGCTGAAGCAGTCCTGAAGCTGTCCGCCCGGACCCCGCGCGTTCGGGTCCACGTCTCCCCGGCGCCACTCGCGAATGGCATAGGGTTGACCGCCGCCCGCGCCCAGTGTGACCAGGACTTCGCGGACATAGCGCGATCCGTGACTTTCGCTGACATCGGCGCGGAGCGTGAAGCTCCCGTTCGAGACCGGCGGCCTCGTCTCGCTCGTGCCGGGCTTCATGCCCATGAGGGCGCGCAGAGCCGGCGTGGCCGCATCGGCCAGGGGTTCGGGGCGGCCTGAGGACACGGTCGTATGACGTGTGGCTGCCCGGAACAGCGTGGGCGACAGTCCGTCGATCTGGTCGAGCTGCATGATCGTCGTGAAACCGGGCGACTTTGCCGGAGCCGATCCATTGGACCCGGTGGAGGCATTGGTCGTCGGCAGTGACGGTCCGGACTTTCGGAAACGCTCGACATTGGCTGCGAGCTGGCTGCCGAGAGGTTTGCTGCGGGTGAGGGCGACGAAGAAGGTCTCGAGCACTTGCGGTGTCGCTGTGTTGAGGTCGATCTTGCCGGTCTCGTCCTCGGTCGCGATCGCTACGGAACTGCCATCGGGCATGCGGCATCGCGCGGGAACGGGCTGGCCGGCCAGCAGTGACGAGATCGCAAGATTGACCGCGCTTTCCGCGATCGCGGCGGCTGCCACGACGGTGCCTCCGGCGGCCGCCGTCCGCGCACGGTAGCGCGCGCCCACAATCAGCGTCATCGCAAGGAGGGTGACGAGGCCGAGGCCCCAGATTACCGAGACCAGAGCAAAACCACGGGAGGTTCTGTGCTGCGCGTCCGGGCAGCGGGACCGCCTCAGGCGGCTCCGCCGGTCAAATGATGGCGATCTCCCTTTCGTCCGCACGTCCCGGCCTTTCGCAGTCCCTATCAGAACGTAAACGAAATTGGCAAACAAACCGTCAAAAGCCTTCGTTAACAAAATGCATCTAGGCTGATCACTCTGCGATGCGCGCCAGGACTCCGATTGACCATGCCAGCCGATGCACAGGCGCTGAGCCGTCTGGTCCAACCAGCCGAGACATCGGAGCTGCGACTCGCGCCGACTGACGAGGGATTTGCCGACGCATTTGCCTCGCTTCTCGTGCGCGAGGGGCTGGTCGAGTCCAGTGCCATCGCGCGAGCGCGGCGCGCCGCCGATGCTGCCGCAGAGCGGCTCGACAGTGTGCTGGTCAAGCTGGGCCTGGTCTCGGAAACGGACATGTGCAGCGCCTACGCGGCGTATTGCGGCCTGCCCGTCGTGCAGCCGGCAGATATTCCGCTCCAGCCGGTCCTGTCGGAGCGTCTGAAACCGCCATTTCTGAAGGCGAGCCGAACGCTGCCGATCGTCCGGAGGGATAACTCCATCCTGCTGGCCGCGGTCGATCCCTTCGACGAAGAGACGCAGCGGGCGATCGGCTATCTTCTGGGCCTGAAGGTCGACCTCGCCGTCATCGCTCCGGCCGATATCGAAAAGGCCTTCCGGAAGCTGTATCGCGACGAATCGTCCGACGCTCAGCCCGAGGAGCAGGGAGGGCTTGCGAAGACCTTCGCTGACGGCAACGAGATCGATGTCGAGCGGCTTCGCGATATCGCCAACGAGGCGCCGATCATCAGGCTGGTCAACCAGATCATTGCCGGAGCGGTCGAACGCGGGGCTTCGGACATCCACATCGAGCCGGGCCGCGATGCGGTCGCGGTTCGCTTCCGGCTCGACGGCTTCCTTCAGCAGGAGCGGCTCGTCACCTCGACGTTGAGAGCGGCGCTGACGACGCGCATCAAGATCATGGCCAAGCTCGATATCGCGGAGCGGCGGCTTCCCCAGGACGGTCGCCTCAAGACGGCTGTCCGCGGCACCGAGATCGATGTTCGCGTGGCCACCCTGCCGACCGCCTTCGGCGAAAGCGTGGTGATGCGAATTCTCGATCGGTCCCGGGTCGAGCTGGATTTTGCCAAGCTCGGCTTGAATGGCCGCCTGCAGGACGATCTGCGCCGCCTGATGTCGTTGCCGAACGGAATCGTTCTTGTCACCGGCCCGACCGGCAGCGGCAAGACAACCACGCTGTATACGGCGCTGAGTGAACTCAATCGTCCTGAACTGAAGCTGTTCTCGGTCGAGGATCCGATCGAATATCAGCTCAACGGAATCAGCCAGATCCAGATCCAGCCACAGATCGGGCTCGACTTCCCTTCCGCGCTACGGTCGATCCTCCGCCAGGATCCGGACATCATCATGATCGGCGAAATCCGCGATCTCGAGACGGCGAGGATTGCCGTGCAGGCCTCGCTGACCGGCCATCTGGTCTTCTCCACGCTGCATACCAACAGCGCCGTCGCCGCCGTGACCCGTCTGATCGATATTGGCATCGAGCGCTATTTGCTTGCGTCCACCCTTGCGGGTGTCATGGCCCAGCGTCTCGTTCGCAAGCTGTGCCCGCATTGTGCCAGGCCGGCCGTACGCCACGGAAGACGGATCGGCGCCTGGGCCATACCCGACGGCGTCGAAATCGATTTCTCGGGCGCGCGCGAAGCCGTTGGCTGCGAGGCATGTCACGGCACGGGTTATCTGGGCCGCACGGGCATCGCCGAATTGCTGGTGATTGATGACGCCATGCGCGAGGCTATCGGCCGGCGAGATGAAGATCAAAAGGCATTGATGTCGCTCGCCCGGCGGGCGGGCTTCCAGCCCCTCTACGAGAATGGACTGCTCAGGGTCGCTCAGGGGCAGACGACGATCGAAGAAGTGTTGCGGGTCTCTCGGGCGACCTAGGAGAGCGTGACATGGCGACATTCCAGTATCGTGCCTATACCAGCCAGGGCGCAGTTACGTCGGGACAGATCGTCGCCGACGAGCTCGCCGGCGCGATCGATGCGCTGTATGGCTCTGGCCTGACTCCGCTTGAGACCACATTACTGGCGGGTGATGCGCCCTCGCTTGCGCGCGGGGCGGCCGCGGGGAGGTCGCTCGTGCGCGGAGCGCGGATCGGCCTCAAGGAACTCGCCGCGTTTACGGCAGAACTCGCCTCGCTGGTTAGTTCGGGAGTTCCCCTCGATGCGTCGTTTCGGGTGCTCGGAGGACCAGGCGCATCGGCCAGGCGCGTTGCCCTCGCCAACGATCTGCTCAAGGACGTGCTCGGCGGCCTGCAGCTTTCTGAATCCATGGCCCGCCGGGCCGACGTGTTTCCTCCCGATTATCTGGCCATTCTCGCCGGAGGTGAGGCCGGAGGACAGACCGCGCAGGCTTTGCTTCGCATCAGCGACATGCTCGCGCGCCGGCTCGAGATCCGGAACAAGATCAGGGCCGCGCTGGTCTACCCTGCGATCCTTCTGCTGATGTCGCTGGTGTCGATCGCGGTGATCGGTCTCGTGCTGATCCCGAACCTTGCGCCGATCTTCGCCGACGCGGGCCTGCCGTTGCCCGGTGTCCTCGGGATGCTGGCGGATCTGGGCGAGACCTGGCCGACCATTGCGCTCTGGAGTGCGCTTGCCGCCGCCGCTTTGGCACTGATCTATCGCAAGTTCGCCAGGGACGAGGCCGCAAGGCGGGTGATCGACCGGTTGAAATGCCGTCTGCCTCTGCTTGGGGCAATCCTGAAGCGGCGCGAGGCCGCCCAGTTCGCTCGTTCGGCTGGAAGCCTCATCGAGGCTCGCGTGCCGCTGATGACGGCACTGCAGACCGCATGTTCGCTGATTGGAAATAGCCATCTGCGAGACTGCTATCGTTCAGCAATCGGTCGTGTCCCTGAAGGCATCGCCCTCAACCAGGTCCTCGGGGGACAGGATCTCCTTCCGCCCGCATCGCTTCGTCTTCTCGCGGTCGGCGAGGAAACGGGACAATTGGCAAAAATGCTGCTGCGGATTGCCGGCAATCTCGAGGTCGAGCTTCAGGCCAAGATCGAGCAACTGGTCGGGCTGCTGACCCCGCTGCTCACGGTCGGCATCGGCGGTTTGGTCGGCGGGTTGATCCTGCAGGTCATGAGTGCCGTTCTGTCCATCAACAATCTGGCCTTCCAATGACCCACCGTGCTGCCGTCAGCGGGTTTACCCTGATCGAGACTCTGGTGGTCCTGGCCATCCTTGCCGGCGTGACCGCCACTGTCACGCTTGCCAGGCCGAGGCCGGCAGCGGCGCGGGTCAATGCCGAAGCACGCATGGTCGCCTCGACCCTGCAATTGGCGCGCAGCCGGGCCATGGCGAGCAATACCGAAACGGTCGTCGCAGTCGATACGGAGGGACGGCGGATCGGCCTTGGGCGTACCATTCGCCAATTGCCCGATGGAATGAGCATCCTGCTCACGGTGGCCGCGACCGAGCGGCGCAATCAGGTCGGCGGCCTGCGATTTTATCCTGACGGTCGATCGAGCGGCGGCGAGATCCTCCTGGCCTATCACGGACGACGCGAGCGTATCGTCGTCAACTGGTTCACCGGCGAGCCGCGGATCGAGTGAGACAGATGCGTCGAGCATTCCGTAGGCCTGTTCGAAGCCGGACAAGAGACGAGGGCGGATTTGTCCTGATCGAGGCCATCATTGCATTTGCGGTGTTGGCCATCGGGCTTGGCGTACTCGTCAGCGGCGTCATGGTCGCGCGCCGATCGGATGCGAAGATCCATGCGAGGCAGTTGCTCGAACGGGTCGCGCAATCCCGTCTCGATGCGGCGGGCCGGACGAGCGAGTTGAAGATCGGGCGCCGCGACGGCCGTTCAGGTCCGTATGAATGGACCGAGACCGTGACGCGTGTGGAGCTCGGCCGCCGTCAGCAGCCCGTGACGCCGCCGACCGGCCGCTCCGTTCGGCCGATGTGGGTCGAGATCGTCGTGCGGGGGGAGGGGGGGCTCGAAGCCCGACTGGCCGCACTCAAGCTTGCGTCGGGTGTCGTGCAGTGAGCCGCAGTCATGGACATCGCGCGCGCCGTGTTTGTCCGCGCCGCCGGCGCGAACAGGGCTTCACCCTGGTCGAACTGCTGGTCTCCCTGGCGCTCGTGGTGGTTCTGAGCGGCTTCATCGTCGGTGGATTGTGGACATCCACACGCGCCTTCGAGGCGGATCGCAACAGCGGTCTGGATGTGGAAGCCAATTCCGCCATCGAGAGCTTGCGCGACTTCATCGGATCGGCCCTTCCCACGGCATCGCCCCGGGGAGCGGGAATCGCTTTCGAGGGCCGCCAGGAGGGCCTGCGGTTCGTCGCCCTGAGCGAGGGGCGAACCCTGCAGGGCGGCCCGCAGGAGGCCAGGATCAGACGGATCGGAAGTGATCTGGTGATCGAGATCCTCGGCCCGCCGCAGTCCGGTCAGGATCGCAAGGCCCCCGTCACGAGCGTCATCGCCCTTCGTGGCGTGAGCGAGCTGAAGTTCGGCTATTTTGGTGATGCGGGCGGCAAGGGCGAGTTCGCCTGGCGTAACGAATGGGCCGGGGCCGGATCGCTGCCATCGATGGTCTCCATCAGCATCGCGTTCACGGACCCACGACGCAATGGTCCGGTCGTGATGGTGGCCCTTCGTCATCAGGGGCCGGCCGAGGTCCCGGCGGCGTTACTTCCCGTAAAGAATTAGTAAATAGAATCCGAATCGATCCGAACCGAGCGGGATAGACAAGGCCGATGACTGATGTCGCGGTAACACGGCCAAACGGCATCAGCAGGCTCACCGCGGCGTGGGAACAGGTCTCGCGCTGGTGGCTGCGCGAGCTGCGCGAATGCATTCCGTCCGCATGGCAACAGGTGCTGACGGCGGGATCCCGGAGCCGCCTGTACATCTGGTCGGCCGACGACCACATCCTCTGCCGACTGGTCGACCGGTCGAAAGTGCGCGACGGGCGGTTCGATGCCGTCGGCTTCAACCGCGCAGCGCTCGACGATTGGCTCGCCGGCAGCGGAGTGCGGCGGGACACGACGGAGATCGGCGTCGCCATCGATGCAAACGCCTACTTCCAGCGATCGATCAAGCTTCCGGCGTCGGAAGTCGACGCCCTCGAGCGCATCCTGACGCAGGAAATCGTGCACCGGACGCCTTTCCAGCTCGATCAGATCTGGCAAGGCGCTACGGCCGCGGAACAGCGCCCGGGAGGCGGGGTGCTGACGTTCCGGCACTGGATCCTTCCGCGAGAGCGGCTGGACGCCGCGATTGCGCGACTGAACCTGGCAGTTGACGACCTCGATTTCATTGCCGCGCTCAACGAGGACGGCACGGCCTTGCGTGTCGCAAGCCTGAAGCCTGACGCGCGTTGCGATCCGCCCTGGGTCGCGCGAACCACCCGAACCCTTGCCGCCGGCATGCTGGGCGCGATAATTCTCGGCTTGATTGCTTTTGACTATTGGTCGTCCAGCAAGGCAGCAGCGCTCGACGAGGCGGTTTCGGAGGCGAAGCAGGCCGTCCAGGAGGGGCAACAGGGACAAGGGCCGGCCCTGAAGCTGCTTGCGCTCAAGGCGGATCCGGGCGTCCTTGCGGTCTGGGATGAACTCTCCCGCATCATTCCCGACACCACCTTCCTGACGGAGGTGCGAATGGCCGAAGGGACGCTGACACTCTCCGGTCTCTCTTCGGATGCCGCGCGCCTCGTCCGTATTCTCGATGGGTCCCGTCTTTTCGCGGGCGCGGCGCTGGCCGGTCCGATCACGCCCGACGCGACGGAGAAGAGAGACCGCTTTCGCTTGACGCTGAGGCTCCGCAGGATCGGCGTGCCTCGCGCCGCCGAACTGCGCCAGAGGTTACGCTCGTGAGCGGCGAAAGGGAGCTCCTGCAGCGGCGAATTGTCTTTGTCGGCGCCAATGTCTGCGCCGCCCTCGCCGTGTGCATGCTCGTCGTCCTGCCACTCGCCACGTATTTTGGCGAGAGAAAGGACGAGATCCTGGAGACTGCCGCCCAGCTGGCCGACGTCCGGGCCGTGACGGAAAGGGCCTCGCGTCTGGCCAAGGCCGGCCGTTCGGGACCTGACCCCTATCTCCCGGCCGCGGAGGAGCGCGTTGCCAGCGCCGACCTTCAAGCCAGCCTGCAGGCCCTGGCAAACGGGAAGGGGCTTCAGATCCAGGCGGTGCGCGGATTGCCCGCCCGCCAGAAGGGGCGATGGCGCGCGATTCCCGTCGGTCTCGATGTCGAGGGTCCTGTCGAGGCATTGCGGGACCTGGTCGCCGCCATCGAGCAGCAGACCCCCTTTCTCTTCATCACCGACATCTCGCTGCGTCCGTTGTCCGACGGAGACGACAGCCGCATGCGGGCGAGCATGGCGGTGGAGGGGATTTTGCGGGGGCCGGCAGGTCCGGCACCCGGGCCCTTGCTGAGCGAGGGGCGATCGGGCGGCGTGCTGGCGGCGACGGAGCGCTAGGGCATGTCTGGCCTCGCAAGACTCTCGCCTGGTCCGTTGCAGCGGTCGGCGCTGCAATGGTTGTTTCTGCGGCCGGACCTGCCCACGAAGGAGGAGGTCTCGGCATTGCCGCCGCTGAGGCGCGCCGTTCTTTCCGGGCTCCTTCTCCTGACTGGCGCGGCTCTCGCGCTGCCCCTTGTGGCGATCATCGCGCTGGAAATCTCTGTCGCCGCGCACAGCATGCTGGGGTCCGGTGGCGCCGTCGACAGCCAGGCCGCGAACGGAGCGCCATTCGGGCAATTCGACAACATCATGCGGCGGCCGCTCTTCTCGCGCTCGCGGCAGGCCATGGAGATGGCGGCGCCTGCGGTCCAGGTCGAAACCCCTGCGCCTGCCGCCGCGACCTTCGATCTGAACCTCGTCCTGCGGGGCGTGTTCATGGACGGCATCCAGACCAAGGCGTTCCTGACCACGCCGGACAATCCCGTCGGAACCTGGGTCGCGGTCAACGACGACATCGCCGGCTGGCGGCTTGCCGAGGTCCGGCCGAACGAAGTCGTCGTCGAGGCGCGCGGCGAACGGCAGACGCTGCAGCTCACTATCCTGGCGAAATGATCCGGCGGTTGCGCAAGACAGCCGTACGGACCCTTCGCTTCCTGGCGCAGGCCCTGGCGTGGCGCGAACCCTATCTCGATCAAGCCCTCGTCGCCTGGATGCTCCTGGCCGGATTGGTCTGGGTCGCGATCGGAGGATCGTCCGGCGATCACTGGGTCCTGACCGCAATCCTCGGGGTCTATCTGGTCTCGGTCCTTGCCGCGGTGTGCGCGATCGATGCGCGCTTCGGCATCATTCCCGATGCGCTCGTGATCGCCCTTGCGGCCGGCGGCCTCGCGGCTGTCCTGATCCAGCAGCCGGCGCATGTGGTCGAAAGGATCCTGGAGGCGGCCGCTGCGGGAGCGGGGCTGGCCGTGTTTCGCTTCTGCTATCGCAAGCTGCGCGGATATGACGGGCTGGGATTTGGCGACGTCAAGTTCCTGGCGGCTGGAACATTGTGGGTCGGTCTGGCCGCGGTTCCCCTGGTCGTGCTGATCGCGGTCGCATCTGCGCTCGCAGCCGTTGTCCTTCTCAAGCTCCAACGCCACGAGATCAGCGGCCAGTCCGCCATTGCTTTCGGGCCGCATCTGGCGGTGGGCGTGTGGTTGACCTGGGCGTTTGCATTGCCCGCGCTGTTGCAGGGCTGACAGGCTGCGACAATCTCTGATCTAGCTGCGCGGGAAACATCTCGAACTGGCAAGCCGCAGCAAACTGGTCACCCCGACGCCAAGGCAGCCCGCCACGATCTTCTCCGTTGCGTCGATCAGGGTCCCGTGGCGGTCGGGCGTGAAGGTCTGCAGATATTCGAAGGCCACGGCTCCTCCCGCGACGATCGCGCAGGCGAGCCATGGCCGGCGTGGGTAGGCGAGCGCAAACAGGATCCCGGCCGTCGCATAGGCGGTGACGTGCTCGACATGGGCCCAGGTCTGCGGGCCCGCCCCGAACAGAAATGGCTTCACCCTGCCGTAGATCGCATAGACGAACTGGGCGCGCGTCAGCGTGCCATATGCGATCAGCCCGAATGCAGCCCAGGCAAGGATGAGAAGGAATCTCGTGACGAGCGAGGTTTTCATGGAATCCATCGGGATGATCTTCAGGGCAAGTCTAGCCGGGTCGGTCCGAGGTTTCACGCAATGAGATTCGTTTCATCCGATCATTCTTAACCTTGTCGGCGAATCTCCACTTAACCACGCTCATCGGACGCGCTTCGTCCCGCATCTTCCGTGTTCTAGACAGCCATGGGCTCTGGCACAGGAGGCGCAGATGAGACCTTCCAACTCGACCTTCGTCGTAGGTGTCTTGCTGACCGCGCTGCTGACATCGTCGAGTGAAGCCGGTGAGGCCGGTCGTGTCTACGCGAGCCCCGGCTGGAGGTCGTCGTCCGCGGCCAAGTATCGCGCGCATGCGCGGTGGGCGCCGCCGATCGTTACGATCGTCACTCCCGACCTCGGTCCCCCGATCGCGCCCTATACGTACAACCGCCTGGACGACGGCTACAGCTATCCGATTGGCTACGGCGAGTATGCCCTTTATGGCCGATGGGCATTCTATCCCGACGGCCGTCCCGTGGTGGCGCGCTGTCGCCTGGTTTGGCTTGATGGTCCGAGACCGCGTAGCCTGAACCGCTGCGAGTGATGAGCTCGGGTTGGATTTGGTCGCAACCCGTCTGCGGAGCGCGCTCGGCGGGTTGGATACGGCTTCGTTCAGCGCGCGATCTCGAGGCGGCGCCGGCTCTTCTTCTGCGTCTCCTTGCGAATGGCTTCGCGAAGGGCGAGGATCTCGATGTAGCGCGTCCCCAAGGGCTTGTTCTCGGCGTTCGCCGTTTGCGCGGTCCGCTTCTTCACTACGCGACGCAAGATCGCCTCCCACATCAGCTCTAACGAATGGTTTTTATTCGGTTGCCGGCACCCTAGGAGTGAGCAAGTCCGCCCGCAAATGCTGTTGCGGATTAAGCTTGACGCTTGAGCCTGGTGCTTGCGCCCGCCCGCCTCCGTTCATGATTAACGAGAGGCTGAGATCGCGGTCAGGAGTTTTGCGAATTCACTCGGTCTTCATTGAGTCTGTCCGAAGGCAGGAAGAAACGATTAACGCCTCGCACATGCGCGCCGTGGAGGATGTCGAAAAGCCAGAGAGACTCTTGGGGGCATCATGTCGGTAAGCTCAAAGACCTCGCATCGTCAGCGCGTTCGCACGCGTCTGCACGCACGCCGATCCCGTCGCGCTCAGGCGGGCTACACGCTGCTCGAACTTCTCGTGGTCATGGGAATCCTGGCCACGCTGACGGCGATGGCGACGCCGCAGGTGATGGGCTATTTCGGCAAAGCCAAGACGCAATCCGTCCAGCTCCAGATCGAAAACATCGGCACCGCGCTCGAGATGTACTATGTCGAGAACGGCGCCTACCCCAGCCCGAGCGCCGGGCTCAAGGCGCTGGTCGAGCCGACGCCGGAAGCTCCGCGTTGGAACGGGCCCTACATGAAGAACGCCAAGAATCTGCTCGATCCGTGGGGCCGTCCCTATCAATACTCCGTCACGGAGCAGGGGGAGTACAACGTCTATTCGCTCGGTCCGAACGGGAAGGGCAGTGCAAAGGCCAGCTCGTCGGCGTCGCGCTCGAACCGGTCATGGGCTGACAAGAGCTGACCGCACCAGATGGAGCCGTCGTCCTCCTATTCCGCCTGACCCAAAGGCACGCGAGCTTCACGGAGCTGGAAGCGGCTCCGGAGCCGGTCGATCAGCAGATAGATCACCGGCGTCGTGTACAGCGTGAGGATCTGCGAGACGACCAGCCCGCCGATGATGGTGATGCCGAGCGGCCGGCGCAGTTCGGTTCCAGGGCCGGTTGCGAGCACCAGCGGAAGGCCGGCAAACAAGGCCGCTATCGTGGTCATCAGGATCGGACGAAAGCGCGCGCGGCAGGCTTCGAAGATCGCCTCGCCCGAAGACATGCCGCGCTGGCGCTGGGCATCGAGTGCGAAATCGACCATCATGATGCCGTTCTTCTTCACGATGCCGATCAGCAGGATGATCCCGACGAAGGCGATCACGGTCAGCGGCGTGTTGGTGATCTGAAGGGCCAGCAATGCACCGAGGCCGGCCGATGGCAGGGTCGAAAGGATCGTCAGCGGATGGGCAAGGCTCTCGTAGAGGACGCCCAGAACGATATACATGGCGACCAGTGCGCCCAGGATCAGAAGCGGCTGGCGGCCGCTGGTTCTTGCGAAATCGCCCGCATTGCCATCGAAGCTGCCGCGGATGCCTTCCGGCATGTGCAGTTCGTCCACGGCACGCTGGATGTTTGCAGTTGCGATCTCGAGCGGGACGTCCGGCAGCAGATTGAAGGAAACCGTGGTCGAGGGCATCGATTGCGAATGATAGACGGCCAGCGGGGCGAGACTGCGCTGTTGCCTCACCACCGCCGAGAGCGGCACCTGCACGTTATTGGCCCCGGCGACATAAATGCGGTCGAGATTGGTTGGATCGACCTGAAACTTGGGATCGATCTCCAGCACGATCATGTATTGGTTGCGCTGGGTATAGATCATGGAGATCTGCCGCTGGGAAAAGGCATTGTTGAGCGCGTTGTCGATATCCTGCACCCGCACGCCGAGGCGCGAGGCCGCCTGGCGGTCGATGGTCAGGCTGAGCTGGAGCCCATTGGGATCCCGATCGCTGGAGATGTCGGTGATGCCCTCCACTGTCTCCATGCGCTTTGAGACGACAGGCGCCCATTTTTGCAGCAACGCGAGATCGGTGCTCGACAGGGTGTATTGGTAGCTGGAGTCGCTCTGCCGTCCGCCGGCGCGGATGTCCTGCGCCGCAAACATGAACAGGCGGATGCCGGCCACCCGAGACAAGGCCCGCCGGAGCCGGTCGATCACCGCCTCGGTCGTGACGTGGCCACGTTCCTCCGGCGGCTTGAGATTGATGTACATGACACCGCGGTTGGCGCCCTGGCCCCCGGGCCCGCCGCCGGCGCCGATGACCGACCCGAGACCCGCCACGGCTGGATCTGCCAACACGATCTCCGCCAGTTGCTGCTGCAGGCCGAGCATCGACTGGAACGACGTATCCGGTGAGGCTCGGCTCGCCCCGATCACGAACCCGGAATCGTCGGCTGGAAAGTACCCCTTTGGTGTCTTGACGTAGAGGACCACCGTCAGCGCGATCGTGGCAAAGAACACCAGCAGCGTGAGGAACGGAAAGGCGAGGCCGACGCGAAGCGTGCGCAGGTAGGCATTGACCAGTGTTGTCAACGATCGTTCGACGACGCGGTCGTACAGCGTCGCCGTGCCCGACGTCGCCTCACGGATGTAGTGGGCGCAGATCATGGGTGTGACCGTCAGCGAGACCAGCGTCGAGACCAGGATCGCGAAGGTCAGCGTCAGGGAGAACTCGCGCAGCAGACGTCCGACGATCCCGTCCATGAAGATCAGCGGGATGAAGGCTGCGACCAGCGACAGCGAGATTGAAACGACGGTGAAGCCGATCTGCCTCGCGCCATCGAGCGCGGCCTGCATGGGCCGCATGCCCTGCTCGAGGTTGCGATACATGTTCTCGATCATGACGATGGCGTCGTCGACCACGAACCCGACCGAGATCGCCAGCGCCATCAGGGACAGATTGTCGATCGAGAAACCGGCCAGCCACATCCCGGCGCAGGTGCCGGCGAGCGCAAGCGGCACCGAGATTCCGGCCGCGACCGTCGGCGTCAGCCGGCGCAGGAAGATGAAGACGACCAGCATCACCAGCACGGCGGTTGCCAGCAGTGTCCACTGCATGTCCACGACGCTGGCGCGAATCGTGACGGTGCGATCGACCAGCGTGGCAATCTCGACGCCGGCCGGGATCCACTGTTTCAGTTCGGGGATCAGCGCCTTGACGCGGTCGACGGTCTCGATGACGTTGGCATCGCCCTGCTTCCTGATCTCGATCAGGACGGCAGGCTGCCTGTTGTACCACGCAACGGACCTCACGTTCTTGACGGAATCCTCGATACTGGCGACGTCGGACAGGCGCACGAAATTGCCCTTGTCGCTCTTGATGATGACGTCCCGAAATTCCTGCGCGGAACGCATCTGCCGGTTGAGCCCGAGCGTTTCGCTCTGGCGCTCGCCGTTGAAGAGGCCGACCGGGCCGAGCGGGTTGGCGCCGATGATGGCTGTCCGGACATCGTCACTGGAAATACCCGCGTTCGCGAGTGCGACCGGATTGAGCTGGATGCGGACCGCAGGCTGGTCCGCACCGGAGACCGTAACGTTGCCGACGCCGGGGACCTGGGCGATCCGTTGCAGCAGGACGGTATCCGCCGCGTCATAGAGTGCCGATGTGGACAGGGTCCGAGAGGTCAGCGCAAGGACATAGACGGGAGCACCCGAGGTATTGGCCTTGCCGAAGCGCGGCAGTGAGGGGAGGTCGCTCGGCAGGTCCGGAAGGGAGGCGTTGATCGCGGCCTGCACGTCCCGGGCTGCGCGATCAAGGCTTCGGTTGATGTCGAATTGCAGCAGCACACTACTCAGCCCGAGGGTGCTGGTCGAGGTGATCTGGTTGACGCCCGCGATCTCGCCGAGCCGTCGTTCGAGCGGAGCCGCCACGGTCGCGGCCATCACCGACGGATCCGCGCCGGGCCGGAACGCGTAGACGAAGATGGTTGGGAAATCCACGTTCGGCACGGACGCCACGGGCAGGAAGCGGTAGGCCACCAGGCCCAGCAGGAACAGGCCGATGGAAAGGAGCGTGGTGGCGACGGGGCGGCGTATGAACGGCTCTGAAATGGAGAACATCAGGCGTCCCGCCGGCTCCGCCACAATTGGGTGCGATGCAATGTCTTGCATCGCAGCGGATCGATCAAGCGCGATTGTGGATGGCAGATGGATTTAATCGGTGCCGACCATGTATCGGGCCTGTCGGATGCCGCCTGAAATCATTGAATGACGAGGCCGCTGCCGCCGATGCATCGCGGCCAGCTCTGGCGTTTCTCGGCCTGGCGGCCATCACGCGACGCTGCGGCATTTTCGGCGTCCCGGATGCCACTCGTTCCGGCTGGCCCTATGTTCGAGCCGCCTCACACCAGGCGAGCGCGGCGGAATGCGCGGCCGACCAACGTGTCTCTGATGGACGTCTCGACCGATTGAAGTCGAGCGCGAGTGTGTTGATCGCTTTCACCGCGGCGGCACGGCGCGAATGCCCGATCGCCAAACCAGAACTGAGGTTCAGATCGCGCGCGAGCCCGAGGATCATGTCGCAGGCAGCTTCGGCGCTGCAGAGTTTGGCTTGGCGAAGCACGATGACTGCGTATCTCGCCTCCACAAAATCGCTCATCGAGCACCACAAGACAAATGAACATGCAGTATCGGTGTCGTCCTAAGCAGATCTAATGGACATCTGTGACCAATGGTTCCAATGACGCTGATCTCGGGAAAGAAGGACGTTGATCCGAATCGTCAGGAGGGGGCGAGCGAGAGAGACCGTCCTGAGTGTCGCAGAACGGAGTTCCGACGGCATCGCGTCGGGCGGGCCGTCCCAGTTCATTGTCGTCGCGCGAGCGCTGCGGAACAGCAGCGTCGACGGCGCGCCAGGCGAGATAAACCGCATGGAAGTGACCGCCCTGTCAGCGCGCTGCCATGGGATTGTTCCCTTCGCCAACAGCGGCGAGCTTTCAGTGATTCAGGTCGCCCCATCACCGATCCAAGGCCCTCGATCATCGTCTGGCGTTGGCTGGAGATCAGAAGCGATGTGTTGGCGGAGGATTTCGCACTGCCGCAATCATCTCGGGTGACTTCGGCACCGGGAAAATAGATGCAATGCTAGGTTGACGGTGAAGAATTAATGATCTGAGATGGCCGTTAAAGAACACGAAGTTCACAGGGGAGGGCTACAGGATGCTTCGGCTGTTTGGCAGGGCTCTGCCTGTTTTGGCGGTCATCTCGCTATCCTTCGTCAATGTGCCGGCTTCGGCGAGCCCGTTCACATCGATGGTGGTCTTCGGCGATAGCTTGTCCGACAGCGGCAACAACGCGATCGCAATCGGTACGGCCCCGGGGCAGGTTGTCAGCGGCAATTTGTACGTCCCGAGCTATCCTTATGCGAGCGGGGTCTACAGCAATGGTCCTGTGTGGGCGTCCGACGCCGCGGCAGCGCTGAACGTGCCGCTGTTGCCGTCGTTGGGTGGCGGTACCAATTTCGCCTTCGGAGGTGCGACGACGGGTACGCCCGGCGGTGGACCTGGCGGCTTTCCCTACAGCCTGGTGCAGCAGGCTGGACAATATCTGGCAGCGGTCAATCATCATGCATCGCCAACGGCGCTCTATGTCGTCGAGGGGGGCGGCAACAATGCGCGCGCGACCCTGGCCGCGATCGCGGCGCTTCCGCCAGGCTCTGACCCGACGCAGACGATCGTGTCGGCGGCCCAGGCCTATGCAAACGACATCAAGTCCATCGTCGATGGTCTCAACGCTGCGGGTGCAAAGCATATCATCGTCTGGAATACACCGAATATCGGCGTCGCGCCGGCAGTTCAATCGGCAGGCCTCCAGGCCGCAGGTCTTGGTGCATTGCTGGCGTCAACAATGAACCAGGCACTGGCGTTTGAACTCAAGTCCGTGTCGGACGTCACGATGTTCGACATCTTCGGACTCGGAACGGCGATTGCGGCCAGCCCCGCGGCCTACGGGTTTACTGATGCTTCGAATGCCTGCGGCGCCGCTCCGTCCGGCACGGATTGCAACAATTATGTCTATTGGGATGGAATTCACCCGACTGCTGCCGGGCATCGCGTCATCGCCGAAGCGTTCGTCGCGTCGGCCGTGCCGGAGCCGTCGACCTGGGCGCTGGCGCTGATCGGATTTGGATTGATCGGTGTTGTGGCTTATCGACGGCGGACGCCGCGACCAGCGGAGGCCTGATCGTGCGTCGGTTTCGAATGATTGACAGCGTAGCTCTTTCAGCGTTCTCGGCTGTGTAGCGCTTTCGAAAGATATTGCAGCGGAGTCCTGGAGCGGATCGGGATTTACTATTCCCGGCATTTCACAGCCATCGTCTTGCAACATTGCGAAATACACGGCAACTATATGCCCGTTGATAGAGGGACGGTGTGTGTTTCGACGGCTCCATGCTCTTCAGTACAACATCAAGCGCGTGACAGTTGTTTACGCCGACTTTGGAGCGGCCGAGCTGTTTCGCCGCATTCTGAGGCGCGCCGGGATTCGTGATCGGGAGTTGTCAGCTTGGCGTAAGGAAAAGCAGCGCTCCGACGCCGAATTCGATGCCAGATACGGCACCGATACAGGTGGCGTTCAAAGTCTCGCGGATGTCACGGAGATTGTCGGTGACAATGCCAGGCATGGATTGGCGCACATCGCTTCGGATCCCGATCAGTTTTCCGACATGCTGGGCAGGTTGGCCCTTCATGTCGCCGACTATACCTTCGTCGATCTTGGCTGTGGGAAGGGGCGAGCTCTCTTGCTGGCAGGGGAGGTGCCCTTCAGATCGATCATGGGCGTCGAGTTTGTTCCTGCTTTTGCTGATGCCGCTCGGAAGAACCTGGCGATCGCGGCAGCCAAGGGCCTGAGATCGGATATCGAGGTTGTCACTGGCGATGCCACGCAGTTCGACTTTCCGTCCGGTCCTCTGCTCGTTTATTTGTTCAATCCTTTCGATTCGAGCATCATTCGACTCGTAGCGCATAACGTTATGGAGTCATGGCGGGCCGACCCGCGGCCTGTCTTCGTTGTCTATTCGAACCCAATTCACAAGGACGAGTTTCTCGCGCTCGGCTGGTCGGTCTCTGTCAGCGGACCCGGTTGGACCGCCTTTACCCCCATTTCATAATCGAACTTCTTTTTTCTGCCTGACACGGTTGTTGATTGTGACTCACGCGAAATCGTTCATGTCGAGAATTCGAAACATGGCGGGCTTTGCCATGGCTCTCGTTCGGCATGCAAACCTCGTTGTACCCATTCTTCTCCAGGGTCGGTCCAGTGCGGTCGGACGTTACTTTCGCAGCCGGCCCGAGCTTCTGGAACTGCTATACGGCCGTTTCATCGCGCAGAACTGGAGTTCTTCAACCAGGTTGCTGTCGGCGGTTAATCACGTTGAGACAGTGGCATCTCTTGGTCCACCCGTCGATTTTCCTGCTGATCAACTCGTGGAACTATTCAGTCTGCCCTCGCTCGGCGACTATCGGCTCAGTCTGGATCAACCACGGTGGCTATTCCGCGAAGGACAATTGGCGCTGAGCCTATGGGAGGGGGTGGATCGCCTGTTCTGCATCACTTTTTCTCTCGTCAGCGATGGTGCGGACAGAATCGCATTCGTGGGTGGGCTGCAGGGGCGGCGTCAGGTCGAGGAAGAGGAGGACATTCTTGAACGCTACAGGCGCTTCACAAAATGCGCGCATGGCTCCAGGCCCAGAGATTTCGTCATCGAAGTCTTCCGGATGTTGTGTCGAGGCGTCGGGATAACCCGGATCTTGGCCGTGAGTGATGCAAATCATCCCCTCAAGGGAAAAAACGAGGGCTTCACCCTCCGGTATGACGAAGCCTGGCTGGACCGGGGCGGCACGGATACGGGTGCAGGATTCTATGAACTTGCGCTCGAGCGACCCGACAAGTCGATGGAGGACGTACCGGCCAAGAAGCGAAGTCAGTACCGCAAGCGGATCGCAATGTTCGACGAGATCGAAGCGCAGTTGAACCTCGTGGTATCCGGGCATGCGCCATCCGTACAAAGGACGGCGGCGCCCGAGCTGCATCCGCCCGTCGAGGCGGGCGGGTTGGAGCCTCTGCTCCTGACGTTGGCCTTTGGTCTCGCGATCGCCGTCATGGCAGAGACCGGGCGACTTGGAGGGACCTGGACCGGCTTTGGGATCGGATTGGCGTTTGTCATGGCCGTATACTGGTTGCTGAAAGGAAAGCTGCCGGAGCAGGCGCGCTCGAGAGTATCCGGCGTCCTGCGTCTTCGGCGGCAACCTGCGTGGCTAAGAGCCGTATGGGCTGCAACGATCCTTGCGATCGCCATTGCCGTCGACGTCAAATGGGGGGGCGATTATGCGCTCGGACGGGCATTCAAACTCTATTTCGTGCCGATCTTCCTGAGCTCGCTCTGTTTTGGGACCAGGATTACACTTGGCGTCACGATCTGCGCTGTGGGAACTCTCAACTATCTGCACCTGCCGCCCATCTATAGTCTGAGCGTGTCGAGTTGGACGGAAGTCAAGGATATGCTCAACTTCCTGGCTTCGGCGTTGGTCGTGCTGTTGATTCCGCGGCTATTGCTCGTGTCCATCGACTTGGCGGCGGATCCCGGGCGGAGGCAGCCATCTACAGACTGATCTCCCTTGACTGCACCTGTTGAGGCAGGTCCGCAGCGCTACGGACGCATCCAGATCAACGGAACTCCTGGGATCAAGTCGGCACAGTTACAATCTGGCTCTCTGACAATCGATTGAGGATTGTCTGCCATCAGGATCGAGTCTCGTCGAACCGCAAATGGTCTTGACGATATGCGAGTTGATGACCGCGTTGCGTGCGGCCGACATTGGATGTCCGATATCGCCACGCTCGAGGCGAGCGCCAGATCGCTGCTGCGCGCCTCCAGGCTCACGCCGAACTTTGGAATGCGCCGCTCACGCCATTGAACTTCGAAATGCTAAGCTGGCGAGTGAACCATCGCTCGCCGCCCGAAGAGAGGCAACGAGTGAACCTGACGATCGGCCATGGCGGGGAGCATCTCGTCAATTTCGCAATCGAGATCCGCGATCACGTCCTCGATCGCGGCGATGGCTTGTTGAAGCGTTGCGAGTTGCCTGAGTTCGTCGTCGCCAATCTGGACGCCGCGGTTCTGCAGTGCGACAACCAGTTCGCGCCGCCGCTCCTTGAGCTGGACAAGGGGCAATCCATGATCGGGTGGGTACTGCATCTCGCACCTCTTGGTTTTCTGGATTGCGACCCTAGCGACATTCCGCTGAAGCGCCGTTGCAAGATCCTCTCAATTTTGAAGTTTTGGGATCCGAAACGATGTACGTTCATGGAGCGCTAACCAACCCGCCCGCGGCTCGCCCTGCCAAAGCGCGGTTGGATGAGCCTGCAGAACCCGGCAAGGGTCACGCGATGGACGGCGCGCGCCTGCTGCGGTGACGGTAGGTCGCAAATCCGATCCCGGCAAAACCAAGAAGCATCATGGCCCAGGTCGACGGCTCGGGCACGGCTGTGGTCATCGTCGTGTTCGTGAACACGAACTGCTCATCCCGATAGTTGTGATCTGAGTTGCTGTGACTGTTCAGGATGTCTTCGAACGCGACGTAGACGCCTGCAGGAATACCGGAGCCGCCGGAATAGGGTGTTGAGTAAACGTGGTTCTCGCCGTCGGCGTTTCTGGATGTGTCCGAGTAGAAGGTGTCACCCGTTGTCGTCACCTGGATGTAGAAGACCAGGCTATCGCCTGCGTGGACGTTCCCGAAGTTCAGCAGCGCCCCGAAGGGCGTTGAGTGATTTTCGAAACCGGTCACTCCGGAGTCCTGGCCGTTGACGATCAGGCCGAGCGTTTCAGAAAAGGACGCGTTCGACCCGTAGAAGTAGGCCACCAGCGGGCCGTCTTGCGTGGCGGTGAAGATGTAGCTGGTCGGATTCTGGGTCCCCGCATCCGGATAGGGGATGATGTCGGCCCGAGCCGAGCCGGATGCAGCCAGGAGTCCGAAAGCGAAAATGAGTAATTTAATACGCATGACGGCCCTCAAAATATTTAAATTAAATACTCTATTAAATTTTAATATTGGTCAATGATTAAATGAATGTTGGCTGTCTGATATGCTTGCGAACGTGACGATGGGAGGCGCCCCGCCTTGCTGGCGGGAGCTGCGCAATGCCCTGAAGGGCCCGGATGGAAAGACAAAAGCCAAGCAGTATCAATTGATTGCGTTGGGTTTGATATGCGAGGCACCGCGATTGGCCGCGAATTCGGGCTCTCTTGGCCTTGTCGGCAGACCTCCGGCGGAAGGCCCAGCGATCTTGCGGCCATCAAGAGTTTCCCGACGCGGGCGTTCGAGCCAGAGGTGGTCCACCCCGATATGCGACCTCTCCCCATAGGGGACCAGGATTGCGAACGGCGGACTGAGCACGGTGCACTCACGCCTCGCGCAAGCGCGGAGTATGCGGAATATCAGAAATTGTTATTGAGGCGCGAGCGGCGGTGCTGCACGATGGTCTGGGCAAGCGCGTCGAGACGTCGATGGCGCCGTCGATTGGGGCCTATGCGCGTGACCTCGGGGACCGACACCAACCTGAAGAACCCCGTGCAGGCGGTCCCTTGCGGCTGTCGAGAGAAAAGCTAGGCCGAGCGCGAGCTGTGCACTGCAGTGGCTGCGACAATGATCGCTGCGATGGTAATCCCGATTGCCGTTAGCATCTGTCATCACCCGCTGGCTTGCGATGCCTGCATTGTACGGCTCAACAACGCATTTTTTACGCCCAAATGCTCGTCGATCGATCCAAACTTTGGGCGGCAGCCTGCCTCATGTTTGCGCCCAGTCTCCTCCCAACAGATTGGAAAAACTATCGGGCGCAGCTCTCAGGTGTTGGCGATGCCGATGCGGGCCGTCTGATATCCCCGGTTCAGAATGGCCTGCCACCAAGGCCGGTTCTCGCAGAACCATCGGACCGTCTTCGCAAGCCCGCTTTCGAAGTTCTCTTCCGCGCGCCAGCCGAGCTCGGTTTCGATCTTGGTCGCATCGATGGCGTAGCGCCGGTCGTGGCCTGGCCTGTCCTTGACGAACGAGATCAGGCGCCGGCGCGAGCCTGATGGTGCCGGTTCCGTCGCGTCCAGCAGATCGCAGATGGTCTCGACGACGTGCAAATTGGTTCGCTCGTTGCGACCGCCGACATTGTAGGTCTCGCCGATGACACCGCGTTCGAGCACGAGCGTCAGCGCGCGGGCGTGATCCTCCACGAACAGCCAGTCGCGCACGTTCTGCCCGTCGCCGTAAACCGGCAGCGGCTCGCCCGCGAGGCCCTTGATGATCATGTGGGGAATGAGCTTCTCGGGAAAGTGATAGGGACCATAATTGTTCGAGCAATTGGTCACGATCGTCGGCAGATCGTAGGTTTCACGCCACGCCCGGACGAGATGATCGGACGAGGCCTTGCTCGCCGAGTAGGGCGAATTCGGCGCGTAGGCGGTGGTCTCCGTGAAGAGGCCCTGCTCTCCGAGCGAGCCGAACACCTCGTCCGTCGAGATGTGCAGGAAGCGGAAACGCGCGCGCCGCTCGGGCGTCAGCGCGCGCCAGTGTCGCAGCGCCTCCTGCAGCAGCGTGAACGTGCCGACGATGTTGGTCTGGATGAATTCGGCCGGGCCGTCGATGGAGCGGTCGACATGGCTCTCCGCGGCGAGGTTCATCACCGCGTCGGGCTGGTAGGTCTCGAACAGCTTGCGCAGCGTGTCGGCCTCGCAGATGCACTGGCGCTCGAAGGCGTAGCGCGGGTTCTCGGTCGCGCCGGGGAGCGAGGCGAGGTTTGCCGCATAGGTCAGCTTGTCGATGTTGACGACGCGCGCCTCGGTGTCGCGCAGCAGATGACGGATGACGGCCGAGCCGATGAAGCCGGCGCCGCCCGTGACGAAGATCGTTTGCCCGGCAAAACGCAATGCCGCTCTCCCTTCGCCTCAGGACCTGTTGCGGCTGAACGACCTGGCGACCGAGGCCAGGTATTCGCCATAGCTGCTCTTGGCCGTCTTCTGCGCCACCTTGTTGAAGGCTTCGAGCGAGATGTAGCCGCGCCGCAAGGCGATTTCCTCGGGGCAGGCGATGCGCAGGCCCTGGCGCTGCTCGAGGATCTGGACGAAATGGCTGGCCTCGACCAGCGAGGCGTGCGTGCCGGTGTCGAGCCAGGCAAAGCCCCGGCTCAGCACCTCGACCGAGAGGTCGCCGCGCGTCAGATAGGCGTTGTTGACGTCGGTGATCTCGAGTTCGCCGCGCGCCGAGGGGCGGATCGTTGCGGCGATATCGAGCACGTCGTTGTCGTAGAAATACAGACCCGTCACCGCGATGTCGGATTTCGGATGCTTCGGCTTCTCCTCGATCGAGATCGCCTTGCCGCTGCCGTCCATTTCGATGACGCCGTACTGCTCGGGCGTGTTGACGACATAGCCGAAGATGGTCGCGCCCTTGGTGCGGGCGGCGGCGCGCTTGAGCATGTCCGGCAGGCTGTGGCCGTAGAAGATGTTGTCGCCGAGGATCAGCGCCACCGGGCTCTTGCCGACGAAGTCGCGGCCGACGATGAAGGCGTCGGCGAGGCCGCGCGGGCTGTCCTGCGCGGCATAGGTGAAGTTGAGCCCGAGCTCGGAGCCGTCACCGAGCAGGCGCTGGAACAGCGGCTTGTCGGAGGGGGTCGAGATGATCAGGATGTCGCGGATGCCCGCCAGCATCAGTGTCGACAGCGGATAATAGATCATCGGCTTGTCGAACACCGGCAGGAGCTGCTTGGAGACCACGGTGGTGACCGGATAGAGACGCGACCCGGTTCCGCCGGCGAGAATGATGCCCTTCATGGCTCCTCACGTATTTACTAACATGAAACTATCATTTGGTGTGCGTCGCACAAGTCGGCTATCCTGTCACGGTAAACGGGTGTTCGGGCGATCATTGACGATGCAGGTTCTTAGGACGGCGCTGGACGGGGTTCTCATTCTGGAACCGAAACTGTTCGGCGATTCCCGCGGCTTCTTCCTGGAGAGCTATCAGTTCGCGCGCTATGCCGAGCATGGCATGACACGCCCCTTCATCCAGGACAACCTGTCGCGTTCGGCGCGCGGGGTGGTGCGCGGGCTGCACCTGCAGAACCCGAACACGCAGGGCAAGCTGGTTACCGTGACGCGCGGGCGGGTGCTCGACGTCGCCGTCGACGTGCGCGTCGGCAGCCCGGGCTTCGGCCGCCACGTCGCGATCGAGCTCAGCGAGGACAACCGCCGCCAGCTCTGGATTCCGCGCGGCTTCGCGCACGGCTTCTCCGTGCTCTCCGATACCGCGGATTTCTTCTACAAATGTGACGCCTATTACAGCCCGAAGGACGAACTCGCGATCCGCTGGGACGATCCGGCGATCGGCATCGACTGGCAGGTCGAGACGCCCTCGCTCTCGGCCAAGGATGCCGCCGCCCCGCTGCTGTCGGAGGTGACCGGCCTGCCGCTGTACGGGCAGGTCTGATGCGCATCCTGCTGACCGGCACCAGCGGGCAGGTCGGCGCGGCGCTGGCGCCGCGGCTCGCGCGCCACGGCACTTTGATCACGCCGAAGCGCGATGCGTTCGATCTGTCGCAACCCGGGACGCTGGCCAAAGCGCTCGATGCGGCCGCGCCCGACCTCATCGTCAACCCCGCCGCCTATACCGCGGTCGACCGCGCCGAGGACGAGCCGGAGCTCGCCAACCGCGTCAATGCCGCGGCGCCGGCTTCGATGGCGCAATGGGCGGCGCGGCGCGGCGTGCCCCTCATCCACGTCTCGACCGACTACGTGTTCGACGGCTCCGGCACCGCGCCCTGGCGCGAGGACGATGCGCCGAACCCGCTTTCGGTCTATGGCAAAACAAAGCTCGCCGGCGACGAGGCGGTGATGGCAGCCGGCGGGCCGCATCTCATCCTGCGCACCTCCTGGGTCTATGCCGCGCGCGGCAGCAACTTCCTCAACACGATGATCCGCCTCGCCACCGAGCGCGAGGAGCTGCGCGTCGTCGCCGACCAGATCGGCGCGCCGACCTCGGCGGCCACCATCGCCGACGTGCTGGACCGGATCCTGGCGCAGATCCTGGACCAGCCCGGCGGCGATGTCGGCGGCGCCATGCGCGCGCGCGGCGGCGTCCTCAACGTCGCCTGCGCCGGCGAGACCTCCTGGCACGGCTTCGCCACCGCGATCGTCGAAGGATTGAGGGCGCGCGGCGCGCCGGTCGCCTGCCGGCGCATCGTGCCGATCGGCACGCAGGACTACCCGACCAAGGCCCGGCGGCCCGCCAATTCGCGGCTGAGCCTGTCGCGGCTCCAGGCCGAGTTCGGCATCACCCCACAGGCCTGGCCCGAGGCGCTGGCCCGCGAGACGGCGCCCTCCGCGCCGGCCTGACCGGCGTCAGCGCGCAGGTCCCGGCGCCTGCACCACCGGCACGGCA